>Ga0268386_10001546_pt1 | contig 15831 bp, 16 predicted proteins | sample RVTome_15_FD_200260 | JGI IMG/M metagenome (GOLD analysis project Ga0268386, IMG submission 200260) | Soil microbial communities from uranium-contaminated site in the Upper Colorado River Basin, Wyoming, United States - RVT150D86... ...
GGGCGGTAGCCCGATCATGCGGTCCGTGGCTGTAGCGCGGTGGGTTCGGTAGGGCATCCCAGGGAACGCTGGGGTGCTCCCCACCGGGATTCTCGACAGCGGCTCCGCGAGCTCGCCCTTGTCCGGTCAACCGCCCATAATCATCGCTGACTTCAATGGAGAGGTCCCCCGGGCTCGGCGACTGGGTCTGCTTGGCGCTGACACGGTCGCTCCCGGGGGACACCCACCCGCGACGACCCGAGAGCTCCGAGAGCAGCGAGTGTCCCGCACCGCCCCGCACCCACGGCACACCAGCCGGTCTGGGCGTTCACAGGGGGGAGTGGCTCTTTCGCTGGACAGCACGCCGGTGTCCGTCTGGCGCTCTGCGACGTCGACGCCAGCCGAGCGGTGGCAGCCGCGCTGAGGGTCCGGACCGTGTATGCGCCGCGACAGGGCGTGCTTCGCGCCTACTGCCGGCGAACTTTCCACGGCCAGTCGTCGAGCGAAGTGAGGGTCGCACACGCCTATGGCTTCGGCAGGACATCGCGACGTGGGCGAGTCGTCGATCGTCGGGTTCACAATCCGAGGGCCGCAGGGTCAAGTCCTTGCCCCGGACACCTCCGAGCGCGCTGTGAAGCGCACCTCCGAGCGCGCTGAACGTTTTCTGCTGGTCGCGGGCCTGCCGGCGACCCGGGCTGGCCGGGCCGATTGGGTGTCATCCCTACTGGGGTCCCTATTGCTGTAGGGATGGACAATCACAGTAGGGATGGTCGGGCTCGTTCCCGGCGTGGTCAGGGGTCGATGCGTGAGCGGCGACCGGGGGTGTGGGAGATCAGGGTGGTTGTCGCGAACGACCTGGTCAGCGGCGTAGCGTGCAGCGCTCCTTCACGGTGCGCGGCGACTTCGAGCGTGCGGAACAACGGCGCCGCGAGCTGGTAGAGCGCTTCGGCGTGGACCGTGGCGCGTTGTACTGCGAAGGTGCCCGCTGGAGTGTCGGCGAGCTGCTTGGTCGGTTCATCACGGCGGAGCACCAGTGGCGACCGGCGACCCGCTCGTCGCACGCCTCGGTCGTGCGGTTCCTGGTGTCTGACCCGCTGAGCCGGTTCGGGATGGCCGTGCTCGCTCCTGTCAACGTCGAGGAGGCCCTGCGGCGCTGGCGAGCGGGCGGCGGTTCACCGGCGTTGGTGTGGGGCCGGTGGGCGGTGCTGCACTCGGCCTTGTCGTGGGCGGCGGCTCAGGGGTTCATCCGGGTAAACCCGATCCTGGGGATGCGGGCCCCGGACCGGCCGGCGCCGCGAAAGCATCTGCCGCCTGACGAGGTCGCTGTCCTGTTGAGGACGGCGGCCGACCAGATCGGCGTCGCCGAGGTGGCGTTGGCGGCTGACCCGGACAACCGGGCCCGCTGGGAGGGTCTGTTCGTGGCGGAGCAGACCCAACTGCTCGTTCGTCTTGCCGCTGACTCCGGTGCCAGGCGTGGGGAGCTGGCGGCGCTGCGCCTGGGGGACCTGGTCGGCCGGGTGTTGACGATCGAACGGAACCTGTCGCTCGAGGTGCTGGGCCCGACCAAGACAGGTCGGCCCCGGCGGTTGACGATCGGGGCGACAACCGCGGCGATGATCCGGGATCACTTCGAGCGGTGGGAGGCACGCGTGGGTTCCGACTCGGTGAAGGGCGACTGGATCTTCGCCCCTGACTTCCGACGGCTGACCAACGCCCGGGCGGATCTGCTGTCGCACCGGTTCGTACGGTTGCGCGAGGCCGCCGGGCTGCCGCACGCGGCGTTGCACCGGTTCCGTCACAGCGTGGCTACCTCGCTGGTCGAGGACGGCAAGATCCTCAAAGCCCAGGCCCGGCTCGGTCACCGCGACCCATCCACCACGCTGCGCCACTACGCCCACGCCACCCCGCTCGACGATCTGGATGTCGCCGACGGCATCGACCGGCGCCTCAACGAGGCCACCGGGATCGCCGGGTAGACGCTGCCGCCGCTGTCGCACGCACAGGGAGCTCGCAGCGCGCCACATCACGGTCACCTCCTCACGCGAAGGAGTCAGATCGATCAGAACGGCTCGTCCGGGCTTGAAGTTCTGCTCGTCGCGCCCGGGATGGGGCGTGCTCGTGGGGTTCTCCGCTGGGGCTTGGGGAGGCCAAAGCCGAGGGTGGCGTAGGCGGTGCGGCGTTCGTCGTGCATGCGAGCGAGGACGGGCACGAGGGTGTCGACGTAGTCGTGGACCTCGACTCGGGTCTTGGTGTCGGTGGGTCGCAGGACGCGGCCGACGTATTGGACGACGCTGCCCTTGAACTTGATCGGGAACGCCAGGAACAGGGTGTCGAGCGGCGGGCAGTCGAAGCCCTCGCCGAGCAGGCTGGCGGTGGCGGCCAACACGAGGCCACCTTCGTCGGGTGGGGTGGCGAGCTGGTCGATGATGGCGGCGCGGGCCTTCTTGCCCATCTGGCCGTGCATGACGAGCGGCTCGACGCCGGCAGAGGTGAGGGTGTCGGCGATCGAGTCGAGGTGCTCGGTCCAACGGGTGAGCACGAGGCAGTTCCGTCCCGAGCGCGCCGCGGTGGCGATGTCGTCGCAGATCGCCGCGGTGCGACGGGTGTCCTCGACCAGCCCACGGAAGGTGGTCTGGATGTGCTGGCCGTCCTCGGCGGTCTGGTGATCGGTCTCGTGCACGATCAGATCGAGCGCTTGCAGCGCCGCGCCCGGGCGGGCGGTCATGGTGTAGCGAACTGGGCCGCAGTGCATCGCCATCAAGGCCTGGAGGCCATCACGCCGGTAAGGGGTGGCGGTCAGCCCCACCCAACGCCGCACGGCGATCTCCCGCACCGCCCGTTCGAACGTCACCGCCGGGACGTGGTGGCACTCGTCCACGATGACCATCCCGTACCCGGCCGTCAGATCATTGATGTCGTCGCGGCGGGCCAGGCTCTGCACCATCGCTACATCGACGATGCCATGCGCCTTGTTGCGACCACCGCCAAGCTGGCCGATCTGGCGGGGTGTGAGGTCGAGGTGGGTGACGAGCCGGTCTCGCCACTGCTCCACCAGCGGCTTGCGGTCCACGATCACCAGGGTCGGTACCCGGTGATGCGCGATGAGCGCGCAACCAACGACCGTCTTGCCCGAGCCTGGCAGCGCGACCAGCATCCCCAGGTCGTGCTCGGCCAACCTGTCGACGGCGACCTGCTGGTCGGCTTCGAGCGTCGCTACCAGCTTGGTGTCGATCCCGTCGGGGACCGGCCACCCGTCGGACACGACGAGGTGGCTGCCGGCGTCGGCGACGATCCGTGCCGCCTTGTCCCGTAGCCCCCGGGGTAGGAGCAGCTGATCGAGGGTCTCGCGGTAGCAGCGGATGAACCGGGGCGTGTTCCACGTCGAGAACCGGAGTCGCTCCTTCTCGTAGAACTCCGGGTTGTGCAGCGACGCCAGGTGCTTGAGCGCCGCGATCAGCGCCGGCGGCACGCCGATCCGGTCGACACCCAACATCGCCCCAGCAACCGCAGCGATCTTCGCCGGCGGCTTCGGAACGCCCGAGGGGTTCGCGGGCCGCCGGTAGGTGGAGGCGTCGGGTCCCGTGGCCAGCTCCCCGAAGCCGCGGGCCAACGCCTCGGCGGCCTCGGTGCTCAAGGGCTCGACGGTGGACAGGAACGCCCACTGGTCCTCGAACGGTTCAAGAGTCGCCGGATCGAGGAACACCGTGGTGCCTCGTTTGCGGCGATCGCCCTGCAACGGCAGCGCGATCAGGTTCCCGAACGAGCCCTTCGGCATGAAATCCTGAGCAGGGAACAGCCGGTCATAGCTGGCCAGGTCGAGCTCGGCCCGGACCGTCATCGCCTCGCGCAGCAGGTGCACACCGATCCGCCGTGCCGACGCCGCCGGGAGCGGTCCGGCGAAGAACACCCACACGTGCCCGCCGTCGCCCGAACGCGATCGCTCCAACGCGGCTGGGACACCCGCGGCTCGGGCCGCATCCAGGTAGGCGAGCGAGTCCAGCGTCCAACCCGGCCCGTCGAAATCAGCCGCGAGGATCAGGCAGGCGTCGCCCCGCAGCAGTGGGTAGATCCCGGCGTGGAGCCCGCCGGCTAGGTGCCGCTCGATCACCTCGACGGTGTACGGCAGGTACTCGCGGTCCGGTCGGCGAGCGTTCGACCACCCACCCCGGACCGCCGGCCCCCAGCCGCCCTTGCCGGTCCGCTCGTTGTCCCACCGCTGCGCGTAGACATCATCCCGCCCGGCGAACAGGGCCCGGAACAACGCGACCTTCACTGCGGGCGGCGAGCCCTGGTCTACGGCGGCCCGCGGTGGCGCCGCCTGTCCCGCCGTGAACAACGTCGGCGTCCATGCTGGCGTCGGCGCCTCGGTGGTTCGATCATCGAGACCGAGCAGGCTCCGAAGTCGCTCATTCTCCTCACGCAGAGCCAGCAGCTCCGCCTTCGTCACCAGAACGCTGTCATCGCCGCCATCCTGGCCGGGAAGGTCACCCATGGGTCGAGTCACCCCAACGCGGCGACGCGGGCGACGAACTTCGGCACGCCCGCAACGGCGAGCCGATCGAGAACCTGCACTCGGGTGAGCGGTTCCCTCAGCGCCGCTCCCATCGCGTCGACCGTGCCCACCACGTCGTGCGGGTAGCGGCGAAGCAGCTCGGTCAGAAACGCGTCGGGATCGCGGCGGCGTGCCGGTGCGATGTCCGCCGGCGGGTAGCCCGTCTTGTCCGCCGACAGCACCACCGTCGCCCTGCCCGCCACCGCGGCGGCGCTGTGCACATGATCGTCGGGGTCCGGCCCGCTCCGTGACGCCACGAGCGACAGGTACTCGTCGGGCGCTACTCGGCCCTCGGGGAACGCCCGGCGGATGCACGCACAGAAGTAGGCGGCTTGTTCCGCCGCGAGACCCTTGTATTGCACGAGCACTCGTTCGACCTCACCCAGGAGATGATCGGACCACAGCAACTCGAACATCCCCAGCTCGGCCAGTCGCAGCACGAGGTCGGCCAGCGAGACTGGGTACAGCGTCGCGGTGTCGACGAACACACGCTCCAGCCTCGGCACGGCACGTGCGGTCAGTACTCGGCTCCGCCATCGACAAGCACGTTGATCCCATCGGAGATCAACCCCTGGCGCTCGTCACGCCGCGCTGCGAAGGCGATGACATCGGCGACACGAAGCCGGCGATGACGGCTGCCCGGCAGCCGACGCGCCGGGAGCTTGCCAACGTCGATCAACCGGTCGACGAACTGACGTGAGATTCCCAACAACTCGCCCGCCTCGGCGGGCGACACCTCCGACTCCCCGCGAAGTAGAACGACCTCATCGCCAGACGCGACCCCGGACACCGCTGCTGCAAGGAACTCAGAGAGCTCCCGAGAAGTGAGGCGCTCACCACCGGGCTGCTCGATGACGACCTCGGCCCCGGCCTCGAGGGCGCGGCGCAGACGATCGAGCTGACCCTTCGACGCGCGGAACGATGCCGTGGGAACGAACGCGGTCTTGCTCATCAGTCGGACCTCCTGGCAGGCAGCCTACCCTAACTGTCCCAACTGCAACTCGCCGCCGCCCCTCCCCCCTGGTAGTCGCTGGTCACGGGTTGGTCACGAACGACGACGGACGACCCCGGACCAGGCAACACGACCGGCCCGCGCGAGCGATCGAAACCCCCGAGAACCCGGACGGAGCCGGACGACGGCGGACCAGACCATCTGACTGCATCGGATACGGATCAGAAGGTTGGGGGTTCGAGTCCCTTCGAGCACACCTTCGAGCACACCTTCGAGCGCGCCTTCGAGCGCGCCACGCGAAGTACCTGCTCAGCGACCTGACGGCAACAACGGCGTCGTCGTTCCGGTGAGCGCCATCCCTTCCGAGCGGGTCATCGGCCAGGAACCTGGCGACCGACGTGTTCGACGAGCGGGTCGCCTGCACCGATCGGCCGGTGACCTCGTCGTTCACGACCACGACCCGGATCTCCCACACCCCCGCCGGGCTCCCGCACCGGGCTACTACTGCCCCGACGGCAACGCCGCCACGTTCATGGAGTCACGGCGCGGGGTGCTGGGTGACCGACGGGTAGGTTGGATCGAGGGACCATGCCCAGCGTCAAGCAGTTCTTCGATGCGGCCTACCGCTCCGAGCCCCGCTACTGGTGGCGCGAGCCGTCCCGCTACTCGACCGACCCCGATGACCACCCCAGCTCGCTGCTAACGCAGCTGATGCTCCGGCACGTTCGCGGCAAGCCCCCGGGGCGGGCGCTCGATCTCGGATGCGGCGAAGGCGCTGATGCGATCAGGCTGGCGAGGCTGGGATGGGAGGTGGACGCCGTGGAGATCAGCGAGGTGGGCGCCGCGAAGACCGAGTCCTTTGCCCGGGAGGAAGGCGTCGGGCTCACGGTATGGTGCATGGACGCGGCGGCCTTCACGGCAGGGACGCCCTACGACCTTGTGGTGTGCAACGGCGTGCTCCACTACGTCGAAGACAAGCGAGCGTTGATAGAGCGGATCCAGCGCATGACGGCGTCCGGAGGGTCAAACCTCGTCTCACTCTGGAGCGACTACTCCCCGGTGCCGCCGTGTCACCGCATCGTCGCCACCCATCCTGATCAGGAGGAAGGGGTCACCACGTCGTCGTACGCATCGTGGCGGAAGGAGCTTCTCTACTTCGAGCGCAACCGATCTGAGTCGAGCCACTGCGACATGGAGCCCCACGTGCACAGTTTCATAAAGCTGCTCGCCGTTCAGGTCGACGCCGCTCCCCAAATCGGTACTTGAACGTCTACTCCGAGCGGCTGCGCCAAGGCGACGACCTCTCCGGCGCACTTGACCGCATCGCACGGGAGCAGACCATCGGGGGCCACCTCAGCGAGGGGTGCATCGTCCGCCTGAGGTGCGAGCTGGTGATCGGGGTGTTCTCCGCCGTGGTCTACACGCGCGAGCTCGACCCCGGCACGGGCTTCGACGAATTGCGCATACGCCCCGCACAGCCTCGTTAGGACGTGGACTGACCGGGCTTATTCCACTTGGCCACCACCTTAAGGTGACCCTCGCCGGCGGTTTTGGCGATGAGCGCCCCAGCCTCGGCGGTTAGCTTGACCCCGAACTCCACGGTCAACTCGTCCAGGTCGAGCTCGCTCAGGGCCTCGAACGCGGCCGCCACGGTGGCGCGTGCCGCCCCCAGAGCCTGCTGGAGGCGGTTAGCGGACTCGACGATGCCATCGGCGCCACGCGCCACCCGTTGGATCCCGTACGCCGGCTCATCCGCCTCGACCAGGACGTCGATACCGTCGGCCGTTTCGAATCGAAGGATCTCCGCCACGTGCACCTCCTGCAGCCGAGCCGCGTACGCTCGGACTGCATAGCACGCGGGCTCGCGGGAGACGGAGCCGCACGCACGTCCACGGAGAAGCGGGTGACCGAACAAGTCGAGTCGGCGATCGTTCGCATCAGCGCCGGCGGCGTCACCGCCGGCGTCGGGTTCCTGATCGACCCGAGCCGGGTACTCACGTGCGCCCACGTCGTCGAGGCCGCCCTCGGCATCGGTGCCGCAGAGCGCCCGCCGGCGGACGCCGCGGTCCAGGTGGAATTCGTCCTATTGGAGTCCGGGCCCGCCCTTCCCGCCTCGCTCGAGCACTTCGACGCCGCCGACGCCACCGGCGGCCTCGACGTGGCTGTGCTCCGCCTGGAGGCGCCGGCGCCCACGGGCGCGGCACCCGCTCGGCTGGCCTGGGAGGATGGGCTCTGGGGTCACGGTCTGGCCGCGTTCGGCTTCCCGGCCGGGTACGACGAGGGGACGTGGGTGTCGGGCGTCTTCCGGGGTCGTCAGGCGTCGGGCTGGGTGCAGGTCGAGGGCGGCAAGCAGACCGGCTACCGGCTGGAACGAGGCTACAGCGGGGGGCCGGCCTGGGACCTCGACCTCGACGCGGTGGCCGGGATGGTGGTGGCCGCCGATCGCCACCCCACTTCCAAGGCAGGATGGGTGATCCCCACCGCCCTCCTCAAGAAGGCCTGCCCCGACCTGCCCGTCGAGCGCCCGCTGGCAGGAGGAAACAGGGACACGTTTGTGGACCGGCTGACCGCTGCCGATTCGTTGACCATCGTCGGCTTCACCCACGAACGCCTGATCGACTACCTCGAGGAGGCGCACGCCCACCGGGGACAGCACGCCGTCGGGCCATGGGACCAGGTTCGCGTGGTCTTCCTCGATCCGAGCCTTCTCGGAAGCGTCGATGACGACTTGGAGCAGGATGCTCCTGGCCAGGGGACCGCACTTCGCCAGCATCGGAGCACCGAGGCCAGCCGCACGCTCAATTCCTTCTTCCTGCGGCAGCCCGTCGCCCGCCGGTGGGAGTTGCGGCTCTACCCGTACCAGCTGCCGTTCATCGGAGCGCTGTTCACGCTGCCCGGTGGCGGAACCTTGGCCGAAGTGGCGACCCTCCAGCCGCCCCGCCCCGTTAGCCGGTACCTGTACCTCGACCTCCCGCCCCGCAGCGTCGCCCACTACCAGACCGTGTTCGAGCACGTGTGGAGCCGCAGCCGGCCCATCACCGAGGAGGTCGTGGTCTTCGGCGAGCCGGCCGACGATGAGGGCTTCCTGTGCGCCGGCTTCGTCCCCCGCCGGCGCGTGCTCACGGGTGCGACCACCGACTGGCGTTGGCTAGCAGCCGTCATCGTGTTGCTCTGGGAGCAGGGCCGCGACGGCCCGCTGCCGCTGCTCAACGTCAACACACGGTCGAACTCGACCCGTGAGATCGGACGGATCTCGCACCTGAGCGGCTACATGAATCGCAGGGACTGCGCGCCAGACGATGCCGACGTGGACCTTCCTCTGGTGATGGACCGTCGAATGGTGGTCCGGGCCGCGCAGCGCGAGCTGCTCGAGGAGCTGGGGATCGAGATTGCGGCCGACCGGCTGGCGTTCGAGGGCGAAATCCGCTTCCACTACGCGGACAAGGAGAACCTCTACTTCTACGTGATGTCCGCGGAGGTGGAGCGAGGAGCGCGCCTGCGCTTCTCCCGCCCTGCTCAGGTTCGCCCGTGGACCCTCGAGCGCCTGTTGGCCGTGCGGCGCCATCAGGTGCTGTCCACCCTGCTCGAGGTGGTGGCAGCCCCGGGGCTCAGCCCCCGCCAGCTCCAGCTCGCCGCCGAGGTGCTGGCCGACCATCTCGAGATCCATCGCGAGCCCGAGCTGGCTGACAGGGTGAGGTCTGACGTCGGCGCCGGCCGGCGCGACAGGCTCGCCCGCGAACTGCAGACGATGATGAGCGAGTCCGAAGTCGTGGTCGTCGTCGACGGGGAGACGCAGGCTGTGTCGGGCCTGGGGGGTCTCCAGTACCGCGAGTTCTTCGCCAGCCTGCTGCCCCCGTATGCCGCCATCGGCGTCCCGGGAGCGAAGGACTATCTGGACTGGCTCCGGGGCGATGAACGGGCCGGACCGGCCTACGACCGGCTCGCGAGCTTCTACGCCGACGAGGCCGCCGTCCGGCAGCTGGGCGTCGACGTGTGACAGAGGCAAGCCGAGTGCTGCTTGCGGAGCCGCTCCTATCGCCGCTTGATATAGCGGCCGCAGATCGTCGGCCCGGGAGAAGGTCGGTCTTAGCGCTGTGAGGCTCATCGACCTCACCTGCGTGCTCGACCCCGCCGACATCGATCGGGTCCCGGAGGCCATCAGGCCGTGGTCGATCAACTTCGTTCCCCGCATCGACGCCTTCCGGCCCGACGGTGAGGGAGCGGAGACGATGTGCCAGATCTTTGGTTGCGGCCGCGAGGACCTGCCCGACGGCGAGGGGTGGGGCGACGAGCACATGCGCATCTCCACCCACCTCGGCACCCACGTCGACGCCCCTCTTCACTACGGAACGACCTGCGAGGGAAAGCCGGCACGAACGATCGACCAGATCCGCCTCGACGAGCTCGTCGTCGACGCCGTCGTGCTCGACGTCCGCGACGGAGCCGAACCCGGGAAGGGCATCGAGGTCGACGCGCTCCGAGCCGCGATCGAGCAATCCGGCGGCATCCCACCGGGCGGCGCCGCGCTCGTCCGCACCGGCCAGGAGCGATTCACGATCGCCGACGCCGGCTTCTACGACTATCCGGGCATGACCCGCGCCGGCACCCTGCTCCTGGCCGAGCTCGGTGCTCGCGTGCTCGGCACCGACGCCCTGGGCTGGGACCGCCCGTTCGGCGTGATGCGCGAGGCGTTCCACGCCACGGGCGACCCGAGCCAGATCTGGGATGGCCACTTCGCCGGTCGCGAGCGGGAGGTCTTCATCGTGCAGCAGCTCGTCGACCTCGGGGCGTTGCCCCCCGGACCCGTCAAGGTCGGCTTCTTCCCGCTTCGGCTCGCCGGTTGCAGCGCCGCGCCGGCCCGGGTGGTCGCCTTCGTCGACGACTGACGTCCCGATCCGACCCCGCGGCGACCGACGCGGCGAAGCTCGGCATCCTCATCGGCAGCGCGCTCGCGGGCACCTGATCGTGCGTTCGGCCCCACCGCCCGCGACGTTGCCGCCGACGCGACGGCGCCGAGCTCGAAGCGATCGGCGTTGCGGGCTGAGGAGGGTCGGGAGCATCGGACAGGGACTCCGGGGCCAGATAGACTTTTCGATGACCTACCCGTGCGGGGCGGGCGTTCGATCGAGTCCCCCGTGGAGCGCCTCTTTCAATGAGCGAGTGAGGCTGTCCGTGATTGATCAGAGCTCCGTTCGGGGAACCGCTGCGAGTTCGCCCCCTCACGGTGGGCGCTGAGCGATGCCCGACGATCGGCTCACGCGCATCCTTGGCCTGTTCGAGGCCAGCGGCGACACCGACGTGGGGCCGCCCCGACTGTGCGAGGTGTGCGCCGAGGCCGTCGGAATGACCGGCGCCGGGGTGATGCTCATAACCGGTGACAAGCAACGGGGGTCGGTGTGCAGCTCCGACGAGGTGAGCGCGCTGATCGAGGATCTGCAGTACACGCTGGGCGAGGGGCCGTGCGTGGACGCCTGCCGCGAGGACCGGCCGGTGCTCGAACCTCATCTGGCCGAGCCCGGCGTGCCCCGTTGGCCCGCGTTCACCGGACCCGTGGTTGCCTCCGGGGCCCGGGCGGTGTTCTGCTTTCCCCTGCAGATCGGCGGCGCCCGTCTCGGCGCCCTCCATCTCTATCGCGACCGGCCCGGATCGTTGAGCGCCGACCAGCACGCCGACGCCCTCGTCGTCGCAGGTATGGCGGCCCGAGCCGTGCTGGCCATGCAGGCCGGCGCACCGCCCGGGGTGCTGGGCGCAGAACTGGAGGCGCGTTCGGATCTGCACTTCGTCGTGCAACAGGCCGCCGGCATGGTCTCTGCTCAGCTCGACGTCAGTGTCGCCGACGCCTTGATCCGCCTGCGCGCGAACGCGTTCGCCGACGACCGCCCGCTCACCGCGGTGGCCGAGGACGTGGTGGCCCGCCGTGTTCGCTTCGCGTGACGCCGACCACGAAGCCTGAGCCGGCGGGCGTAGACGAGGCCGCTGGGCGTTCGACCCGGCTATCCATGTTCCAGCTCGACCACGAATGCGACGCTACAGACCTGTCCGTAGTGCCTAAGCTGCGTTCATGAGCACGTTGAACCTGGAGGTCACGGCTGCGCTCACCGCCGGTCGGCTCGCGCACCTGGTGACGATCAACCCGGAAGGCAGCCCGCAGGCGAGTGTCGTGTGGGTGGGTGTCGAGGACGCCGAGCGGGTCGGCGGCGTCGGCCCCTGGACCGAGAACAGCTGAGGAGACGCAGCCATGCAGGTCGGCATCCACAACGTCCGCTTCGACTTCCCCGGCGGGCCTGCCTCGATCGGCCCGACGGTGGCGGCTACCGCCCGCACCGCCGAGCAGGTCGGCGCGGCGAGCTTCACGTTCATGGACCACTGGTTCCAGATGGACCAGATGGCCCCAGCGACCGACCCGATGCTGGAGGGCTACACGGCGCTCGGGTTCGTCGCCGCCCACACCGAGTCGATGCGGCTCGGTCTGCTCGTCACCGGGGTCACCTACCGGCACCCTGGGTTGCTGGCGAAGATCGTCGCCACCCTCGACGTGCTCTCCGGTGGCCGGGCCCGGCTCGGCATCGGGGCCGCCTGGTACGAGCGCGAGCACAAGGGTCTCGGGGTGCCGTACCCGCCGGTGGCCGAGCGGTTCGAACGGCTCGAGGAGACCCTGCGAGTGTGCCGGCAGATGTGGAGCGACGACAACGGCCCGTTCGAGGGCCGCCACTTCCAGCTGGCCGAGACGATCTGCGAGCCACGCCCCATCAGCCAACCCCGCCCGCCGGTCCTCATCGGCGGGAGCGGCGAGCGGAAGACGCTGCGACTGGTCGCCCGCTACGCCGACGCCTGCAACCTCTTCGCCGCCAACCCCGAGGAGGTCGAGCACAAGCTCGATGTCCTCGCCCGGCACTGCGACACTGAGGGCCGCGACCCCTCTACGGTCGAGCGGACGATTCTGTACCTGCGCGATCCTTTTGCCGACGTCGACGCCTTCGTCGCCGAGATGGCCGGCTACGCCCGTCTCGGGGTCGCCATCGTGGACCTCATGCCCACCGGGGACCCGATCGCCTACGTCGAGCGGGTCGGCGCCGAGCTCATCCCGCGGCTCGCCGAGCTCGACCCGGCGGGATGAGCATCGGGGCGCGGGAACGGCTACTGAACACCGCAGCCGAGCTGTTCTACGAGCGCGGCTTTCACGCCGTCGGCATCGACCTCGTCATCGAGCGAGCCGGGGTGGCCAAGACCACTCTGTACCGGCACTTCCCGTCGAAGGACGAGCTCATCGTCGCGTACCTCGACGATGCCAACATCCGCTTCTGGTCGTGGTTCGAGGATGCCGTCGACCGGGAGGTGCCGCCGCGGGAGCAGCTGGTCGGTCTGTTCGACGCGGTGGCCAAGCTGGTCACCAGCGCGGCGTGTCTGGGCTGCACCTTCCAGGTCACCGCGGCGGAGTTCCCCGAGGCCGGCCATCCGGGCCACGCCACCGCCCTCGCCCACAAACGATCGGTCCGCACGCGCCTGCGCGACCTGGCCACCGCGGCCGGCGCCCCGGAGCCGACCGAACTGGCCGACGGGCTGCTGCTGTTGATGGACGGTGCGTTCGCCGCGGCCCGCATGTACGGCCCCTCCAGCCCGGCGGCGCAGGTCGCTACCGCGGCACGGACCCTGATCGATGCCCACCTCCCGGAGCGGCGGCGCTCCCGGAGCGCGACACGGCGCGGCGCGTGATGTTCGAGTCGCTCGACTTCATCTACGTCCCCACCGGCGACGTCGACACCGCCGCCGCCCACCACCAGCGGGTGCTCGGCGCCCAGCTGCTGTGGAAGGTGCGGGGCATGGACACGACCGTCGCCGCGCTGCGCCTCAGCACTGCCGGCCCGCAGATCCTGCTGTCGGGGCACCTCGAGGGAGAGCGACCGATCCTGGTGTACCGGGTCGCGGACTACCAGGCTGCGGTCGCGGCGCTGCGGGCCAGCGGGCTCACCGAGATCGACGAGCTCGAGCTCCCCCACGGGCCCTGCGCCGCGTTCCGCCTCGAGGGCGGCCAGCGCTACGCCCTCTACCAGCTCACCCGCCCCCACGCCGACGAGCACTTCGCCGGCCGCATCGACGAGTAGCCACCCAAGGAGCCAGCCATGACCGCGATCGCCGTGCTCGGCGCCGGCAACATCGGCGCCACCATCGCCCGCAAATGGGCCGCTGCCGGCCACCAGGTCACCCTCGCCAGCCGAAATCCCGACACTCCTGCCCTGCGCGACCTGGCCGCCGGGATCGACGCGCACACGGCCACCCACGCCGACGCAGTCCGCGACGCTGAGGTGGTGCTCGTCGCCCTCCCCGGCGAAGCCGTCGCCGCAGTAGCCGCCGCGCTCGGGGACGCCCTCGACGGCAAGGTCGTCATCGACGCCACCAACAGCCTCGGCGCCGCGGAGATGAACAGCATCGCCACCATCACCCGGTACGCACCTGCTGCCGCGCCCGTCCGGGCGTTCAACTCGCTCGGCTGGGAGAACTTCGCCGAGCCCGACTTCGACGGCACCCAAGCCGACCTGCTGTGGTGCGGGCCCGAGGGCAACGCCGGCGCGTTGGTCGAGCGGCTCATCGCTGATGTCGGTCTCCGCCCGGTACGGGTCGGCGGGCTCGACCAACTCCGCACCGTCGACATGCTCGCCAGCCTGTGGTTCGCGCTTGCCCTCGGCCAGGGCCGCGGCCGCCATCTCGCCTTCAACGTCCTCAGTCGCTCCCCGAACGCAACCTGATTGAAGGTTGTGGAGCGCCGCGTCTCTGATCCATCCGAGCCTCGCAGGTCTCGCTGTGCGACGTCACCGTCAGTCGGTGAGGTGATGTAGTGCTGCGGCGAGGAACTCGAGGTTGGCCGCCGTCCGGCGGCGAGTCTCTGCCGGGGTGAACGGCTCTCGACCGAGGACGCGGATCTGTGCGGCTCGGATGATGAGCACGTTGCGCCCATCGCGGGCAATTGGTTGCGCATCCGGGCCTATGTCAGGTACACGTGGAGCCACGGTTGAGGGAGAGGGCACGAGTGCGGCTTCAGCAGGATTCGGCTCACTAGAGAACGGCGTGGACACGATCGACGAGGTGCTCTCGGCTCTCGACGGCGTCATCACCTCTGCGCTGGAGCGGCGGAGTCGAGTCGGCTACTTCGCTGCCATCTACCGCAAGGTCACCGCCAAGGTGGCCGAGGGGATTGCGACAGGGTTCTTCGATGACGGCGAACGCATGCAGCGCCTCGATGTCAGCTTCGCCAGCCGGTACCTGTCGGCACTGCAGGCCTACGAAGCGGGCGACCAGCCGACGCGGTCCTGGGAACTCGCCTTCCGGGCGACGGAGCGGTCCCGGCCGATCATCCTCCAGCACCTACTGGTGGGGATCAACGCCCACATCAACCTCGACCTTGGGATCGCCGCGGCCCAGACGGCACCCGGCCCCGCCCTGCCCCATCTGCGCCGAGACTTCGACCGCATCAACGAGATTCTGGCGTCGCTGATCGCCGGCATCGAGCACGACATCGCCGAGGTTTCCCCCTGGGTCGGACTGCTCAACCGAATCGGAGGTCGCCACGACGACGAAGTTCTTCGGTTCAGCATCGAGGTCGCCCGGTCCGAGGCGTGGCGTTTCGCGGTGGAGTTGGCTCCACTGGAGAGGGATCATTGGGCAGGACCGATCGGGGCCCGCGACGCCCGGGTCGCCCATCTGGCGAGGACGATCCTGAATCCGGGTTGGCTCAGCGGGGCGCTGCTGCTGATACGGGCCCGGGAGAGCAAGGACATCCGGCGCACCATCCAGGTGCTCAACCGGGTGGAGGCTCCCGACCTAGGCGTCGTGGAAGCTCGCGTGCGCGAGGAACGGCCGTAGGTCAGTGATTGCGCGGCGTAGAGCACGGGTGGAGCGCCGTTTCGAGCCGACGGTTGGGCATGCTGGAGGCGATGTCGGTATCGACCCCGTCCATCGTCCCGTCTGGGCGTCCCGTCGAGTTGCCCGGCCGGGGCACGACCTTCGTGCGGGAGATGAATGGTCCACCGGGCGCCCCGACCGTCGTGCTGCTCCACGGGCTGTCGGCCACCGGCGGACTGAACTGGCTGTGGTGCTTCGGCGCGCTGGGGCAGCACTACCGGGTGGCGGCCGTGGACCACCGCGGCCACGGCCGCGGCATCCCCACACGCCGCTTCCGCCTGGCCGACTGCGCCGACGACGTCGCCGCTCTCGCCGACCGGCTGGGGGTCGAGAAGGTCGTCGCCGTCGGGTACTCGATGGGCGGGCCGATCGCCCAACTGCTGTGGCACCGTCACCGGGACCGGGTCGGCGGTCTCGTGCTGTGCGCCACCAGTGGGTATTTCGGCGGCAA
>Ga0268386_10001547_pt1 | contig 15824 bp, 16 predicted proteins | sample RVTome_15_FD_200260 | JGI IMG/M metagenome (GOLD analysis project Ga0268386, IMG submission 200260) | Soil microbial communities from uranium-contaminated site in the Upper Colorado River Basin, Wyoming, United States - RVT150D86... ...
CGGCGAAGGGGCTGCGGCGGCTGGCCGGGATGTGGGTGTGCTCGGGCACCCACAGCGACTCGAAGCCCCGGGCCTCGGCCTCGCGGGCGAGCTCGTCGATGCGGATGGCGTACTCGGTGGCGAAGATGCAGACGCCGATGTGCATGCGGCCCTCCTTGTCAGGGTTGCGGGATCAGCGTGAAGTGCGTGTGGACGGCCAGCCACCGGCCGTCGCGGCGGACGAAGGTGATGGTGGCGCGGCCGGGCCGGCGGAACGTCGTGCCGTCGGAGCGCACGCCGAGCGAGTCCCAGGTGGTGGCCAACCAGCCGTGGTCGCCGGCGATGGCCCCGCGGGCCCGGTCGTCGTGCATGGTGAACTCGCGGATGTTGCCCCAGACCTTGTGCCACTGGGCGGGCATGACGTTGTCGATGCCCTCCACGAACGGCGCCACCGTGCCGAACGCCACGATCTCGGGGGCGCACATCTTCCGGCCGGCCTCGAAGTCCACGGCCCGCACACACGCCGTCCAGTCGCGCAGCCAGGCCCGCAGCGGGGCGATCGGATCGGCGACCGCGCTCACGGGAAGATCGACTCCGGCAGGAACGCCGACACGATCCAGTTCGGCGCATCGACGATCTCGCTGATCTTCAGGTCGGCGGCGACCGAGCACACGATGTAGGCCTGCTCGCGGCTCAGACCCCGGTCCTCGACGATCTGCTCGATCAGGTAGCGGATCGCCTGCTGGGCCGAGGCGAAGAGATCGGGGCCGTGGGCGGTCGTGGCGATCCAGGGGCCCTGCCGGCCGTGACCGCCGGGCGGGTTGACGGTGCGCAGCCGCGGCTCGGCCAGGCGGCGTCCCGACTGCAGGCCGAAGCGCAGGGTGACGCGCGCGCTCATCTCCACTGCGGTGATGCAGACCTCGCCGTCGCCCTGGGCGGCGTGAGCATCGCCCACGCTGAACAGCGCGCCGTCCACCAGCACCGGCAGGAAGAGCGTGGAGCCGGCGGCGAGCTGGCGGATGTCCATGTTGCCGCCGTTGCGGCGCGGTGGCATCGTGCTGTGCCCGCCGGGCTCGTCGAGGGCGACGCCCATCACCCCGGGGAAGGCCTCGATGGGCACGACGACGCGGTCGCCCATCCGCGCGTTGGTGCCGTCGCCGAGGTCCCAGATGTTCAGGTGCGGCTTCGCGAAGTCGGCCTCGGGCAGCAGGCCGCGCCCGGGTCGGATCGCCGTCCAGCCCCAGTCCAGCGCGGGCCGCACGTCCAGCACCTCCACCACCAGCGTGTCGCCGGGGCGCGCGCCCCGCACGCGCACGGGGCCGGTGAGGGGATGGCCGCTGAACGGGCCGCGCCGGATGACGTCGTCGTGCGTCGAGGCGCGCGAGTAGTAGCCGTCGGCGGCGTCGCGGGTGTCGAAGACGACCGTGTCGCCGGGATCGATCGTCAGGCGCGGCGCGATCGCGTTGTTCCACTCCTTGTGCACTTCGCTGGCGTCCAGGCGGTGCTCGGTCATGATCAGCAGCTCTCCGGTTGCGGCGCCAGGGTCACGGCGCCAGTTCGTTCCAGACGACCATGCCGGTGCCCGAGCGCCAGGCGATGGCCGGCATGTAGGCGAGCACGTCGGCGGGGCCGGCCGTGAACGGCAGCACGGCGATCCACGCCAGCAGCTCGGCGGTGCCGCCGGAGCCCGCCTCCTCCATGCGTTCCAGCGTGCACTCGCGCAGCAGCGTCTGGTGGTCACCGCGCTCGAGCAGGTCCAGGAACCAGCGGTCGAACGCCTCGTCCACCCAGAAGTAGCGCGGGCCCCCCGGCTCGTGCGACAGCCCGCCGGTCGCGACGACGGCGATGCGCTCCGGCCCCGGGTAGGCACGCAGGACGTCGCGCAGCACGCGGCCGACCTCGTAGGCGCGCGCGGGCGTCGGGATCGGTGGCACCGTGCAGTTCATGGTGATCGGCACCAGGCGGAAGCGGGCGTCGGGGTTCAGGTAGTGCGTGGGCACCGAGATCCCGTCGTCGAATTCCATCGCCCGCAGCCAGGCCAGCGCCAGGCGCCGCCGCCCGGCCTCGTTGACGATGAAGCGGGCGAGGTCGGCATGACCGGGCACCCGGTACTTCTCCATGGCCAGCCACTCGTCGAACCAGTCGGCGGGGCCGACGTGCTCGTCGGCGATGCCGACGGTGTACTCCGGCACGTTGTTGATCGGCCAGTTCAGCAGGTGGTCGTTGCTGAGCATCACGAGGACGTCGGGGCGCGCCTGCTCGAGCTCGCGCCGCATCTCGGCCGTGGCCTCCAGGGCCAGGCGCTGGTGCTCCTCGGGGGCGCGCGTGAACCAGCCCGTCAAGCCAGGGGAGTGCGTCATGGCCATGGCGGCGACGATCTCAGCCACGCCGGGCCTCCAGCCGCTCCTGCAGGGCCATCGCCTCGGCCGTCTCGCGCGGGAATGCCCGCTTGTAGCACTCCAGCGCCGCGCTGGCGTTGCTGTTCTGCGCGGCGCCGAAGAACAGACGCAGGATCTGCGGGACGTAGTATTGATGAACGCCCAGGTCCATCAGCCGTCTGGGGTCCCTGTCGCGGATCGCCTCGTACTCCTCGTGGCTGAGCCCGAACTGCCGGGCGATCCCCTCGAGGTCGGTGAGCCAGCGCGCGCGCAGCGTGGCGTCCTTGCGGACGTGGTACATCATCGCGTTGGTCGGCAGCGTCGTGTCGCAGCGCTCGACGTTACCCACCGGCGGTCGCCTTCAGCAGCTTGGGATTCACCTTCAGGAACATGATCACGCAGCGGTCCGCGCCGAGGTTGCGCACGTCGTGCGGCACGCTGGCGGGAAATCGCACGATCGAGCCCGCCGGCACCACGACCTCCTCGTCCCCCACGTGCATGGTCGCCGTGCCCTGCAGGACGAAGATGGCCTCCTCCTCGCGCGGGTGGGAGTGCATCACCGTCGACTGGCCGGGCTCGTAGCACGCGATCTCCGACCAGAGCTGGTCGGTCTTGAAGAGCATCCTGCGTACGCGGTGGTCGGGCGCGAAGGCCTTCAGCCCGTGCAGATCGAACACCTGGGCGACGCCGGTGGTGCGGGGGACCGCCGACTCCTCCATGAACACCTCCTGCGATGGTGCGCCTTAGTGTACTCGATCGACCAAACGTGATCCGGTGTGGGCGATTTCGCTCCAGGATCGGGCCGACCCTTCGGTCAGGAAGAGCCCGACGCCAGCCGACAACAGCGGAAGGCGCCTGGTGCCACACGCAGTTATGGAGGTGGTACCGGGTTTGCTCAGAACCCCGGGAATGGTTGACACGATCTTCCGGCTGACGGTCGGTGCGGTGCTGGTCCTGGCGGTCCTGAACACGGCGCAGGGCGTCGCGATCGTCGCCAGGCTCGCTGGCCGCGTGGCACGCCGGCAGCCGCAGTGGGGGCTGAACCTCTGGCTCCCGGCCTTCACGTCGGTCGACGACGTTCGGGCCTGGATCGCGGCCTGGCGTGACGTGCTCCGCTCGGACGATCAGGTCCTGACCCAGTTCCGCGCGACGGCCCGCACGGTGGTCAACCGGCACGTCTATCTCGCCCTGCTGTCGCACACCTGGGCGATGGCCCTGGCGGCGGCTGCCCCCGGCGTCGTCTAGCCGCCCGCCCCGCCTCCACGTGAAGCGGGCCGCCATGGGCGTGCGTCGGCATACCGCGCAGCGCCAGCCGGGCGTCGCCTGTGAGAATCGCGGGGGGATCCGGAACGGGGCGGCGGGCTTCGAGCGCCGCCGGGAGCGGAGTGGTGCGCCGCTCCCGGCGGCGGTGTGAAGCTACTCGGCGGCGATCAGCAGCTTGACGGTCACCCGGCGCTGCTTGGCGACTTCCTCGCCCTTGGCGGCGCTGAGCGGGCCGAGGCCGACCGAGTTGACCCGCGGCATCTCGGCGCCCTGCTCGATCAGGTAGCGGCGCACCGCTTCCACCCGCCGCTGGCTGAGCGTGACGTTGTAGTCGCGCGGCCCAATCGGGTCGGTGTAGCCCTCGAGGTCCACGGTGAGGGCCGGGTTGGCCTTCAGCTCCTTGAGGATCGCCAGCAGCGCGGTCTGGGCGCCATCCGTGAGGTCGGCCTTGTCGAAGGCGAACTGCACGTGCACGGTCTCGACGAGCTGCCGCTGGTGGCGGTTGGTCCACAGACGGGACAGCCGGCTGTCGACCTCGTCGGCCCGATTGAACGCCGAGTCGGCCCTCGTCTGAGCCTGCTTGGCCTGCTCGCCGACCTCGCCCACTTTCGTCTCGACGCCGCCCAGCCGCTGGTTCGTCTCGCCAAGCTGACCCTCGACCCGCGTGACCCGCTGGGACTCCTCGCCCAGGCGGCCTTCCACGGCGACGACGCGCTCGCCGACCTGGCCGACGCGCTGGTCGAGCTGCGACTCGCTCTTGCCCACGAGCTCGCGAACGAAGTTCTTGGTCGCGCACCCGCTGGCCAGCAGGAGCACCGCCGGCACTACGAACAACCTCGTGACTCCGCGCATGTTCCGCCTCCTGTCAGAGATCCGCACTATCGTGAAGTGCCCAGTGGGCGCGCGCGGTGCAACGGCCAAGCCAGCGGTGGAAACGGGCGTAGTTACGCGCGCTCGCCGGCTCCTGAACGTCATCGAGTGACAGATGGCCGACACCGGGAGTCACTGGTCTGACGGCGCCGTTCACTCGTCGGGCAGTGGATCGGGGGCCGACCGACCGGCACGGGCCGGCTTCGACGACCGCCCGGCGCGGCCCTCGACGCGGTCGAGCTCGTCGGTCCGCCGCCTGCCGAGCACGCTCGGCAGTCGCTGACGCGCATCCTCGTCCGCGACACGATCAGCGTGGGGGTCCAGCTGCCACCGGCGCACTCATGGCGGGTCGTGACCGCGGTCACGGCGAGCGCGGGAAGGCATCGGCGTACCGGCTCGATCGTGCCTCCGGGTGGCCGCTTGACTTCGGACTCGTTTGAGCCGACAGTGACGCGCACCATGCCAGCCACAGCAAGAGCGCCGCGTGTCTACGAGCAGATCGTGGGTCACATCGAGCGCGCCATCTACGAGGGCCGCCTGCGCCATGGCCAGAAGCTGCCCCCCGAGCGACAGCTGGCGCGCGACCTCAAGGCCAGCCGCGTCGCCGTGCGCGAGGCGTTGCGCACGCTCGAGCTGCGTGGCCTGGTCGACGTGCGGCAGGGCTCCACCGGCGGGTACTTCGTGCGGGAAGTGGACGACCGGCCGCTCGTGCGCGACTTCGAGACGCTGTTCCGGCTCGGCCGTGTGTCGTGGGCGCAGCTCATCGAGGCCCGCCGGCTGATCGAGCCGGAGGTGGCGGCGCTCGCGGCCCGGCGCGCCACCGAGGTCGACCTCAAGAACATGGGTGCGGCGCTCGAGCAGCACTGGGAGCACGCGGTGCCCGGCCTGGCGGCGCGTCCCTCGTACGTCGAGTTCCACCGCGCGCTGGCCGAGGCGGCCCGCAACCCGGTGCACGCCGTCATCACCCACGCGCTGATCGAGCTCGAGGCCGAGACGCTGGTGCCGAGCCCGGAGCTGGCCGAGGCGGACGGCATCCAGGTCGAGGCCGCCCACCGCCGCATCTTCGACGCGATCGTCGCCGGCAAGGCGGAGGAGGCGCGCGCCGCGATGGCGGCGCACATCGACGACGTCCAGGGCCGGCTGGAGCGCGCGGGCGTCTGATCCGGGACCCGCGCTGGGCCCCGGAGCCGTGAGGCTCCTCGGATTCCCGGCGGCGAGCGGTGGTGGCGCCCGAGGCTGCCGCCGCCGGTTGCGCTCTGCCCCGCGTTGCGCCACACTCCGCCTCCATGAAGACGCTCCTGCGGAACATCGGTGTGCTCGTGAGCGGTGACATCCGGCACCCCGTGCTCGACGCCGACTCGCTCGTGCTGCGCGACGGCGTGATCGTCGGGATCGGCCGCGCCCTCGACGAGGACGCCGACACGGTCGTCGACGCCGGCGGGACGACCGTCGTGCCGGGCCTGATCGACTCGCACGTCCATCCCGTGTTCGGCGACTTCACGCCCCGGCAGCGCACCGTCGATTTCATCGAATCCGGCCTGCACGGCGGTGTGACCACCGCGATCTCGGCCGGCGAGGTGCATCTGCCGGGCCGGCCCCGGGACCTCGTGGGGCTCAAGGCGCTCGCGATCGTCGCCGCCAGGGCCTACGCGAACTTCCGGCCGGGCGGGGTGAAGGTCGAGGCTGGTGCGCCGATCCTGGAGCTGGGGCTCACCGAGCCCGACTTCGCCGAGATGGCCGCGGCCGGCGTGAAGCTGGTCGGCGAGATCGGCCTGGGCTCGGTGAAGACCGGCCACGACGCCGCCCCGATGGTGCGCTGGGCCAGGCAGTACGGCATGACCGTCACCATCCACACCGGCGGCCCTTCCATCGCCGGCTCCAACCCGATCGGCGCCGAGGTGGTCCTGGAGGCTCGGCCGGACGTGGTAGGCCACATCAACGGAGGGACCACGTCGATGTCGCCGAGCGAGATCGAGCGGTTGATCGCGACCGAGATGGCGCTGGAGATCGTGCAGTGCGGCAACGCGCGCACGGCCCTGCATGCGCTGCACGCGGCGATCGACGCCCGCGCCACCGACCGGATCATCGTGGGCAACGACGCGCCGTCGGGCACCGGCGTCATCCCGCTCGGCGTGCTGCGCACGCTGAGCCTGCTAGCCGGCGTCGGCGGCCTGCCGCCGGCCGAGGCCCTGGCGTGCGCCACCGGGAACACGGCGCGCGTGTACCGGCTCAACCGCGGCCTGATCGCCGAGGGGCGCGAGGCCGACCTCGTCGTCTGCGACGCGCCGATCGGCTCGGTCGCCGACGATGCGCTCGGCGCGCTGGCAGCCGGCGACCTGCCCGGCATCTCGATGGTCCTCATCGACGGTCGGGTCGCCATCGGCCGTAGCCGCAACACCCCGCCGGCCGGCCGCGCGGCTCAGGTGCTCAAGGGCGCCGGGCCGGCCGGGGCCGGGCACTAGCGGCGTGATCATCAGGCCGCTGCAGGGATATCGCTACGGCATCGGACGGCAGCGCGATGTCACGAAGGTCGTGGCCCCGCCCTACGACCAGATCACGCCGGCCATGCAGCAGCGGCTGTACGCGATGAGCCCGGCCAACATCGTGCGCGTCTCCTTCCCCGCCGACGCTCCCCGGCCCGGGGAGACCGCCGACAAGTACGCACGCGCCAACGACACGCTCGAGGCGTGGCTGCGCGATGGCGTGTGGGCGCGCGAGGAGGCGCCGGCGATCTATCCCTACACCCAGACCTACCGCGCCGGGGGCCAGGAGGTGACCCGCAGCGGGTTCGTGACGCTCGGCGAGGTCAGCGACTACGCGCAGGGCGTCGTGCTGCCGCACGAGCGCACGCACGCCGGGCCCAAGCAGGACCGGCTGCGGTTGCTGGAGGCGACCGGTGCCGACCTCGGCCTGCTGTTCATGCTGACCGCCGATCCCGACGGTGGGCTGCGCGCGGCCACCGCCGGCGCCGGCGCGCCGATCGCCGAGGCGCGCGACCTGCGGGGCGAGGTCCATCGGCTGTGGCGCATCACCGACCCCGCCGCCATCGCGCACGTGCAGGCGTTGATGGCCCCGGCCTCGGTGATCATCGCCGACGGCCATCACCGCTACGAGACGGCGATCGAGTACGCGCGTCGCCATCCCGGGCGCGGGGACAAGCTCATGGCGCTCTTCACGCTGGAGGCGCCCGGGCTCACGATCCTCGCCAACCATCGCCTCGTCCACGACGTCCCCGGGTTCTCGCTGGCGCGCCTGCGCGAGAGCGCCCGACCGTGGTTCGACGTGGCCCCGCTGGCCGATCCGGCGTCGTTCCGCCCGGCGCCCACCCGGATCGGCGTGGTGGCCGGGCCCGAGGCGGCGGTGTTCGCCCTGCGCGCGGATGCCGCCGCGCGCATCGCCTGGCCGGCCGGCACGTCGGCGGCCTGGCGGCGGCTGGCCGTGTCGATCCTCCACGAGGGGCTGCTGCGGCCGCTCCTCGACATCGACGACGCCACGCTCGAGGCCGGCAGCCACGTGGACTACACGGCCGACCCGGACGAGGCGGTGCGCGCGGCGCGCGAGAGCCGCTGTCAGGCGGCGTTCCTGATCGCGCCGACGACCCCGGAGGAGCTGCAGGCGGTGGTGCGAGGCGGCGAGCTGCTGCCGCAGAAATCGACGCACTTCTATCCCAAGCTGCTCGATGGGCTGGTGTTCCACCGGATGGCGCGCGGGTGAACGGGGGGACCATGAAGATCCGCAAGTTCGTCACGATCGTGGAGGAGGTGCTCAGCGACGGCGGCCGGCCGGCCCGGCGCCCGGTGCGGAAGGCGGCGGCGGTGGTCGTCCTGGACAACCCCTTCGCCGGCCGGTTCGTCGACGACCTCACGCCGCTCGTCGACGCCGGCGAGGAGCTGGGCGCCGTGCTCGCCAAGAAGGCGGTGGAGGCGCTGGGCGCGCCGGCCGAGTCGTACGGCAAGGCCGCCATCGTCGGCGAGCGCGGCGAATACGAGCACGCGGCCGCGCTGCTGCACCCCAAGCTCGGGGCGCCGCTGCGGGCGGCCGTCGGCGGCGGCAAGGCCATCATCCCCTCCGCCAAGAAGCTCGGCGGTCCCGGCACCGCGATCGACGTGCCGCTGCACTTCAAGGACGCGGCGTTCGTGCGCACGCACTACGATGCGATGGAGGTGCGCGTGCCGGACGCGCCGCGCGGCGACGAGATCGTGCTGGCCGTCGTCGTCACCGACGGCGGCCGCCCGCATCCCCGCGTTGGCGGGCTGACGAAGGACGAGGCCCGGAAGGAGGACGGGCTACGATGAGCTCTTCGGGGAGGATCACGCCGGGTCCCCAGGCCGTGTTGCTCGTGGTCGACGTGCAGAACGGCTTCATGCCCGGCGGTCCGCTGGCCGTCGCCGGTGGAGACCAGATCGTCCCGCTGATCAACCGGCTGGCCCGGGCCTTCGAGCACGTGGTGCTCACCCAGGACTGGCACACCCCGGGCCACGCCTCGTTCGCGTCCAGCCATCCCGGCAAGGCGCCGTTCGAGACGGTCGCGCTGCCCTACGGCCCGCAGGTGCTGTGGCCGGATCACTGCGTGCAGGGCACGGTCGGCGCCGAGCTGCATCCGGCGCTGCAGATCCCCCACGCGCAGCTCGTCATTCGCAAGGGCCACCGCCGGCACGTCGACTCTTACTCCGCCTTCTACGAGGCCGACGGCCAGACCCCGACCGGGCTGGCGGGCTACCTGAGAGAGCGCGGGCTGCAGCAGGTCGTCCTGGTGGGGCTGGCCACCGACTTCTGCGTGGCGTGGTCGGCGCTGGATGCGCGCAAGGGCGGGTTCGCGGCCGCCGTCGTCGAGGACGCGACGCGCGCCATCGACACCGCCGGCTCGCTGGCCAAGGCGTGGCGGGACATGACGGAGGCCGGCGTGCAGCGCCTGCAGTCCTCGGACATCGATGTCCCGGAGGGGCGGCGGTGAAGTACGGACTGCGTATCCCGAGCTTCGCGCTGGGTGCCCGGACGGCGACGCTGGACGAGATGGGCCGCTACCTGCGCCGCGCCGAGGACCTCGGCTTCGACTCGGCGGTGACCATCGACCATCTGCTGCTGACGCCGCCGGCCTACGCCTGCACGTGGCTGGAGGCGATGACGACGCTGGCCGCGCTGGCCGGCGTGACGCGCACGATCCGCCTCGGCACCATGGTGCTCGTGCTGCCGCTGCGCAACCCGGTGTACTTCGCCAAGGAGTGGGCGACGCTCGACGTGCTGTCGGGCGGCCGCTCCATCCTCGGCATCGGGGTGGGATGGCACGAGGAGGAGTTCGGGCTGATGGGCGTGCCGTACCGCGAGCGCGGCGCCCGCACCAGCGAGGCGATCGAGGTGCTCGAGGCGCTGTGGGCCAGCGACCACGTGACCTACGAGGGCCGGTACTATCGGTTCCGCAACGTGACGATCGATCCCAAGCCCGTCCAGACGCCGCACCCGCCGATCTGGATCGGCGGCGGGACGCAGCCCTCCGAGAGGGTCTACGGCCAGACCGTACCGACCATCGACCCGGTGCTGAGGCGCGTGGCGCGCTACGCCGACACCTGGGTGCCGCACTCGTCGGCGACGCCCGCGATGGTGAAGGCGGACTGGGCCAAGGTGCAGGCCTTCGCCCGCGAGTGCGGGCGGGATCCCGGCCGCATCGGCCGCGTGTACTCCAACTTCGTCTGGGTCCTCAAGCCCGGCGAGCGCCCGGAGTCCGCGGCGCCCTACTTCAAGGTCTACTCCGGCATGGATCTCGACTACTGGCGGACGTACTACCTGCTCGGGACCGCCGAGGAGGTCGCCGACCGCATCAGCGCCCGCATCGCCGCGCTCGACGGCGGGGTCGATACCATCGTCCTCAATCCGCTGACCTGGGGCCCCGAGCAGCTCGAGCTCATCGCCGGCGAGGTGCTGCCGCGCGTCACGGTCGGACGCTGACGCCGCCCGCGACGAGTCGCTACACCGGGGAGCGGATCCGGCGGCTCGAGGATCCGCGGCTCCTCCGTGGCGGCGGCCGCTATCTCGACGACCTCGCGCTGCCGCGGATGGTGGCCGTCGCCTTCGTGCGTAGCCCCCACGCCCACGCGCGCGTCGTCGCCGTCGACGCCGGCGCCGCCCGTGCGCTGGCGGGGGTGGTGGCCGTCGTGACCGCCGCCGACCTGGCCGAGGTGCTACCGCTGGCGCCGCGAATGCTCGGCGAGGGCTTCGCGCCGACCGCGTGCCCGCCGCTGGCGGACGGCGCGGTGAGCTTCGTCGGCCACGCCGTCGCCCTGGTCGCCGCCGACACGGCCTACGTCGCGGCCGACGCCCGCGAGCTGGTGCGGGTCGAGTACGAGCCGCGTCCGGCGGTGACGAGCGTCGACGAGGCTCTGGACGGCAATCGCGTGCTCTTCCGCCGCACCCACAGCCGCGGCGACGTCGCGGGAGTCTTCGCCGGGGCGCCGATCGTGCTGACCGAGCGGTTCGTCCACGGGCGGTGCGCGGCGGTCCCGCTCGAGCCGCGGGGCATGGTCGTCGACTGGGACGGCGAGGCGCTCACCGTGTGGTCCTCGACCCAGGTGCCCTCGCTGCTGCGCGGCACGCTCGCCGCGGCGCTCGGTCTGCCGGCGACGCGGGTCCGGGTCGTCGTGCCCGACGTGGGCGGTGGCTTCGGGCTGAAGGTGCACGTCTTCCCCGAGGATCTCGCGGTGGCGGCCCTCGCGCGCCGGCTGGGCCGCCCGGTGAAGTGGGTCGAGGAGCGGCGCGAGAACCTCGCCGCGGGCAGCCAGGCCCGCCAGCAGCGCATGGACGTCGAGCTGGCCGCCGACGCCGCCGGCGTCGTGCGAGGGCTGCGCGCCCGCATCGTCAGCGACAACGGCGCGTATCACATCCATCCGCTCACCGCGGCGCTGGAGCCTCTCGGCAGCGCCGCGATCCTGCCGGGCCCCTACCGCGCCGAGGCCTACGCGTACGAGGTCGTGGCGGTGCAGACGCACAAGCCGCCGCTCGGCGCTTATCGCGGCGTCGGCATGACGATGGGCGCCTTCGCGATCGAGCGCCTGCTCGATCGGCTGGCCGAGCGGCTCGACCTCGACGTGACGGAGATCCGCCGTCGCAACCTCATCCCGCGCGACGCCTATCCCTTCACCTCGGCCAGTGGGATGACGTACGACAGCGGCGATTTCCCGGCCGCGCTCGAGCAGGCGCTGAGCCTGTCGGGTTACGAGGCGCTGCGGCGCGAGCAGGCGGCTGCCCGGGCCGCCGGCCGCCTGGTCGGCATCGGGGTGGCCTGCTACACGGAGTACACCGGCATGGGCTCCGACGTGTTCCGCCGCCGCGGGATGCAGGACGTGTCGGGGGTGGAGGCGGCGACGGTCACGATGGACCCCGACGGCAGCGTTCGGTGCGCCACCAGCTTTCCCGCGCAGGGGCAGGGGCACGCCACGACGATCGCCCAGGTCGTGGCCGATCGGCTCGGTGTCGCGCTCGAGCAGGTGCGCGTCCTGCCGACCGACACGGCGGCGGGGCCGGCCGGGAGCGGGACGTTCGGCAGCCGCGGTGCCGTGTCGATCGGCGGGGCCGTGGCGGTCGCCGCCGACCGGGTCCGCGCGCGGCTGGCGGCTCTGGCCGCGCACCGCCTGGAGGCGGCGGCGGCCGATATCGTCATCGAGGCCGGGCGCGCCCACGTCCGCGGCGTCGTCGACCGCTCCCTCGGCATCGCCGAGCTGGCGGGCCTGGCGTACTCGCCGCCCCGGGGTGGCCTGCCGGCCGGTCTCGAGCCCGGCCTGACCGCGACCGTCTCCTTCGACCCGCCCGGGCCGACCTTCTCCGGCGCCGTGCACGTGGCCGTGGTGGAGGTCGACCGCGACACCGGCCGCGTGCGGGTTGGCCGCTACGTCGTCGTGGAGGACTGCGGGCCGGTCGTGAACCCCACGATCGTGGAGGGCCAGATCCACGGCGCGGTGGCCCAGGGCCTCGGGGAGGCCCTGCTGGAGTCGATCGTCTACGACGCCGACGGCCAGCTACTGACCGCCACGCTGATGGACTACGCGCTGCCACGGGCCGACGACGTGCCCGCCTTCGAGATCGGTCATCTGCAGACGCCCGCGCCGCTCATGCCGGGTGGCGTGAAGGGCATGGGCGAGGGGGGCACCATCGGGGCGCCGGCGGCCGTGGCCAACGCCGTGGCCGACGCGATCCGCCCCCTCGGGCGGGACGTTACCGCACTGCCGATCCGGCCGCAGGACCTCGCGCCCGGTGCAGTATGATCGATAGATGGCCCGCACCCCCGACCTGATTCGTCGTCTCGAGCGCAACGTCGCCCAGGCACTCGTCGGCAAGCCGGAGGTCATCCGGCTGGCCGTCATCGGGCTCCTCGCTCGGGGTCACCTGCTGATCGAGGACGTGCCGGGGGTCGGCAAGACCACGCTGGCCGCTGCGCTGGCGCGCTCCATCGGCGGCGGCTTCCAGCGCATCCAGTTCACCTCCGACATGCTGCCGTCCGACATCCTCGGCGTGACCGTGTACCAGCCCGACCGCGGCGATTTCGTGTTCAAGCCCGGCCCGCTCTTCACCAACATCGTGCTCGCCGACGAGATCAACCGCACGACCCCCAAGACCCAGTCCAGCCTGCTGGAGGCGATGAACGAAGCGCAGGTCTCGCTCGATCACTCGACGTTTCCGTTGCCCAAGCCGTTCATGGTGCTGGCCACCCAGAACCCGCTCGAGTACGAGGGCACGCACGCGCTGCCCGAGTCGCAGCTCGACCGCTTCCTGCTGCGCATCCGGATCGGCTATCCCCAGGCGGCGGACGAGAAGGCGATCCTGCGCGGCGGCGGCGCCGCGGCGACCGAGTCGCTGGGGCCCGTGCTCACCGCCGCCGACGTCCTCGATCTGCAGGAGCAGGTGGAGCGGGTGCGGGCCGACGATTCCGTGCTCGACTACCTCATGGCCCTGGTGGCAGCCACCCGCACGGCCCCGCTGCTGCGCCTGGGCGTCAGCCCACGCGGCGCGCTGGCCCTGCTGCGGGCGGCGCGGGCGCGCGCGCTGGCCGACGGCCGCGACTATCTGGTGCCGGACGATCTCAAGACGCTCGCGATCCCGGCCCTCGCCCACCGGGTGCTGCTGCGGGCCGCGCCCGGCGGTGACGTCGACGGCGACACCGTCATCGGCGCCATCGTCGAGGCCACGCCGGTCCCCCGGTGAGCCTGGACGCGATCGCCGCCCGCCTCCGGCCCCGCCGCACCATCCGCCCCACGCGCGACGGGTGGTGGTGCCTGGGGGCCGCCCTCGCCCTGGGCTTCGCCGCGATGAACACGGGCAACAATCTGCTGTACCTGCTCGCCTCGTTGCTGCTCGCGCTGATCGTCGTCTCCGGGATCCTCTCAGAGCATTCGATGCGCCGCCTCCGGGTGAGCGCCGTCCTGCCCGAGGAGATCTACGCCGGCCGTCCGGCGTTGCTGGGCGCGCGGGTGGCGAACGGCAAGCGCTGGCTGCCCTCGTACTCGGTCACGCTGCGCAGCGGTGCCCGGCGCCTCTACGTGGACCGCCTCGCCGCCGGTGAAGAGGTCCTGCTGACCTGGGAGAGCACCTTCGCCGCCCGCGGGCGCACGCGGCTGCCCGGGGTGCAGGTCACGACCCGGTTTCCGTTCGGGCTGTTCGTGAAGGCCGGCCGCCCGCTGCTCGAGGGGGAGGTGATCGTCTTCCCGGTCGTGCGTCCGGTCGGCGACGTCGGGCGCCGGCGACCCACGGGCAGCAGCGGTCGCGCCCTGCATCGCCGCGGCCGCGGTCACGACCTCTACAACCTGCGCGAGTATCGCACCGGCGACGACCGCCGGCTGATCCACTGGCGCAGCACCGCCCGGGCCGGCACGCTGATCGTGCGCGAGCTGGAGGCGGAGACCGCGGCGGCCACCCGCATCGTGCTCGTCGGCGACGGCCGCCGCGACGCCGGGCGGCTGGAGGCGGCCCTGTCGGAGGCGGCCTCCCTGGCGGTGCACCTCGTCGGTACGGGGGTGGCGCTCGAGCTGGTCGGCCCCGGCGTGGACGTGCCGGCCGGCCGCGGCCGCGCCCACCAGCGCCGGCTGCTGACCGCGCTCGCGCTGTACGATCCCCGGTCGGCCGCCGCCCCCGCCGCGCCGCGAGGCGCGAGCGGCGCCAGCGAGATCGAGGTCGTCCTCGGATGACGGAGCCCTCGTCGCGCGCGCTCAGCGTCGCCGTCTACCTGCTGGTCACCAATGGCGTCGCCGCGCTGTTTCTCGGCGGGCTGATCGGCGTGGTGGGGCTGCTCCTGCTGAGCGCGCTGCTGGCAGGGTCGTGGTGGCAGGAGCCGCTCGGGCGACGGATCGAGCGCGTGCCACGGCTGGGCATGGCCATCGTCACCCTGGGCGTCGTCGCCCTCGTGGTGCAGATCGCGCTCTTCGCGGAGGCCATGCTGCACATCTTCGCCCACTTGCTGGTCTTCCTGCTGCTCGTCAAGCTCTACACCCGGCGCACCCGCCGTGACGCGCGGGACATCGCGTTCCTGACCTTCTTCATGCTCGTGGCGGCCTCGCCGGTCACCACCAGCGTGGTGTTCCTGGCCCTGTTCGTGAGCTTCCTGGTGGTCGGCACCTGGCTGCTGATGCTGCGCCACGTGTCCAACGAGGCGGACGAGGCGACGCCCTCGTCGCTGGGGCGGCCGCCGGCGCTCGGGTTCGGCCGCGATCTGTTCGGCCTGTCGCTGGCCGCCTCGGCGGCGACCATCGTGGTCACCGGGCTGCTCTTCGTCGTCATCCCGCGTGTCGGTCAGACCGCGCTGCCGACGCGGCCGGGCGGCGCGCGCATCGTGTCGGGTTTCACGGAGCGCGTACAGCTCGGCGCCTTCGGCGAGATCGAGCTCGACGCCGCCGTCGTGATGCGCGTGCACCTGGCCCAGTTCACCGGCGGTCGCGCCGCCCCGGAGGCAGTGCCATCGCTGCGCTGGCGCGGCATCGCGTTCGACCACTTCGACGGGCGGGAGTGGACGGTGAGCCGCTCGACGCGCCGGAGCGTCCTGTACCAGGAGTGGCCGGCGCCCTTTCCGATCCAGCGGCCGTACGGGGGCCCGGTCCTCGCCCAGGAGATCCACCTGGAGCCCCTCGGCTCGGAGATGATGTTCGGGGCCCCCCGCATGCTGCGCCTGCAGAGTCGGTCCGAGTCGGTCATGATCGACGACCTGGGCAACGTCGCGGTGGCGACGGCCTCCGCGCGACTGCAGTACACGGTGGAGTCGGAGCCGGAGCTCGGCGATCCGCGACGGCGGAGGATCGCCGACGCCCGGCTGCCGCGCGACCCACGCTGGCTCGCGCGCTATACGCAGCTGCCCCCGAT
>Ga0268386_10001548_pt1 | contig 15821 bp, 12 predicted proteins | sample RVTome_15_FD_200260 | JGI IMG/M metagenome (GOLD analysis project Ga0268386, IMG submission 200260) | Soil microbial communities from uranium-contaminated site in the Upper Colorado River Basin, Wyoming, United States - RVT150D86... ...
ATGCAATTTTCGCTTCCTGGCAAAAGCGCTGCATGCGTCGCTTGTCAGAGGAGATGTCCTGCGAGAGAACCTTCAGTGCGACCGTTCGACCCAGGCGCGAATCTCTCGCCAGGTAAACTTCACCCATACCGCCCGAGCCGAGTGCATCGAGAATCACGTAGGAACCAAGCTGTTGTCCTTTGTTCAGCCGACTCGGCTGCGGGCGAAATTCGTCCTCCTGGATCAACAAACCTGCATTGGCTTCAGCAGCAACTCCATCAATAAACCTATCTGCGTTCGCATTCTGGTGCGACTCGATCAGCTTCTCCACCTCTGCACGCAGAGATTCATCGACGCCACACTGGCCCTCCACGTAAGCAGCACGCGCCTCGCCGTCGAGCGAGATCGCCGAGTTGAATATGCGACTGATCTCTTGCCATCGTTCGGGCGTCAATTAGCTTCGCTCCCGGTGAGTTGTTGATAGAGCCAAGCGCGCGCCATGTTCCAGTCGCGCGTCACAGTATTCTCGGAAATCTTCAACACTCCGGCAATCTCCTCATTGCTCAAGCCCCCAAAGTACCTCAACTCAACCACGTGGCAGCGCCGTGGATCCATTTTCGCCAGCCCCTTGAGCGCTTCGTCCAACCGGACCAATTCAGAACCCTGTTCGCGGGCCACTATTGCAACTTCTTCCAGCGAGACCTGTTGCGCTCCACCGCCGCGTTTTGCATATGCGTAACGTCGAGCGTGGTCAATCAGAATGCGACGCATTATCTGCGCCGAGATGGCAAAGAAATGCGAACGATTGGCCCAATGGACGTTTCTTTGATCGACGAGGCGGACGTAAGCTTCGTTAATGAGAGCAGTGGTTTGTAGCGTGTGACCTTTTCGCTCCCGGCTCATGTAGCGGCGCGCAAGCCGGTGTAGTTCTTCGTAGACCAGCGGATACAACTCGTCGAGTGCGGATTGATTCCCGTCGCTCCACTCAGCGAGCAGTTGGGTGATCTGATGCTGGTGTGTTGGTCGTGTCAATCGGTGGCAGATTTTACTTCATGCTTCAAACTGCGTGATCTCACCCGGTTTTCTAAGCATCTTGTTTACTTCTCCGACGTGAAGTTCTTCCTCCGCGATCATCCGGCGGGCGTAATCTTCAAGCAGCACTGAGCGGTCGCGCACAAGGTCAAGCAACTGTCTATAAAGCAGTAGTCCCGCGTTCTCAGCCTCCTGAGATTCGATAAGAATGTCTCCGATGCCGTGCTTGTGAGTTTCGAGCAGTGCGCCAATCTTCAGCGACGGATGTTCACCAAAGTGCGTGACAAGCTCTCCGGCCTCGTTCGCGTGCGAAAGGCATGTGTTGGCTTCGTTGCGGAGCCAGCTCACAATCGGAATTCTATTGTGACCAAATACCATTAATGCGTAATGAGTATACCGAACGACACCAGCCAGCTCGGCCTCCATGATCTGATTCAAGAGTTTCACTGCCGCCGCTTTGTCGAACTTTTCCTCTGACATATTCTCCTCCGTTTTATTGACTTCAGAACCTCAATGAAAGACAGCTCAATCCGCCGTCCATCTTCTGAAATTCCGATATATCGAGGGCGATCGTTTGGTAACCCAGTCGCTCCAGTTCTTTCTTCGTCTCGTTAAAGCCTGCCGCTACTAAGACTCTGCTGTTCAGCGATAAACAGTTTGCAGCATACTCCTCGGCTGAGTTTAGGCAAATCAGATCGTACCCGCAAAACTCTTTCAGACCTCGCAACGCTTCAATCACCAGGAGGTGTTTGCCGCCAACGTAAGCCAGCCCGCTCTTCAGGTGAAGGATATTACTAAGGCCACGTATGTCTATCAAACTCGAACTGTAGCCGAATGAGTCGAGCAAGCGAGCGAGCTGTTTGGCGCCTTCCTCGTTCGTGCGCCTCGAAACGCCGATGAAAAAGTGTTCGCCGGCTTCGCAAACGTCGCCCCCATCGACTGTGCCGGGTTCGCGGATTGAATGTAGCTCGTCGTAATAGCGACGCAATACTGGTGGAATGGCCTCGGTCTCACCGAGCCGGCTTTTTGCGCCGGGTCGCGTAACGACTGCACCGCGAGCAGTCAACACCGCCGTATCTTCAACGAAAGTCGAATCGGGATATTTGTCATCCGGTGGCAGCCGAATTAGATCGAGGCCGCAAAACTCGAGCGCCTCGCAGTATGCCTGGTGTTGTCGGAGTGCGCGCTCAAAGACGGGCGGTCCTAAATCGACGCTGGTCAATCCGGAAGCAAAATTCGTGCTTGGTTGTCTGACTATTGCTCTTGTGAACATTTCTCCCGCAAAGGCGCAAAGGCGCCAAGTTCAGGTCAATTCTTTCTTTGCGCATTGGCGCCTTTGTGGGAAAATCCTTCTCATGACATCAACTCACTTTCCCCATCAATTTCTTAATCGTAGGCGTAAGCATCGCGAGGATCACAGTCGATATCAGTAAACCGATAGCAATGCCACCGTAGAGTTTCGTTAGTTGCCAGGAGTCATTAGCTACGAAGAAACCTGAGAGATATCCCGCGAGCTTACTACCAAACGACGCCGCAAGGAACCAGACGCCCATCATGATTCCAACGAGTTTAACCGGCGCTAACTTGGTCACAGTACTAAGTCCCACCGGACTCAGACACATCTCTCCACAAACCTCCAAAAAGTAAAGACCCACGAGCCACAAAGGACTGATCTTGCCGTACACCGTCAGCATCGACGCAGGTATCATCAACAGGTAAGCCGCCCCAATGAAAAGTAATCCCAACGTAAACTTCACCGGACTCGATGGCTGGCGATCCTTCAAACTCACCCACAGGTATGAAAATATCGGCGCCAGCATGATTACAAACAGCGGTGTGCACGATTGTAAGTAGCTCGAGGGAAATCCAATCCCGAATATCTCGGTTCGCACCAGCTCTTTGGCAAACAGATTCAAGCTGGCGCCCTTCTGCTCATACGCGGCCCAAAACAATATTGTGAAAACAAAGAAGATAAAGATAGCCGCGATGCGTTTCCAATCGGAGGCTGTCAGAGGTTGTTTCGTGGCGACTTCGCCTGCCTTGGAAACAACCTGTTTCTTAATCCTGCTGCCCACGTGCGCCAACCACTTGCCGAAGATTACGAAGACGATCAAACCAAGGATCATCCCGACGCCCGCAGCGCCGAATCCCCAGTGCCAACTCTTTGCCGGATCAAAACCGTTGTTGACGAGAACGCGCTTAAAACTGTCGCTCTGGGCTAAGTAACCGCAAACAAGTGGCGCTAAAACGGCGCCTATATTTATACCCATGTAAAAGATGGAAAAACCGCTATCCCTGCGTGGATCATTCTCGCGGTATAGACCACCGACCATCGCGCTGATGTTTGGTTTGAGGAGACCGGTGCCAACGGCGATGAGGATCATGCCCAGGTAGAAGGTCGTCATTGAGTGGAAGACCATGGAGAAATGGCCACATGCGATGATGACTCCACCGATGAAGACTGCCAGACGCGCTCCGAGCAGATAGTCCGCTGCGAGCCCGCCGGGCAAAGCAGTCAAGTAGACGGCCATCGTGTAGGTGCCATAGATCGACGCCGCGCCTTTCACATCGAACCCCAAACCACCCTGCGCCGGGGGCGCGACCATATAAAGGACAAGAATGGCTCGCATGCCGTAATAGCTGAAGCGCTCCCAAAGCTCTGTGAAGAAGAGTGGTCCAAGACCTTTCGGATGTCCGAAAACCTCTGCTGCTTCCAGTTCGGTGCTCACAGGTTGTTGGCTCATATTGTTTGGGCAGTTCTCTCCGCTGAAGTGAATAAATTGCGCGGCACTATATCCCGCAAAGGCGCAAAGACGCAAAGTCTTTACTATTGGCTCTTTTTCTTGGGCGGTGTCAGGGTTATGCGAGATCTAGCGGTGAAGGCAGGCGACAGTAGATATGCCACAGATTACAGGGATTGATCTGTGTCCATCCGTTTTAATCCGTGGCTCAGCTCTGGTAATAGAAACCACCCTTCATCTCCCAGTTTCCCAGGTTAAACTGTCGTTGAGCGCCGCAGCTAATGCAGGTTCGATAGGCCCGGCCCTCCCGGGAAAACGGCCGGCTGAGTTGCGCATGCCGGCAACCAAACACTCGAACCATCAAATTGCCGATTTTTCCGGGCAGGGACGACGCATTGATGTGTCCGGCACTTGAATTTGCGATTGTTAACTGGCCTGCTTGTATGATGTTTACCTCTTTCAAAATCCTTCCGGGCGATCCTTTAAATGTTAACGCGCAAACAGCCCGCAATTTGGGTCATCCGGCGCTACCGCGCTCGCTTCTGTTACCTTATACTAATGGACCTTAAACGAATGTTCTCGGAGACTTAACGATTGAGTGAGCACCCCGCAGACAATGTAACTCGTCTACTGATCGAACTCTCCAACGGAGATCGGGCCGCGGTTGATCTTTTATTACCCGTAATCTACGATGAACTGCGAAAGCTCGCGGCGAATTATCTGAGGCGTGAGCGACCAGATCACACTCTGCAACCGACCGCCCTGGTTCATGAGGCTTATCTACGACTCATAGATCAGACGAGGGTGAACTGGCAAAATCGCGCTCATTTTTTCGGGGTTGCCGCACAGATAATGCGCCGTCTGCTCGTGGATCATGCACGCAAGCACAATGCGGAAAAACGTGGCCAGGATTTTCAAAAACTCTCCCTTGATGAAAACATTGATCGTGCGGTCGAAAGAAGCGCTGAATTGATCGCGCTCGACGACGCACTGAAAACCCTGGCGACGCTGGACGAACAAAAGGCACGTATGGTTGAGTTGCGCTACTTCGGCGGCCTCTCCATCGAAGAGACAGCAGGCGTTCTGGGCGTCACTCCCTCGACCATTAAACGTCATTGGCGGTTTGCCAAGGCCTGGCTTCATGGGGAAATGCAAAGAAATACTTGATGCACGCAGCAGTCCAATCCAACAATTAGTAAGTAGTATCTCCATTCTATGAATTGTCTCTGTATAACCTCTGTGTTCTCTGTGCCTCTGTGGTGGCTTTGCTTGCAGGCAACTTAAACCACATAGACACAGAGCACGCAGAGGTTTCGCAGAGAAGAACTAATGACCCCTGAACGCTGGCACCGAGTTGAAGAGATCTTCCAGGCCGCGCTCGATCTTTTGCCGGAAGAACGACCGCGCTACGTGTCAGAGGTGTGCGCGGACGACCTAACTCTCAAGCGCGATGTCGAGTCGCTGCTGTTGCAATACGACAGTGCCGGAGAACTTCTGGACGCACCCGTTTATGGGAACACTGAGTTGGGCGTGCTCGAATCGTTCGTCGAAGAGAAGGATCCGATGATCGGGCGCCGCCTTGGCGCTTATCGAATTGAGAGAGAGATCGGACGCGGGGGCATGGGCGCCGTCTATGAGGCATCGCGCGCCGATAATGAGTTCAGCAAAAGGGCGGCAATAAAGCTGGTGAAGCGCGGGATGGACACCGACTTCATCCTCCGCCGCTTTCGCAAAGAACGACAAATTCTCGCTGCACTCGATCATCCACACATCGGCGGCCTACTCGACGGTGGCACTACCGAAGATGGTCTGCCCTACTTCGTGATGGAGTACATCGAAGGGCAACCTCTGTACAATTATTGCGACAGCCATCAACTCAACATTACAGAACGGCTAAAACTCTTTCGCTCTATCTGCGACGCGGTCCAATACGCACATCAGAAACAAGTTGTACATCGCGACATCAAACCTTCAAATGTCCTCGTAACTTCGGACGGCGTGCCGAAACTTCTCGATTTCGGTATTGCCAAGTTGCTCAACCCGGAACTGGCCGGCGACATCACTCACGATCCGACCGCAACCGCGATGCGTTTGATGACTCCAGAGTACGCATCACCCGAGCAGGTGCAGGGTGCGCCGACTACGCCAACCACCGACGTCTATTCGCTGGGTGTGTTGCTTTACGAATTGCTCACCGGTCATAGGCCTTACCGCCTGGTTAACCGAGCGCCGCATGAGATTGCTCGTGTAATTTGCGAAGAAGCACCGGCGCCACCAAGCATCATCATCACTCGCGCTGAAGATTTGTTGCCGAGTCTTCATAGTGGCGATGAAGCAACAACTCTCAAGAAGCTTTACACCACGCGAGGCACAACTCTCGAGTTACTGCGCCGCGAACTGTCAGGTGCTCTCGACAACATCGTAATGCAGGCTTTGCGCAAGGAACCGGAATGGAGATACCAGACGGCTGCGGATTTACGCGACGATATAACGCGTTACCTCGAAGGCCGCCCGATTTCGGATTTACCCGATCCGCCGCACGCGAGTCTGTTGCTCAAACCGGATTCAGCCAGTGAGCATTCGTTGGCTGTTCTGCCGATGAAGTTGTTGGACATCAACCAACCGGAGACTGGTCCCGATTATCTTGGAACAGGTTTGGCGGACGCTCTCATCACACGACTAAGCGCGATTCGCAGTTTTCCCGTTAGACCAACCAGCAGCGTGCTCCGTTACGGAACCGACGCCGATCCTTTGCGCGCCGGGCGCGAACTCGGAGTTGACTTTGTGTTGGACGGAAGGATCAGGCGTTCGGGGGAACGTATTCGCGTCACGATTCAGTTGCTCAACGTACGAGATGAAACTACGGCCTGGGCCGGACAATTCGACGAGCAATTTACAGACGTTCTTAACCTCGAAGATGTGATTTCTTCGCATGTAGCCGAAGCGATCGTTCCGCACCTGACTGTGGACCAACGCCTGCGGCTGGCAAAGCGCGGAACCGATAGCCCACAGGCCCACGAAGCTTATCTGCGCGGCCGCTATTACTGGAACACATTTACCGAAGAAGGTTTTGCGAGGGCCATCGTCTGTTACCAACAGGCCATCGCGCTCGATCCGAAGTACGCGTTGGCTTATGCCGGAGTGGCAAACTATCACAACTGGCTCGGCGTCTTCAGCGTAATGCCTTTTGCCGAATGTGCGGCGGCTGCCTACGAAGCTGCCTCTACGGCAGTTGAAATCGACCCACATTTGGCGGAAGCGCATACCGCTCTGGGCCAGGCCATTCTCTTCCGCGACTTTGCATGGGTCAGCGCCGAGCATCACCTGGTCCGTGCCATTGAACTCGACCCGAATTACGCCCCCGCCCACACCTTGTATGCCCTGCAACTGGTGAAGGAAGGCCGTTTTACTGAATCACTCCGCGAGGCCCACATAGGTCGGGATCTTGATCCATTGGCAATCATTTCTCGTTTCACTGTGGTTTGGTGCTCGTATCATGCTCGCCGTTTTGACGAAGCATACCGGTTCGCAAGCTCAACTCTGGAGAACGAACCAAACAACTTGATGATGCTTTACGGTGCGAGCTTTGTGCTCAGCGGACTTGGCCGTCATGCAGAGGCCATCGAGGCGGCGGAAAAGGTCGTCGAGTTATTGGGGAAAGCTTCACACACGCTGGGTCGGCTCGGCGCCGCACACGCTGCCGCGGGAAATGTAGAAGCCGCGCAGCGGGCACTTGACGATATGGAGGTAATCTCCCAAAGACGTTACGTCTCACCGTATCACGTTGCAATCGTCAATTGCGTTCTGGACCGCAAAGAAGAGGCTCTCGATCTACTCGAAAAGGCGTACGAGATTGGAGATGCAAAGGTCCTCTGGATTGGAGTAGAGCCGGAGCTCGATCCACTTCACGGCCACCCCCGCTTCAACGATCTTCTGCGCAAGTTGGACCACAGGCTTTCTGCTCTTCCCACAATCGCCGGCCAGTTGATTGCAGACCAGGAATCGATCGCGGTGCTTCCCTTCAAAATTCTCACTCCTCCCGGTGAAAATACCGGCGATGAATACCTGGGTGTCGGACTGACTGACGCACTCATTACTCGTCTCAGCAACGTGCAACGTCTCGTAGTTCGTCCGACAAGCAGTGTGCTGCGTTATCACGGCGCGGCTATCGATCCGCTCATCGCCGGACGCGATCTCGGCATTGATTACGTTATTGACGGAAGCATCAGGCGCATCGGTGATCGAATTCGCGTCAATGCGCAACTACTTAGTGTGAGCGAAGGCGTTACGCGTTGGGCCGAACAGTTCGACGAAGACTCCACTGATGTGCTTCAGATCGAAGATTCAATTTCAGAGAAAGTAGCGTCGGCGTTACTGCCGAAACTCACGCGCGACGAGCGACGACTGTTGTCCAAGCGCGGGACCGACAGCTCCGAAGCTTTCGAGGCTTATCTGCGTGGTCGTTATTACTGGAGTTCCTACACGGAAGTGGGCCTCGCAAAGGCACTCGAATGTTACAAACAGGCGATCGATCTCGATCCGGATTATGCCCTCGCCTACACAGGCATCGCCGACTACTACAATTGGCTCGGTGTATTCGGCGTCAAACCGTTCGCCGAAACATCTGCGGCTGCGAAACAATCAGCCTCCAAAGCAGCGGAGCTGGATTCTACTTCCGCGGAGGCCTACAGCGCGCTGGGCTTCGCAACTGTTTGTCATGACTTCGACTGGGCCGTCGCCGAAGGACAACACCGGCGCTCGATCGAGATCAATCCCAACTACGCAACGGGTCACCATTGGTATGCCTTTCACCTCGTGATGGAAGGACGCTTCGAAGAGGGGATCGAACAGATGTTGCGTGCGCGCGAACTCGATCCGGTATCTCCGAGTGTGCTTCAGGCTCTCGGATGGTGTTATTACCACGCGCGCCGCTTTGACGAGTCGCTCACAACTTTTCAAAACATGCTTGAAGCGGTTCCTGATTTTCCGTATGGATTAATCACCTACTCTTGGGCGCTCAGACACGCCGGCGAAGCGGACCGAGCCGTCAAAGTTGCAGAGAAGGCATTGGACCTTGCGGGCGGCAGCCAGTTTTACCTCTCCGTTCTAGGCGGAACCTATGCAGCGGCTGGCAAACAAAAAGAGGCCCGCGCCGTTTTGGAACAATTGACACAAATGTCGGTCCACACGTACGTGTCGCCTTACCATCTCGCCTTGCTCCACTTGCATCTCGGCGAGCGAGAGCGCTCACTCGAATTGCTCCTGACCGCTTGCGCAATCAGGGATGCGTGGGTGGTATGGTTAGCTGTTGAGCCGCAGTTTGATCCGCTGCGCGGTGAGCCCGCTTTCGAAGGAATCCTGCGCGACATGCGACATCCCGCTATGTATCGCAAGTTGGCCAGGATGGCGGCAGCGGCAACCGGACGCAAAAAGAAACAGAGATCACGCATTGCTCCAATAACGACTCAGATATTGATCCCCGCGCCCGATACTAGGTCGGGAGAAAATGAAGAGGCGCGTCAGCTTTACACTGCGGGACGTTACTATTCGACCAGACGAACAGCGGAAGGTTTGCGCCGGGCAATCGAAAGGCTCGAGCGCGCAGTTGAACTCGATCCTGAGTTTGCCATCGCCCACTCGGAACTTGCCGACTGCTACGCTTTGCTCAACTGGTATGTCGAACCACCGCCACCTGGAGCATGGGAGCGCGCCAAACATTCGGCGCTGCGCGCTGTGGAAGCTGATCCGGAGTTGCCCGAGGCACATGCTTCTCTCGGATTTGTGAGGCTTCACTACGATCGCGATTGGGTCGATGCCGAACGCGAGTTACGAAAAGCGATTCAACTCAAGCCGGGCAATCAGGTGGCCCATCGCTGGTATGCTTACAGTTTGTCAGCCATGGGGCGCCACGACGAAGCTTATGCTGAAATCGAACGCGCGCGTCAGATTTCACCGCAGTCGGCAGTAATCGCGACGGCTGTCGCTAACGTATTGTTTCTCGCGGGTAAGTTCGACGAGGCCGTGGTCCAATGCCGGAAATCGCTTGAACTCGATCCGGGCGCGGTTGCAGCACACACGATCCTGCGTTGGGCCTACGAATTAAAAGGATTGGATAGCGAAGCAATGGCCGCTTTTGAGCAGGAACGAAGCTTTGCCGGCGATACTCCGACCACGCATGCCAAGCGTGCTCACGTGCTCGCAGCAACCGGAAAGCGCGATCAAGCGCAGGCGATTCTGGACGAGATCCTGTCCAAGCGTAACGAGAATTGGGTAACAGCGTATGAAATTGCCATCATTTATTGTTGGCTGGATGACTTTGACAACGCATTTCGCTGGCTCGTGCAAGCCGAGCGCGAGCACGCAGTTGGCTTTACGTTTGTGCGTGTCGATCCGCACCTGACCAAACTGCGTTCCGATCCACGCTTTGCTGATTTGTTGAGAGAAACGGAGAAGACGATTCCTTAGAAAATTGCGGATTTCGAATTGCGAATTTTATTCTTCCGCAATTCGCGATTCCAAATTCGCAAATCGCAATTCTGACTCTATGACAACCGAAATTCGCAATTCGAAATCCGAAATTCGCAATTTAGACGCGTGGGTTCGTGAAGTTGTCGCCTGGCACTTCGATCCGGAAACCGGCTGTCCTTTTTGGTTAGACTTCGCCAAAAACCTCTCATTGGATCCACGCAAAGAGATTCACACCTACAAAGACCTTTCGCGTTTCGGTTTTTTCCAGGATGAGTGGTTGCGCGGTGGCCCGGTTCGTCGTTGGGTGCCGAAAGGTTATGCTGGTCGGCCCGTCTACACGTTTGAGACGGGAGGAAGCACAGGCGTGCCGAAGTCGCGCATCAACATCGAAGACTTCAGACTCGATTACGAGGCTTTTAGCGACACCCTGCCCGAAGAGTTTTTTCCGCGCGACTCCGATTGGTTGTCTCTCGGACCAACAGGTCCCCGGCGTTTGCGTCTCGCCGTCGAGCATCTGGCCCAACATCGCGGCGGCATCTGTTTCATGGTAGATCTCGATCCGCGCTGGGTCATTAAACTGATCAAGATGGGCCAAACGAAGATGGCAGAGCAATACAAGCAGCACGTAGTCGAACAGGGACTAACGCTGCTGCGAGCGCACGACAATATTCGCTGCCTGTTTACCACGCCCAAACTCCTGGAAGCACTTTGTGAAAAAGTGTCGCTCAAGAAGATGGGTATAACGGGAGTGTTTTGTGGCGGCACTGAAATGACGCCGCAGTTTCATCGGTTTGCAGTCGAAGAACTACTCGAGGGTGCTTATTTCGCGCCGACCTATGGCAACACTCTGATGGGTCTTGCAGTGCATAAACCGCGACAGCCGGAAGACGATTACGCGATCATCTACTATCCGCCAATGCCGCGTGCGATGGTTGAAGTTGTCGATCCGGATCAACCGTATAAAGTTGTGGGATACGGCGAGACGGGACGCGTCCGTTTGACGACGTTAACCAAAGAGTTCTTCATGCCGTGCTTTTTGGAACGCGACGAAGCTGAGCGAGAGCCGCCGTGCGATCTCTATCCCTGGGACGGCGTGCGCAACGTCCGGCCCTTTTCTCGTTTGCAGGCGAGCGTGGTCGAAGGAGTCTACTGATTGCCAATTGGCAATCGGAAATAGATCATATGCTTCATATTCCAATCCTTCGCCAGGGCGGTCTCTACAAGAGTCTCGATGTCGCGCGTGTCGCGCATCATCAAACGCGCGAAGTCTTTGTCGAGATCAGTCAGGCGAATGCGGGATTGATTCGGCGTGACCTGGGGCGTCAGGAGATCGCACAATCAAGTCTCCAAAGGTTCTCGACACGGGAACTCGTCCACATCTGTTCTCGTGCCGCAGAGCACTTCACCAATGATTCGTTACCAATTGGCGAAGACGCTCAAACTCCTGAAGACTACGTGAGGCAGGTTTCAGCAACGACAGGACTCCCGTACGTCCTTGCCCGCAGGAACGTGCTGAAGATCAAGAGCATGCTTGCAAGCATGGAGAGTGTACTCAACGGTCTGACGCGAAATCTCGAGTGGGAGATCCTCGATCGTGGTTTCGGCGATTTTGAGGGCCATGCGTTGAGTTTCTTTCCGCGCACTCAATCACTCGGAGCCGTTCTGCCTAACAATTCACCCGGCGTGCATTCTCTCTGGATACCAGCGTTTCCGCTGCGCATTCCACTTGTTCTTAAACCCGGCAGCGCCGAACCCTGGACCCCTTACAGAATTATTCAATCGTTAATCAAAGCCGGCGCGCCTCGAGAAGCTTTTAGTTTCTATCCAACCGATCACGCGGGCGCCGGCGAGATCTTGCGTGGCTGTGGCCGTTCATTGGTATTCGGGGATTCGTCCACAACCGGCATGTGGGAAAATGATCCGCGAGTGGAGATACATGGACCAGGCTACAGCAAGGTGATCATCGGCGCAGACTGCGTCGACGACTGGGAACAGTACCTCGACGTTATCGTCGCCTCGATTGCTGATAATGGCGGCCGTTCGTGTGTCAATGCTTCGGCCGTTTGGGCGCCGGCACACGTGGAAGAAATTAGTGAAGCTTTGGCAAAAAGGCTGGCGCAAATAATTCCACGCGCAGCAGACGACGAAAACGCTCAACTCGCGCCGTTTGTCGATCCGCAGATTGCCAATCGTATCAATGCGATGATCGATCGGGGTTTGACCGAACCCGGCGCGCGCGACGTTACCGCGGCTTACCGCGACCGCGGACGGCTCGTCAACTGGAACAACTGTTCGTACATGCTTCCGACAGTTCTTCTTTGTGAGCTCGATCACCCACTCGCGCTGAAAGAGTTTCTGTTTCCTTTTGCGAGCGTTGTAAAGGTTGGCCAGAATGAAATATCGAGAGTTCTTGGACCAAGTCTTGTCGTAACCGCGATCACCAAAGATCCAAAACTGATTCAAACTTTAGTTGCCTCACCGCGCATCGATCGTCTGAACATAGGCGCACTCCCCACCAACCAGGTGAGTTGGGATCAACCCCACGAGGGCAATCTCTTTGAACATCTTTACGGGCGCCGAGCATTCCAACACGCCGTTGCCGTCTGAGGGCTCAAGTTGAGAATTCTTTATCTCACAGGCGGGGCAGGCCGAATGTATTGCGGCAGTTGTCTGCGCGACAATGCCATGGCCACCGAGCTGATTGCCCGCGGTCACGACGTGATGCTTCTGCCTGTCTACACGCCGACATTCACCGATGAACCCAATGTCAGTAGCGACCATGTGGTTTTAGGTGGCATCAGCGCATACCTGGAACAATATGTTCCGCTGTTTCGGAAGACGCCCCGCTGGCTCGATCGACTCTGGGATTCCAAACTTGTTTTAAACCTCGCCTCACGCCGATCGATTTCGACTGACCCGCAGATGTTGGGCGAGATGACTGTTTCAGTACTGAAAGGCGAACACGGGTTTCAACGCAAGGAGATCGACAAACTGATCGACTGGCTCAAAGATCAACCTTTGCCTGACGTTATCAATTTGCCTTACTCGCTACTGCTTGGACTGGCTGGACCACTCAAACAAGCATTGAACGTGCCGATTCTCTGTACGCTTCAAGGTGAAGATCTTTTTCTCGATGGTTTGCACGAACCATATCGCACCGAGGCGCTGAGCCTGATTCGAAACCAGATCGAACACGTTGATTCCTTTCTTTCGGTCAGCAAGTTTTACGCTGGTTTTATGCCGGGCTATCTTGGTATTCCCGCCGAGGACATTCGCGTAGTGCCTTTAGGGATCAACCCGCAAGGCTTCGAGTTACGAGAGTCTAAACGGAATGGTCCATTTACTGTCGGCTTTCTCGCGCGCATCGCGCCGGAGAAGGGACTGCACGTGTTGGCGGAGGCGTACCGTATCCTGCGGCAATCGGGAGAGTTGCCTGAAGCAAGACTCGAAGCTGCCGGCTACATGGCCGCGGATTGCAAGCCGTATCTCGAAGATATTCAGAAGCGTTTGAAAGACGCGGGCCTTGGCGGCGAGTTTCATTATCACGGCGTTTTGGATCGTGCTGAGAAGATCGCTTTTCTTCGAAAACTTGACGTAATGTCAGTGCCTGCAACTTACGATGAGCCAAAGGGAGTTTCTTTACTGGAAGCGATGGCGTGCGGTATCCCTCTGGTGCAGCCACGCCGCGGCGCTTTCACTGAGATTGTGGAGATCACCGGCGGCGGACTTCTTGTTCAACCCGACGATCCGCAGAGTCTTGCTGATGGTATCCTGAGGATCGTCAAAAACGAGCAACTGGCAGAAGACCTGAGCGCGAACGGTTTTCGCGGAGTGCGCGAGCACTACACCGCCGCAAACATGGCTGATCGAGTTCTTGAAGCCTACGAGAGCGTAATATGTCCAACCTCTTCAATTCCGGCGATGACCTGATCTTCCAACTCGAGAGCGGGTTCGGACTGCTTCGTGTGTTAGCTGTTGACGGCGAAGGTGCGGAGACTACCTGGCATCTGCTTGCCTATGACGAATTTTTTCCTGATGTCGAATCGGCTGAAATCGCACTGGCGCAAGAGACTCCGTTGCCAGTGCGCAGAGCACACATGGCGCTTACGAATCGCGCTTTTGAGCGTACGCCCGCAGCGCGACTCGGTAATCGCCCGGTGAGTGAAGATGAGCTCGCTGCATACAAAGAATGGCTCGACAGCGAAAGAACTGTCTCGGACCGTTCAGCATTGTTGATGATCGGAATTCGCTGAGACTCTCTCTGCGGCCCTCTGCGTATCTCTGCGTCCTCTGCGTTAAGAAGCTTTCCTCGCGCTACATTAACCGCAGAGGACGCAGAGTTTTCGCAGGCCGCAGAGAAAAGCAACAAACCGATGAATAACCAACCCGGAATCTTGAGAGCTTTCCCCCGAGTACTCCTATTTCTGATCCTGGTCTCACCGGCGCTCGCAATTCGTGTCGAGCGGCTCATCGACACCTGGCGACCGGAACACTATCTCGTCAACATCACCCTGAACGATCGACTCTCGGAAATCACTTCGGCAAGCGCTCGAATCAATGTTCTGGTTCTCAAACCGACAAGCCTGATCGATCTCGATTTTGGAAATCTAACTACAGAAGCAGTCACACTAAACTCGAAGCCGGTCTCGTTTGCACACAAAAACGGAAAGCTCCGGGTCAATCTTCCTGAACGCGCGAACCCAGGGACTCGATTGGTGCTGACGGTAAACTACCACGGTAAGCCCAAAGACGGATTGATTCTCACACCGGATAAAGACGGAAAGCCTTCGGCAGTTGGCGACAACTGGCCCGACAGAGTTCATCACTGGATTCCCACGTTGGACCACCCATCTGCGAAAGCAACCATCACATTCAACATTACTGCGCCTGCACGTGAGGAAGTGGTTGCCAACGGCCGGTTGGACCACGTCGAGACAACCGCCACGGGTCAACGCACATGGACATTCTCGGAAGGTGTCCCCATTCCCCCTTACTGCATGATCATCAGTGTCGGCCAGTTTGCGCGAGTGGAACCTGCGCAACTGTCACTAACTCCGCTTTCATACTACGTCCCGCAGTCAGACAGACCACTGGCGCTAAAAGGATTCGCACCCACGATTCCCTCGTTGGAGTTCTTCACACAGATCATTGCTCCTTATCCATATGAGAAACTCGCCATGATTGTGGGCGCGACACGTTTTGGCGGCATGGAGAATTCGAGCGCAATTGTTTTCACGAGCAATTTGTTGACCCGACCGGCACCGGCGGGTCTGAGCAAAAATTACGGGATTCCGGCTGACAATGTAAGTTTGATTGCACACGAAATCGCACATCAGTGGTTTGGTGATTCGGTCACAGGATCAACTTGGGCCGATTTGTGGTTGAGTGAGGGGTTCGCGACTTACTTCGCGGGTTTGTTTCTCCAGCGTTTCGAAGGCGAAGAGGTTTTTCAGGAGTACATGAAGAGCGCGGCCAACGCTGTCTTTGCGTATGAGAAACAGAAGCGCACGCCAATCTTTGATCGAGACACGGAGGATCTCTTCGCACTTCTCAACGCAAACAATTATCAAAAGGGTTCGTGGGTTCTTCACATGTTGCGCT
>Ga0268386_10001549_pt1 | contig 15815 bp, 13 predicted proteins | sample RVTome_15_FD_200260 | JGI IMG/M metagenome (GOLD analysis project Ga0268386, IMG submission 200260) | Soil microbial communities from uranium-contaminated site in the Upper Colorado River Basin, Wyoming, United States - RVT150D86... ...
CTCCCGGCTCGCCAACGTCAGCGGCACAACAGCACCTGATAACCCGCCGTCAGAATCCGCCAGCCGTGCTCCAGCGCCCAAGGGACCGCCCGGCGGCCCTTGCCGCGCCAGCCGCCGTCGAACGGCGTGTCGTCAATCAACACGAGAGACCGCTCGTGCAGCCTGGGAAGCGCCGCCTGGAATTCGGAAAGGCAGACGTCTGCGTGGCCGGGAACGTCGGTGTCGGCCGAATCGAGAAACAGCACATCGATCCGCCCGTCGAAACTTCGGAGCCAGTCGTCGCCGCGGCTGCAATGAACCTGCACGGCGGGTTCGAACACGGTGGTCCATTCCCGCGCGAAGCGGCAGTGCTCGGGGTCGACGTCGACGGAATGCAGCGTGCCTTCCAGCGGTTGCAGGTACGCGCCGAGCAGGTACGTCGCGAATCCGGCGCCGGCCCAGTCTTCTTCCGCGCGAATGCAGCCGGTCTCGACGAACAGCGGCGACCGCGGGAACCGCCGCGACGATTCCCGCAGCAGCGCGTCGCAGGTGTTGTTGCGGTCGCAATAGTCCGACAGCCCGCCGGGATTCGCGCCGCCGCGGCAGAACTCCCGCACGAACTGCTGGAGTTGAACGTCCCGCGGCCGGAACGCTGGCGGCAGATAACGCGGCGGCCGGAGCATCGCCATGCACAACTCGGCCGTTCGCGCGGGATCGAATCGCGGGCCGGGATGCTCGACGATGTTCCACGGAATGCGTTTCACCGCGTTCCACCGCCGCGTGTGCGATCGCAGTACGAGGTTGAGCTGTTCCGCCCGCGGCACGCTGTACGTGCTGGGATAATGGCCCGGCTGCCAGACGCCCACCGTCGGCGTCGAGGTGAGCGACGCGACGTGCAGCGGGCCGGAATCGACGCCGATCATCAGGTCGGCCGCGTCGATCAGCGCCAGCAGCTCGACCGCGCCGCATGGGCCGAACGAATCGAGGCGCCGCACGCGGAAGTTCGCCAGCCGCGGGACGCGGGCGTCCCAGTCGAGCGTGATGAGCGTGCCTTCCATCCGGTCGAGCAGCTCGCGGTAGAACCGCGCCTGGAACGCGATCGGCAGGCTCTTGCGTTCCGTCCCCGAGTTGCCCGTGCCGTGAAACAGGACCACCGGCCGCGGCAGCCCTTCCAGAAACCGCCGGGCCTTGTCACGAATTGCCGCTGGAACGCGGCCGGCCAGATCGCACGGCTCGCACAGCTCGCGCCACAGTTCGTCGGTGTCGCCGACGACCGGCAGCGGCGGCCGGTTGAGATTGCAGCCGACCTTGTTCCCCGCCCACCCGCGCCCCAATTGCCGGGCCAGCTCCCAGTCGGTCTCGACGTGGGGATAGAGCCACTCGTGGCAGTAGGTCCGGACGGCCCATCCGGACCTCGGTGATGCAGAGTCGAGAGTCGAGGGTCGAGAGTCGAGAGCCAGAGAGTGCAGTGCTACGGCGTTACTTCTGGCTCTCGACTCTGGACTCTCCGCTCTCGACTCCGCGCCGATCGAGGTCCGGACGGGCCGTCTGGACCTACTGCCGGCGAGCCGCAGCAGCCCGGCCTTGTCCGGCGGGGCGTCGATTTCGAAGGCGAACCCGCGGCGGCGGTAGACCTGCATCACGCGGCACAGATTCGCCGTGTCGCCGAGGCCGTGGTCCCAGTGGAAGCGGATAACGTTGTCGGGCATGGGGTCCCCTTCGTAGGTCAGCCTTTCCAGGCTGACCGGGCGGGTAGCAGAATTCGTGAGAATTCTGCCGTGAGGCCTCCTACTCCAGAATTCTCACGAATTCTGCTACGGTCAGACTGGAAAGCCTGACCTACGGGTCGTACATCTCCACTCGCCGGATGACGTCCGCCGGCGTAATCAGGTGCATGCAGCGGGGGATGTGCAGGCCGCGGGCTATCGGCACCGGCAGCTCGCAGAGGTTCGCGCGGTCCTTCTCGTCGCCGTCGCCGACCCTCTGGCAGCGCGACTTCCAGCAGCCCCCCGTCGCGCAGCACGGCAGCGTGCCGACGTTGCTCAGGAACTGGTGCCCCGGATACGCCTCCCAGTGGGCCGGTTCGCGCCCCCCGGCGACGACGACGCACGGCCGCAGCGGCGGCCGGCCCGGCTTGACGGGGACGGCCGCCGCCAGGTGCATCGCCAGCGTGACGGGGCACAGCACGCCGTCGGCATGGTGGACCAGCCGGATGAACTCCCGCAGCGTCGTTTGCCCGACGAGATTCACGACCCCTCGCAACGGCGGATGCCAGTGCCCCGCCTCGCCGCACTGCACGAACGCGATGCGGCCGTGGAAATGGTCGACGACCGCCTGAAACGCCGAGGGGTCCCACCACTTCGCGGTGAAGTCGTACTTCCCGCCGGCGACGACGATCCAGTAGCGATCCGGCAGCAGCGACCACATCCCGGGGATTTTCTGAAATCCCCGGGATGTGAAAGGGGATCGACGTTCCTCGTCGCTGAGGAAAATCTCGCCGCGGAATTCGGTGACGGGAATCCGCAGCCCCAGCCGCCCTTCCAAGTGCTGCACGTACCCGTGCAGAAAGTGATACGGCCGCGCGTTGCTGTGGTGCACCAGCGGGTAATGCATGTCGATCGTTTCGACACCGGCCGCGCCTTCGACGAGCGGCACCAGCCGCGGGTTGTGCTTCCAGACGGCCGGGGCCGACGTGCGGACGTCGACGAGAAACCGCCCCGGAAACGCCCGCTGCAGATCGCGAACGGCCGCCGTCAGCACGACGACGTCACCGGGGCTTTGAAACGCCCGCAGGATGAGCCGCCGCACGGCATTGGACTGGTTGATGCGGCGCAGGGAGAACGCGGATCGGGCGGAATGAGCGGATTTTCGCGGATCAGAAAGAAAAGACAGCAAAGGCAGAATCATTTTTCGGCAGAATGATTTTGAAGAAAGAGATGTTCCAGTCATGCCTGACGTGATCGCGGTTCCGAATTGGGAATGATTCTGCCGCGAAATCATTCTGCCAGTTCTTCTTCTGATCCGCGGGAATCCGCCCGATCCGCTGAATCCGCGTTCCCCGCGATACGGCCGGCTGATTGCACGGCGCGTCGTGTGATCCAGCGAGGATTTCGTGGAATTTCGCATTGCGGCCTCCTGCCTTCGCGAGTTACATTCCCGCCCCATCCACCCCGTCCGTTCGGCGGCGGGACCCCTTGGTTTGCGGTCAGGAATTCAGATCGTGGAACAGACTTCTTCCCCTCCGGCCGCCGCCGGCAGCACGAACGGGCATCTTGGCATTCCGCTGGTCTTCGGGCCGGACGAGCTGGCCCCGCCGGTCGATCACGCCCACGTGCGGTCGCTGGTCCGCAACGAGCTTCGCGGCGAGACCCTCGACGAGACCTGCCAGCTCGTGGCCACGTTCCGAAGCTGGTACGAAGCGTGGCGTCACGCGATCGACGAGGAAACGGGGCAGTCGCGGTGACGGCCGCGATAGTGGACTTGCGCTCACAACGCCGGTGACGGTAGCTCCGGTAGCGCGGGCGCGTCAACAGCGATTCGACCGGCGGGCGCGGGAATTCCGATCCGTGGTCAAACGATCGAAGCCTGAAGCACAAGCGAAGGAGCGTCCGTCGCTCCCTTCGCTTGCGCTTCAGGCTTCGATGCCGTCGTGATGATTACCCCTTCGCAGCGGCGTCCTTCCCCTTCCGCTGCTTCAGCAGCTTCAGAATCTTCGCGAACTTCGCATCGGCCTGAACGACCTCGCGGGTCTTCAGCCGGTCGTCGGCGAGGTGGATTTCCACCGGGCTGCCGTCGAAGACCTCTTGCGAGATCAGGGCGGCCATGATCTGGTAGCTTTTCGGGTAGACGTCGGTCTTGCTCTGGTAGTCGTCGACGACGACCATCCGCACCTGGAACGTGCCTTCCTGCCGGTCGAGCTGCACGGTGACGGCTTTGTCGTCGGTGAAGTACTTCTTCTCGACGAGAAACTCGCCTAGTTTGCGGGCCTGGGCTTCGTCGACGTTCTGCGTGTAGTAGAGCTCTCCTTTCTTGAACGTCAGCTTCGTGCCGAACGAATCGCAGCCGGAAATCGTCGCCACAAGTGCCAGCAGGCCGGCGAAGAGTGTGAGTCGAGCCATGGTGTTGCTCCCGTTTCGTGTGGTGTGGTGGGAAATGTGTTGGTGTAACTGCTACAGCGGGGGGCGGGGCGATCTGTTACGGGAAATCGGGGGCGAATTCCGGCGGAAAGCGGAACAATTCGTTATCATCCGGGGAATGAACCACACCCTTGGGAATGACACATGGCTCGAAACACCCTGCATACCCGCCGCGAATTCCTCACCGCCGCCGCCGGCCTCGGCCTCGGCGTCACGTTCTACGAACCCGCGTATTCCCTCCAGAAAAAACCGCGGTTCAAATCCGAGCGGCTCGGCATCGGCGCGATCGGGATGCGGTACCAGGGGTCGGTCATCACGCAGAAGGCGCTGCCCCACGGGGACGTCGTGGCGATTGCCGACGTCGACCGGCACGTGCGCGAGCAGGCGCGGGCCAGCTTCGGCAGCACGCCCCGTATCTTCGAAGACTACCGCGACCTGCTGAAGCGGAAGGACGTCGACGTGGTGCTCATCGCCGCCCCCGACCACTGGCACGCCAAGATGCTCGTCGACGCCTGCCGCGCGGGGAAAGACGTTTACTGCGAGAAGCCGCTGACGCTGACGATCGACGAAGGCCGGCTCATTCGCGAGGTCGTAAAGCAGACCCGCCGCGTGGTGCAGGTGGGGACGTGGCAGCGGAGCGACTTCCGCTTCCGCCTCGCCGCCGAGATGGTTCGCGCGGGGCGGATCGGCAAGCTGTTCCGCGTCACCTGCACGACCGACAGGAACCCGACCGGCGGGCCGTTCGAGACCCGCCGCGTCCCGAGGCACTTCAACTGGAATCTCTGGCAGGGGCAGACGCCGGCCGCTCCGTATATTCCCGAGCGGTCGCATTACACGTTCCGCTGGTGGTACGAGTATTCCGGCGGGAAGATGACCGACTGGGGGGCGCACCACATCGACATCGCCCAGTGGGCCGTCGACAGCCTGCCGGTCGCCGTCGAAGGCAAGGCGACGCTGCCGACGATCAAAGACGGCTACAACGTCGCCAGCCGCTTCAACGCCGAGGTGACCTATGCCAACGACGTCGAGCTGTTCATCAAAGACGAGGGCCGCCGCGGGATTCTGTTCGAAGGCGAGACGGGCCGGCTGTTCGTCAATCGCGGCAAGATCGACGGCCGGCCGGTGCACCAGTTGAAGGAGAAGCCGCTCCCCCACGAAAAGTACACGCTCTACAAAGACAACCACAGCCGCCCGCCGCGGCATGGCAAGCTGGAGGCGATCATCAGCCACATGGGGAACTTCTTCGACTGCATCGCGACGCGGAAGACGCCGATCTCCGACGTCGACAGCCAGCACCGCAGCGTGAGCACCTGCCACCTGGCGAACATCTCGATGCGGCTGGGCCGCAAGCTGAGCTGGGACCCGAAGACGGAGAAGTTCGTCGGCGACAAGGAAGCGAACGGGTGGTTGAGGCGGGAGCAGCGGAAGGGGTTTGAGGTGGTATAGGACGGCAGCCGGATGATCATCGCGAATTCACTCAACCGCGAATCGTGCGAATCTGCGCGAATAAAAACAGGCGCGTGTCAAACCGTCGCTTCAATTCTGTTACGACAAAGAGAATTTTTCACCCGCAAATCTATAACCCGCCTCTTAACCGCTCAAAGTACAGCGGGTTATAAATTTGCGGGTAAAAAATGGCTTCTGAATTTGATGCCTCAAACTTCGGTTGCGGTTTCGATGAAACCGGACTTGAATTGACTTCCGCAAGCTGTACCGCGCGAAAACAGGCAACCAACTGCACTGAAATGCCATCTCGACGAACATTTCCCAACGGCCTGACTCCCGCAGAACTGGCCGCCGCGTACCGCGGCGAGCTGGAGCGGTTCACCGCCGGGCTGATTCTGGAGATCCGCGCGGTGCTCGCCGCCCCGCCGAATCCCGGCGAGACGCACGCCTCGGTCGAGGTCTTCCCCGACGAAGGCACGGGCCGGGTGGCGATCGGGATGTACATGCACGGCCTCGCCCCGCAGCTCGACGACCTGACCGCCAGCCTCGGCACCAGCCGCAACTTCTCGTTCGGCGGCAGCGTGCGGGACATGCCTCGGATCGACGTCTTCCGCTACGAGCAGGAGGTCTCGATCCCCGACATGACGGTCGACCAGATCAAGGCCTGGTTCGCCGACTGCTGGCGGAAAGCGGGCGGGGAGCGGTTCCCGCTGCGGGTGGAGCTGTTCGGCAGCCAGGACTACGGCGACGGCCGGTCGATCGTGCTGTCGGAGGGGAGGTGAATATCGAATATCGAACAGGGAATGATGAAGGCAGAAGTACGAATCAGCGATGATCTTCCCGTGACTTCATCATTCAACATTCCGTGTTCGATATTCGATATTCAACCAACGTGATGAAACGCCTGCACGCTCATCACCGTCAGAATCGCGACGACCGCCTGAAACGCGAGGACGACGTACCACGCGCCGCGGCCGGTCGGCGTCTCCGGCGATTCCTGCCAGAACCCGGCCGACATCCACAGCACCCACGGATAGAGGAACAACCACAGCCGCCCGGCTTCGCCCATGTTCTTGCCCGACAGCCACAGGATGGCGATCACGCCCAGTCCCGCCCAGACGGGGGCGAAGGACCGCTGCCGCCAACCGCGGGAATCCCGACACGCGCGAAAGACGACAGCCCCCACCAGCAGCGCCGCGGGCCAGCCGACCGACAGCGTGAACTCGACGGCGTTCACCGGCAGCCACTTCCACCACGTGCGGGGGAACGACTCCTGCTCGTAGAACGCGGCGTGGTTGCGGTAGTTCCATGCCCAGATGGCGGGGAGGTTTGCTCCCGTCGTCCATGAGAATGCGAGCACTGCCGCGACGAACGCGGCAATCGCCGCGACGGCCAGCAGCACGTTGCGTGTGACCGGCAGTCGGGGGGCGTCCGAACACATCCCAGGGATTTTCTGAAATCCCTGGGATGTGAGCGCGACGGCAAACGTTTCGAACACGGTCAACAAAACGGCGAACAACGCCACGGGGAGCATCGCCAGCGACAGCAGCAGGCCGGCGAACATGATCAGGCCGGCGGCGATGGCGGCGAAGAGAGCCAGCAACGGGGACAGGTCCATTTTTCGCCCCTCGTCGTTCGGCGCGCCGGTTGACGTCCCGCGAAAAATGGACCAGTCCCCTTTTTCGGCCCGCAACGCTGTGCGCCAGCTCCACAGGAACAGCATGCCGAGAAAGGGGAACAGCGCGTCGGATTTCGGCAGGAACACCGCCACCGCCGGGACCAGCGGCCAGAACGCGGCCACGCTCCACGCCGTGCGGGGGCCGAAATCCTGACGGACCACGAGGAACAGCGGCACGACCGTCGCCGCGGCGATGAGATGCGTCAGCAGCACGGCCAGCCACAACGCGGCCCGGTCGGAACCCGGCGGCGGCCGCGGCGTCAGAAGCGCGGCCCGCTCGATGCGTTCAAAGGCCGCGGCGACGGAATCGGGCTGCGTCGCGAGCACCAGCCGCGAAAACCCCGGCGAATCCCGGCAGACCGTCAGCAGCCCGCGATGCAGCAGGATCAGCCCCGGCGGGTGCGTGCCGATGTGCAGCACGTCCCCTTCGGCCATTTTCGCTTCGTAGCCGCGGAGGAATTCGGCCGTGTCTTTCCTGCTGTGCGCCGCTTCGAAGAAGTAACCCGATGCGCCGGGGTCGTACAGCACCCACGCCTGCCGGGCGGCGGGGTAGTCGCCGGGGGTCGTCGATTCCAGCGCGAACAGGACGGCCGTCGCGGAAACGACGAGCGCCGTCAGCCAGGCGGCGGTCTTCAACGGCGGACACCGTTCGACCGAGTTGCGGCCGAAGTGCAGCACCGCGCCGTAGAGAGCAATCACGATTCCCGCCGCGGCGGCGCCGAGCAGCGCGTCGCGGAGGCCGCCGGTGAAGTCGGTCCGCTTCCACGTCCACTCGCCGGGGACTCCCAGCGGAACGTCGGTCGCGAGCAGAAACGCCGCCGTCAGGGCCGCACCGGCGATCAGGCTCAGCAACCAGCGCAGCGGCATGGATCGTGGCCCACGCCGTTTAGCCGCGACTCGAAGGCTTTGCGAAGAGGAGCGCGGATTCGACGCGGCGCGCTCCTCTCCGAAGACTCCGAGTCGCGGCTAAACGGTGAAAAGTCGTCAGGCGTCCCTCGCGTACTCGAACAACGGCGTCGACAGGTACCGTTCGCCGCTGTCCGGCAGGATGACGACGATCGTCTTCCCTTTGCTTTCCGGCCGGGCGGCGACCCGCAGCGCGACGGCCATCGCCGCTCCGCTGCTGATGCCGGCGATGATCCCCTCTTCCCGCGCCAGCCGCGGGGCCGTTTCGAACGCCTCGTCGTCGGTGACGGTCAGCACTTCGTCGACGAGGTCCATGTCGAGGATGTCGGGGATGAACCCGGCTCCGATCCCCTGGATCTTGTGCTTGCCGGGGCCCTTGCCCGACATGACGGCGCTGTTTTCCGGCTCGACGGCGATCGAGTACAGCGGTTTGCGTTTCTCCTTTTCGAAGTACCGCGAGACGCCGGTGATCGTCCCGCCGGTCCCCACGCCCGAAACAAGGATGTCGGCGTTGCCGTCGGTGTCGTCCCAGATTTCGGGGCCGGTCGTCTTGAAGTGAATCTCGGGGTTGGCGGGGTTCTTGAACTGCTGGGGGATGTAGTATTCGGGGTTCTCGGCGAGCTCTTCAGCCTTGCTGATCGCCCCCTTCATCCCTTCGGCGCCGGGGGTGAGGATCAGCTCGGCCCCGTAGGTCCGCAGCATCATCCGCCGCTCGACCGACATCGTGTCGGGCATCGTCAGCGTCAGCGGGTAGCCGCGGGCCGCGCAGACGTAAGCCAGCGCGATCCCCGTGTTGCCGCTGGTCGGCTCGACGACCTTCATGCCGGGCTTGAGCTTGCCGGACTTCTCGGCGTCCCAGATCATCGAGGCGCCGATGCGGCATTTGACGCTGTAGGCGGGGTTGCGGCCCTCGATCTTGGCCAGGATCGTCGCCCCGGTCCCCTCGGCCATGCGGTTGATCTTCACGAGCGGCGTTTGGCCGATCGATTCGGAATTGTCTTTGAAAACCGGCATCGGTGTCTCCTGCTGCGGTTGCTTCCGTTGGATTCTCGTGAACCCGGCACCGGCGTATTATTTCGGAATCTTCGCAAGACAGCAACCGCTAATTGACGCTGATGAACGCTAATGAAGAAGAGTCGAGAAAAGAGGAATACAAGAACCGACCTGGCCTGATGAAAATCTCTGCCGACTTGTTTTGAGTTTCATCCCAGTTTTGTTTCGGTGGAAATCCTGTTTTTCACCTCCAATTGATAACCAGCCGTGACAAGAGGAAGGCAGGTTATCAATTGCGGGAGAAAAATGGCTCTCGAAACTGAACTGCGACGCCTCGCGTGACGGCGCTACTGACTCGATTTTTTTGTGATCAGTTTTTCTGTCCGCCCTTCACAAACAAAAATACTCGCGCGGCCAATGGCGAGATCGTCGGATCGCAGGGGTTTTTCATCAGGCCAGAACCGACCCCTGATCTTTAACGCTCCTCTCATTCTTCATCTTTCATCCCTTATCATTAGCGTCAATCAGCGTGAATCAGCGGTTTGCAACGGCGCGTGCTCCCCATGATTTCGACGGATTCACTTCTCACCGAAGAGTTTGCCGGCCGGGTCGCTGCCCTGGCAATGGATGGAATTCGCCGGGAATACCCCAACAAGATTGCCCACGTGCTGGCCGGCGACGGCGATGCGCGGCCGCCGCGGGAGTTGACGCCGGTGTTCTACGGGTGCTTCGACTGGCATTCGGCGGTGCATGCACACTGGTGTCTCGTGCGGCTGATGCGCTGCTTTCCGAACGCCGCGTGGGTTCGCGACGCGCGCATTGCCATGAGGGGCAACATCACCCGGGACAACGCCGCCGGCGAGCTGCGGTATCTCGCCGGTCCGGACCGCGAGGGCTTCGAGCGGCCCTACGGCCTGGCGTGGCTGCTGCAACTGTGCGCCGAACTGCGGGAGTGGGACGACGCCGACGGCCGCGCATGGCTGGCGATTCTGGGGCCGCTGGAGCAGCTCGCCGCCGAGCGGTTTCGCTCGTGGCTGCCGAAGCTGACGCACCCGATTCGTTCCGGCGAGCACAGCCAGACGGCTTTCGCGATGGGCGTCGTTCTGGATTGGTGCGAAACCTCAAGCGATGCCCGGTTGCGGGATGTCGTGCGGGAGACGGCGCTGCGATTTCATTCCGGGGACGTCGACGCGCCGCTGCATTTCGAACCGTCGGGGCACGACTTCCTCTCGCCGTCGCTGGCGGAAGCCGACCTGATGCGGCGGGTGCTGCCGGGGGCCGAATTCGCCCGCTGGCTCGATGGCTTTCTGCCGGCAATTCCCCGCGACGGCGGCAGCGGTTGGCTTCCCGTGGGAGTCGTCACCGATCCGGCGGACGGCAAGCTGGCCCACCTGCACGGGTTGAATCTCAGTCGGACGTGGATGCTCGAGGGCATCGCGGCCGCGGTTCCCAGCGGGGATGCCCGAGTTCCGGCGCTGCGGGGAACGGCCGCCGTCCACCGCGACGCCGCCCTTCCAGTCGTCAGCGGCGAACACTATGCGATTTCGCACTGGCTGGGGAGTTTTGCGGTGTATTTGCTGACGCAGCGGGGAACCGCCGATGAGTCTTGCGATGCGACGGCTCGCGTGGGCTGAAGCCCACGCTACGATGGCGTCGAGACGCGAAGCCGGTCACTTCAGCCGCGCGCTGCAGCCGGGGCAGTTGTGGCCGTACGTCCCCAACTGGTCCAGCCGCACGTCACACGACGGGCAGTGCAAAGCGACCGGGAACAGTTTCTTCGAGAACTTCAGCGAGACCCCGAGCACGCCGGTGGTGATCGAGAGCAGGATGATCAGCGCGAAGGCGAGCACGTCGCCGAGGAAGATGAACCGCCACCACATGAATCCCGTCAGCAGGCCCACGAATCCCGTCGCCAGCATCAGCGCCATGAAGAGGAAGTAGTTCCGCTTGTGGCGGGCTTCGCGGCGGGCGAATTCGCGCGGCAGGTCGGCGACGGGAGCTGCGTCGGCGTCGGCACCGTCGCGCGCTTCCGACCAACTGCAATCCGGACAGGACGTGTGCTTCGCAATCAGCGAACGGCACTGCGGGCAGGTCACCAGGAACGACGCCATCGCGTTTCTCCCTCATCGGAACCGGAGACGGTTTCGGGAATCCTAGTTCTAGGAAAACGGCGTGCGGCGGCGGGCCAATCGGCCGTAGCAGAATTCGTGAGAATTCTGCCGTTAATGCAGAATTCTCACGAATTCTGCTACACGCGCACCGGGCCGCCTGAAGGCGGGACGCCAGCGGGGGCCGCAGAATCGGCGCAACCCGTCAATCGATCCCCGGCACGGGGAACTGCCGGGCGAAATCGCGCACTTCGCCGCGGACGCGGGCGACGACGGCGTCGTCTTCGGGGGCGCGGAGCACGTCGAGCATCATCCGGCCGACGGTCCGCATGTCGCCTTCGTTCATGCCCCGCGTCGTCAGCGCCGGCGTGCCGATGCGGATGCCGCTGGGGTCGAGCGGTTTCCGCCGGTCGAAGGGGATCATGTTCTTGTTGACGGTAATTCCCGCGCGGTCGAGCGCCTGTTCGGCAATCTTGCCGGTCAACCCGATGGCGGTGACGTCGGCGAGCATCAGGTGGTTGTCGGTCCCGCCGGAGGCGAGTTGGATGCCGCCGGCCGTCAGCGTTTCCGCCAGCGCCTTCGCGTTGGCGATGATCTGCCGCGCGTATTCCTGGAACGACGGCTGCAGCGCTTCGAGAAAGCAGATGGCTTTCGCGGCGATGACGTGCATCAGCGGTCCCCCTTGCATGCCGGGGAAGACCGTGCGGTCGAGGTCCTTCGCGTTGGCCTGCTTGGTGAGCACGACGCCGGATCGCGGCCCGCGAAGCGTCTTGTGCGTCGTCGAGGTGACGTAGTCGGCGACCGGCACCGGGTTGTCGTGCAGCCCCGCCGCGACCAGACCGGCGTAGTGCGCCATGTCGACCATGAACAGCGCCCCGACTTCCTTCGCGATCTCGGCGAACTTCGGATGCTCGATCTCCCGCGGGTAGGCGCTGGCCCCGGCGACGACCAGCTTCGGCTTGTGTTCCCGCGCGAGCCGGGCGACCTGGTCGAAGTCGATGCGGTGGTCGCTTTCCCGCACGCCGTAATGCACGACGTTGTACAACTGCCCCGAGAAGTTCAGGTGCATGCCGTGCGTGAGGTGCCCGCCGTGGGCGAGATCCATCGCCAGAAACGTGTCGCCCGGTTTCAGCACCGTCAGGTACACGGCCATGTTCGCCTGCGACCCGGCGTGCGGCTGCACGTTGGCGTGCTCGGCCCCGAACAGCTCGCACACCCGCCGCCGGGCCAGCTCCTCGACCTGATCGACGAATTCGCACCCGCCGTAATACCGCCGGCCGGGGTAACCCTCGGCGTATTTGTTCGTCAGCACGGTCCCGGCGGCTTCGAGCACGGCGGCGCTGGTGTAGTTTTCGGAGGCAATCAGTTCCAGCCCGTCCGTCTGCCGCCGCATTTCCCCCTGAATTGCGGCCCAGACGTCGGGATCGGTCTGTTCAATCGCGGACATCGTCGTGCTCCTTTCGCCCGGCGTTATAGTAGTGCCGCGCGGCAAAAGCTACCCTGTGCCGAAACGGTTACAATGGACGGCGTTCCCGTTTAGCCGCGACTCGAAGTCTTCGGAGAGGAGCGCGTCGCGTCAATACCGCAACGACGCCGCGCTCCTCTCCGCAGAGCCTTCGAGTCGCGGCTAAACAAACCGCTGAATGCCAATGTTCGACTCCCCTGACGATTCCCGTTCCTCCCTGAACCCGGCGGCGCTGGCCGATTCGCCGGTGCTGGCGGGGGAGCGCGTCGCGTTCACGGGGACGCTCGCCTCGATGACGCATCGCGAGGCGTTCGAGCGCGTTGAACGCTGCGGCGGCGAAGCCATGTCGCACATCAGCCGGCAGACGACGATGCTCGTCGTCGGCGACGAAGGCTGGCCGCTGGAGGCCGACGGCACCCCCTCGCAGAAACTGCTGCACGCGCTGGAGCTGCAGGAAGCCGGCTTCCCCTGCCGCATCGTCCGCGAGCCGGAGTGGCTGCATCTCGTCGGGCTGGACGAACGCCGCCGCGAGGTGCAGGGGGAATACACGCCGGCGATGCTCAGCCGGTTGTTGAACATCCCGGTGAGTCGCCTCCGCCGCTGGGAACGCGCCGGGCTGCTGCGGGCCGCCCGTAAAGTCGGCCGGATGCCGCTGTTCGACTATCAGGAAGTCACCGGCGCCCGGCGGATCGCGGAACTGCTCGCCTCCGGCATTCGCGAAGACCGGCTGCGGACGGCGCTGTACACGTTGCGGTCGGTCCTTCCCGACGCCGGCGAATCGGTCTCCGAGTTGCCGCTCGTCGAGCAGAACGCCCGGTTGCTGTACCGCGACGACCGCGGCCTCGTCGAACCCCGCACCCGGCAGCGCTGCTTCGACTTCGCCCCGCCGCGGGACGAACCGGACGGCGACGACCAGGAATCGGCAACCGAGACGCTGGCATTCCCGGCTCCTGGCGAACCGGACGTGATGACCCCGGAAGACTGGTTCATCCAGGGTTGCCGGCTGCTGGAGGCGAACGATCCGCAAGCGGCTGTGGAGGCCTTCCGCACGGCGCTGATGGAACAGCCCGGCGACCCCGACACGAACTTCCATCTCGCCGAGGCGCTGTACCGGCTCGACAATCTCCCCGCGGCTCGCGAGCGGTTCTACGCGGCGGTGGAACTGGAGCACGACTATCTCGAAGCCTGGATTCAACTCGGCTGTCTGCACTCCGAGCTGGACGAGTTCCAATCGGCCCTGGATGCGTTCGACGTCGCGTTGCGGATTCACCCCGACAACACCGACGCGCACTGGCACAAGGCCGACCTGCTGTGGCGTTTCGGCCGCTACGACGAGTCGGCCCCGCACTGGGAAGCCTGCCTCCGCCAGGACCCGCACGGCCCCTGGGCGGACGTCGCCCGGCAGCGGCTGGCGGTGGTGTCCCGCCCACCAAGTTAGACAGAAACATTGGTGACAGAAAAATGTCAACTCATCAGAATTCAACTGAGGCAACAGAGAGGAATTCGCAATCCTCTGTCTCAGTTTTGAGCCGCCTCAGCGCAGCGGACTGCCGTTGAGCGGTTTTCTCGCGATCTTGCTCCGGCCGCCGGCGGGCGTGCGGGCATGCTGCTTCATCCGCAGGCGGATGCGGGCGTCGACGTTTTTCGGGTTGCGGCGAAGCTCCTGCTTCAACTGCTCGACGGTGGCGGTGTCGTCCCCGTATTTGGCCGCCAGTTTCTCCGTCAAACCCGATTGCAGCACCTTCACCAGGGCGGCCTGCTCCATCTCGAGTTCCCCCCGCGACTTCTTCGCCTCGATGCGTTCGTAGATCCCGTACACGAAGCCGCCGACGGCGATCAGCACCGACGCGACCGGCTGCATCAGCCCCACACGTCCCAGAAACGTCAGGTCCGACCGGCAATAGGGACAGCGGCGGGCCTGCGGATCGACTTCCTTGTAACAGTAACGGCAGGGCTGCATGGGAATCCCTTCCCCCGGTTGAAATGTGACGGAAGCGGCTTCGAGCGATCGACACCCAAGCCGGTCTCGCGGGCGGGGATTCTAGCGCGATCCCCCGGACAGGACAATTCCGAAATGTGGCACGGGAAGGGGTCGCTCACCACAAGCCTTCCCGCGGCGACAGCGGGGCGGCGGATTCCAGCCGGCGGTAGAGGTCTTTCGCGTCGTCCGAGAGTGAGGGGGGCACGACGATCTTCACGAGGGCGTACAGGTCTCCCCGCTGTTTCGACTTCGCATCGAGCACCCCTTTGCCGCGCATCCGCAGCTTCGTGCCGCTCGACGTGCCGGGCGGGACGGTGAGCTTCAGCCGGCCTTCCGTGAGCGTGGGGACTTCGACTTTCGCGCCCAAGGCGGCTTCGCTGGGCGTGACGGGAACGTCGACGAGCAGGTCGGCCCCTTCGCGGCGGAACCAGGGGTGCGGCGCGACGCGGACGGTGAGCTTCAGGTCGCCGGCCGGCCCGCCCCCGATGCCGGGCTGACCCTGTCCCGCCAGCCGGATGATGCTGCCGGTGTCGACCCCCGCCGGGATTTTCACATTGATGCGTTCCGGCTTGCCGTCGCGGTGCAGCGACAGGCCGTGGTTGCCTCCCTCGGCGGCGATCTGAAACGGGATGTCGATGTCGAGGTGGACGTCCTCCCCTTTCTGCGACACCGGTCCCCGCCGCCGCGGTCCGCCGCCGCCGAACAGATCGCCGAGGTCGATCCCAGTGCCGCCGAAGATCGATTCGAGGTCGATCGGGCCGGCCCCTCCGCCGCCGCGCCACGATTGAAACGGCCCCTTTCCCGCGCCGCGAAAGCCGGCCCCGAACCGGTCGTACTGGGCCCGCTTCTCGGGATCGTTGAGGACGGAATACGCCTCCTGCACCTGCTTGAATTTCTCGCCGGCCGTCGCGTCGTCGGGGTTCGCGTCGGGATGATACTGCCGCGCCAGCTTCTTGTAGGCCCGCCGAATCTCCTCCGGCGTCGCCTGGCGGGTCACGCCCAGCGTCTGGTAGTAATCGTCATCGGCCATGAACTCACCGCCCGCACGTTCCGGGAAATCGGAGGCATTGTACGGGCCGCGCGAAATCGATTTCAAGAGGCGCGGATTTCTCATCAGCCGGCG
>Ga0268386_10001551_pt1 | contig 15811 bp, 14 predicted proteins | sample RVTome_15_FD_200260 | JGI IMG/M metagenome (GOLD analysis project Ga0268386, IMG submission 200260) | Soil microbial communities from uranium-contaminated site in the Upper Colorado River Basin, Wyoming, United States - RVT150D86... ...
GGCCGCGGCGCCCGGGGAGGCGCCCGCGGCCGGCGACGTGACGGCCGCTCCGGCCGAGGAGCCCGCGACGATCCTCCGCGCGGCGGGGCCGGGCTGGTGGGAGGTGGGCCGCATCCTGATCGCGATGTCCTCGGGCTACTACGCCCGCCTCGGCGTCACCTTCGTGCTCGGGGTGGCGCGGGTAGCCGCGCTGATCGGGGTCGGGCTGCTGAGCGCGCTGGTGGTCCGCGCGGTGAGCCGCGGCGAGCCGACCCGCGCGTGGCTCGTGGCGCTCCTGGTCGTGGCGCCGCTGGCCGGCGTGCTGCACTGGCTCGAGTCCTGGCTGGCTCACGACATGGCCTATCGGCTGCTCGCCGACATGCGGATGCGCTTCTTCCGCAAGCTGGTGGATCTGGGCCCGGCCTACCTGGCCTCGCGGCGGACCGGCGATCTCCTCGGCGTGGCCACCCACGACATCGAGCTGATCGAGTACTTCTTCGCCCACACCATCACGCCGGGCCTGGTCGCGGTGCTGGTGCCCGCGGTGGTGCTCGCCACCCTCGCGACCTTCGGGTGGCCGATGGCGCTGGCCGTGCTGCCCTTCCTGGCCTATGCGGCGCTGAGCCCGGTGCTCGGGCGCGCGCGCATCGACCGGCTCAGCGCGCGCGCCCGCGAGGCCTCCGGCGAGCTGAACGCGCACACGGTGGACTCCGTGCAGGGATTGGGCGAGATCGTCGCGTTCCAGCAGGAGGCGCAGCGCGGCGAGGCGCTCGCCGCGCGGGCCATGGCCTACGCGGGCGCGCGCATGCCCTTTCTCGCCGACCTCGCACGCCAGTCGGCCCTCCAGGAAGTGGCCACCGGGCTCGGCGGCCTCGCGGTGACCCTGGCGGGGGCGTGGCTCGTGGCGGCGGGCGGGCTCGAAGGCGCGATGCTGCCGCTCCTCACGCTGCTCGCCATGTCCGCCTTCGTGCCGGTCTGGGAGATCGCGCAGGTCGGCCGCCAGCTCGCCGACACGCTCGCGGCCACCCGGCGCGTGCATGCGGTTCATCGCGAGCCGGTGCGCATCGCCGACGGGCCCGGCATCCCCGGCCCGCGGCGCGAGCAGGCGACCGCCCTCGCGCTTCACGGCGTGACCTTCACGTACCCCGGCCGGCTCCGGCCCGCGCTGCAGGACGTCTCCTTCACGGTGCCCGCGGGCGCGACGGTCGCGCTGGTCGGCCCGTCCGGCGCGGGCAAGACCACGATCGCGAGCCTGCTGCTACGCTTCTGGGACCCGGACGCGGGGGCCATCACCCTGGGCGGCCACGACCTGCGCCGGTGGGGGCTTGAAGGGCTGCGCCGCGAGATCGCCCTGGTCGCGCAGGACACGCATCTCTTCAACGACACGCTGGCCGGGAACATCCGCATCGCGCGGCCGGAGGCCACCGCCGCGGAGGTCACGGCCGCGATCGAGCGCGCCTCGCTGCTGCCGCTGGTGCGCTCGCTGCCCGAGGGGCTCGACACGCGCGTCGGCGAGCGGGGCCTCCACCTCTCGGGCGGCCAGCGCCAGCGGGTGGCCATCGCGCGGGCCTTCCTGCGGGAGGCGCCCGTCCTGATCCTGGACGAGGCCACGTCGCATCTGGACGCCGTCAACGAGCAGGTGGTGCAGGAGGCCCTGGCCGGCCTGGCCCGCGCGCGCACTACCCTCGTGATCGCCCACCGCCTGTCCACCGTCCGCGCCGCCGACCAGATCGTGGTGCTGGACGAGGGCCGCGTGGTCGAGCAGGGCCGCCACGACGATCTCCTGCGCCGGCGGGGCCTCTATGCCCGCCTGGTCTCCCGCCAGGTGGCCGCCGCCATCGCCTCCTGATCTTTCTTTCGCCCCGTGTCAACGATCCGGGCCGATCCTTCGTCCATAGGCCAGAGGCAGAGAACCCACCGGGGCCCGCCGTTGTCGACGGAGCCCCGCTCACGAGGGATCAAGGAGGATCACCATGAAGGCACGCAGCGCACTGACAGGACTGGCACTGGTTCTGGGGACGGCCCTGCCCGCGGCCGCCCAGTCGCCCGACGGCATGCAGGTGGTGCAGGCGCCCACCGACGCCTCCCGCACCACCCCGGCGGCGCGGGCGCACTGGAGGCAGAAGTCGGAGGGACACGGCGGCAAGCACGGCCATCACGGCTGGCAGCGTCGGGCCAAGGCGCATCGCTTCTCGCTGAGCGGCCTGGCCCTGCGGCACCAGAAGGATCTGGCCCTGACGCCGGCCCAGGTGGACAGCCTGCGCCAGCTCGCGACGGACGCGCGGCGCGACGCCATCAAGCGGCAGGCCGACCGGCGGCTGGGCGAGCTGGATCTGCGCACGATGATGGCGCCGGACCCGGCCGATCCCAACAAGCCGAGGGATCTGGCCAAGATCGAGACCAAGGTGCGGGAGATCGAGAAGCTGCGCGCGGATGGGCGCGTGGCTCAGATACGAAGCCTGGAGCAGAGCCGGCAGGTGCTAACGCCGGAGCAGCGTGAGAAGCTCCGCACGCTGATGAGCCAGCGCATGCAGCGCCGCGGGCCGCACGGCCCGGGGACGCGGGGCATGGCGCCCGAAGACGGCGCCCGGAATCCCGCCGCGCTCAACGAGACCGGCCCCACCGCCGGTTAGCTACCAACCAGGGTCAGGTCTTACATTCCGACAAATGTTGGAATGTAAGACCTGACCCCTCACGCATTGCTGAGGTAGGCGGGATCCGCGGTGGGGCCGTCGCCGGCCACCGTGGTGCGGTGCATGACACGCTGGTAGCGCGCGCTGTCCCAGAGGCGGCCGCGGTGCAGCGCGCAGCGGTTGTCCCACATCACGAGGTCGCCCACCTGCCAGTGGTGCCGGTACACCCGGTCGGCCCGCACGGTGTGCTCGAGCAGCTTGGCGAGGAGCATGCGGCTCTCGTCGAGTCCCATGCCCTCGACGTACCAGGCGTGCGAGCCGATGTAGAGCGACTTGCGGCCGTTCCGCGGGTTGGCGCGCACGAGGGCGTGACGCACCGGTGGATAGTCGCGGCCGATCTCGGTGCCGATGCCGGGATCGATCAGGCTGCGCGAGTAGCCGAAGCTGTGCACGACGACCCGGCCGTCCACCTCCTGGCGCAGCTCCTCCGGCAGCGACTCATACGCCACGCGCATGCTCGCGAACTCGGTCTCCCCGCCCTCGGGGGGCACCACGCGCGCGGAGAGCGCGGAGGAATGGGCGGGCACCGGCTTGAACGAGCTATCGCTGTGCCAGAGCTGGTTGCCGGACTGGTAGCGCATCCGGCGATCGTCCCAGTCCATCAGCTTGCCGTCCGCGTCGGTATTGGAGAGGTCCACGATGTGGGCACCGAGGCGATCCTCGCCTCCCAGCGTGCGCACGGTGGTCTCGAGCGGACCCCAGCGCTCGCTGAACGCCATCTGCTGCGCGTCGCTCAGCGCCTGGCCCGGAAAGACGAGCACCGAATGCTGGTCGAAGGCGACCGCGAGGCGCTCGAAGGTGGCGTCGTCCAGCGCCTGGGTCAGGTCCACCCCGGAGACCAGGGCTCCGAAGGCGGGATGGACCGGCGTGATGGTGAGCGGGCTCGTGATGGTCGCCATGGGGGGCCTCCTCGCGGGAGATTCTAGCCCTCGACCGCGCCCGCGACCAGCCCCTCCTCGCAATTCCCCGGCCGATGCCTTGAAGCTATTGACGCCACATGCCCGCGTCTTCCGGGGGGGCGACGCGGAAGAGGCGCTTGATGGCGATGACGGTGAAGAAGAGCTGGATGCGCAGGCGGGTGCCGAGGGTCGGGCGCCAGTTCCCCGCCAGCGCGGAGAGCACGGCCTCGTAGATCCCGAGCCGTCGCGAGCGCCGGAACAGCAGCCGGCGGAAGTACGGATCGTAGAAGCCCACCACGAAGCGCCGGAAATAGTGGTAGCGACGGCGCACGGTGCGCTCGTAGCGCGCGAAGCGGCGCGCCGAGAGGTCGCCGGCGCGGAGCCCGGCATCGATCGCCGCCGCCGCCTCGAGGCCGCCCTGCATGGCCAGGAGCACCCCGGTCGAGAAGATCGGGTCGAGGAAGGAGCCCGAGTCGCCGACCGCAACCCAGCGGGCGCCCGCCATCCTCGTGGCCAGATACGAGTAGTCGGCGTCGAAACGGGCCGGCGACACCCGCCGCGCGTTCTGCATCACCTGAGGCAATGCCGGCGTGGTGCGGAGATAGTGATCGAGGCACTCCTCCGCGGTGGCCTTCCCTTCCCGCCGATGGAGCGCCTTCGGCACCACCGCGCCCACGCTCGTCACCGTCTCCGAGATCGGGATCAGCCAGATCCAGCCGACGTCGGGCCGCGTGAGCACGCGGATGTCACCGGCCGCGCGGCCCTCGGCTCGCGGGATGTCCTCGTAGTGGGCGTGCACCGCGACCAGCTGCAGCATGGGGTCGTGCTCGTGACGCCCGAGCTTGCGGGCCAGAAAGCCGGCGTGGCCGGACGCGTCCACGACCGCCGCGACGCGCGTGGTCTGCTCGACCCCGTCGGGCCCCGCGTAGCGCAGGGTGACGCCGTCGGGCTCGAAGGCCGCGTCCACCGCCCGGTGCCCTTCGCGGACGATGACCCCCGATTGCTCGGCGTGGCGCAGCAGCAGCTCGTCCCACCTCGCCCGCGGGACCTGGAACGTCTGCGGGATCGGCGTCTCCACTGCCGCGGTGAAGTCCACGTAGGAGGCCGGCGTGCCGTCGATCTCCCGGAAGCTCGCGCCCCACTTCTCCACGAAGCCGGCCTTGGCGATCGTGTCGTGGACGCCCAGCTCCTCCAGCACCCCGTTGATCCACGGAAGCAGCGATTCCCCGATGTGGAAGCGCGGGAACCGCTCACGCTCCAGCAGGAGCACGCGGCGGCCCCGGCGTGCGAGCGCGGTGGCGGCGCTGGAGCCCCCGGGGCCGCCGCCGATCACCGCCACGTCGAAGGGCTGGCCGTTCCCGGTCTCGAGGGCCATGGGTCCCCTAGCATACCTCTTGACGTGCCGCCGCTTTCGGCCGATTCTCGGCCCCGCCCATGAAGTTCGACATCGGCATCCTCGCGAGTCAGCCGCTGCCGGTCATCGTCCGCCAGGTCCAGCTCGCGGAGTCGCTCGGCTTCGACACCGCGTGGATCACCGATACCCACCTGGTCTGCCGCGAGCTCTGGGTCACGCTGACCGCCTGCGCCGCCGCTACCGCGCGCATCCGCCTCGGGCCCGGCATCACGGTGCCGCATACACGCCATGTGTCCGTGACCGCGAGCGCCATCGCCACGCTCCACGAGCTGGCCGCGGGGCGGCTGGTGCTGGGTATCGGCACCGGGGGCAGCGCGGCGGAGACCATGGGCCTGGCGGTGGCCAAGATGGCGCGCGTCGCCACGCTCGAGTCGATGACGACCGCGCTGCGGAGCCTGCTCGGAGGCCAATCGATGCGCCTCGACAACGGCACAGAGGCTCGACTCGCCTGGCTCGAGCGCCCCGCCACGATCCCGCTCTACCTCGCCGGCTCCGGCCCGCGCATGCTCGACGCCGCCGGCCGCCTGGGCGACGGCGCCATCATGTACTCGGGCGTGGCGCCGTGGCTGGTGGAGGCCGCGCTCGGCTGCGTCCGGGCCGGTGCCCAGGCCGCCGGTCGCGCGCCGGCCGACGTGGACGTCGCGATCTGGGCGCCGACCTCGATCGCGGCCGATCCCGCGCTCGCGCGCGACCACGTGCGCGGCCGGGTGGCCTCCGCGCTGCGCCACGCGTTCCCGGTGCGCTGGAGCCCCGAGGACCAGGCGGTGATCGACCAGGTCCGCGCCGCCTACGACTCGTACCAGCATGCCACCGCCGCGTCGAAGCACCGCCTCCTGGTCACCGACCGCTTCGTGGACCTGATGGCCCTGGCCGGCACCCCCGACGACGTGCGGGAGCAGGTAGCGCGCGTGGCAGGTGTCGGCGGGGTGGACCGCATCATCCTGCTCCCCCAGGTCCCCGGCCAGGATTTCGTCCAGCGCGAGCAGGTGCTGCGTCTCTTCGCGGACCGCGTGATGGCCCGCGTCTAGACGCGCGCCCGCCCCGTCCGCGACCCGGGGCCCGGCCCCCAGAACAGCACCGTGTGCTGGGACTTGGCGGAAACGCGGAAATAGTCGAAGATCAGCATGACCACGAAGATCATGTCGATGCTGAGCACCTTCTCGAGCAGGTAGCCGGTCAGCAACTCGAGCGCCGTTTCCGCCCCGTCCCAGACATAGCCGCCCAGGTTGAAGAGGAAAGCCAGGAGGATCTAGACCCCGCTCCACGTCAGGGCTTCCTTCAAGCCCACGACATGCGCCTTCCGATGGAAGACGCCGAGATCGAGGACCAGTCGGGTGACGATGACCAGCGCGAACCCGACCTACAGCAGCGACGGCGACATCAACGGCCTACTGCCGGCGCCGCCCGTCTCCCCGGCGGCTCGACGTGGAGCCGGCGGAACGCTTCCCAGGCCCCCGCCAGTAGCGGAATCGCGACCAGGGCCCCGATCACTCCGGCCAGCTGGACTCCCGCGAGGATGCCGAGGAGCACCGCGAGCGGATGGAGTCCGGTGGCCCGGCCCACGAAGTAGGGGACGAGCAGCTTGCCCTCGACGAGATTGGTCCCCCAGAACAGCAATGCCGCCCACAGCGCAAGGGTCGGCGAGAGGTTCAGGGCGGAGAGGACCCCGAGGATCGCGGCCGCCGGAGAGCCCAGGAACGGGATCACGTTGAGCATGGCCGCGATGCTGCCGATGAGCAGGGCGTACGGTACGCCGAGCAACGCGAGCCCGCTCGCAATGATGACGCCGACGCACAGGCTCACCGCGGCCTGCCCCAGGACGTACTGGCCGATGACGGTCAGGACGGGGTCGGCCACCTCGGCCACCCGCTCGCGGGCCCCGGAGGGCAGCAGAGCGAGCAGCCCCCGCCCGATCCGCTCGGCGTCGAGGACCAGGTATGCGGCGACGATGACGATCACGAGAAAGCCGACGGTGGCCCCGATGACACCGGCCGTCGCGCTCAGCGTGTTCTGCACGAGCAGCTGACCGAGGCCTCCGAGGTCGAGCTCGCCCCCGCCGGATCCGGGGATCGCCGGCAGGGGAACGTTCCAGCGCTCGCCCCAGGCAATGACCGACTCGATCCAGGCCCTCGCTCGCTCCAGCAACACGGGAAGCTGACTCAGAAACTGCTTGCCCTGGAGCACCAGGGCCGGCACCAGCAGCCGTCCGAGAACGCCCACGATCAGCGTCACGGCAAGGTAGATTCCCACCACCGTCACGATGCGCGGGATCCGCACCCGGTCGCCGAGCCGCGCGACCGGCAGGATGGCCGCGGCGACGATGAGCGCGATGAACAGGAGCAGCCATAGCTGCCAGGTCTTGACCAGCACCCACACCAGGAGGACCGCGAGCAAGACTCGGGCGATGGCGGCCCACGAGAAGGCCCCGGGTGACGCGGTCACCACGGTGGGAGCACGGATGGCCGTGTCGTCGGCGCCCGGGGCTGGTTGGCGCACCTCAAGGCCGACCACCCGGCCGTTCGAGTCTCTCATGAGGAGGACGTCCCCGGTCTCCTCGCGCTCGAGCAGAGACCCCGGATCGTCCAGCCAGATCTTCAGCCGGTGGCCTGCCCGGTCAGTCACTCCGATCGCCCTTCCCGCCGCGAAACACCGCCGCCGGCGCCCTGCCGCGTCCATTTTCTGTCCACGTGCCCTCCCTCTGATCGACGTGCCGAGCGCCCGGATGCGCCTCCCCGCATGCGCCTTCAGGCGTCTCTATGATACCGGCTCCCTCCACGGGCGCGACGTTCGCCGGGCCGTGCCAGTGCGGTCCGGCGGGTCAGCCGCGGCGCGGGTCGCCCGCGCTTGCTACCGGCTCGGCGCGCCCCAGAGGCCCTTGGTCGCGAGGCCCTCGAAGTAGTGCCCGTAGACGTGCAGCAAGGACGTCTGGAACAGGATCCAGGCGCGGCTGCGGCCGCCCGCCCAGAACTCGGTGAGCCACGGCGCGCTCGGGTCCACCGCGCCCTCGGCGGTGCACACGTGCTTGACCTGCTCGGCCGGGACCAGCGCCTCGAGGTCGAGCTTCCGCAGGAGCGGCACCGCGTCCAGCGTGGCGCGCGTCACCGCCCGGCAGTAGCCGCGGAGCTGCTCGACGTCCACCGCCGCGCAGAGCGCGTCCACCTGCGGGTCGGACATGCCGGTGCCGACGTCCAACCGGTCGATCCGGAGGCGCGGCCGCCAGCCCGCGTCGAGCACCTGCGGGCGGTCCAGCACGAAGCGGTTCACGCAGACGTCCTCGACCCGCATCGCGTGCCAGATCAGCCACGCCACCGGGTTGACCCCGGGCACCGGGCGCCCGCGCACCTGCGCCCCGGTCAGGTCGGCGACCAGGTCGTCGGCGACGAAGTTGTGGACCGATTCGTAGCGCAGCAGCCAGAGATCGACGGCGTCCATGGGCCGGCTAGCGCAGCGCTTGGCGATCCAGGTCGAAGGCGCGCTCGGCCAGGCTCGCCAGCATGCGCCACGCCGCCTCGTGGTTGCGCGAGCCCTCGATGTCGTCGGCGAAGGTGTCGAGGCAGACGTACGGCGCGCCCAGCTTCTCGAGCGCCGCGAAGTCGCGCCGCACCTGGTCCAGGGTGCCCTCGCCGGCCAGCCGCGTCTCCTCGGGCATCGGGGCGTCGGTCAGGCGCAGACGGATGCGCGGGCAGAGCGCGGGGACCGGGCGGCCCTCCTTCTCGGCGAGGACCCGGAGCTTCGGCATGCCCTCGTCGCGCAGGAACGCGATGCGGCTGCGGATGGGGTGCCAGGCGTCGCCGTGGCGCACGGCGCGCCGCAGCGCGGCCTCGCTCGAGCCGCCCACCCAGATCGGCGGGTGCGGCTGCTGGAGCGGGCGCGGGGCGGTGTAGATGTCCTTGAACGACACGAAGCGCCCCTGGTAGCTCGCCACGTCCTGTGTCCAGGCCGCCTTGAGCGCCCCGAGGTAGTCGTCGGTCATCGCCCCGCGCTTCTCGAAGGGCAGGCCCAGCACCTCGAACTCCTGGCGGGCCCAGCCCACCCCGATGCCGAAGATGAGCCGGCCGCCGCAGATCCGGTCCAGGGTGGCGGCCATGCGCGCGGTCTCGAGCGGATGCCGGTAGGGCACCACGATCACGGTGAAGCCCAGCTCCACCCGCCGGGTCTGCCCGGCGAGCCAGCCGAGCGTGGTGAAGGGATCGTAGAACGGCGCGGGGTAGCGGCCCTGCACGTCCGGGGTGATCGTCACGTGGTCGCCGAGCATCATGAAGTGGTAGCCCATGGTCTCGGCGAAGCCGGCCCAGCGCGCGAGCGCCGCCTCGCTCGCGCCCGGGCCGAAGGTGATGAGGTTGACGCCGATCTTCATCGGGCCGGCGGCGTCTCCATGCGCCGGGCCGCCGCGGAGGTGCTCGGCCCGAGGAACTCGACCATGTTGCCGTCGGGGTCCTTGATGAAGAGCTGGCGCAGGCCGGTGGGGCCCGAGATGACGTCCCGGCAGACCAGCCCCAGCTCCTCGAAGCGCCGCGCGGTCCCGTCCACGTCCTCCGTCCAGAGCGCGAAGTGCGGATACCGCGCCACGATCTTCTCCCGCTCCGCGGCGGGGCGCACGAGCTGGTCGTTCAGGATGATGTGGAGCTGCAGGTCGCCGCCCAGGCTGTACCAGATGCCGGGGAAGTCGAAGGCGGGGCGCGGGATCTCCTGGAATCCCAGCACGCCGGTGTAGAAGTCGCGCGCCTTGGTGACGTCGGTGACGGTGATGCTCACGTGACTCAGGACCTTGAACAGGCTCATGTCGGATCTCCTCCGTCGTAGAGCTCGCGGCGGGCCATGCCGCGCTGGAAGGCCAGGTAGCCCTGGCGGGTCATGGGCGGCCGCGAACCGGCCAGTACCTCGCGCGCCCCCGCGGCGTCGTCGGCGAGCAGATCCACCGCCATCGCGGCGAGGGCCTTGGCCGGCTGCACATAGCCCAGCTCCGGATCCACGATCGCGAAGTCGGCGGAGTGGCCCGGGCCCCGGGCGCCGCCCATGTACGGGTGCAGGACCGGCATCACCTGGCTCAGGTCGCCCATGTCCGTCGAGCCGGAGCGATGCGGGATGTCGCGGTAGTGCTCGGGACCGACGAGGCCGCGCGCGGTGCCCTCGAAGAGCCGCGCCATCGCGGGGTCGCAGAGGAGCGGCATCGGCCCCGGGAGCGTCTCGATCTCGACCCGCGCGCCGAGCGCGAGGGCGCCCGCGCGAAGCGCGCGGTCCACCCGTCGACTGGCGTCCGCGACACCCTCGGCGCCCTTGCCGCGCACGTACATCTCGAGGCGCGCCTCCCCGGGAATCACGTTCACCTGCGAGCCGCCGTGGGTGAGGATCGGGTGCACGCGGATCGAGTCCTCGTCGCGGAACGTCTCGCGGACCGCGTTGATGCCAGCCAGCGCGATCTGCGCGGCGTAGAGCGCGTTCACCCCCTTGTGGGGGGCGCCGCCCGCGTGGGAGGCGCGCCCGATGAAGCGCGCGGTCTTGCCCACGCGGCCGTTGTTGGAGGCGGGCACGCCCGCCTTGCCGTCCTCCGCGCGCCAGTTGGTGTGGATCATCATGGCCAGGTCCACGTCGTCGAAGTGGCCGAGTCGCATCAGCTCCTGCTTGCCGCAGGGAAACTCGAGTCGGCCGGTCCGGATCTGCGCCTGGCGCCACTCGATGTCGCCGCCTTCCTCGGCGGGCACCGCGAAGAAGACCACGCGGCCCGCGAGGTGGTCGAAGGCGCCCGCGTCCATGAGGCCCATCGCCGCGCCGAGCATCCCGGCCACCTGCGCGTTGTGACCGCACGCGTGGGCCACGCCGGTCTGGGGATCGGCCTCCGGATGCCCGGTGACCCGCAGCCCGTCGAGCTCGCCGATCAGCGCGAAGGTCGGCCCGTCGCCGGCGCGGCCGCGCGCCTCGCCGCGCACGCCGGTCATCGCGAGGCCGGTCTTCGGTAACATGCCAAGGCGTCCGAGCGTCGCCTCGACCAGCGCCGCCGTCTTCACTTCCTTGAAGCCCATCTCGGGCTGCTTCCGGATGCGCTCGCCGAGGCCGACGATCTCCTCCGCGCGCCGATCGATCGCCGCGAACACCTTGCGCTTCAGCTCGTCCCGGGTCATGGCAGAGGATGCTAGCCGATTCCGTCAGCCGGGGCCAGTGAGAGAAAATCGGGCGCTCCGCGTCAACGGCTCCGCGCCTGGTACCTGGGCGTCACGCTGCCCGCGCCGGTCGTCCTGCTGCCGCTGGCCCGGAGGACGCGGCCGATCGGCGCCGCGAATCGGCGCCGCCGCCCGCCTTCCGTTGAGCGCGAGTCACCACCGCACCCAGGGCGAGCCCCGCGAAGACCGCAAGCAGGCCAAGCACGATCAGATGATTCTCGAGCCACTCGAGCATGGATATCGTTCTCCTTGCCGGATCCCTGGCAAGGAGCGGGCCACCGCGTCGTCGCCGGGAAATCGCGGAAAGCCCGCGGGTGCGCGGTCGTGGACGGTAAGGCTTGCCCGGTAGATTCTGCCGGCGGCGCCGCCCGTCGCGCACGAAACTCGCGTGGGTCCGCGGTGAATTCGCATGGCACAAGGAATGCTCCCTCGCACGGGCAGGAGGGATCACATCATGCATCGTGCGATCACGCGCATTCTCGTCCCCGCGACTTTCGCGGTTGGAGTCCTCTCCGGCTGCGCCGTGCAGGACCCGGCCTATCCCCCGACCACCGGCGCCGTCCTCGGCGCACCCGGCCCGCGGACGGTGGAGTATCCGGGGGGCAAGTATCAGCTCCACGGCGACGGCTCGAACGCGTCGCCCTATTACTGGGTGTGGATCCCGGCCGGCACGAATCCGCCCGCGCCGCCGCCGCTGCCGTCCACGCGCGTCGCCACCGCGGCGACGGAAGGACGCTATCAGCTCCACGGTGATGGCTCGACGTCGTCGCCGTACTACTGGGTGTGGGTGCCCGCGGGCACGACGGTCGTCCCGCCTCCGCCACCCCCTCGCCGTCCGTAGCGAGCGGCAGCCGCGGCCGGCGCGGAAGCGAGGTTGCCCTCGCGCCGACGCGCCGGCGTAGCTATCGAGTCGGCGGAGGCGGTGGGGGGCCCGGCGGCGGCGGCGGGATCGTGGGCGATCCCGCGTCGGCCGGTGGGGGCGGAGGCGGCGGCGGCGGAGCGGACGGCTGCTGCTGCACACGCGAGCCGCGCGCCACCGGCACCTGGTTGCCCTTGGCGTACATGCACTGCGTGTAGCTCATGTCGTAGCGGCGCTGCACCGAGCCACCGTAGGCGTCGGCGCGACTCGCGCCGATCGCCGTGCCGCCGAGCAGGCCCACGCCGGCTCCGGCGGCCGCGCCGACGGCCGGGTTGCCGGCGGCGGCGCCCAGGGCAGCGCCCGCCGCCGCGCCGACCACGGTGCCGATCACCGCGCCGCCGACCGTGCTCTCCGTCGAGGTCTTCTGCGCCGTGGTACCGACCTGCTGCGAAGCCCACTGGCGGCAGACCGCATCATCGACCTGGAACTGCTCGAAGTTCTTCCCGCTGCCGGGCAGGACCATGACGCTTGGACCGTGCGGGATCGTGGCGCAGCCGCTCAGCAGCGCGCCGACCAGGACCATCACCACCCCACCCCGCCTCGACCCGTTCACCGCGGCCGCTCCGGCACCTTGATCCACTCCTCGGGACAGCTCGGCACCGTCGGATAGTAGCCCTTGGCGCTCGCGCAGTAGTACCAGTAGGCGGTCGACGCGGTGGGCGCCGGAGGCGCCGCGGGCTGCCGCTCGACGTACACCGGCGGCTGCTCGATCACCACCGTGGACGGCCGGTAGACGTAGTAGGGCGGCGGATACCAGTAGTACGGGTGGGGACCCCAGTAGGGCCCGACCCCGACGTAAACGCCGCCGCGCCAGTGGTGCCAGGCATGGCCCGGGGTGACCGTGACCGCGAGAACCGCGACCGCCAACGACAGGATCAGAAGGGTCTTTTTCATCGCCGCCTCACTCCGACGCTCGTCGAGCCGATTTCATTTACGTCAGCTTCAGCATAACGCCCGGGGGCCTCCACTTCCATCTGGTACGATGATGGGTACGATGCGCGCGATACGTCGGATGTTATCGGGACCATTGGCGTTGTTGATGATCCTGGGCACCGCGCCCGCCGGCTGGCCGGGCAGCTCGACCCCACCCCCTCCGGCCGACTCCCCGGCCCCGACCGACCCCGAGGCCGATGTCCACGAGACCACCCCGCCGCGCATCAGCTACATCCACGGCGAAGTCTCCTTCTGGCGGCCGGGTGCCGCCGACTGGGCGCCCGCCTCGCTCAACATGCCCCTCGCCCCGGGTGATGTCCTCTACGCGGGCCCGTCGGGCAACGTGGAGGTCCAGATCGGCCCGCGCGCCTTCGCGCGCGCCGCCTACGGAGCCCAGATCGGGCTGGACAACCACGAGCCCGACTTCCTCCAGCTCCGCGTCACGTCCGGCTATGCCGCGCTCGACCTGCGCGAGCTCGCGCCCGGCCAGACGGTGGAGCTCGATACACCGGGGGCGGCGTTCACGGTGGAGCGCGCCGGCTACTACCACGTGGAGGTCGGGTCGGACGCGACCGCGTTCCGGGCCTACCGGGGCGGCAGCGCGAACATGACCGTGTCCGGAAGCCCCACGACGGGGATCGCGGCGAACCAGCAGGTGCTCATCACCGGCGCCGAGTCGCGGGTCGAGACGGGGGCGGCGCCCGCGCTGACCGCGTGGGATCACTGGAACCACCAGCGCACCGACCACCTCGTCCAGGCCGCGAGCGCCCGGCAGCTCCCGGCGGGCGTCTACGGAGCGGAAGCGCTCGATCAGCATGGGAGCTGGCGCACCGTGCAGACCTACGGCAGCGTGTGGGTGCCCGCGGGCGTCGCGCCGGGCTGGTCTCCCTACACCACCGGCCGGTGGATCTGGGATCCTCGCTTCGGCTGGACGTGGCTCGACGACGCGCCGTGGGGCTGGGCGCCCTATCACCACGGCCGCTGGATCTTCGTGGGCGGCTACTGGGCGTGGGCGCCCGGGCCGATCATCGTGCGCCCCGTCTATTCCCCGGCGCTGGTCGTCTTTCTCGGCGGGCCGGTCGTGGTGGGGCGGCCGCTCTACTGGGCTCCGCTCGGCTGGGGCGAGCCGGTGATCCGGTGGTGGGGCCGGCCGCGCTACGTCGGGGTGGCGTGGTGGGGCGGCTGGGGCGGCCCGCGCGTGGTGAACAACGTGGTCATCCATCGCACGACGACCGTGAACGTGACCAGCATCAACGTGTACCGCAACGTGAACGTCACGAACGCGGTGGTGGGCGTGCCCGCCGATCGCTTCGGCCGAGGCGCGGTGCGCCCGGCCCGACTCGCCGACGCCAACGAGGTGCGGCGGCTCACGCCGGTGCGCGGGGCGGTGGACGTGCGGCCCGTCGCGGCCAGCGTCACCGGGAGCGCGGGCGCCGCCGCCAAGCGACCACCGGACGCGGTGCGCGCGCGGCCGGTGGTGTCGACGCGGGCGCCGCACGACGCAGCGCCCGCGCTGCGCGAGCAGGGCCTGCCCGCCGCGACATCCGCGGCCGCGCCGCGGCCGCAGCAGCGCATCGTGCCCGCTCCCGCGCGGGCGACGCCGCCGCCCGCGAAGGCCATCACTCCGCCGGGCGCGACCCCGCCCGCCACGGGCCCCGCGCGCGGGCCGGCCGGCTCCCCGCGTGTCACGCCCGACGAGGGCCAGCGCGAGCGGGCGCGTGGCGCCGACCGCAGCCCCCGCCAGGCCACTCCACCCGATGCGGCTCCACCCGATGCGGCCGGCCGTGTCCCGGCGCCGGCCCGTCCGCCGGTGACGCCGAGTACGCCGAGCGCGCCCGCGGTGCCCGCGCCCCCGCCGAAGACCACGCCGCCGCGGCCGGCCGCGCCTGCCGTCCGCCAGGCTCCGATCGCGGGGCCGCCGCCCGCGCCGCCGGCTCCCGGTATCCAGAACGCGCCCTCTCGCGTGAGGCAGAGCGCGCCCGCCGAGCGGAAACCCCGCGTGGAGCCGCAGGGCAAGGGCGCGCCCGACCGCGGCCCCGCCGAGCGCGGCGGCCCCGACCGCGGCCCGCGCAGCGACCGCTAGCTCGGCCGCTTCGAGCGCGGGCTTCGCCCGCGCAGCCTGTCTCCTGGGGAGAGATTCGGAGGGGGCATAGCCCCCGCTCGGCGTGGCACTCGATCAGCGGAGTGACCAGGGGAAGCTCAGCGCGGGCAGACGAAGGCCCAGAGCGCTCCCGCGCGCTCCACCACCGCGTCCACGTCCTCGGCGAGGAGATGCCGCGCCTCGACCATCGCCTCCGCGTCGCGGCGGACCTGCGCGAGGTAGGCCCCGCGGCTCCCGTAGCGCTCCTCGATGGAGAGACGCGGGTCGCCGGTCCGCGCCCGCTCGGCCGCGCTGCGGGCGAACGGCAGCGTCGAGCCCATCATCGCCATGATGTCGCCCGGGGCGCCCTGCTCCGGGTGGCGCGGGTTCCAGCCCATGAAGGTGGCCAGCGGCACCCGCAGCTCGGGCGGGCGGATGCCCGCACGCTCGTTACCGTCGCCGTCCACCGCGGAGACGAACGTCACGAAGGGGGCGCCGAGCTTGGGCGGCAGCGTGGTGATCCCGCGCTCGACGGCGGGACCGAAGTCGAGCCGCTGCGGCCGGTGGACCCGGTCGGGAAAGCGCGCGCCGGGAATCGCGGTGTAGATTTCCCGGGGCGTCTCGCCCGCCACCGCGGTGCCGTCGGCCAGGCGCGGGACCGCGCTCGGGGGAGGCTCCACGCCCTCGCTCACCCACCGGTCCAGATTGACCAGCGCGGCGCGCAGGAGGGGCGAGT
>Ga0268386_10001552_pt1 | contig 15810 bp, 13 predicted proteins | sample RVTome_15_FD_200260 | JGI IMG/M metagenome (GOLD analysis project Ga0268386, IMG submission 200260) | Soil microbial communities from uranium-contaminated site in the Upper Colorado River Basin, Wyoming, United States - RVT150D86... ...
GAATCAGCCCTGCGCAGCCAAAGTGCGACCAACCCGGTCATTCATGAACACGACAGCGCATCCGAGGGGCCTCGGCCGGGGGAGGGCTTTTCAGGATCGTCACAAACAGGGATGTTTGTGCGAAGCCCCCATGGATGGGTTCACGGCGTTCCTGACGACTGCAGGGATGCAGGAGGTAGAGCGAAGCAGGATGCCAGAGCCGAAAAGCCCTCCCCCCGGCCGAGACCCCGATAACCACCGACCCTGAACGTTCATGAATCCAAGCTCGCCAATGTTCTCACGCCTAAATTCCTAAACGTTGAACATCAGAATCTCACGCTCCCACGGCGTGATGATCTCCTCGAATTCGCGTTCCTCGTCTTCCTTCAGCAGGCAGTACAGGGTGACGAAACTGTCGCCCAGCGTTTTGCGCATCGCGTCGCTGTTCTTCATCGCTTCGATCGCGGAGTAAATGTGCCGGTGCAGCATGAAAGGCGTGTTGTAGGCGCTGCCCTCGATGGGCGGGCTCGCCTCGAGTCCTTCGATCATGCCGAGGTAGCCGCAGGCGAGGCTTCCGGCAAGGGCCAGGTACGGATTGACGTCGGAACCGGCGAGCCGGTTTTCGATACGGCGCGCTTCGGGAGACGAGTCGGGCACGCGCAGTCCGACAGTACGATTGTCGATTGCCCAGGCAAGATTGACCGGCGACGCCCAGGAGTTGAGGAAGCGCCGGTACGAGTTTACATAGGGGGCGAAAATGAGCATGGCCTCCGGCATGTAACGCTGCAGCCCGCCGAGAAACGAATAAAAATACTTGCTCGGTTCACCGGATTCCGTCGAGAAAACGTTACTGCCGTCTGCGATGTTGACGATGCTTTGATGGACATGCAGCGCGCTTCCCGCCTCCTCCGACATCGGTTTCGCAAGAAACGTCGCGTGCATTTCATGTTCGATGGCCGCTTCACGGACGGTCCTCTTGAACAGAAATACCTGGTCCGCGAGCGCGATGGCATCTCCGTGCAGGAAGTTGATCTCGAACTGTGCGGGACCCATTTCCTGCGACAAGGTGTCGATGCGGATGCCCTGGGCTTCGCAATAGGCATACACGTCGTTGATGTACGGATCGAAGTCGTTCATCGTATCGATGCTGTACGGCTGGCGTGACATGTCGGTCCTGCCGAGGCGGCCTTCCGGCGGCTCCACCTCCGCGTTCGCATCTGCGTGCGGATTGATCAGGTAAAACTCGACTTCCGGAGCCACGACAGGCTTCCATCCCTTTGCTTCGTACAGCGCAAGTACCTTGCGCAGCACGTGTCGCGGCGACGTGTCGACGGGCGAACCGTCCTTGCGGAAGCAATCGAGAAAGACGGAGGCCGCCGGATCGGTGGCCCACGGGACCGGGCGCAAGGTGGTGGCGTCCGGCTTGAGCCACATGTCGCGATCCTCCACGTTGGAGGCATTGATCACATACTCGCCGGAGATGGTCTGGGCGAAAACAGCCTCCGGCATCTTCATGTCGCCTGAGCCGAACTTGTCGGCGGGTAACAGTTTGCCCCGTGCCGCGCCCGCCATGTCGGGCACGATCGCCTCGACGTCTTCTATGCGGTGTTTCTTGAACCAGTCCTGAAATATATCTTTTTCACTCACGTGCCACCTTGTGGTTGACTTGAATTCTTTTTAGCGGCGCGCGCCCTGCAGGCGTCGCCGAAGGTTCTGAAGATTGCCATGGAGAACTCGTTCTCCGTTACGCGCCATTCGGGATGCCATTGCACCGCCAAAGCGAATGCATCGGCGCTGTCGACGCGAAACGCCTCGATCAGTCCGTCGTCAGCGACAGCTTCGACCGTAACGCCCTTGGCGAGCCTCGCGACCGCCTGCGAATGCAGCGAATTGACCTGCACCCGGTCGATGCCGGCCATGCGGCGCAGCAGGCCCCCGTCCATCAGGGTGACGTGATGCGCCGGCCCATACTGTTTTTCCAGCGGGTCGTCCGGGTTCTCCTTGTGATTCCCATATCCCGGCACTTCATGCACCCGCTGATGCAGGGTGCCTCCGAGCGCCACATTCAGCTCCTGAAAGCCGCGGCAAAGCGCGAGCAGCGGCACACCGGACCTGAGGGCGCGCCTGATCAGCGGCAGCGTGGTCTCATCCCGATCCGGGTCGTGCAGCGTGCCTTCCTGGCTGGCCCCGCCCCCATAGTGATGCGGTTCGACGTTCGACAGACTGCCTGTGAGGAGGATGCCGTCGACATGTGCGAGCCACTCGTCCGGCTGGATACTCGAACCCAGCGCCGGTATGACTACCGGCACGGCGTCGGCCCCGTCCCGGATTGCCGTCAGATACTTCTCGCCCGCCATGTGAAACGGATGCGGATTCAGCACGCGGCGGTCGGCCGGCACCCCGATTACCGGTTTTGCACACATATGCGGACGTGCGCCCGCAGCTCAAAAGGAGCGGGAGGGTACGCCAGAATGGTAAGCCGGTGCATAATGAGTCAGAGCCGGTGGCATTATAGCCCCTCACGGGTCGCGTAGCCTCACGGCTTCCTGAAGAGGAGCGTAAAACGGTCGGTGTTGCCGGTTACCGTCTTTCGCCCGACCTCGAAACGAAGCTCGTCGTCAGGTCGAAAGTGGATGTCGCTGTAGTCCACGAACTCGAACCCCGCCTCCAGCACCTCCTTGATGATCTGCACGACGTCGGCCCGCCGCCGGTTCTCGTTGGTCATCGGTTCCATGTGCCGGCGTGAATGATCGACGACGCCGTACAAGCCCCCCGGCTTGAGCGCTTTGAAAACGGCCGCATTGACGTTGGCCCTTCCTTCCGGCGTGAAGTTGTGCATATTGCGGAAGGTCAGCGCCATATCGATGTCGCTCAGGCCGAAATCGAACGGCGGCATGAAGTTGGTGCCGAACGGCCCGGTCCTTTCCGTGCTTACGCCGATGTCGACCACTTTGACGTGATCGAACCCGGGTTCCGAAACGAGATTCTGGCTGACGTTACCGGTGCCGATTGCGACGTACAGTTCGCCGTTCTGGCGCAATACGGGCGCGAGGATCCTGGTGTACCAGCCGCCGCCTGGCAGCAGTTCGAGCACCCGCATGTCGTCCTGCAGGCCGAGGAAGGTCAGCGTCTCGAGCGGCGATCGGTCGGAGTCGCGGCTTTTTTCTGCTTCCGGGCGTACGTCGCTCTCGATCGCCTCGGTAATCTTTGTTTTGACATCGCTGGTCTGGGCAAACGCGGTTGCGCCGACCAGGGCGAGAACTACTGCTGAACAAAAACGCATTCCCTGTACCCCAATTTTGGTTTTGCGACCAGGAATCGGCGCAGCAGGAATATTTCTGCCGCGCAGACTCCTCAAGACCGGCGATGCTACGATGCTCCGCACCTTCACTATCGTCAGTCGAGCAAGTCTACCCTAACAACCCTCCACGGGTCAGTGGAGCGGCTCCTGAACTGTTGTATCCTTCCCTGCCTCAAGAGGGCAGGCGTGATGAAACTCTACGGCTACTATCGCAGCAGCTCGTCCTACAGGATCCGCATCGTTCTCAATGTCAAGGGACTTGAATGGGAGAACCGGCCGGTCATGCTGAGTCGCGACGAACATCGCAGGGACGAGTTCAGAACGATCAACCCGATGGGCTTCGTGCCCGTACTGGATACCGGCAAGGCAGTGCTCGGCCAGTCCCCGGCAATCGCCGAATACCTGGAGGAAGCCCACCCCACCCCGGCGCTGCTGCCCGCAGATCCGCTCAGCCGCGCGCAGGTTCGTGAGCTGCAGAACCTGATCGGCTGCGACATACAGCCGCTGCAGAACCTGCGCGTTCTGAAGCACTTGCGAGCAGAATTCGGCCAGGACGACCCAGGCGTAGCCGCCTGGTGTCGAAAGTGGATCGGGGCAGGCTTCACGGCTTACGAGGCTCTCGCTGCAAAGCGCTCGAACGACGGCCGTTATTCGGTCGGCGATTCTCTCACTCTGGCCGACGCCTGGCTGGTACCCCAGCTATACAACGCCAACCGCTTCGAACTGGACCTCACACCGTTCCCCACCATCGTCGCCATCGGCAAGCACTGCGCAAGCCTCCCCCCGATTGCCGCTGCCCACCCCGACCGGCAACCCGACGCCCCGCGTCTGTAGTTCGATCAACGCGGCGGCCGGGCGAAGCCGGGAACATCGGGTTGGCGATGGGGCAGCATTATTGATGGGCCGGCGCAAATCCCAAAAACGCCAGGCCCGGCACGCTATCGCCGCGACCGCGTTCCCGCCCACCAGGCAATAACAACCCCCAAACTGACGACAACAATAATCAACGTCGCCAACGCATTGATATCCGGCGTCACGCCGAGCCGAATCTTCGAAAAGATGACCATCGGCAAGGTACTCCCCCCCGGCCCGGACACAAAGCTTGCTATGACCACATCATCGAGCGAAAGAGTAAAAGCGAGCAGCCAGCCGGCCACCATGGCCGGCGCAATGAGCGGCAGGGTGATGTCGAAAACCACACGGAGCGGCCGACCGCCAAGATCCATGGCGGCTTCCTCGAGCGATTCGTCCATCGATGCCAGACGTGACTGGACGATGACGGTGACATAAGCCAGCGCGAACGTCGTGTGCGCGATGGTGATCGTGGAGAAGCCGCGTTGGGCAGGCCATCCGGTGAGCTGCTGCAGACTGACGAACAGCAGCAGCAGGGAAAGGCCGGTAATGACCTCGGGCATGACCAGCGGGGAGGTGATCATGCCGGAAAACAGGGTGCGCCCGCGAAACCGCCCGAAGCGGGCGAGGGCCATGCCCGCCATGGTGCCGAGCAGGGTCGCCAGCGTCGCGGTGACGACCGCAATCCGGAGGCTTAAGAATGCGGCCTCCAGCACCTGCTCGTTTTTCACCAACTCGCCGTACCAGCGCGTGGAAAAGCCGCCCCAGACGGTGGCAAGCCTGGAGTCGTTGAAGGAATAGATGATGACGGAAACAAGCGGGATATAGAGAAAGGCATACCCGAACGCGAGCACGGACAAGGCGAATCGCGAGCGTTTCACCCGGCTCCCTCCACTTCCTCGCGTCGATGTCGCTGCAGGAACACGATCGGCGCCACCAGCAGCAAAAGCAGGACGATGGCGACGGACGATGCCAGCGGCCAGTCGCGGTTGACGAAGAACTCATCGAACAGAACCCTGCCTATCATCAGCGATTCCGGTCCGCCGAGCAGATAGGGAATGACGTACTCGCCCATTGCCGGAATGAACACCAGCAGGCACCCGGCGATCACGCCGGGCCGGGCCAGCGGCCAGGTGACGTCGCGGAAAGCCTGTGACGGCGACGCACCGAGGTCCTGCGATGCTTCCACCAGATCCGGGTCCATGCGTTCCAGCGTGGCATACAGCGGCAGGACCATGAACGGCAGGTAGGAGTAAACGAGCCCGATGTAGATGGCGAGATCCGTGTAGATGAGTTGCAGCGGTCGGTCGATCAAGCCCAGCCACAGCAACAGGTTGTTGACGACGCCGTAGTTGTTCAGCAGTCCCATCCATGCATACACGCGCAAGAGAAACGATATCCAGAACGGCAGGATGATCAGCAGGAGAAGGATATTGCGCGTCGATGCATCGGAGCGCGCAATTGCATATGCCATCGGGAAGCCGAGCAACAGGCAAAGTACCGTCGCGACGGCTGCCATGAACACGGATTTGAGATACGTGACAATGTACAGCTTGTCCGTCAGGAGAAAAATATAGTTGTCGACGGTGATACGGGGAACCCCGTTCTCGTCGAGCAACGGAGTGAACGGCGGCTGCGCGATAATCGGGTCGGCAAAGCTGATTTTCAGAATGATGGCAAAGGGTGCCAGAAAGAATACCAGCAACCACAGATAGGGAACGGCGGTCGCGACGCGCTGCCAGAACATGTCCCTGCCTGTGTGCATTTACTTCGTCAACACCACGACGCTTTGTGCTCTCCAGGAGATGAAGACCTGGTCATCCCATTCGAGGAAACGTTCGGCAGACCGGCGGCGGTTCTGTGCGCTGACCTGCACGATCTTGCCGTTCTCGAGTCGAATTCTGTACAGGGAGAGGTTTCCGAAATAACCGAGATCGTCCACCACCCCGCGAAGGCTGGTATTCCATTCGCTCTCCGGTTCTTCCTGGCTGATGAAAATCTTCTCCGGCCGTATAGCCAGGCACACTTTCTCACCGATGCCGTGCGCATCGTTTGAAAGTGCGCGAATCGTCGCGCCCGCTGAATCGCAGCGTACTGCCAGCACTCCGTCCGAAACGCCCTCGACAAGCCCTTCGAACATGTTGATGGTGCCGATAAAGTCCGCGACAAAGCGGCTGTTCGGGTACTCGTAGACTTCTTTCGGCGTGCCCACCTGATCGAGCCGGCCCTGGTTCATGACGGCAATCCGGTTCGACAGGATCATCGCTTCTTCCTGGTCGTGCGTGACGACGACGAACGTGATGCCAAGCCTGTCCTGAATGCCCATGAGCTCGAACTGTGTGTGCTCGCGCAGTTTTTTGTCCAGCGCGGCCAGCGGCTCGTCAAGAAGCAGTACCTTTGGCCTCTTTACGAGCGCTCGCGCGAGCGCGACCCGCTGTCTCTGGCCGCCCGACAACTGGCTCGGCTTGCGCGCGGCAAACTGGCGCAGTTGCACCAGCTCTAGCATGTCGGTGACCCTGGCCTTTATTTCTTTTCGCGGCAGGCGCTCTTTCTGCAGGCCGTACGCAACATTCTGCTCCACGGTCATGTGCGGAAAGATGGCGTACGACTGGAACATCATGTTTACGGGACGGCGGTATGGAGCCTGGTTGGTGAGGTCGACGCCGTCTATGAATATTCGCCCGGCTGTCGGAATCTCGAAGCCCGCCACCATCCGCAGCAGGGTCGTTTTGCCGCAGCCGGATGCGCCCAATATCGAGAATATCTCGCCGCGATAAATATCGAGGGTGACCGAATCTACGGCGACAAAGTCGCCGAAGTGTTTGCTGACGTCCTTGATCTGAATGATCGGGACATTGCCTGCGTGCTGGTTGTGCTGTCCTGCTGCCGTCATTGGTAGGGAGCTTTACCGGCGTTCGACAGAGTCAGATGCCGCTTTTCACGCGGGCCCAGGCACGCGTGCGGAGCCGCTCCTGTTTCGGCTCGGCGGGCAGGACGGGATAAAGCAGTTCCCAGGACTCCTCATCCGGATAGATCCCGGGATCGTTCGCCACAGCGGGATTCAGAAGCGGCATGGCCGACTTGTTGGGGTTGGCGTAAAAGATGAAGTTCGAGACTGCAGCGATGACTTCCGGGCGCAGGATGTAATCGATGAACAGATAGGCATTCTCGACATTACGCGCATCCGACGGAATCAGCATGCTGTCCACCCACAAAGCAGAGCCTTCCTTCGGCATCGTATAGCGCAGGTCTATCTTGATCCCGGCCTCGGCCGCGCGCGCGCTGGCTTGTGCGTAATCTCCTGACCAGCTCATCGCAACGCACACTTCCCTGTTCGGAAGGTCGCTGATCATCTTGGTGGAGCTAAAATACCGGATATAGGGGCGAATCCGGTCCAACTGTGCTTCGACAGCAGCGACGGTGTGCTCGTCGATCGCGTTCGGATCCCTGCCGAGGTACGACTGCACAGCCGGAAAAACGTCTGTCGGACTATCGAGCAGACTGACGCCGCAGTCGGCGAGCTTCGAGACAATCTTCGGATCGAAGAGCACGTTGGCGCTGTCCAGCTCGAGATCGGGGAGCCGCGCCCGCACCATTGCCTCGTTGTAGGCGTATCCGGTCGTGCCCCACATATAGGGCACGGTATAGCCTTCGAGATCTTCGTAAAGCCTGGTTTTTTCCAGAATGTCCGGGTCGAGATGGTGCAGGTTGCGGAACTTCGAATAATCCAGTCTCTGATAGACACCGAGCGGCGCGAGGCGCACGGAAAACTGGTCACTGTGAAATACGACATCGTATCCGCTGGAGCCCGCCAGCAGTTTCGCGTCGACAACCTCTGACGAATCGTAGACGTCGTAGTTGACTTTTATGCCGAATTCTCTTTCGAAGTTCCGGATGGTGTCGGGCGCGATATAGTCGGACCAGTTGTAGATGTTGAGGACTCGTGCGCCGGGGGAAGTTTCCGGCGCCCTGTCGACGGTACAGGATATGAGCAACGACGCCGCAATCGTCAGCATGACGATTGCGGCGATCTGCGACGCTGGCTTTACCGTTCCGACCATCTGCCTTGATTTCACCACTTGCTTGCGAACAAGACAATTGCGGCCCGCGGGCGGACCGCTACATATTTTCCAGACCGCGCTTCAGCAAGCCGCGCGCGATGATCAGCCTCTGAATCTCGCTGGTACCCTCCCAGATGCGATCCACGCGCAGTTCCCGAAAAAAACGCTCGGCAACGTTTTCCCGCATATATCCGCGGCCGCCGAAAATCTGAACTGCGCGGTCGGCGACCCGGTTCGCCATTTCCGAGGCATACAGTTTTACGATGGAACAACGGTTGTGCAGGCTCTTGACGTCTTCCCCGCGATCGTGCGCGGCCGCCGCCTCGAAGGTCATGAGCCGCGCCGCCCACAGTTCGGTGACGCTGTCGGCAAGCATGAACTGGATGGCCTGTCGCTCGCTGAGCGGCAAGCCGCCCGACTGGCGACCCTGCGCAAACGCGCTTGCCTCCTCGATCAGTCGCGCTGCCGCACCGCAGCAACGCGCCGCGATCATGAGGCGCTCGCGGCGGAACCAGCTTTTCGTGTAGGCCATGCCGTCGCCCGCCTTGCCGATGCGGTTCGCCGCGGGCACGCGAACGTCAGCGAAACGATAGGTTGGATGATGGGCGGCAAAGGTGTGGCTGAACGTGGGTGATGCAATCACCTCGATACCTTCCTGCCCCTGATCGACGAAGAAAAGCGCGTCTTCCTGTTCGTCCGGCAGGACGGCCTGGAACCAGAAGTAGTCCGCGAGATTCGCGCTGGTGACGAACCACTTCTCCCCGTTCAGGACAAAGCCGTCGCCGCTCTGCCTGGCGGTCGCCTCGAGCGCCGCGACGTCCGACCCCGGCCCGGCCTCGGTAATTGCGTAACAGTCATGCTTCTCGCCGCGCATGAGCGGCAGAATATACTTCTCGATCTGCGTCCGGCTGCAGGCGTCGAACATCCAGCTTTGTGGCTCGGCGAAACACCAGGCGAGCGCATTGGTGACCCGGCCAAGCTGTTCCCACACCGCAACCTGTTCCACGATACCGAGCTCGAGACCGCCATACTCCGTTGGCACGTCCATCCTGCCCAAGCCGAGCTCGATAGCGCGCGACTTGTGTTGTTTCCTGACCTTCGCCGGCAGCTCGCCATTGTTCATTTCCGCTTCGACTTCGTGCGGCTGCAGCATGTTGACGGCAAAGTCGCGCGCCTTCTCCTGCCACTCGAGCGCGTTCTTGCTGAGTTCGATCTTCAAATTGGCGTTATCCCGTTTGTGTGGATTGTCCGGACGCTTGCTTCGAGGCCCGAATCCGACTCACTCGTAGTGCTCGGGGAACACTGCGCGAAGATAGCTATAGACCGCGTCCATAGCCACGTCGCGATCGAAACCTTTGGGGCTGACGAGGTAAGACAGCCACAGGCCGTCAGTCATGGACGACAATGCATCCGTAACCGTCTGTGCCGTGATGTTCTTGTAGTTGCCCTCGTCGATGATCGCCTGACACAGTGCATTGATCGCGTCGTCGTAGCCCCGGTCATAGGCCTCGCACATCTTCTGGTAGGTCGGCACGGACTTGACCTCTCCCCAGAAAGCGAACCACACGGCGAGTTTCTGCCGATCGCATATGGAAGGCTTCAGATCCATCTCCATCAGTGCCAGGAGCTTGTTCGCGGCCTCGGGCGGCGCTTTGTCCAGAGCGTTGTCGAACTCCGCTTTGTAGTCTTCGGCCAGGTACTGCAGGGTTTCGTTGAACAGGTTTTCCTTGCTTGCAAAGTGCAGGTTCACGATGCCCTGGGACAACCCGGCCTCCTGCGCGACCTCGCCCAGCGTGGTGCTGCCGATGCCTTTTTTGGAGATGCATTTGATCGTGGCGGCAATAAGTTGCTGCCGACGCTCTTCCCTGGTGGCTGTACGGCGACTGCTTTTGCTTCCCTTGACTGCGCTTTTGACTGCAGTTACTGCCATCGAAGTACCCTCCTGTCCGGCCGCCTGAACTGAACCGTCGCCGCTGACCTCGGCGGCCCTGCCGTTTTACATAATCTTTTGCGCGGATTCACGTGGAAACCTCCGCGACGACCCGCATCCTGCCACAAAATGAATGAGTATTCATTCATTTTTCTGGACTTCGGCCCTGTCCCGTGAGAGGCTCGAGGTCGCAAAGGTTATATGGAGGCAATATGAGGTGTCTAAGCAAATCTAACCAGCAGTTCCGCAAAGCCAATCAGAAACTGCCTTTGGGCGTGTCGTCCAACTTCCGCTACTGGGGCGACGACAAAACCATCTATGCCAGACGCGGCAAAGGTGCCCGCATCTGGGACATCGACGATAACGAATACATCGACTATCGTCTCGCTTACGGCCCCGCTATTCTCGGCTATGCCGACCCCCGCGTCGATGAAGCAGCCCGTGAAGGAATCGAGATCGGCGGCGTGTTCGCTCTGGCGACGGAGCTTGAATACGAGGTTGCCAGCCGCATCAGCAGCATGGTGCCCGCGGCGGAGCTTGTCCGCTTCTCGAATTCGGGCACGGAAGCCGTCATGGCGGCAATGCGCATTGCAAGAGCGCATACCGGCAAGGACGCGCACATCGTCGTGGAAGGTGGATATCACGGAGTCTTCAACGAAGTCCTCTGGTACGCGGACGTCGAGGAATGGACGCCGGCCAAGGGCGACCCCGAGATTCGCCCGTATGGCGACGGCATTCCTGCCGTACTCAAACCCCTGTTCCATACCGTACCGCTCAATGACTCCAACGCGGTGGAAGACGTGCTGCGGAAACATCATCGCGATATCGGAGCGTTCCTGATCGAACCGATCATGGGCAATTGCTGTGGACTGACTGCAACTCGCGAATATCTGCAGGATGTCCGTTACCTTTGCGACAGGTATGACGTCGTTCTGATTATCGATGAAGTCAAAACCGGGTTCCGCGTCGCCAGGGGAGGTGTACAGGAACTTCTTGGCGTCAAAGCGGACTTGTGCACGTTTGCCAAGGCAATGGCGAACGGCTATCCGATCTCGGTCGTTGCCGGTCGCGAAGCCCTGATGCGAAGGGTCGGCGATGGCGTCGTGCATGGCGGGACCTTCACCGGCCATTCCGTATCGTTGTCGGCCGCCAAGCGGACGCTGCAGATACTGGACGAGACGGACGCGTTGAAGACCATCGAAAATTACGGAAAGTCGCTGCAGGCAGGCCTGAAACGCATCCTGACGGCAAGAGGCATTCCCCATTGCTTTGCCGGACATCCTTCCATGACTGGATTGTTCTTCGACGATCACGTGCCGACCGACTACCGCGACTGGGTAAATACCGATTACGAGTTCTACAACGCACTTGCCCCCGAGCTGCATGAGCTGGGAGTTCTGGTCGAACCGGACTCGCGCGAGCCCTGGTTCGTTTGTGAGGCGCATGATGTGAAATGTCTCGAAGAAACGCTGGACAAATTTGAGCGCGCGGTAGACATTACATTGAAGAAGCTGCCCTCCGACAGCAGCCGCGTCCACACTGCGTAACGACAATCAATATCCGGCGCAGCGGCCATCAGCCACCGCTGCGCCTGTATATCGAATCGCATATCGCGGGCATTTGCGAGCATTCTTATTTCCATGAAAACCTATGATGCAATCGTCGTCGGGGCTGGACACAATGGCCTGACGAATGCCGCGTTTCTCGCGAAAGCCGGCCTCGACGTTCTGTGCGTCGAAAAAAACGAGTACATTGGCGGCGCAACCGTCAGCCGCAACCTTTACAAGGATTGGATCTACTCCAACTGCTCCTATGTCTGCTCGCTGCTGCGGCCGGAAATCTTCAGAGCGCTGGAGCTGCATCGCCACGGACTGCAGATTACGCCCTACGGCGGCGGCGTTACATTTCTCGAGAACGGCGGTTACTTCGGCTCATACTGGGACTCCGAGGTCGCGCACCGCGAGTACGCCCGCTTTTCGAAACATGATGCCGATGCCTATGAGCGTTACTCGGCGGACGTCATGCGCCAGACCCGTTTCATTCGCGACTCCCTGCTGCGCACGCCGCCCGACCCGACCTCGTTCAAGCCGCGCGATCTTAAAGAGCTTGCGTATCTGGGACGACGGTTTTACGACATGGGCGAAGAGCGGATGCTGGAAACCATCCGCTTCTGGACGATGAGCGTCGCTGAATACCTCGACGAGTACTTCGAGACCGACGTGATCAAGACGTCGCTGTCCGGCAGCGGCATCATCGGCACGGCGCTCGGTATTCACTCTCCCGGCACGGCATACGTGCTGCTGCATCACTACATGGGTGAAGTAGACGGTAACGTGGGGTCCTGGGGCTATGCGCGAGGCGGCATGGGCGCCGTGTCCAAAGCTATCGCTGGCGCGTTCCAGTCCTACGGCGGCGAATTGCGTACTGACGCTGGCGTGGAACAGATTGTCGTCAGCAACGGCAGCGTCAAAGGGGTCGCCCTGACGAACGGCGAGGAAATCGATGCAAGGATAGTCGTCTCCGGCATGGACGTAAAACGCACGTTCTTAAGGTGCATGGACAAGAAGGATCTGCCAGCAGAGTTCTACCAGCGCGTAAAGAATTTCAAGATCCGTGGCTCGTCGGGGAAGCTGAACATAGCGCTGGACGGAATGCCGACGTTCCCTGCCCTGCCGAAAAACAACCCCCTTCTGGACGGCGATATGCACTTCATCGATTCGATGGAACGCATGGAACGCGCCTACGACGACTGGAAGGAAGGTATGTGGTCGAAGGACCCGTATGTCGACATGGTCATTCCGACGGTAACCGACCCGACGATGGCACCGCCGGGCAAGCACTTCATGAGCTGCTTCGTGCAGTATTGCCCATATAAGATCGAAGGACGGGAGTGGACGCCTGCGGAGCGTGAAGCTTTCGGTCAGACCGTCATCGATCAGATCGGCAAATACAGTCCGGACTTCAAGGACCTCATCCTGCATGTGGAAATCCGGACGCCTGAGGATATCGAACGAGAAGCCGGATTGTCGGAAGGCAACATTTTTCACGGCGAACTGACGATGGACCAGCTCCTGTTCAACCGGCCCGTGCCCGGATATGCGCAGTACCGCGGTCCGGTCGGCGGCCTCTACATGTGCGGCTCGAGTACGCACCCCGGCGGCGGCGTCATGGCAGCCCCGGGGGCGAACGCGGCCCGCGAGATTCTGCTCGACCTGAAGCGCAACAACACCGTGCCGGGGAATTTCGGCGATGACTGAGCGATACGATGCCATCGTGATCGGCGCGGGCCACAACGGGCTGGTGTGCGCGGGTCTGCTCGCGAAAGCGGGCAAGAAAGTACTGGTGCTGGAGGCCGACGACAGCGTGGGCGGAGCGGCGCGCACGCGGCCGTTCGCCGACGGTTATTCGGTGTCGTCCTGCGCTCACCTTCTGTATCAGCTGCAGCCGGACGTCATCAGGGATCTGGGCGTCAAGATCGATCTCGCTGCGAAGAGCATCGCCACCATTGCCCTGGCCGCGGACGGCAATCACGTGCATTGCAACGGCGGCAGCGTCGAGGGCGTCGGCCACGCCGATCGTGACAGCCTGCGCGATTTCCATCGCCGCATGACGCGCTTTGCCGATCTGCTTCAGACCTGTTTCAACAAGGCGCCGCCGCGCCTGGCGAACGGAAGCACGCGCGACCTGGCCGTGCTCGCGAGGCTCGGCTTCGATTTGAGGCGTCTCGGCAAAACGGAAATGCGCGAGTTCCTCCGCCTCATCGGAATGAACATCTTCGATGAAGTGGAGGAGCGTTTTGAAAGCCCGCTGCTTCGCGGCGCACTCTGCCTCGACGCCGTGCTCGGCACACATCTCGGGCCGCGTTCGCCCAATACGATACTGACTTACCTTTATCGCCTCTGCGGCGGTCACGGCGTACTTTCGGCCCCGGCCGGCGGCATGGGCGCCGTCAGTGAGGCGCTGGCGCAGTCCGCGCGGGACCGCGGTGCGTTGATTCGCACCGGAAAACCGGTCAGGCGCGTGATCGTGGAAAACGGGCGAGCGGCGGGAGTCGAGACTGAGGATGGTGAAACCTTTGCCAGCTGGACGGTGGTGTCGAATGCCGACCCGAAGACGACGATCATGTCGCTCGTTGGTGCACGTCATGTAGAGACCGGGTTCGTGCGTCGCGTGAATCACATCCGCATGCGCGGCAATGCGGCCAAACTGCACCTCGCACTCGACGGCCTGCCGGCAATCGACGGTCTGGACAAGAGGCATTTCGGTGATCGCCTTCTGATCGCTCCGGACCCGAACTATGTGGAGCGTGCTTTCAACCCGGCGAAATACGGTGAATATTCCAGGGCTCCGGTGCTTGAAATTATCTTCCCGAGCTTCCGTGACACGACCCTTGCGGCGACAGGCAAGCACGTGCTGTCGGCTGTGGTGCAATACGCTCCTTACAGGCTCAAAGCCGGCTGGAACGACGAGGCGCGCGACGCATTCCTCAACACCGCAATCGACACCATCGCAAGATACGCTCCCGATCTGCGAGAGCGACTTATCGCCGCGGAAATTCTGACGCCGGCCGACATAGAAACAGAGTTCCGTATGACCGGCGGGCACTGGCACCACGGCGAGCTCACGCTGGACCAGTTCATGTTCGTTCGCCCGGTCGTCGGTTTTGCCCAGTACAGCATGCCGCTTCAGGGTCTGTGGCTTTGCGGCGCCGGCACGCATCCCGGCGGCGGTGTGTCCGGCGCCTGTGGACGCAACGCCGCGCGGATGATCCTGGCAGACGAGAAGGCAGCCTGAGGACCTCGATGTGAACGCCGACATGAACCCGGTTGCAGTAGAACAGGGCCGAAAACGGTCCCCTTTCCATTCGCGACTTTCTGCGCTCGATCGCCTGAATACCTGGCACGCCTGGAAAGGCTACACGAGCACTGACGCGCTTTACGACGCCGACCTCGAGTACTTCGCAATTCGCAACAGCACCGGCGTGTTCGACCTGACGCCCATGACAAAGTACCGCATCAAGGGTGCGGACTCGCTGGACTACGTCGACCGGCTGGTTACCCGCGACATGCGCAAGATAAAGCCCGGCCGCGTCGCCTATGCCGTCTGGTGTAACGACCAGGGGCGGGTGATCGACGACGGCACGCTGTTCCACCTTCGCGACGGGGAGTACCGGCTTTGCTCGCAGGAGCGGCACCTCGCATGGCTTACTGCCGCGGCGATCGGGCTCGACGTGCGGCTTACGGAAGAAACGGACGACATCGCAGCGCTCGCGGTGCAGGGTCCGACATCGTACAGCGTAATGAAGAATATGGGCTTTCAGGGCATCGAAGACCTGAAGCCGTTCGGCCTTACGCATTTCGACTTCGACGGCAGCGAACTGATGATTTCCCGGACCGGTTTCACGGGCGACCTCGGTTATGAGCTGTGGATCGATAAAGCGAAGGCGGAGCCGCTATGGGACGCGTTGTTCGAAGCCGGCAAACTGCATGGCATCAGGGCAATCGGCACGGACGCGCTCGACCTTGCCCGCATAGAAGCCGGGTTCCTGACCGCGGGCGTCGACTTTCTGCCCGCGGACGGAACAGTCCGCAGCGGACGTTCCCGTTCGCCGTTCGAGCTGGGACTCGACTGGCTGGTCGACTTCAAGAAACCGAACTTCAATGGCCGCAGAGCGCTCGCGGAAGAGA
>Ga0268386_10001553_pt1 | contig 15808 bp, 11 predicted proteins | sample RVTome_15_FD_200260 | JGI IMG/M metagenome (GOLD analysis project Ga0268386, IMG submission 200260) | Soil microbial communities from uranium-contaminated site in the Upper Colorado River Basin, Wyoming, United States - RVT150D86... ...
CCGGGAGACAACGTGAAGATGACCGTGGACCTGATTGCGCCGATTGCGATGGAGGAGGGGCTGCGCTTCGCGATTCGCGAGGGCGGCCGCACCGTCGGCGCCGGCGTCGTCGCAAAGGTACTGAAGTAGATCGGCTCCGGCCGTCGGCCCGCCGGCGGCCGTGATCCGGGCCCGCGCCCGGAACGACAGGCGGGAATGAGGGCGGGCTTCACCCGCAGCATTACAGGGCAGTAGCTCAATTGGCAGAGCGGCGGTCTCCAAAACCGCAGGTTGGGGGTTCGATTCCCTCCTGCCCTGCCAGACATCGCAGGCGCCCCCCGGGGCGCCGATGCGTCTAGACACGGCGGCAAATGAACGCAAAGACGGAAACGACGGGCGCCAGCGCACTCGACACGGCGAAGCTGGTGCTCGCCATCGCGGTCCTGCTCGGCGGGATCGTCGGTTACTACTGGTTCGTCGATTCGGCTGCCTGGCTGCGCTGGCTCGGCGTGCTGTTCGCCATGGGCATCGCGGCCGTCGTGTTCATGACCAGCGCGCAGGGTCATACGCTGTGGCGCTTCACGCAGACCGCGAGGCTGGAGCTGCGCAAGGTCGTGTGGCCGACGCGCCAGGAAACTTTCCAGACCACGCTGGTCGTCATTTTCTTCGTCATCGTCATGGGTGTGTTCTTCTGGCTGCTGGACATGTTCCTGCTCTGGGCGACGCGCATGCTGACGGGCCAGGGAGGCTAGGGGCCATGGCGCTGCGCTGGTACGTCGTCCACGCCTATTCGAACTTCGAGCACAAGGTGAAGGAATCGCTCATCGAGCGGGTCCGCCGCAAGGGTCTCGAGCACAAGTTCGGGGAGATCCTCGTTCCCACCGAGGAGGTGGTGGAGATGCGGGAAGGGCAGAAGCGCAAGAGCGAGCGCAAGTTCTTCCCGGGCTACGTGCTGGTCCAGATGGAGCTGGACGACGAGACGTGGCACCTCGTGAAGGAAGTGCCCAAGGTGCTCGGCTTCATCGGCGGCTCGAGCGACCATCCGGCGCCGATCACGGATCGCGAGGCCAACGCCATCCTGCAGCGGGTGCAGGAGGGCGCCGAGAAGCCACGCCCGAAGGTGCTCTTCGAGCCGGGCGAGGTAGTGCGCGTGATCGAGGGGCCCTTCAACGACTTCAACGGCGTCGTCGAAGAGGTCAACTACGACAAGAGCAAGCTGCGCGTTGCGGTCCAGATCCTCGGTCGCGCCACGCCGGTCGAGCTCGAATTCGGCCAGGTCGAGAAGGCCTGAGCAGACGGTTTGCCTGCAGCGCTCCCCAGGGACGGGGGGCGTTCACGGAAGGGAAGCCCCCGGGGAGCCGCAAGGCGTTATCACCCACACCAGGTAGAGATCAATGGCCAAGAAGGTAACGGGTTACATCAAGCTGCAGATTCCTGCGGCCCAGGCGAACCCCAGTCCGCCGGTCGGACCGGCGCTGGGTCAGCACGGCGTGAACATCATGGAGTTCTGCAAGGCCTTCAATGCCCACACTCAGGGCATCGAGGCAGGCCTGCCGACGCCGGTGGTCATCACGGTCTACAGCGATCGCAGTTTCACCTTCGTCACGAAGACGCCGCCGGCAGCCGTGCTGCTCAAGAAAGCGGCGGGCGTCGCCAAGGGCAGCGGCGTGCCGAATCAGAACAAGGTCGGCACCGTGACGCGGGCGCAACTCGAGGACATCGCGCGCACCAAGACGCCCGATCTCACTGCGGCCGATCTGGATGCCGCCGTGCGCACGATTGCGGGCAGCGCCCGCAGCATGGGCCTCGACGTGGAGGGTCTCTAGTCATGGCGCGCGTCACGAAGCGGGCGAAGCAGTTCGCGGAGAAGGTCAGCCCCGGCACGTACTACGCGATCGACCAGGCGCTGGGCATGGTCAAGGAACTCGCCAACGCAAAGTTTCTCGAGGCGGTGGACGTCGCGGTGAACCTCGGCGTGGATCCGCGCAAGTCGGACCAGGTCGTCCGCGGCTCGACGGTGCTGCCGCATGGCACGGGGAAGAGCGTGCGCGTGGCGGTATTCGCGCAGGGCGCGAACGCCGAGAAGGCGACGGCCGCCGGCGCCGACATCGTGGGTTTCGAGGACCTCGCCCAGCGCGTCAAGGACGGCTTCATGGAATTCGATGTGGTCATCGCCACGCCGGATGCCATGCGCGTAGTGGGTCAGCTCGGCCAGATCCTCGGGCCGCGCGGCCTCATGCCGAATCCGAAGGTCGGCACGGTGACGCCGGACGTCGAGACGGCGGTGAGAAACGCCAAGGCGGGGCAGGTCCGCTATCGCACGGACAAGGCCGGCATCATCCATTGCACGATCGGCAAGGCGGACTTCGAGACCCGGGCCCTGAAGGAAAATCTGGGCGCCCTGCTCGCCGATCTGCAGAAGGCAAAGCCGTCTGCCGCGAAGGGTATCTACATGAAGCGGGTCACCTTGTCCTCGACCATGGGTCCGGGGATACCGGTGGACCAGGCTTCGCTGGAGTTCTAGGGACGACTGCGTGGACGCCGCGACGGCACTGCGCCGGCGCGGTGATCACGGCAACGGACTGCAATGGGGCCGGCGCGAGCCGGCCGTCGTCAGAGACCGCAGGCGGCCTCGCGGCCTTAATGCATGCCTGCGCAGACGGTGTTGCCGAGTCAGGCCGATCCTGGTGACGGTCACCGTCAGGGAGAAGCGCGCGGATGGCGCTTCGAATGAAGGCAATCTAGCCAGGAGGACATCATGGCACTGAGGCTGGAAGACAAGAAGGCTCTTGTCGCCGAGGTGAAGACGGTCGCAGAGACCGCGCAATCGGCCATCGCGGCCGAGTACCGCGGGCTGTCCGTCGGCCAGATGACCGCGCTGAGGAAGGAGGCCCGGGATGCCGGCGTCTACCTGCGCGTGGTCAAGAACACCCTGGCGCGGCGCGCTCTCGAGGGGACGGACTTCGACTGCATGAAGGACGGGCTCACGGGACCGCTGGTGCTGGCGTTCTCGACGGAGGACCCCGGCTCCGCCGCGCGGGTGATCAAGGCATTCGCCAAGGGAAACGACAAGCTGGTGACCCGGATCATCGCCATCGGCGGGCAGATGTACCCGCCGACGGATCTGGACCGGCTCGCCAGTCTGCCGACCCTGGACCAGGCGCGGGCGATGCTGCTGGGCGTGTTCCAGGCACCGGCCGGACAGCTGGTGCGGACGCTCAACGAGCCGGCGGCGCAGTTCGCCCGCCTGCTCGCGGCGCGCCGGGATCAGCTGGAAGCTGCCTAAGGCGGCACTGAACAACTATCGGGCAACACTGTACTGAACTGGAGTCAAGACAATGGCTGTTTCGCGTGAAGAGATCATCGACGTTCTGAGCAACATGAGCATCCTCGAGGTCACCCAGCTCGTGAAGGACCTGGAGGACAAGTGGGGCGTGTCGGCTGCGGCCCCGGTGGCGATGGCGGTCGGCCCGGCCGGCGGAGCCGAGGCTGCGGTTGCCGAGGAGCAGACGGAGTTCGACGTCGTGATGTCTAGTTTCGGCGCCAACAAGGTGGCCGTCATCAAGACCATCCGCACGATCACCGGACTGGGCCTGAAGGAGGCCAAGGATCTGGTGGAGGGCGTGCCCGCGACCGTCAAGGAAGGCGTTTCCAAGGACGAGGCCGCGAGCATCAAGAAGCAGCTCGAGGAATCCGGCGCAAGCGTCGAGGTCAAGTAACCGCTGCGCGCACCGGTTCACAAGCTGTACCGCGGGAAGGCTGGTGGCTCTGCCGCCGGCCTGCTCCCGCTCTTGTCCATTTCCTGCCCGGGCCGCCGGCCCGGGTACCCGATCCCCCGGCAGGATCGGGTGAGCACTTGAGCCGAATTCGAAGGTGAGCCAGATGGCGTATTCCTTTACAGAGAAGAAGCGGATCCGCAAGGACTTCGGCAAGCGCCCGAGCATTCTCGAGGTGCCTTACCTGCTGTCCATCCAGCTGGATTCGTATCTCAGGTTCCTGCAGGCGGAGGTTGTCGAGGGCAACCGCGAGGACGTGGGATTGCACGCCGCGTTCCGCAGCGTGTTTCCGATCGTCAGCTACTCGGGCAATGCCGCGCTCGAGTACGTCAGCTATCGGCTCGGCGAGCCGCCGTTCGACGTGAAGGAGTGTCAGGTGCGAGGGCTGACTTACGCCGCGCCGCTGCGCGTCAAGGTCCGCCTGGTCATTTACGATCGCGAAGCCTCGGGTGGTTCCAAGCCGGTCAAGGACATCCGCGAACAGGAGGTCTATCTCGGCGAGCTGCCGCTGATGACGGAGAACGGCACGTTCATCGTCAACGGCACCGAGCGCGTGATCGTCTCGCAGCTCCACCGCTCTCCCGGCGTGTTCTTCGATCACGACCGCGGCAAGACGCACAGCTCCGGCAAGCTGCTGTTCTCCGCGCGCGTGATCCCGTACCGCGGCTCCTGGCTGGATTTCGAGTTCGATGCGAAGGACGCGCTGTTCGCCCGCATCGACCGGCGCCGCAAGCTGCCGGTCTCGATCCTGCTGCGCGCGCTCGGCTACAGCGACGAGGAGATGCTCGGGCTGTTCTTCGAGACGAACGAGTTCGAGCTCGGCAAGGAGATCCGGCTCAAGCTGATTCCCGAGCGCCTCAAGGGCGAGACGGCCAGCTTCGATATCGCGATCGGCGACGAGGTAATCGTCCAGGAAGGCAAGCGCATCACCGCGCTGCACGTCCGCAAGCTGAGCGCCGCGGGCATCGGCACGCTGCCCGTGCCCGCCGACTACCTCGAGGGCAAGGTGCTCGCGCACGACGTGGCGGACGAGTCCTCCGGCGAGTTGCTCGCCAAGGCCAACGACGAGCTCGGCCCCGATACGGTCAAGAAGCTCATCAAGGCAGGCGTGAAGTCGATCCGCACCCTGTGGGTCAACGACCTCGACCGCGGGCCCTACCTGTCGACGACGCTGCGCATCGACCCCACGCGCAGCCAGCTCGAAGCGCTGGTCGAGATCTACCGGATGATGCGCCCCGGCGAGCCGCCGACGCGCGAGGCCGCGGAGAACCTGTTCCACAACCTGTTCTTCAATCCCGAGCGCTACGACCTGTCCGGCGTCGGCCGCATGAAGTTCAACCGCCGCGTCAACCGCGAGGCGGTGGTCGGCCCGGGCGTGCTGTACGACGGGCGCTACTTCTCGCGCCGCAAGGACGAGGAATCCAAGAAGCTTTACGCTGAGTTCGGCGAGAACGACGCCGCCGTGTCCTCCGATGTGATCTCGGTGCTGCGCACGCTGTGCGACATCCGCAACGGCAGCGGCAACGTGGATGACATCGATCACCTGGGCAATCGCCGCGTCCGCAGCGTGGGCGAGATGGCGGAAAACGCTTTCCGCATCGGTCTCGTGCGCGTCGAACGCGCCGTGAAGGAGCGCCTGACGCTGGCGGAGTCCGAGGGGCTCATGCCGCAGGAGATGATCAACGCCAAGCCGGTTGCGGCCGCCGTGAAGGAGTTTTTCGGCTCTTCGCAGCTGTCGCAGTTCATGGACCAGAACAACCCGCTCTCCGAGGTCACGCACAAGCGACGCGTCTCGGCACTGGGACCCGGCGGCCTGACGCGCGAGCGCGCCGGGTTCGAGGTTCGCGACGTGCACCCGACGCACTACGGCCGCGTGTGCCCGATCGAGACGCCTGAAGGTCCGAACATCGGGCTCATCAATTCGCTGTCCGTCTATGCCCGGACCAACGACTACGGCTTCCTCGAGACGCCGTATCGCAAGGTCGTGGACGGCAAGGTGACCGACCAGATCGAGTACCTGTCGGCCATCGAGGAGAGCCAGTACGTCATCGCTCAGGCGAATGCCGAGCTCGGCCCCAAGGGCGAGTTCGTGAGCGACCTGATCTCGTGCCGGCACCGCAACGAGTTCACCATGGGCACCCCGGACCTGATCCAGTACATGGACGTGTCGCCGAAGCAGATCGTGTCCGTCGCCGCCTCGCTGATTCCGTTCCTGGAGCACGACGATGCCAACCGCGCGCTGATGGGATCGAACATGCAGCGCCAGGCCGTGCCGACCCTGCGGTCGGATACGCCGCTGGTGGGAACCGGAATGGAGCGCGCAGTCGCCGTGGATTCGGGCGTCACCGTGGTCGCGCGGCGCGGCGGCGTAGTCGACTCCGTCGATGCCTCGCGCATCGTCGTGCGGGTAAACGACGAGGAAACGGCGGCGGACGAGGCCGGCGTGGACATCTACAACCTGACGAAGTACCAGCGCTCCAACCAGAACACCTGCATCAACCAGCGCCCGCTGGTCAAGGAAGGCGACGTCATCGCCCGTGCGGACGTGCTGGCGGACGGCCCGTCCACGAACATGGGCGAGCTGGCGCTGGGCCAGAACCTACTGGTCGCCTTCATGCCCTGGCATGGCTACAACTTCGAGGATTCGATCCTCATCTCGGAGCGGGTCGTCAAGGAAGATCGCTTCACGACGATCCACATCGAGGAGCTGACCTGCGTCGCGCGCGACACGAAGCTGGGGCCGGAGGAGATCACCGCCGACATCCCGAACGTTGGCGAGTCGGCGCTGGCCAACCTCGACGAGGCGGGCATCGCGTACATCGGGGCCGAGGTCATGGCGGGCGACATCCTCGTCGGCAAGGTCACGCCGAAGGGCGAAACGCAGCTCACGCCGGAGGAGAAGCTGCTGCGCGCCATCTTCGGGGAGAAGGCGTCGGACGTGAAGGACACGTCGCTGCGCGTCCCGCCGGGTATGGATGGCACGGTAATCGACGTGCGTGTCTTCACGCGCGACGGCGTGGAGAAGGACTCCCGCGCCCTGTCGATCGAGCGCGCGGAGATCGAGCGGGTCCGCAAGGACCTGGACGACACGCTGCGCATTCTCGAGGACGACATCTATCAGCGCGTCGAGAGGATGCTGGTCGGCAAGAAGGCGGCAGGCGGCCCGAACAAGCTGAAGGCCGACACCGTCATCACGAAGGCCTACCTGGGCGAGCTGCCGCGCGAGAAGTGGTTCGAGATCCGGCTCCGCAGCGAGGAGTCGGCGACCCAGCTCGAGCGCATCCGCGAGCGCCTCGCCCAGCAGCGCGAGCAGTTCGACCGCAAGCTGGAAGAGAAGAAGGGCAAAATCCGCGCGGGCGACGACCTCGCCCCCGGCGTGCTGAAGATGGTCAAGGTGTACCTGGCCGTGAAGCGCCGTATCCAGCCGGGCGACAAGATGGCCGGCCGCCACGGCAACAAGGGCGTCATCTCGACGATCGTGCCGGTGGAGGACATGCCCTATCTCGAGGACGGCACGCCCGTCGACATCGTCCTGAACCCGCTCGGCGTGCCGTCGCGCATGAACGTCGGACAGGTGCTCGAGACGCACCTCGGCTGGGCTGCAAAGGGCCTCGGCCTGCGCATCGGGCAGATGCTGGAGGCCCAGCAGCAAAACGTGGCCGAGCTGCGTGGCTTCCTCGAGCAGATCTACAACCGCACCGGCGGCAAAGACGAGGACATCGCGTCGCTGACGGACGAGGAGATCCTCGAGCTGGCCAGCAACATGAAGAACGGTGTCCCGATGGCCACCCCGGTGTTCGACGGCGCGACCGAAGACGAGATCAAGGGACTGCTCAGGCTCGCCGGTCTGCCGGAATCAGGCCAGGCGATCCTGATAGACGGCCGGACGGGCGAGGCGTTCGACCGCCAGGTCACCGTGGGCCACATGTACATGCTGAAGCTCAATCACCTGGTGGACGACAAGATGCACGCCAGGTCGACCGGACCGTACAGCCTCGTTACCCAGCAGCCGCTGGGCGGCAAGGCGCAGTTTGGCGGGCAGCGCTTCGGCGAAATGGAAGTCTGGGCGCTGGAAGCTTACGGCGCCTCCTACACGCTGCAGGAGATGCTCACGGTGAAATCCGACGACGTACTGGGCCGCACGCGGATGTACAAGAACATCGTGGACGGCACGCACCAGATGGTCGCCGGCATGCCGGAGTCCTTCAATGTGCTGGTCAAGGAGATCCGCTCGCTCGGCATCAACATCGAGTTGGAACAGGAGTGAAGCGGCGGTTTCCGCAGTCTGGCAGCGTGCGACACATGATTGAGCCCCTTCGGGGCAAGGTGAAGTGATGAAGGATCTTCTGAAGCTCTTCAAGCAGCAGACACCGGTCGAGGATTTCGATGCGATCCGCATCGGGCTCGCGTCGCCCGAAATGATCCGGTCGTGGTCGTTCGGCGAGGTCAAGAAGCCGGAGACCATCAACTACCGGACCTTCAAGCCGGAGCGCGATGGACTGTTCTGCGCCAAGATCTTCGGTCCGATCAAGGACTACGAGTGCCTGTGCGGCAAGTACAAGCGCCTCAAGCATCGCGGCGTGGTGTGTGAGAAATGCGGCGTCGAGGTGACCCAGGCGAAAGTGCGGCGCGAGCGCATGGGCCACATCGAGCTGGCCAGCCCGGTTGCGCACATCTGGTTCCTGAAGTCGCTGCCCTCGCGCATCGGCCTGATGCTCGACATGACCCTGCGCGAGATCGAGCGGGTGCTCTACTTCGAGGCGTTCGTCGTCATCGAGCCGGGCCTCACGCCGCTCGAGCGCGGCCAGCTGCTGACCGACGAGCAGTACCTGGAGGCGATCGAGCAGCACGGCGACGAGTTCGACGCCCGCATGGGCGCCGAAGCGATCCACGAGATGCTGCACACGCTCGACCTGCGCGCCGAGGTCGTCCGGGTGCGCGACGACATCGGCGGTACCAACTCCGAGACCAAGATCAAGCGCCTGTCCAAGCGGCTGAAGCTCGTCGAATCGTTCATCGAGTCGGGCAACAAGCCGGAGTGGATGGTGCTGACCGTACTGCCTGTGCTGCCGCCGGACCTGCGTCCGCTCGTGCCGCTGGACGGCGGCCGGTTCGCGACCTCGGACCTGAACGACCTGTACCGGCGGGTGATCAACCGCAATAACCGCCTGCGCCGCCTGCTCGAGCTGAACGCGCCCGACATCATCGTGCGCAACGAGAAACGCATGCTGCAGGAGGCCGTGGACGCCCTGCTGGACAACGGCCGGCGCGGTCGCGCGATCACGGGCACGAACAAGCGGCCGCTGAAATCGCTCGCCGACATGATCAAGGGCAAGCAGGGGCGCTTCCGCCAGAACCTGCTCGGCAAGAGGGTGGACTACTCGGGCCGCTCCGTCATCGTGGTCGGTCCGACGCTGAAGCTGCATCAGTGCGGGTTGCCGAAGAAGATGGCGCTCGAGCTGTTCAAGCCGTTCATCTTCCACAAGCTGCAGCTGCGCGGCGAGGCACTCACGATCAAGGCGGCAAAGCGCGCCGTGGAGCGCGAGGGGCCCGAGGTCTGGGACATCCTCGAGGAGGTCATCCGCGAGCATCCGGTCATGCTGAACCGGGCGCCGACGCTGCACCGCCTCGGCATCCAGGCGTTTGAGCCCGTGCTCATCGAGGGCAAGGCCATCCAGCTGCACCCGCTCGTCTGCACGGCATTCAACGCCGACTTCGACGGCGACCAGATGGCGGTGCACGTGCCGCTGTCTCTCGAGGCGCAGCTCGAGGCCCGCGCGCTGATGATGTCGTCCAACAACATCCTCTCGCCGGCGAACGGCGAGCCGATCATCGTGCCGTCGCAGGACGTGGTGCTCGGCCTGTACTACATGACGCGCGAGCGCCTGAACGTGAAGGGCGAGAACAGCATGTTCTCGGACGTTCGCGAGGTGCATCGCGCCTACGAGAACCGGGCCGTCGACCTGCAGGCCGGCATCCGCGTGCGCATCACCGAGGGCGTGCTGGGCGAGGACGGCGAAATCGCGCCGAAGACGCACACGGTCAAGACCACGGTCGGCCGCGCCCTGCTGTCGGAGATCCTGCCCGCCGGCCTGCCGTTCGAGATGTTCAACCGCGACATGAACAAGAAGGCCATCTCGGCGGTCATCAACGAATGCTACCGCCGCCTCGGCCTGAAGACGACGGTCGTGTTCGCCGACCAGCTCATGTACACGGGTTTCCGCTTCGCGACGCGCGCAGGCATCTCGTTCGGGGTGGATGACATGGTCGTCCCGGCCGAGAAGCCGGAAATCCTCACCGAGGCCGAGATCGAGGTGAAGAACTTCCAGGACCAGTATGCGTCGGGCCTCATCACCAACGGCGAGCGCTACAACAAGGTCGTGGACATCTGGTCGCACACGAACGACCGGGTGGCGAAGGCCATGATGGACATGCTCGGCACCGAGGAGCTGACCGGCTTCGACGGCAAAACGGCGCGGCAGAAGTCCTTCAACTCGATCTTCATGATGGCCGATTCCGGCGCCCGCGGTTCCGCCGCGCAGATCCGGCAGCTCGCCGGCATGCGCGGCCTGATGGCGAAGCCGGACGGCAGCATCATCGAGACCCCCATCACGGCGAACTTCCGCGAGGGCCTGAACGTCCTGCAGTACTTCATTTCCACGCACGGCGCCCGCAAGGGACTGGCGGACACGGCGCTGAAGACCGCCAACTCCGGCTATCTGACGCGCCGCCTGGTCGACGTGGCTCAGGACCTGGTCGTGACGGAGGTGGACTGCGGCACGGAGCGCGGCCTGCTCATGTCGCCGCTGGTCGAGGGCGGCGACGTCGTCGAGCCGCTGCGCGAGCGCGTGCTGGGTCGCGTGGTGGCCCGGGACGTATTCCGGCCGGGCACGGACGACATCATCGCCGAGGCCGGCACGCTGCTGGACGAGCGCTGGGTGAAGGAGCTCGAGCAGCTCTCCGTGGACCAGGTCTGGGTCCGCTCGCCCATCACCTGCGAGACGCGTTACGGCGTCTGCTCGCAGTGCTACGGGCGCGACCTGGCACGCGGCCATCGCGTCAACATCGGCGAGGCCGTCGGCGTCATCGCGGCGCAGTCCATCGGCGAGCCCGGCACGCAGCTGACCATGCGCACGTTCCACATCGGCGGCGCGGCCTCGCGGGCCGCGGCGCGCAGCAACGTGGAAATCAAGGGGCACGGCACGATCCGGCTGCACAACATCAAGACCGTGCGGCACGAGCGGGGCCATCTCGTGGCGGTCTCCCGCTCCGGCGAGCTGGGACTGATCGACGAATTCGGCCGGGAGCGCGAGCGCTACAAGATTCCCTACGGCGCGAACATCATGGTCGACGACGGCGCCGAGGTTAAGCCGGGCGTGATCGCGGCAACCTGGGATCCGCACACCCACCCGGTCGTGTCCGAGGCGGCCGGCATCCTGCGATTCAAGGACTTCATCGAGGGCGTCACCGTCGAGGGGCGGGTGGACGAGCACACCGGCCTGTCGAGCGTCGCCGCCATCGACCCGAAGCAGCGCGGTGCCGCGGGCCGCGACGTGCGGCCGGCGGTCAGGCTGGTGAACGAGAAGGGCAAGGACGTCTACTTCCCGGACAGCAAGGAGCCGGTGGTGTATCCGCTGCCGGTGGGCGCGATCGTGGGCATGGAGGACGGCCAGAAGGTGGGAGTCGGCGACATCATCGCCCGCATCCCGCAGGAGTCCTCGAAGACCCGCGACATCACGGGCGGCCTGCCGCGCGTCGCCGACCTGTTCGAGGCACGCAAGCCGAAGGAGCCGGCCATCCTGGCCGAGCACAGCGGCAAGGTGAAGTTCGGGAAGGAGACGAAGGGCAAGCGCCGCCTCATCATCGAGAACGACGAGGGCGAGCACGAGCTGCTCATCCCGAAATGGCGGCAGCTCTCGGTGTTCGAGGGCGAAACCGTCGAACGGGGCGAGGTCATCTCGGACGGCGAGCTGAACCCGCACGACATACTGCGGCTGCAGGATGTCGAGAAGCTGGCCGATTACCTCGTGCGCGAGATCCAGGACGTCTATCGCCTGCAGGGTGTCAAGATCAACGACAAGCACATCGAGGTGATCATTCGCCAGATGCTGCGCAAGATCGAGGTCACGGACGCCGGCGGCACCCGTTTCCTCAAGGGCGAGCAGATGGACCGGGCCCGCGTGCTGGAGGAGAACGAAAAGGCGACGGAGAAGGAAGCCGAGCTGGCGGTCTATGAGCCGGTGCTGCTCGGTATCACCAAGGCCTCCCTGGCCACGGAGTCCTTCATCTCCGCCGCGTCGTTCCAGGAGACCACCCGCGTCCTGACCGAGGCAGCCGTCCGCGGCATGCGGGACGACCTGCGGGGCCTCAAGGAGAACGTCATCGTCGGCCGGCTGATTCCGGCCGGAACGGGGTTCGCCTTCCACACCGCACGGCGTCGGCGCTCGGAGACGACTCCGGCCGAGATGACCATGGCCGAGGCCATGGAGGCCGCCGGGGTGGATCCGGACGAGGTCGAGATCCCCGCGTCGACCGATTAGGAAAGGCCTGCACAGGTGCAGACCTTCCCGTGCGGGGCACGGATGCCCCGCCGGGCCAATCGCGGAAACGATTGACAGCGCGCGAGCAAGGGCGAAGCTTGGCTTTGCCCTTGCGTCACTGCACCAGTCCAGGACGGACTCGTGCAGAGGTCCCTTAGGGGTTCCGGCCCCCGGGCTCGCTTGACAGCCCGGGGGCCGGTTCCTAGAATCCTCGGGCTCTGCACAGGCCGGCCAAACGATGCCGGCCTGCAACTGTCTGCCTGAAGGAGCGGGCCGCCACAAGGCGGCCCGGTTCTTCTGTGTTAAGGAAATCGGGACGGAACCAATGGCAACGATCAACCAGCTCGTCCGGAAGCCGCGTCGCACCCGCAAGGAAAAGACTACGGTGCCCGCGCTCCAGGCCAGCCCGCAGCGGCGCGGCGTCTGCACGCGCGTCTATACGACGACGCCGAAGAAGCCCAATTCCGCGCTGCGCAAGGTGGCCCGCGTGCGGCTGACCAACGGCTACGAGGTGACGAGCTACATCGGTGGCGAGGGGCACAACCTGCAGGAGCACTCGGTCGTGCTGATTCGCGGCGGCCGCGTCAAGGATTTGCCGGGCGTCCGTTACCACACGGTTCGCGGCACGCTGGACTGCGCCGGCGTGAGCGACCGGCGGCAGAGCCGCTCGAAGTACGGCGCCAAGCGTCCCAAGTCCTGACCTCAAACTGAATTTTCCCAGGTAGTCCCATGTCCAGACGAGCCCAGGCGCCCAAGCGTCTCATCCTTCCCGATCCGGTCTACGGCAGCGAGACCCTGTCGAAGTTCATGAATATGGTCATGGACAGCGGCAAGAAGGCGGCCGCCGAGCGCATCCTGTACGGTGCGATCGACCAGATCTCCGAGCGCCGCCGCATGCCGGCGGACAAGGCCGTCGAGGTCCTCGAGCAGGCGCTGGAGAACGTCAAGCCGATGGTGGAGGTGAAGTCCCGCCGGGTCGGTGGCGCGACCTATCAGGTCCCCGTCGAAGTGCGGCCCGTGCGCCGCCAGACGCTGGCGATGCGCTGGCTCATCGACGCGGCCCGCGGCCGCGGCGAGAAGTCCATGGCACAGCGCCTGGCGAACGAACTCATGGACGCCGCCGACAACCGCGGCGCCGCCGTCAAGAAGCGCGAAGACACGCACCGGATGGCAGAGGCCAACAAGGCCTTTTCCCACTACCGCTGGTAAGCCGTCCGCGCTCGCGCCTGCAGGATTTCCCGAGGTATCCCATCGTGGCCCGCACCACACCAATCGATCGCTATCGAAATATCGGCATCATGGCCCACATCGATGCCGGCAAGACGACCACGACCGAGCGCATCCTGTTCTACACCGGTGTCTCGCACAAGATTGGCGAGGTGCACGACGGTGCAGCCATCATGGACTGGATGGAGCAGGAGCAGGAGCGTGGCATCACCATCACCTCCGCGGCCACTACGTGCTTCTGGAAGGGGATGGACCAGAACTTTCCCGAGCACCGCATCAACATCATCGATACGCCGGGACACGTCGACTTCACGATCGAGGTCGAGCGCTCGCTGCGCGTGCTGGACGCCGCCGCGGCGGTGTTCTGCTCCGTAGGCGGCGTCGAGCCGCAGTCGGAAACCGTGTGGCGGCAGGCGAACAAGTACCACGTGCCGCGACTCGCGTTCGTCAACAAGATGGATCGCGCCGGCGCGAACTTCCTGCGCGTCGTGGGGCAGATGAAGGAGCGGCTGCAGGCGAATCCCGTGCCCATCCAGCTGCCGATCGGCGCCGAGGACGGCTTCAAGGGCGTCATCGACCTGGTGCGCATGAAGGCCGTCTACTGGAACGACGAGACCCAGGGCATGACCTTCGACCTGAAGGACATTCCGCCCGAGCTGGTGGACGAGGCCCAGGTATGGCGCGACAAGATGATCGAGGCCGCCGCGGAGGCCGACGAGGAGCTGACCCACAAGTACCTCGAGGAGCTCGACCTGTCCACGGAGGAGATCAAGCGGGGGCTGCGCGCGCGCACCCTGCGTAACGAGATCGTGCCCGTGCTGTGCGGGTCGGCATTCAAGAACAAGGGCGTGCAGGCGATGCTCGATGCCATCATCGAGTACATGCCGTCACCGACGGAAGTCCCGCCGATCCACGGCCTGCTGGACGACGGCAGCGACGCGGTGCGCAAGTCCGAGGACAGCGAGCCGTTCGCGGCGCTGGCCTTCAAGATTGCCACCGATCCGTTCGTCGGCAACCTGACGTTCTTCCGCGTCTATTCCGGCGTGCTCGCTTCGGGCGACACGATCTACAACTCGGTGAAGCAGAGGAAGGAGCGCATCGGCCGCATCCTGCAAATGCACGCCAACGAGCGCAAGGAGATCAAGGAGGTCCGCGCCGGCGACATCGCCGCGGCCGTGGGCCTGAAGGACGTGACGACGGGCGACACGCTCTGCGACCTCAAGCAGGTCATCACGCTGGAGCGGATGGAGTTTCCGGAGCCGGTCATTTCAGTGGCCGTCGAGCCGAAGACGAAGGCGGACCAGGAAAAGATGGGCATGTCGCTGTCGAAGCTGGCCCAGGAGGATCCGTCGTTCCGCGTCCACACTGACGAAGAGTCGGGGCAGACGATCATCTCCGGCATGGGCGAGCTGCACCTCGAGATCATCGTCGATCGCATGAAACGCGAGTTCAGGGTCGAGGCCAACGTCGGCAAGCCGCAGGTGGCTTACCGCGAGACGATTCGCCAGAAGGTCGAGCAGGAAGGCCGTTTCGTGCGCCAGACCGGCGGCCGCGGCCAGTTCGGGCACGTGTGGATTCGCATTGAGCCGCAGGAGCCGGGCGCCGGCTACGAGTTCGAGAACGCAATCGTCGGTGGCGTCATCCCGCGCGAGTACATCCCGGCTGTGGACAAGGGCATCCGCGAGCAACTCGGCAGCGGCGTGCTGGCCGGCTACCCGGTCGTCGACGTGAAGGTCACGCTGTTCGATGGCTCGTACCACGAGGTCGACTCCAGCGAAATGGCATTCAAGATCGCCGGGTCGATGGCCTTCAAGGAGGGCTGCCAGAAGGCGAAGCCCGTCCTCCTGGAGCCCATCATGAAGGTAGAGGTCGTCACCCCCGAGGACTACATGGGCGACGTGATGGGCGACCTGAACCGGCGGCGCGGGCTCGTGCAGGGCATGGAGGAGTCTCCGGCCGGGCGCATCATTCGCGCCGAGGTGCCACTGGCAGAAATGTTCGGCTATGCGACCGACGTGCGCTCGATGAGCCAGGGCCGCGCTACCTACTCCATGGAGTTCGGCAAGTACAACGAGGCTCCGAACAACGTCGCCGAGGCCGTGATCAAGAAGGCCTCCTAAGCCACGCTCCGACCAGATCAAGACAAGAGGTATTCGCCGTGTCCAAGGGAAAGTTCGAGCGCACGAAGCCGCACGTCAACGTGGGGACGATTGGTCATGTGGACCATGGGAAGACGACGTTGACGGCGGCGTTGACGAAGGTGATGGCGGAGAAGTTTGGTGGTGA
>Ga0268386_10001554_pt1 | contig 15800 bp, 13 predicted proteins | sample RVTome_15_FD_200260 | JGI IMG/M metagenome (GOLD analysis project Ga0268386, IMG submission 200260) | Soil microbial communities from uranium-contaminated site in the Upper Colorado River Basin, Wyoming, United States - RVT150D86... ...
CGCGCGCCACCACACCCCCCCCCGCCCCCCCCCCCCCCCCCCCCCCCCCCCCCCCCCCCCCCCCCCCCCGCCGGGGGCGGGGCGCGGGCGGGGGGCGGGGGGGGGGCGCGCGGCGCCCCCCCCCCCCCCGCCGGCCGAGACATGCGACTCGCCGGCTATGTCTGGAGGTTGGACTTCTGGATCTGGGCCAGGAACTGGTTGTTGGAACGCGTCGACTTCATCTTGTCGATCAGCAGCTCCAGCGCCGCCGGCCCCTCGAGCGCGGCGAGCACCCGCCGCAGCTTCCAGATGATGGCGAGCTCCTCACGGTCCAACAACAACTCTTCCTTTCGTGTTCCGCTCGCGTCGATGTCGATGGCCGGGAAGATCCGCTTCTGCTCCATGCGGCGGTCCAGGCGCAGCTCCATGTTGCCCGTGCCCTTGAACTCCTCGAAGATCACCTCGTCCATCTTCGACCCGGTCTCGATGAGCGCCGTGGCGATGATGGTCAGGCTCCCGCCCTCCTCGATGTTGCGGGCGGCGCCGAAGAAGCGCTTCGGCGGATACAGGGCGGTCGAGTCGACACCACCGGACATGATGCGCCCCGACGCCGGCGCCGACAGGTTGTAGGCGCGGGCCAGACGCGTGATCGAGTCGAGCAGAACGACGACGTCCTGGCCCTGCTCCACCAGCCGCTTGGCCCGCTCCATGGCCAGCTCGGCGATCTGGGTGTGGTCGTCGGCGGGGCGGTCGAACGTCGAGGCGACGATCTCGCCCTTGACCGACCGTTGCATGTCGGTGACCTCTTCGGGACGCTCGTCCACGAGGACCACCATGAGGTGGACCTCGGGGTTGTTGGTCACGATCGCCTGGCCGAGCTCCTTGAGGATGGTGGTCTTGCCGGCCTTGGGCGGCGAGACGATCAGACCACGCTGCCCCTTGCCGATCGGCGACATGAGATCGACGATGCGCATCGAGATCGGCCCGGCCGGCGTCTCAAGGTGCAGCCGCTCGTCGGGGAACAGCGGCGTCATGTCCTTGAAGTCCACCCGTGGTGGCAGGCGGTTGCCGTCGCTGACGTCGACGTTGTTGACCATCTGCACGAACGCCAGGGCCGGAACCTTGTCGCTCGCCTTCTGCTGCCTGATCGGACCTGCGACGATGTCACCGCGGCGCAGGCCCATCTTGCGGATGGTGCTCTGCGACACGTAGGCGTCGCGGTCGCCCGGCAGGTATCCGGTCGTCCGCAGGAACCCGTAGCCCTCCGGGAGGACGTCGAGAACGCCGGTGCGCACCTCACCCGGCTCGGTCTGGGTCTGGTCGTCGTCGCGGGACTGCTGCCCGCGGTTGTTATCGGCAGCGCCGGTGCTTCCGCCGCGGTTGCGGCGGCGCTCGCGGCGGCTGCGGCGCCGGCGGCGGCTGCCGTCATCACCGTCATCGGCGTCGTCGGCCTGCTGGCCATCGCTGTCGGCGCGCTGGCGGCGGTCCGCGCCCTCGCCGCCGTCACGCTGACCGCGATCGGCGGTGGCGTCACCGTCAATGTCACCGTCGTCGGCGTCGTCGTCGTCGTCGAACCCGCGCTCGGACACGCCGTCGGTCGTGGTGTCGTCGTCCCGCTCGAGGCGCAACTGCTCGCCGTTCTCGCGGGCGGCGGGCGCGCCGTTGCGGCTGGGCGTCTCCGGTGAACCGTGAGCGACGGCCGTGTCCCCCACCGGCTGTGCGCCGTTGACGTCACTGCGCTGGTTGGGGTCGGCCTGTCGGTTGGCCTCCTTGACGATCGCCTCGATCAGATCGGCTTTGCGGAGACGCTGGTATCCGCGCATCTGCAACTCGGCCGCGAGGCTTCGCAACTCGGGAAGCTGCTTACGTGCGAGGACATTTGGGTCCATCCCGGCTACTCCTGTCAGTGAGGACCGTGAAGGGGAGTCAGCGGCTTGCCCAAGGGCTGTGCAAACCGCGGAAGCGGGAGCGTCAATGCGGCTCTCACGTGGGGCTGCCGACTCCGGGTGCGAAGATGCCGAGCGTGCAGCCGTTGCATGCCTGGCAACCCGCAGGACTGATCGAACTACGGCGACGGTTAGGTCAAGGCGAAGAACCGCTTCGACTGACGAAGGGGCGCTCGAGACTCCCCGTCGAGCATCTGATCAGGTTCTTAACCTGCCTACGGGGTGATCTTCGGCTTCACTTCCTGCGGGAGCCGAGATCACGGTTGATTGTAGCGGCGCGAGGACCGCGCGACAAACACCGCGGAAGTCTAGCGCGGTCCGGCCGCAGCGGCCCATCTCGACGCGCGCGCGGGCGCGACGTCCCTCACGGCGCCGGGCTCGCGTCATGATCGCTGCGCGCGCCCGCGCGGTCCCACTGCAGCGGTTCCACCCGCCATTCGTCGCCCGCCGCGGCCGTCAGCATGGCCTCGACCTCGGTGTCCTCGCTGTCGGCGAGCACCAGCACCGTAGGGCCGGCGCCGGACAGGCAGGCACCGTAGCCGGCCGCCCGCGCGGCGGCGATGACATCGCCAGTGGCCGTCATCGCCCGCAGGCGGGGTGGTTCGTGGACCTCGTCGACCATCGTGGCGGGATCCCATGCCGCCACCCCGGCCAGCCCGGCAAGCACCAGCGCGGTCCGCCGCGCCGTGCCGACCATGGTCTCCAGCGAGACCTCGGACGGCACGAGGCCGCGTGTCTCGTCGGTCGACGAGCGGTCCGGCGGGATGCAGACGACAGGACGCAGGCTGCGTGTGGGCTCGAACCGGCGCGCGCGGCCGGTCGGTCCGGCGACCACCAGCCCGCCGAGGACGGCGGCGGCGGCGTTGTCGGCGTGACCCTCCAACTGCGTGGCGATGTCGATGATGTCCTGGTCCGCGACCGACATGCCGGTCAGCGTGCGCGCCAGCACCAGGCCGGCGACCGCAGCCGCGGATGACGATCCCAGACCGCGCGCGAGTGGGATGTGGTTTTCACAGTGCAGCGTGACGTCGGGAACCTCGGCGCCGTAGACGTCACAGAAGGCCCGTACGCTGCGCCAGATGAGGTTGCCATCGCCGTCGGGCACCTCGCCTGCGCCCTCGCCCACCGCGACCACCCGGTGGCCGTCATAGGGGCGCGCATGCACGACCAGCGCCAGATCGAGCGCGACCGCGAGCACGTCGAAACCGGGGCCGAGGTTCGCGCTGCTGGCGGGCACGCGGACCGTGACCAGCGTGCCGGCCTCGGCGTCCTGCGATGGCATCTGCTCTCAACCCTTCCTGTGGTGCGCTCCCCCGCCCACGCACCACCCGAACCGTGCAAACCAAGTGTGCTCGACCACCGTGGCGTTTCGCGACCACTGTGGACGTGTGGTGCCACCCGCGCCGTGGTGGTCGTCCGAAGTCGTGGTCACCCGGATCTGCCCAGGACCACCGCCGGGCTGCGTCCTGGACGGTGGGTGTTCGTCGATCAGTGGAGGCCGAGCTTGGCCGCCACCGCGGCGACGTCGACGGGAAGGGTCTCGGGCTGCGCCGTGCCGGCGATCGCCCAGTCCGGGTCCTTGAGCCCATGGCCGGTCAGCGTGCACACGATCGTGGCGCCGGCAGGCAGGTCCCCGGCCTCCGAGAGCTGCAGCAGGCCGGCGACGCTCGCGGCCGAGGCCATCTCGGCGAACACGCCCTCGCGCGCCAAGCGGCGGTAGGCCCGGAGGATGTCGCGGTCGGTCACCGCGTGGATCAGACCGCCGCTGTCGGCGGCGGCGGTGACCGCGCGGTCCCACGAGGCCGGGTTGCCGATGCGGATGGCTGTCGCGATGGTCGTGGGGTCATCGACGGCCTTGCCATCGACGATCGGGGCCGAGCCCGCCGCCTGGAACCCGCACATCCGCGGCAGCGACGTCACACGCCCGGCGTCCGCGTAGTCCCGGTAGCCCATCCAGTACGCCGTGATGTTGCCCGCGTTGCCGACCGGCAGCACGTGCAGGTCCGGCGCACGGCCGAGGAAGTCGCAGATCTCGAACGCCGCGGTCTTCTGTCCCTCGAGGCGGTAGGGGTTGACGGAGTTGACCAGCTGGACCGGGTAGTCCTCGGCCAGCTGGCGGCAGATCAACAGGGCAGCGTCGAAGTTGCCGTCGATCTGGGTCACGACCGAGCCGTGCACCAGCGCCTGCGCGAGCTTGCCGAGCGCGACCTTGCCGTTGGGGATGACCACCCCGCAGACCAGGCCGGCCTTTGCCGCGTAGGCGGCCGCCGCCGCGGACGTGTTGCCAGTCGACGCGCAGATAACCGCCTCGGCTCCCTCCTCGACGGCCTTCGAGATGGCCACGGTCATGCCCCGGTCCTTGAACGAACCGGTGGGGTTGGCGCCCTCGAACTTCAACCAGACGTCGCAGCCCGTGTCCGCCGACAGCCGCTCGGAGTGGATCAGCGGCGTACCGCCCTCGCGCAGCGTCACCACGGGTGTGGACACCGAGACCGGCAGCCAATCCCGGTACTGTTCGATGACCCCCCGCCATTGCCCGCCGGCGGTCTGGCCGGTGCCGGCGGCTGCACGTTCCGGCGCAGCGGTCATACCTCTCCTCCTTCGACCCGCAGGACGCTCGTGGTCTCACGGACCGACGCCAGCGACTGCAACGCACGCACCGTGTCCTGCACGGCGCCTTCGCGGGCGGCGTGGGTGATGAACACCAGTGCCGCGGTGTCACCGGTGCCTTCCTGCCACACGCTCTTGATCGACACGTCGTGGGTGCCGAACACCGACGCGATCTCGGCCAGCACACCGGGCTCGTCGGCGACCGACAGCCGGATCGAGTACTGCGCGACCAGTTCGTCGAACGACCGCAACGGCTTGGTGGCGCGCGGCGGCAGCGACGCCGCCTGCTCACCCGACAGCAGCGCTCTGGCGGCCGTGACGATGTCACCGACCACCGCGCTCGCGCTCGGCATGGACCCGGCACCGCGCCCGTAGAACATGAGATCACCGACGGCGTCGGCCTCGACGAATACGGCGTTGAACGAGTCGCGGACACTGGCCAGCTGATGGTCCGACGGGAGCAGGCAGGGATGGACACGCACGCCGATGGTCTCACCGTCGTCCTCGGCGATGGCGAGCAACTTGATCACGTAGCCCATGCGCCGGGCGAACGCGATGTCGCCCGCGGTGATGCGGGTGATGCCCTCCCGGTAGACGTCTCCGGCGACGATGCTGGTGTCGAAGGCCAGCGAGGCGAGGATCGCGGCCTTGGCGGCGGCGTCATTGCCCTCGATGTCGGCCGACGGGTCCCGTTCGGCGTAGCCGAGCCGCTGGGCGTCGGCAAGGGCGTCCGAGAAAGCCAGCCCGCGCTCGGTCATCTGGGTCAGGATGTAGTTGGTCGTCCCGTTGAGAATGCCGAGCACCCTGCGCACGCGGTCACCCGCGAGCGATTCCTGCAGCGGCTTGATGATCGGGATGCCGCCGGCGACGGCCGCCTCGTAGTCCAGACGCGCGGCCTTGCCGTGCGCCAGCGTCCGTAGTTCGTCGCCGAACGTGGAGATGAGCTCCTTGTTCGCGGTGACCACCGACTTGCCGGCCTCGAGGGCCTCGACGATCAGCGAACGTGCGGGTTCGATCCCGCCCATCGCCTCGACGACGATGTCGACGTGCGGTGACGTGGTCACATCGTGTGGCGCGTCGGTGAGATGGTCCGGCGTGACGTCGCGCGTCGCCGTGATGTTGCGGACCGCGACCGGTCCAAGGCGCACGGGAACGCCGACGCGCGCCGCGATGCGGTCGGCGTGATCGGAGAGGATCCGTACGACGCCGCTGCCGACGTTGCCACAGCCGAGCAACCCGACGGTCAGGGTCTCGGACCGGTGTCTGAGGTCTTCGTTCATGGTTCGCGAGTCTACGACCTTGCGCCGACGGGCTCCCTGGCCGGCACGCTGCGATCTCCGTCGACGCCTCCTACGCGTCGAGATCGAGCAACTGGTCGCGTCCCAGCACGTCGTCGAGCGTCTCCCGACGCACGAGCAGGTGGCTGCGGCCGCCGTCGACCAGGACCATCGCCGGCCGGGGCACGCGGTTGTAGTTGCTGGCCATCGCGTGCGTGTAGGCACCGGTCGCGGCGACCGCGAGCAGGTCGCCCTCACGCGTCCCCGCCGGCAACCCGACGTCGCGTCCGAGGAAGTCGCCCGACTCGCAGTGCTTGCCCACGACCGACACCGGTGCGGTCTCGCCGGGCCGGGGCGGCCCCGCCGGGGCGAACGTGTGCACGGCGCCGTAGAGGGCGGGGCGCAGGTTGTCGCTCATGCCACCATCGACGCTGACGTAGGTCGGTCCGCTCTCGAGCGGCTTGACGGTTCCGACCCGGTACAGCGTCACGCCCGCGGGACCGACGATCGACCGGCCGGGTTCGACGGTCAACCGCAGCGGCGGCAGCCCATAGCGCGTGCGACCGGCCGCGACCGCGTCGCGGACCGTCGCCGCGTACTCCTCGACCGACACGGGCGCCTCGTGGGTGTAGGCGATGCCCAGGCCGCCGCCGAGGTTCAGCTCGTCGAGTTGCACGTCCTGCAGGTCGCTGATCTCCGCCAGGAACGCCGTCATGATGCTCGCGGCCCGACCGTAGATCTGCGCCGACGTCAGCTGGGAGCCCAGGTGGCAGTGCAGCCCGCGCAGGCGGACGCCGTCGAGCTTGGCCGCCGCGCGGACGGCGTCGGCGGCCAGGCCGGTCGACAGTGTGAACCCGAACTTGGAGTCATCGTGGCCGGTGCGGATGAACGCGTGGGTGCTGGTGTCGACGCCCGGAGTCACCCGCAGCAGCACGTCGAAGGTGTGGTCGCGGCGCTGCGCGATGTCGGCGAGCCGGTGCAGCTCGGTGAAGCTGTCGACCACCACGCGTCCCACGCCGACCCGGCACGCCAGGTCCAGCTCGGACTCCGACTTGTTGTTGCCGTGGAAGATGATGCTGGGGCCCGGCACACCGGCCCGTTGCGCCGTGGCGAGCTCACCAGCGCTCGCGACGTCGACGTGCAGGCCCTCGGCGGCCGCGAGCTGGAGGACTCCCGCGACGCACAACGCCTTGGACGCGTAGGCGACGTGCCATCCGGTGAACGCCTCGCGGTAGGCGCGCATGCGGCCCCGCAGCTCCGCCAGGTCGAGCACGTACAGCGGCGTGTCATAGCGCGCGGCGAGCTCGGTGACATCGACGCCGCCCAACGCGGTCAACCAGCCGTCCTCGAACGTCGCCCCACGCGGGAAGACGCGCTCGACCCGCGGGCCCGCGAGGTCGCCGGCGGCATCCTGCCGGTCTTGCGCACTCATCGAGGTTCGTCCTGACGGTGGTGGCTCCCGCGACGCGATGGCCGCGGACATGCCCACATCACAGCTTGTGGTCGAAGGCGTCGGTCACGATCTCCTTGGAGCGTTGGGCCACACCCCGTTCGACCCACCGCTGCGGATCGATCTGCTCCGAACGTGCGAGGTCGTCCTCGAAGTGGGCGTCGAGCTCGCCGGTGAGCGCCCGGTCGAGCAGCTGCACGTTGCACTCGTCGTTGAGCCGCATCGAGCGTTGATCGAGGTTGCCAGATCCGATCGTAGCGACCACGCCGTCGGCGGTCATGACCTTGGCGTGCAGCATCGACCTCTGGTAGTTGAAGATCTTGACGCCCGCTTCGAGCAGCGGCTCGTACTCCTTCTCGCCGGCCAGCTGCACAACACGCTTGTCGGCGTGGTGGCCGGGCACGAGCACAGTCACGTCGACGCCGCGCCGGGCGGCATCCTGCAACTTCTGCGCGATCTGCTCGTCGGGCACGAAGTAGGCGGTCGTGATGTGCAGCGTGTGCTGCGCGAAGTCGATCAGCATGCCGAACATCGTGTGCAGATCGGTCCAGCCGATCTGTGCCGGGCAGCGCAGCACCTGGACCAGAGCGTCACCGGGTGCGCCGTGATCGAAGAACTGGTCACGTTCGTCGAACAGAGGCTCGTCCGTCTCGCGCCAGTTGGTGATGAAAGCGGCGCGCAGGCCGTCGACCGCGCGGCCCTCGACGCGCAGGTGGGTCTCACGCCACTCGTCGGGCGTGCGGGCGTCGCCCTCCCATTCCTCGGCGATGCCCACGCCGCCGGCGAACCCCACCCTGCCGTCGCACACCAGCACCTTGCGGTGGGTGCGATGGTCGGTCTCCCAGACCTTCCAGGTCGTCGGCGGCCGGTACCACTGCATGCTGCAGCCGGCCTCGTTGAGGTCGTCGATCAGGTCACGGTCCATCGCGGCGGCGCCGATGGCGTCGAGCAGGACGCGCACCCGCACACCGGCACTGGCGCGGTCGCACAGCGTGGCCGCGAACTCCTGGGCGATGTCGCCGGTCCAGTAGACATAGGTGAGCATGTCCACGGTGTGCTCGGCACCCCGGATGGCGTCGAGCATCGCAGGGAAGATCTCGACGCCGTTACGCAGGATCTCCACCTGGTTGCCGGGCGTGGCCGGGATGCCCAGCCCGCCTTCGAGGATCCGCTGCCAGCGGGCGATGTCGTCGTCCATGACCTATGCCCTCCCGGTGCCGCGGATGGCATCGCCGGCAGTGCTGCCGCGCCGGATCTGCGCCACGCGGCTCAACCCCCGCCGCCGTCCGACGCCAGGCTGCCGACGAGTTGCATGAGATCGATGGGATCGAAGGGCTTGGTGACGTAGTGATCGACGCCGAGCTCGCGCCCGCGATCGATGTCGGCCTGCATGGCACGCGCGGACAGCGCCACGATGGGGATCGATCTGGTCTCGCTGTCGCCCTTGAGGCGCGACGTGACCTCCCAGCCATCAAGGCCGGGCAGCATCATGTCGAGCAGCACGACATCGGGGTGGGTGCGCGCGACGACCTCGAGCGCCTCGTTGCCGTCGGCCGCTGTCAAAGCTTCGTGGCCCTCCATCTTGAGGTTCACCACCAGCAGTTCGCGGATGACGTGGTCGTCCTCGACGACCAATATCCGAGCCACGCTTGGATGTCCTTTCGCTCGAGACCTCTGCGGCCACGACCGTGGGTTGATCGGTACCGGGTGACCCGATGCTAAGCTGCAGACACGAGCTGTGCGAGTCTGCCCGCGTAGCTCAGGGGATAGAGCGTCTGCCTCCGGAGCAGAAGGCCGCAGGTTCGAATCCTGCCGCGGGCACCATACCCCTGCTGGTCAGGGGTTTTATCGTTTCTGAACTCTTCGCGACGTCTCGCCACAGCAAGCGGCCACACCGGCGCGGCTCCAGCGGCGGCGGACGCCGCGGGAAGTCCACCGGACGCTGGCGATATGTTCTGGACCGATGCCCACACCCGTTCTGCGCGACCATCGACCGCGCCTGCGCCAGCACCGCCGCGTCACCACGACGCTGGCCGCACTCGCGGTGCTCGCCGCCGGCGCCGGGTGCGGCCTGCTCGACCGCACGCCCGAGCCGGGTCCCGCCGTCCAACGCTTCGTGGAGGAGCTGCGCGGCGGAACGATCGACGGGTCCAAGCTGACCGATCCCGCCGAGGCCGATGAGGCGCAACGCCTGCTGAACGGCTTCGGCGCAGCGCTGGGGACCACGCCGCAGTTCCCCCTCGCCGGTCCCGTCGAGGTCGGCGAGCCACAGCAGGCGAGCGCCCGCCTGCGGGTGCGATGGCGGCTCAGCGCCGGCACCTGGGCGTACGACACCACCCTGCGCCTGCGCCTGGTCAACGACCGCTGGCACGTGCTGTGGGAACCGTCGGTGCTGCATCCGCGACTGCTCGAGGGCCAGGTGCCCGAGGTTGAGTGGACGACCCCACCCCGCGGTCCCATCCTCTCGGCCGACGGGAAACCGCTGTTCGAACCCGGCCGTGTGGTCACCATCCACGTGCAGCCCCGTCGCGTGCGCGACCTCGACGATGTGCTGGCGGTCCTCGACCGGACGCTGGACATCGCGCCCGAGCCGCTGCGTGCGCGGGTGCGGGACGCCGATCCCGACCACCTCGTCGAGGTCGTCACGCTGCGCATCGGCCACTATGCGCAACTGCGATCGACGCTGCGGCCGGTGCCGGGGCTGGTGTTCACGGTCGGCGAACGCCTGCTGACACAGAACCGCGCGTTCGCACGCGCGCTGCTGGGCACGGTGGGACCGCCCACCGCCGAGGTGCTCGATGAGGTCGGGCCCGGGTTCGGCGCCGGCGACGAGTTGGGCGTGTCCGGATTGCAGCGTCAGTTCCAGCGGCGCCTGGCCGGGCGGCCGGGGTTGCGGATCATCGCGAGGGCCACACGCGGTGACCGGCGAACAGTGCTGCACGACATCGCCGCCGTGCCCGGTGAGGCGCTGCGCACGACGCTGGACCCGCAGGTGCAGATGGCCGCCGACACCGCGCTGGCGGGGATCGACACGACCGCGGCGCTTGTGGCGTTGCGCGCCTCGACCGGCGAGGTGCTGGCCGTCGCCAACGGCCCGGATGGCGGCGGGCAGGAGCAGGCGCTCAACGGCAGGTTTCCGCCCGGGTCGGCGTTCTCGGTGATCACGACCGCTGCGCTGCTCGACGAGGGCCTGACGCTGGAGCAACCGGCCGACTGCTCGACCCCGGCGACCGTCGACGGCCGGCGGTTCCGCAACGTCGAGGGACGTTCGCCGGAGCGGGCCGTACCCTTCCACACCGCGTTCGCCCAGTCCTGCACCACCGCGATCGCCCGCATGGCACCCGGCGACGACGCACTGCGCCGCGCGGTCGCCACGTTCGGGGTCGGCGGCACCTGGTCGGCCGGTGCAGATTCGTTCCCCGGCGCCGTGACGCAGCCGGGCTCCGACGCCGGCACCGCAGCGACCGCGGCCGGACAGGACGGCGTGCTGGTCAGCCCGCTGCTTCTGGCGACGGTGCCCGCGGCCGTGGCCGACGGCACGTGGCGTCCGCCGGTCCTGCTCCCCGACCATGCCGATCCCGGCACCGGTCCCAGACCGCTGGAGCAGCGGACCGCCACGGCGCTGCGCACCCTGCTGCGTGAGGTCGTCACCGACGGCACCGGCGCGGCGTTGCGCGACGTGCCCGGCGGACCGGTCTCCGCCCAGACCGGCACGGCGCAGCCCGAGCAGCAGTCGCAACGCACCCATGCCTGGGTGCTCGCCTACCAGGGCGACATCGCCGTCGCGGTCTTTCTCGCCCATGGCGGAACGGGCGGTCGCGACGCCGCACCCGTCGCCGCAGAGTTCTTCCGGCGACTGTGAACGCCGGACGGCCCGGTGTCACGCACGGTCATCGCGCTCGCGGCGTGGTCTCGTGACCGACTGCCCGCCCGCCCACGCCGCTGCACGCGACCGGTGCCCGGAGGTGCTAGCGTGCCCGCGACCGCCGCCAACCCCGCCCCGGGAAATGCACCCACCTGAACAGTTCCGAACCGATCGCCTGCTGCTGCGCCGTGTCGTCGCGGATGACGTGACCGCGCTCTACGAGACGTACACGACCGATCCGGAGGTGACACGGTTCCTGTCGTGGACCACCCACGAGTCGCCGGCCCAGACCCAGGAGTTCGTCGATCACGCGATGGCGAGTTGGGACGACGGCAGCGAGTTCATCTGGGTGCTGGTCCCCTCCGACCATGACAGACCCATCGGAGCGGTGGGCGCGGTCGCGGGCCCGCACGGGGTGGAGATCGGCTACGTGCTCGCCCAGCGATGGTGGGGCCGGGGCCTGATGTCCGAGGCGGTCGAGACGATCATGGATTGGCTGAAGCAGCAGCCGGGCATCTATCGCATCTGGGCCTACTGCGCCGCCGGACACGAGCGATCGGCGCGTGTGCTGCAGCGCGCCGGCATGTCCTACGAGGCGTTGCTGCGGCGGTGGGTCGTGCTGCCGAACTTCGCCCAGACACCCACCGACGCCAAGGTCTTCGCGTGGATCAGGCCCGACGAGTGACCCGACCACCACGCCGGGCGGATCGTGGAGCCGTGACCGCCACGCAACGCATGCCGGCCGGCGCGACGCGGTAGAACGCACGCGGGCCACGACACCCATCGAACGCCATCACACCGACCACTCAGGGGGCACACCATGACTGCCATCAGCACGGCCGGCGCCGGCGCCGGCACCGGCGCCCCGGCCCGTGTCACCGGCACGGTGCGATGGTTCTCGCACAAGGGGTTCGGGTTCATCGACCGTCACGACGGCGGCGACGTCTATGTCCACCACTCCGGCATCACCGGCACCGGCTTCCGCACGCTGTCAGCCGACGCGGAGGTCCGGTTCACCGTCCGCCAGACGGCCCGTGGCCCCGAAGCTGTCGACGTGGTCGTTCTCAACGGCTGAGCCTCGGTGATGAGGACACGGCCGCCCGGGTCACCAGGCCAGGCGCAGCAGCGCCGCCGTCGCGGCCGCACCTGCGACCACAACCAAGAAGGGCGCCCGCAGCCACAGCAGCACCCCCGCGACCAGCAGGGCCGGCATCCGTGCGTCCAGCACGATCCGTCCGTCGGAGGCCGCCGTGCTGGTGATCACAAGCGCTGCGAGCAGCGCCGCGGGCAGCAGGGTGGCCACCCGTTCGACCGCGGGCGACATCGGCCGCTGACCGAGCAGCAGCGGACCGGCCGCCTTCAGCGCGTAGGTGCCCGCGGCGAGCACGAGCAGGGCCACGACCGCGGGACTCACGCCAGGGCCCTCGTGGCGTGTCGCCGCGCGGCGCTCATCGCGTCGCCCGCTGCGCGAGCAGGACCAGGGGAACCGACAGTCCAGCGGCGATGATGGGAAGCCCGGCGGGCAGCAGCGGGACCAGTGCGAGTGCGATGACGGCACCAGCGATGGCGATGGCGCGCTCGAGCGGAGCCTGCAGGCGCGGCCACAGCAGCGCGAGGAAGGCGGCCGGGATCGTGGCGTCGATGCCCAGGTCGGTGACCAGCGTGCCCGCGCTCGGCACCAGGGTGGCGCCCGCGAGCGTCGACAGGTTCCACGAGACGAAGATCCCGATGCCGCCCACCAGGTAGCCGAACCAGCGCAGGCGCCGCTCGTCGGTCGACAGCGCGACCGCCGTCGACTCGTCGATCATCAACTGCGACGCCAGCGCGCGACGCCACAACGAGGGTGGGAACGACGGGGCCATCACCAGCCCGAACGCCAGGCACCGCAGGTTCAGCAACAACCCGGAGATCACCGCGGCCGCGACCGTCCCGCCATCCCCGAGGACGGCGACGGCGGCCAGTTGGGCGCTCCCGGTGAACACCAGCGACGAGTAGCCCAGCGCCACCCACGGGCTCAGGCCCGCCTGGGTGCAGATGACGCCGAACGCGACGCCGAACGGCGCGACCGCCGCGCTCAGCGACAGCGCGCGCCCGATGAGCGCGCGCCGCTGCTGGACGCTGCCATCGGTGCGGGTGGACACCCTGTTCTCCCCGCCCTCCAGCTCGCTGCCGCTCGCCCTCACCCTGTTCTCCCCGCCCTCCAGCTCGCTGCCGCTCGCCCTCACCCGGAGATCCCCGGACCCTGACATGCGCGGCACCAGTAGGTCAGACGGCCCTGCTCGCCCTGGCGCGCGACGGCGATGGGCCGCTGGCAACGCGGGCACGGCCGCCGGTGGCGGCCGTAGACGTGCAGGTCGTCACCGCCCGCAGCGCGGTCCGCGGTGGTCACGCGCCGCATGCGTCCGCGCTCGACGTTGTCGCGCATCAGTCGTACCGCCGTCTCGAGGACCGCGTCGCGCGTGTCACCGTCGATCTGCGAGACGCGCAACCACGGGTCTAGACGATGGATGAACAGGACCTCGTTCTTGTAGACGTTACCGACGCCCGCGAGCATCCGTTGATCCAACAACGCCTCCCCGATGGTCCAATCCGCGCGCTCATCGAGGCGGCGGCGCGCCTGGGCCAGGTCGGGTGCGTCGTCGAGCGCGTCGGGGCCCAGCGCCGCCAGCGAACGGTGCCGCACCACCTGCTGCTGTGACAGCAGTTCGATGACCGGCGCCGAGAAGCACACGGTGACCCACTCGGGTACGTGCAGCTCCAGCCGCGCGAGGTGGCGAGGTTTGCGCCACCGCTCGCCGTGCCGGTACACATGCCACGATCCCGTCATGCGCATGTGGGTGTGCAGCGCCAGCCCGCTGGGCGCGAACCACATGAGCAGGTGCTTGCCGCGCGGCTCGACCTCGCGGACGCGCTGGCCGACGAGCCGCTCGACACCGAGCCGGCGCACCTGCCCGACCGTCGTGGCCACGTGCGTCACCTCGTGGCCGGCGAGCACACGGCGCAGGGTCTGCGCCGTGCGGTAGATGGTGTCACCCTCGGGCACGGCGACCGCTCGCCGCCACCGCGGTGCTGTGGCGGCGGATCATGCCCCGCGGGTTGTCCACGAAGTCCGCCGCGCGCAGGTGTTCGACCAACGGCTGGTCCAGCGGTGTCGCCCCGTCGATCCGCTGGAGCTGCAGGCGCTCGACGCGGCGGTCGTCGACCATGCCGCTCAGCCCTACGGCGACGGCGGCGAGGTCGTCGGCGTCGTCGGTGAACGTCAGCAGCGACCGGCCACCACGTTCGAGGAACGCCAGCAGCCGCCCGCCCGCGATCACGACGTGGGCGCCGGCGGCGCGTTTGGGCAGGTGACGTCCGTCGCCAGCCGGCTCGGGCCACTCGAGCGCCGCACCGAACGGGTTGGCCGGATCGGTTGCCGCCAGCACGCGCAGGCCCGCGTCGTCTCCGGACACGTCGGCGCTGCGGACCGCACGCAACCGGTCGACCGCACCGGGCACCGCGAACTGCGCGCCACCGAGACCTTCGACGAAGTATCCGCGGCGCGTCCTGCCGGACTCCTCCATCGCGCGCAGCACGCCGTAGACGGCGCTGAACCCACCAGGGATGTCCTCCGCCGTGACGGCGTCGCGTGTGAGCACCCCGTAGCGATCGAGCAACTGCGCCGCGAGCGCCGCCGCACGCTCGGTGTCCGACGGCCGGGGCTCGAGCAGCTCGGCAACCAGTGACCACCGTCCCGCGGCCCGGGCGGGTCCGGTCCGCGTGGCCACCCGGCCGGGCCGGCGGCGGCGCGCGGACGGGCGACGCCGCGCCGAACCGCGTAGGGCCCGCAACGGCTGGAGGCTGTCGTTGGTCACCACGCCGGCCCAGACCAGGTCCCACAGCGCCTCGACGACCTCGGTCTCGTCGCCGCCTCCGGCCGCGGCGTACAGCTGCGGCCAGAACGAGGCGCCACGCTGGGTCAGGTGCTCGAGCAGCGCGTCGTGACGAGGAGTGCGCAGCGCCTCGTCGAGCTCGCCGGGCGGCGGCGCCAGCAGCGGTGCCTGCTCGCGCAGGTACAGCGAGACCTTGCCGTCGTCGGAGCCGAGCGGACCACGGCCGACCCAGACGATGTCGCCGCCGGCGGTCAGCTCGTCGAGCCACGCCGAGCGGTAGTCCCGCACCCGCGCCGCAAGGACGTCGGCCTCGAGCACGCTGGCGGGCAATGGCGCGCCCTGCAGGTGCTCCGCCGCCTCGAGGGTCCGCTCGACTCCGGGCGTGCGGTTGCCCACCCCCTGCCAGCCAGGGAGGAACCGCGCGAGCGCGCCGGGTTCGACCGGTTCGACCTCGCGCCGCAGCGCGGCGAGCGAGCGCCGCCGCAGCCGTCGCAGCACCTCCGCGTCGCACCATTCCCGGCGCACCCCGGTGGGCCGGAACTCACCCCGGGTGACGCGATCCTCGCGTTCCAGCTCGGCCAGCGCCAGCTCGACGGCATCGACCGGCAAGCCAAGGCGTCCAGCGACGTCGGACGCGTGGAAGGGCCCGTGGGTGCGGGCGTAGCGGGCCACCAGATCGATCAGCGGCCGGCGGACCGGTTCGCAGAACGCATCCGGCAGCCCGCCGGGCGGCGGGATGCCCAGACCGTCGCGCATCCTGCCCGCGTCCTCGGCCGCCACCCAGCGCCGCTCCCCCGCCAC
>Ga0268386_10001555_pt1 | contig 15799 bp, 14 predicted proteins | sample RVTome_15_FD_200260 | JGI IMG/M metagenome (GOLD analysis project Ga0268386, IMG submission 200260) | Soil microbial communities from uranium-contaminated site in the Upper Colorado River Basin, Wyoming, United States - RVT150D86... ...
GTCGAACAGGGGCATTCCGCACGAGACGTCGGTCGTGCGGAATGCCCCTGTTCGACTCAAAACGGGGCGCACTACGGACCGCTCGTTTCAGCCCGAGCCGCTGCATCCGTGCGCGGCGGCGGATCCATCCCGGGCCGCCGCGCGCAGCCGCAATCGTCGCGGCACTGATCGGCGTGTTGCTCTCCCTGTTGCCGGCCGGGTGCGGGCCGCAGCCGGTGCGGGAACGCCGGCCGCCGCGCACGCTGCGGGTCGAGCGGCAGATCGGACCGCCGCCGAAGAAGAACGTCGAAAAGAAGGCCCAGCCAGCCGCAAAGGCTGACGCGAAGCCGCTCGGGACGCTGACGTCGGCCGACGGCGGCGAGACCTGGGACTCAGCCGCCGGGTTGCGCTACGGCCCGGGACCGGACGGCAACCGGCTGGACCACGTGCTGCGGCACGCCAAAGACCGGCCGACGCGGCCGTCGCCGCACGGGGTCTTCGAGGGGGACCGCAAGCAGATTCTGGCGCTCATCGACGAGGCGTACCAGCTCGTGAAGGCGAAAAGCGACCGCGTGCAGTTCAGCGGGCAGGGGAAGCGCTCGATCTACACGATCGACATGCAACGCCGCATCGGCTACGTCGGCGGCAAGCCCGGCAAAGAGCAAGGCCACCCCGAAGCCCGGCATTTGCGGCTGGTGCTGGAGGGGACGAACGTCATCACGGCGTTTCCGCTTCGGAAGTGAATCGACGTGATGGAAGATGACCGGCGACAAGGAGTCGAAGGTCGGAAGGTCGGAAGGTCGAAAGTCGAAGGTCAGACAAAGGCGGAATGCGGACATCCGCCTCACTCTCTCAACTCTCAATCACTCACCAAGACGGTCGCCGCCCACGGAGCACCCGCGCCATGTTCTACGTTGGTTTCTGCCCGGTCTGCGAGGGAGGCGCGGTGGGAATTCGCATCTGCGGGTCGGTGAAGCACGCGATCTTCCTGTGCGACGAATGCGACGCCTTGTGGACAAAACCCGACTTGGAAGACGACGCGGCGTTTCCCGAGCAGCCGCATCTTCCCTGCCCGCACTGCGGGACGTCGCTGTGGGAGCAGCCGGCGCATTGGGCGAGCCGGGAGGACGTCGCAACCTTCGGCCTGCAGGAGTCCGTGCAGGGCGAATTCGACGAGCCTGCGGACGACGTCGGCGCGACGTAGTTGGTGTACCGCCTTCAGGCGGTACACCAACGGCGCTACTTCGGGCTCGGCTTCACACGGTCGAAGAATCGTCGCGCGCGGGACGAGGTCCTCGGCGGACCCGGCGGACCGACCGGGACACCGCTCGACGTTCCCACGCCGACCGGCCGGGAAGGGGTCGGCGTGCCGGCCACCGGTCGAGGCGCAACGGCGGCGTTCGACGAACGCAGCCGCGCGATGTCGGCGGCGGCGATGCTGAGCGGTCCGAACTTCGTTTCAAACGTCATGGTGTTGGAGACCAGCGACCCGGTGACGCGGTCGCCGTTCTTCAGGTAGGCCGAAAACTGCCCATTCCCCGCGGGGGCGATGTGCGCGATCTGCGCCAACGGGATCACGACGGCCCCGAACGTGGTCGTGATGCGGGCGGTCCAGTCCTTCGCGGGACGGCCGACCATCCGCATGCCATTGGCGAGTTCCAGACCGTATTCGCCGGTCGGGATCGACCACTGCTGCGCCTGCGCCGGCCGCGACCGCGTCACCGGGACCGGCAACCGCATGCCTCGCGTCCGGTACGAACCCGGATATGCCATCCCGCCCGCGGGAGCTGGTCCACCAAACGGCACGGTCGGCGGCGCGGGGCCGTCGAACGTCTCGAAGACGATGGTCCCGGAACTGACGACGGGCGTCGCAACCGCTCGTTCCACCGATTCCGACACCTCCACCTTATATTGGGCCGCCGCGATCACAGGCAGGCCGAACACTCCACAGGCAACGAGCAGGAACAACCGGACGGCGGACGGCATGGGCGGGGACTCCGGAATGGGAACGGACACTTTCCGGGATTATACACTTCCCGACGAATTTTGCACGCTCGGTTTGGCCTGCTTGTTACCGCAAAGGCGGAAGACGGAAGGCGGGAAGAAACGCTCCGGCCTCCACCTTCCGCTTTCCGCCTTCCGCCTTCCGTATCGGGATGCTATCGTTTGCCGCCCTGCATGCGTGTGCGGCGGCGCATCCATCCGGGGCCGCCGCTGTCGCACTTCCCTGCCGTGAGCCGCCATGTGGAATCTTCGAACAGCCCAGCGAGCGATTGTGGTCGCGGGCTGCTTCGCGATGGCGTACACGCAACTCACGATGTCGCCGGCGACGATTGAGTTCGCCCGCGACCTGGGGGCCGGCGGGCTGCATTTCGGCCTCCTCGGGGCGCTGCCCACGGGGATGCTGTTCCTGCAGTTCGTCGCGGCGTACGTCGCGAATCACCTGCGGTACCGGCGGCGGTTGTGGCTGGGGGTCTGCCTGCTGCAACGTCTGATGCTGCTGCCGGTTGCCCTGGGGCCGGTGCTGTTCCCCGACACGCCCGATCTCGTCTGGGTGTGGGTGCTGATCGGGCTGACGGCGGTCAACCACGGAATGATGCACTTCTCGACGCCGCTGTGGCTCTCCTGGATGGGGGACTATCTGCCCCGCGACGGCCTCAGCCGCTACTGGGGCGTCCGCCATCTGTGGATGCAGTGGACCGCGGTCGCCAGCCTGCTGCTGGCGGCGTTGTTTCTGCTGGGGAGCGGGCTGGACGTGAGGACGGCGTTCGGCGTGCTGATCGGCCTGGGGGCGGTGTTCGGCGTGGCTGACATCCTCATCTTTCTCAAAGTCGAAGAGCCGCCGATCCGCCCGCTGCCGGACCCGAAGCTGTCGGAAGTCTTCGCCGGGCCGTTCCGCCACGCCGGGTTCCGGTCGTTCATCGCCTACGGCTGCTTCTGGAACTTCGCGGCGATGGTCGGGGCGCCGTTCATTTCGCTGTTCCTGCTGTCGCACGTGGGGATGCCGCTGTTTCAGGTGCTGTTGCTGTGGGCCGGCTCGTGGGTCGGTGGGGCGGCGCTGTCGGCCCGGCTGGGGCAGATCGTCGAGGAGTACGGCAACCGCCCGGTGCTGATCGCCGCGACGGGCTTCAAGGCGATCAACATGACGGCCTTGCTGCTGGTTCCCGTCGATCCGGCGATTGCGTTCTGGGTGCTGATTCCCGTGTTCATGGTCGACGCCGTGCTCAACGCCGCCATCGCCATCGCGTCGAACGGGTTCCTGCTCAAAAATTCCCCGGTCGAAAACCGCAGCATGTACATCGCCGCCGGCACGGCCATCGCCGGCATGGTCGGCGGGCTGACGTCGATCGCCGCGGGCGGCGTGCTGTCGCTGCTGGAAGGCCGCACCGTCTCCCTCGCGGGCCACGAGTGGAACGGCTTTCATCTGCTGTTCTTCGTGAGCCTGCTGTCGCGACTGATTGCGATCTGGTTCGCGCAACGGGTGAAAGAACCGGAAGGGCGGCCGACGGTCCACGTGCTCGTGCAGCTCATCGGTGCGACGCCGCTGCGGTTCATGCGGTTCCCGGTCGGGTTGTATCGGTCGCGGTTCGGCGAGGAGGAACCGAGCGACGGAATCACCGCGGACGACGAACCGGACGAGGTCCAGCCGCGGGAACCGGAGCCGGTGCACACTGGCAACGGCCGGGATTGAGGCAGGTTCGGGCAAGCTGCCGGCTTCTGCGTTTTCATCGTTTCAGGCGGAAGCTGGCAGCATCCGCCACGGGGGCGCGGCAATCCGCGAATGGACGCCCATTCGCGGAGCGAAAGGCGACGATTTACCCGGCCTTCGCGGTCTGCGGCTGCGTCAGGTAGTCGAGGACTTCGCGCTGCATGCGTTCGACCTCGGCGCGGTAGCCGGCCGTTACGCTGGCCAGCTCTTCCGGACGGCTGCTGTTGCGCAGGCGGGTCAGCAGGTCGATGAGGGACGCAATGCGGTCCCGCGTCACCTGCAGTTCCTGGTCGTTTTCGATCATGGTGAATTATCAAGCAGAACTTGAAGCCAAGGGGAAATTCCTGTGTCTTCGCGCAACGAGGTCCGGACGGGCCGTCCGGACCTACTTCTGCCGCGGCTGCACGACGTGCACGTTGGTGGCGAGGTCGTCGATCATCCGTCCGTGCAGGCTGCCGTCGGAGAGGCCCTTCCGCAGTTCGCCGATGCTTTCCAGCCCCTTGGTCACCTGGCCGATGTGGCAGACCGGTTCGCCTGGGCTGATGGCCGGCAGCGTCGTCATGCCCAGCACGACGCCGGAGCAGGGGGACGTCAGCACGTTTCGCTCGCGACCCAACAGGCTGGTGTTCGTCGCGAGGTGCTGCCCCTGCGCGACGATGTCCCCCGGGCCGACGTGGAACCGCAGGAACCCGCCGCGGTCGGCCCGCACCCATTTCGTCTTTTCGATCACGATCTGGTACTCGGGCCGCTGCGGTTCGCCGTCGATCATGTCCAGGTCGATCAGCACGTTGCGGATGCCCCGCAGAGAGCAATCGACGATCGCCGGTTCGACCTTCCAGACTTCCCCCCCTTCGAGAATGATCGTCGAGCAGCCGATCTCGCACGCTTCCCGCCGCAGCGCGCCGAGCGGACCCTTGTTGTCGAGGATGATCTCGCACCCGAACGACTGCGCCAGCGTCGCGACGTCGGGTCGCGACATGTCGCCGCGGATCGTCGGAAAGTTCGTGCGGCGGACGGCCGCCGTGTGCAGGTCGATGCCGTAGTCGCTGCGGGCCACGATCTCGTCGAAGATGATGCGGGCCATCCGCTTCGCGAGGCTGCCCGATTTCGAGCCGGGGAAGCAGCGGTTCAAGTCGCGGCGGTCGGGCAGATATCGCGTGTGGCGGTCGAAGCCGAGGATGTTCAGCACGGGCGCCAGAATCACCGCGCCGCGCTTGAGCTTCAGGCTGAAGCGGTCGTCGGTGATCAGATGCCGGATGGCCCCCGTGCCGTTGATCTCGTTGCCGTGCAATGCCGCGGTGACGAACACGACCGGCCCGTCGGACGGCCCGCGGCGGACCTGGACGGGAATGTGGACGGTCATTCCGCTGTAGCTTTCGCCGATGCTCAGCTTCAGGTCGCGGGTCTCGCCGGGGGGAATCGATTTGCCGTTCCATTCGTCGATGCCGCGTTTGGCGCGTTCGGTGGTCATGGGGGTGAGGGGTGAGTGGGTGAAGGGGTGAGGGGGTGAAGGGGCGACACAGTCATCATATCATTTGGTCACCCCCTCACCCCCTCACCTTGTCACCCCCTCAACTTCGTCCGACCTCCGAATCGATGGCCCGCACCTTCGGCCGGCGCGCGCGGCGGACCTTCTTGGGGACCATGTCCCGCATGGATTCCAGCTTTCCGAAGCACAGCAGCCGGTCGCCGGGCCGCAGGTCGCGGGACGGTTTGGGATTGGGAATGACGGTCGTGTCGCGATGCAGCGTCAGCACGTTGATGTCCCGTTCCCGCAGACCCGACTCCTCGATCGTTTTGCCCACGTAGTCGGAGCCTTCCGGAATGTGCAGTTCGGCGACGCCGTACCCGCGGCTGACGGTCAGCCGCTGGCGGATGTCGAGCTCGGGGAAGTCGACCTGGGCGGCCATGTAGTCGACGATCGCGCCGGCGACGTCGAGCTGCGTGGCGGATTCGATTCCCTGCAGGCCGGGCGAGGAGTTGACTTCCATGATCAGCGGGCCGTCGTGGCTTTCCAGCAGGTCGACCCCGGCCACGCGGAGGCCCATGATCTGGGCGGCCCGCACCGCGGTCGTGCAGTATTCGTCGTCCAGATCGACCCGTTCCACGCGGCCGCCGCGGTGCACGTTGCTGCGGAATTCGTCTCCCTGCGCGACGCGGCGCATCGCCGCCACGACCTGGTCGCCGACGACGATCGCCCGCACGTCGCGGCCCCGGCTTTCGGAGACGAATTTCTGGATCAGCACGTTGTGCTGCTTGGCGTGCAGGGTCTCGATGATGGCCTGGGCGACCTTGACCGATTCGGCGAGGATCACGCCGACCCCCTGCGTGCCTTCCAGCAGCTTGATGATCACCGGCGCCCCCCCGACCCGCTCGATGGCCGGCACGACGTCGCCGCTGTCCCGCACGAACGTCGTCTGCGGGATGCCGATGTGGTGCCGGCTGAGGATCTGCAGCGACCGCAGCTTGTCGCGGGAGTTGGTAATGCCGTTCGACGAGTTGGCGCAGAACACGTCGATCTGCTCGAACTGCCGCACGACCGCAGTGCCGAAATAGGTGATCGACGCCCCGATGCGGGGGAGCACGGCGTCGTAGGTGCTGAGGCGTTTGTTGCGGTAGTACAGGTCGGGCAGGCCTTCCTGCAGGTCGATCGCGAACCGCAGCGTATTGAGCGCCCGGACGTAGTGCCCGCGATTCCGCGCCGCCTCTTTCAGCCGGCGGGTGCTGTAGCAGCGCAGATTGCGGGAGAGGATGGCGAGTTTCATGATAATTCCTTGGTCGATCCGTCAGCGAAGGATGAAGGATGAAGGATGAAGGATGAAGGCATTCAGTCGTTCAAGAATCCGTTGTCCGAACCGCGTCCACAAGGTCTCTACCCCGAAGGGGTATCAGAACAAAGCCCAGGGTCGCGACCGAAGGGAGCGCACCCTGGGTTGGCGGCAACAAGACCGCGATGTACCCCGAAGGGGTACGACAACCGTTGGATCGCCTGCTTTTCAGGCATCGGGCGTTTGTCCAACCCTGTTGGGGTTCTCGTGCATGGGGCCGGCGCCTCACCCACCGCATCCTTCATCCTTCATCTCTCATCCTTCATCTCTCATCTTTCATCTTTCGTCGTTTTGCGCTTTCTCTTCGGACGGCGTTTCCCCTCCGGCCGGCCGCCGTAGTAGGACCGCCCCGCGTCGACCAGGAACCGGCCGCGGACTGCCTGCCGGCCCAGCAGCATGCGGAAGCCCATCTGGTCGCGGTTGGCCAGCGTGAGCTCGATCGTCCACCGCCGGCCGAGCACCTCGACCTCCGCCAGGATGACCGGCCGCAGCGTCGAATGCCCGCTGGAGCTTTTCACCCGGCGGAACTCGAACACCTCGGCCTCGGCGGCGACGCTGGACTCGGCGTCCCGCTGGAGGGGGTGCACGCCGAAGCGGACGAATTGCTTTCCGCGGCGCGTAAAGGTTTCGACGTCGAAGGCATGCAGCGACGACGATCGTGCTCCGGTATCCACCTTGGCTTTGATTCTCGCGATGTGCAGCGACGGAAGCGAAATCCATTCGCGCCAGCCGATGACCGGTTTGTGTTGCGGCGTTGCGGAATCGTTCATCGTCAAACGCCGTCGGAGGATCGGAGGTCAGAGGTCAGAGGTCGGCCGAATCTGGACGTTTTCCGACCTCCGATCTGGCCTGATGAAAATGTCGGAGCGGCCTCAGATCGTGTCATCCTGTTTTTGTTTACGGTGATGTGGCTTTCGATTCGACGAAAACCGCGGGTTTCGGAAATGCAGACGCAATTATCGAAAGAGAACCAGGATGAATCGCCACGGACGGGGCCTTGCCAGATGTTCGTCCGGCTTCTGTTACGGTCAACAGTGCATCTGGTTCCATCAGACCAATGCTCTTCGGAACACGACCGCCCTGTCTGAAGTCATTTTTCACCCTTCAATTTATAACCCGCATTCAGATCGTGAAGGGCGCGTTATCAATTGAGGGGTGAAAAATGCTGAAACAGAACCGGGATGGATCCCGATGCGGGACGGGTCACATTTTCATCAGGCCACCTCCGACCTCCGATCTCTGACCTCCGACCTCCGGTTGTGACCGACAAAATGCCGGTTCAATTCTGCGCTCGATCCTGGATTGCCTGCCAAACCGAAGGCGAGCGCCCGCGGCTGATGTCAGTGACGCCACGAAACGGTATGATAGCGAAAGAGCGGGGAGCTGGCACGGGCGGCCCGCCCGCGCTCGAATCTTCGCCGGGAGGAGACGGTTCACAACTCGACGCGGAGCCGGTTTCACGGGATAATGGAAAGGGTACGTCCCGAAAGCGGAAGGCGGAAGTCCGCTTCCCTCTCTCACCACTCACCACTCACCGCTCACCCAATGGACAACTCGCACATCGCGATTCTGCTGCTGGTCGTCAGCCTGGTGCTGCTGGTCGCGGAAGTTTTCATCCCGTCCGGGGGGATGATCCTGATCACGGCCCTGGTCTGCCTCGTCGCGTCGGTCTGGTTCGCGTGGCGGGCCTGGGCCGACTACCCGGCGGCGTTCTGGACCTACATCGCCTCGGTGATCGTCATCATTCCCTCGGTCGTCGGCAGTCTCTTGTACTGGTTTCCGAAGACGAGCATGGGCAAACGCATCCTGCTGGAAGCGCCGACCCTGCAGGAAGTCTCGGCCTACGACGAAGAAGTCGCGCGGCTGCAGAAGCTCGTCGGCGAGCGGGGCGAAACCGTGACGCTGCTGAACCCCGGCGGGATTGTGATGGTCGCCGGCGAGCGGCATCATTGCGAGAGCGAAGGCCTGATGATCGAACCGCGGGAGCCCGTGCAGGTCGTGCGGGTCTCGGGAAACCGGCTCGTCGTGCGGCCGGCCCCGAAACCGGACGAGCGCGACGCCGCACCGGACCCGCGCGGTTTCGAGGAGCGCACCGACGATCGCTCGCTTGACTTCGAAGTTCCCTACAGTTAGACCGCGCGTCGATGAGAGATGAAAAATGAGGGATGAAGGATGAGAGATGAAGGATGAGAGATGAAGGATGAGAGATGAAGGATGAGAGATGAAGGATGAGTCGCCCTCATCCCTCATCCATTATCCTTCTTCCCTCATCCCTCCCCGTAAGACCGGTTCCCGAGGACTATCGAAACCATGAACCACTACTCTCTGTTCGCCCAGGGGCCGGACCGGATCGACACCACGATGCTGATCGCGGCGATCGTGATTCTGTTGATGTTCCTGATCATGCTGGCGGTCTTCGCGCGGTACTTCGGCCTGTGGATTCAGTGCAAGTTCACGCACGCCGGCATCGGCTTCGTCGACCTGGTGATGATGACGCTTCGCAAGGTCAACGCGTCGATCATCGTCCGCAGCAAGATCATGGCGGTGCAGGCGCAGCTCACGAAGTCGTACCCCATCAGCACGCGGGCGCTCGAGGCGCATTACCTCGCCGGGGGGAACGTCCCCAACGTCATCAAGGCCCTCATCGCCGCCGACAAGGCGAAAATCGACCTCGACTGGCAGACCGCCCAGGCGATCGACCTGGCGGGCCGCGACGTGCTCGACGCCGTCCGGACCAGCGTTTATCCCAAGGTCATCGACTGCCCCGATCCGCGGAAGAAGGCCGGCACGCTCGACGCGGTGGCCGGCGACGGCATCCAGCTCAAGGCCCGCGCCCGCGTGACCGTGCGGACCAACATCAAGCAGCTCATCGGCGGGGCGACCGAGGAAACGGTCATCGCCCGCGTGGGACAGGGGATCGTCCAGGCCATCGGCTCCACCGCCAGTTACAAGACCGTCCTGGAAAACCCCGATTCCATCTCGCAGACCGTGCTGGAGCAGGGGCTGGAAGCGCAGACGGCCTACGAAATCGTGTCGATCGACATTGCCGACATCGACGTGGGAGACAACATCGGCGCGCGGCTGTCGGCCGACCAGGCGGAAGCCGACATGCGCGTCGCCCAGGCCAAAGCCGAAGAACGCCGCGCCCAGGCCCGCGCCCGCGAGCAGGAGCAGATCGCCAGCATTCAGGAAAACCGGGCGAAAGTCGTCGAGGCGGAGGCGGAAGTCCCGCTCGCCGTCGCCGAAGCGTTTCGTTCGCAGCGGCTCGGCCTGCTGGACTTTTACGAGCTGAAGAACGTGCAGGCGGATACCAGTATGCGGGCGGCGATTGCCGGCACCCCCGAGACGGGGACGCCGTCGGTGCAGCCGGCTTGAAGGATGAGGGATGAAGGATGAGGGATGAGAGATAAAAGACGCTCGATCGGCACGCATTGCGATTGGTTCCACTTCCCTGATCCTTCATCCTTCATCTCTCATCTTTTGTCCCTGTGACCAACCACGAGCAGGTAACGACCGATGACTTTCACCCCGCCCGCCGCCGGCCCGATCTTCGCCGCTCCGGACATCGGGACGATCATCACGCTGGCGATCATCCTGATTTCGTTCATCGGCTGGATCGTCAATCTGGTCAGCGAGAAGGCGAAACAGCCTCCCCGGCGCCCCGAAGTGAACGCCAATCCAAACCGCGGAGGGGACGACCGGTTTCAGCAGGAGATCGACAAGTTCCTGCAGCAGGTCGGCGGCCGGCCCGCGGCGCGCCCCGCACCGCAGGACGACATCCTGATCGAGGTCGTTCCCGAAGCAGAACTCCTGCAGCGCGAGCGCGAGGAGCGCCGCCGCAAGAAGCTCTCCCAAATCGAAGACCGCCACGTTCAGACCAGCCAGTTGGGGGAAGGGCTGCGTTCGCACGTGGAATCGAGCATGAATAACTCGCTCGATGACAAAGTCCGTCTGGACGTCGGCGACCGCATCGCCGCCGTCGTCGAAGCGGACTTCGGCGAAGCGATAACGAACGTCGCGGCGCCCGCGGCCGGACCGGCTGCCATTCAACCCCGCGACATCGTGCAACTGCTCCGCGACCGCAACGGAATTCGCAAGGCGATCATCGTCAACGAGATTCTCACCCGCCGCCGGCTGAAGTAGGTCCGGACGGCCCGTCCGGACCTCGGGACAGGGGATGACGAATGACGAATGCAGAATGACGAAAGAATGACGAAGCCCGAATGGCGAAGGAGTGCGGTCATTCGGGCTTCGGATTTCGTCATTCCTTCGACATTCGTCATTCGACATTTTTCGAAGGCCGGTCCTCCGACATGGCTGATGATCCTTTGAACGTGCTGCTGGTCGCCGGCCGGTTCGAGGTGCGCGGGACGACGAACTATACGCTGCGGCTGGCGGAGCATCTCGGCGAATACGGCGTCCGGCCGACCATCGTGTGCAGCAGTGCCGAGGGGATCGAGGCGACGCGGCGGGCGCGGCTGCCGATCCGGGAGTACCCGCACGTCGAGCTGCCGGTGATCGGGCGGCTGCTCCGGGAGTGGATCGTGCCCCCGCTGCAGGAGGCGCCTCCCGATCTGATTCACATCCAGTCGCGAGCGTTGCTGGGATTGGGATCGTGGCTGGCGCATCGCCTGCATCGTCCGTTCGTAATGACCGTGCACGATTTTCCGCCGGCCGGCCGCAGGCCGCGGTTCGACCGGCAGTTCGCCCTGAAAGTGATTGCCGTCAGCGATTCCGTCCGCGACGCCGTCCTCGAAACCTGGCGACTCGCGCCGGGGGACGTGGCCGTAATTCACAGCGGCGTCGAGGCCGAACCGGACGAACGGAGCCTTCCTGTTCTGGAGCCGGGGCACGTTCCGGTCGTCGGCACGGCCGGCCCGCTGGAAGCCGTCAAGGGCATCCCGTATTTCCTCTCCGCCGCCCAGAAGGTCAACAAGGTCCGCGACGACGTGCAGTTCCTCGTCGCGGGGGCGGGGCCGGAAGAGGCCAATCTCCGCCGGCTCGCCCGGCGGTTGAAGATCGACCGGCAGGTGACGTTCGCGCCGAACCTCCGCGACTTCGGCCCGTCGGTGGCGGCCGTCGACATCTTCTGTCTGCCGTCGCTGCAGCAGGGGCTGGGGACGATTATGCTGGAGGCGATGGCGATGGGCAAGCCGGTCATCGCCTCGTCGGTGGGGGGCATTCACAGCGTCATCCGCGACGGCGAAACGGGGCTGCTCGTCCCCCCGTCGCAGAGCGCCCCGATCGCCGACCGCATTCTCGACCTGCTGCGAGACCCGGTGCGGGCGCGGGCCATCGGCGAGGCGGGCCGTGCGTTCGTCAAGCACGAATTCCGCGCCGAATCGATGGTCGAGCGGACCGTCGAACTCTATCATCAGGTGCTCGGAACCTGGCGGCCGGTGTTGCAGGAAGCGAAGTGACAATTGTCAGTTGTCCGTGGTCAGTTGTCAGTTGTTAGGGAAGCGAGTTTCCGCAGAACCGCGAATGACCGCGACGGACAAAGGACCACGGACAACGGACCACTGACCAGATGCACGCCGAAATCATCGCCGTCGGTTCCGAATTGACCACCGGGGCCAAGCTCGACACCAACAGCCAGTGGTTGAGCCTGGCGCTCGCCGAGCGGGGGATTCCGACGCACTTCCACTCCACCGTCGCCGACGAGCTGCCGGCGATGATGCAGGTGCTTCGCAACGCCGTCCATCGCAGCGACGTCGTCATCATCTCCGGCGGGCTGGGGCCGACGCTCGACGACCTCACCCGGCAGGCGCTGGCCGAGCTGGTGCAGCGGGACCTGGTGCTGCACGAGCCGTCGCTGCGGCACATCGAAGAGATGTTCGCCCGCCGCAACCGCCCGATGGCCGCCCGCAACCGCGTTCAGGCGATGTTTCCCGAGGGAAGCGAGCCGATTCCCAACCCCCGCGGCACGGCGCCGGGCATCTGGATGGAAGTGCCGCGGAAGGGACGCGACGACGCCTGCGTCGTCGTGGCGGTCCCCGGCGTCCCCAGCGAAATGAAACGGATGTTCGCCGCCGAAGTCGAGCCGCGGCTGCCCGTGGGAAACGCCGTCATCCGCCGGGCCTGCGTGAACTGCTTCGGCATCGGCGAGTCGAACGCCGAAGAGCTGCTGGGGGAATTGACCGTCCGCGGCCGCGACCCCGACGTGGGAATCACCGTGCACGAGGCGACGATCACGCTGCGGATCACGGCCCACGGCGCGACCGCCGACGAATGCGCCGCGAAGATTGAGACCGCCCGGAAGGAAATCCACGCAAGGCTCGGTACGCTGGTCTTCGGCGACGAGGACGACGAACTCGAACACGTCGTGCTGCGGCAGCTCGACGCGGCGGGAGCCACGCTCGCGACGGCGGAATCGGGAACCGGCGGTCTGCTGGCGTACCGATTGTCCGAAGTCGGCAAGCACCGCCACTGCTTTTCCGGCGGACTGGTCGCCGCGACGGAGCGGCAGCTTCTGGCGTCGCTCGCGGGGGAAGGGGTCGGGTGTCCAGAATTCAATTTTCCGTCGGCGCGTTCCGGCGGTCAGAACCCATCCACCGGAAAATTGAATTCTGGACACCCGACCCCAACCAGTATCGACGACCGCCGGCAATTGGCCGGGAAGATCGCCGCGGCGACCCGCGACCGGTTTCGTTCCGATTACGCGCTGGCCGTTCTCGACTGCCCCGAGTTCAATCCCGACGCCGCCCTGGATGTTCGTAGTGACCGGCTTCAGCCGGTCGAGGGACCGGCTGAAGCCGGTCACTACGAACCTGTGCCCGACACGTTCGTCGCTCTGGCGACCTCGAACGGGGTTCGGGCGGAAAGCGTGACGATCTTCGGCGATCCCGCCATTCAAAACAGCCGCACGGCGAAATCGGCCCTCAATCTCCTGCGGCTCGAATTGCTCGCGCCTCACAACTCGTCCGCAACGTCCAACGGATAGCGGCCGATCGGCAGCCCCGAACCGCGCACTTCGCGCAGCCGCCGCCAGCCGCGCGTCACCAGGTCTTCCCGCCGGGCGACGTCCGCCGCATCCAGTTCGTGCTTGCCGAACGGCCCGTCGACCACCACCGGCTCGAATTCCGGATCGACGATGAACTGCGCCTGCACCGGATTGCAGCGGATGTGCCTCTCCGGCGCCGACGCCAACTCGCGGGCCGAAATCTCGCCGATCACGAACCGCAGATACAGGTCGCTGTCCGTAATCTCCTCGACCTCTTCGCCACAGATCTCGCAGAGATAACCCTGTTCGCAGCGTGCCACGACTGACTCCCGGAAACGGCGTAGGGAAGGGGTCGTGTGTCCAGAATTCAATTTTCCTTGTGGGCATTCCGAATGGCGGAGCGTTCCGACGGAAAATTGAATTCTGGACACACGACCCCGGCCCCCGAATCCAATTCTGGCGATCGGACGGCGAATCGCAACGCAGCCGCCCGATTCCCGGTTCTGGCATTCCGCATTCCGAAAACCGGGAACCGTTTTCACAAACCCGCCTCTGTCCGCGTCTCGGCGTCGAACTATAATGGTGCGCGATTCCGCGCAGTTCGACAGCAGCCGCTTTCTTTGAGGCCCTATGTCGCTACCCAGTTTCAGCGTCAAGAACTCCGTCCTCGTCAACATGATGATGCTCGTCGTGCTGATCGGCGGGGGCATGTTCGCGCTGACGTTGACCAAGGAGATGTTCCCCGAATCGCGGCCCAACAAGCTGATGATTACGGCGATTCATCCCGGTGTGCAGCCCGAAGAAATCGAAAAGGCGGTCACCATCAAGGTGGAAGAAGCCGTCCGCGACGTCGATGGCATCGAAAAAGTCGATTCGTCGGTGCAGGAAGGCTTCAGCACCACCGTCATCACTCTCTTCAACGAGGTCAGGAACGTAGATGCGGTTCTCCAGGAAGTCAAGCACGAAATCGACGCCCGTACAGACTTCCCGTCCGACATCGAAAAAATCACCGTCAAGAAGCTGGAACCGCGGCTGCCGGTGATCAGCGTGGCCATTTTCGGCGACGGTCCCGAGGCCGCCCGCAAACGCGCCGCCCGCAAGCTCCGCGACGAGTTGCTGCTGCTGCCCGGCGTGACCGACGTGCAGATCACCGGCACGCGGAACGACGAAATCAGCGTCGAGGTCCGCCCCGGCAAGCTGCAGCAGTACAACGTCACTTTCGACGAAATCGCGACCGCCATCCGCAACACGAACCTCGACGTCAGCGGCGGGCAGCTCAAGGGGCAGCGGTCGACCGTTTCCGTCCGCACGCTGGGCGAGAAAGTCCGCGGCCGAGACCTCGAAGACATCGTCGTCAAGAGCCGCCCCGACGGCAGCAAGGTGTTCCTCAAGCAGGTCGCCGCCATTCGCGACACGTTCGTCGAGAGCGACCTGGAGAGCTACTTCCGCGGCAAGCCGGGCGTCAACTGCACCGTCTACAAGAGCGGCAAGCAGGACGTCGTCCAGATCGCCAACACCGTCCGCGCCTTCATCGCCGGCAAGCAGAACAAGGTCTACGACCCGCACGGCTTCACCGAGGCCCACGCTGCCGCCTGGTACTGGAAGCCCTTCGCCCTCGTCGGCGCCGGCACGTCGTGGCTGGCCGACAAGCTCTCGGCGAAGCTCAAAGGCCACCCCGACCCTGCCGACATCTACGAGCAGAGCCGCGCCAACCCCTTCGACCACAATTTCGAGGTCGCGTTGCATTCCGACCTGGCGCGGTTCGTGGAAGGCCGGCTCGACCTGCTCACCCGCAACGGCAAGTCCGGGCTCGTCCTGGTGCTCGTGTCGCTGGTGCTGTTCCTCAACTGGCGGGTCGCCATGTGGACGGCCATCGGCATCCCCGTCGCGTTCTTCGGCACCTTCGTCGTGATGTGGGCCATGGGGGTCTCGATCAACCTGCTGAGCATGTTCGGGCTGATCATCGTGCTGGGAATCATCGTCGACGACGCGATCGTCATCGGCGAGAACATCTATCGCCACGTGGAAGAAGGGGAGCCCGCGCTCGTCGCCGCCGTCAAGGGGGCCGAGGAAGTCATGTGGCCGGTGATCATCGCCGTCACGACCACGATCGCCGCCTTCTCGCCGCTGTTCTTCATCAAGGGGCAGATCGGCGACTTCATGGGCCAGTTGCCGATCGTCGTCCTCGCCGCCCTGACCGTCTCGCTGATCGAAGCGCTGATCATCCTCCCCGCCCACCTCGCGCACCTGCCGAAAGCAGGTCCGGACGGCCCGTCCGGACCTGGATCCGGCGAAATCAGCCGGCGGGCGCTAGCCCCCGGTTCTTCGGACACGCTGCCG
>Ga0268386_10001556_pt1 | contig 15794 bp, 14 predicted proteins | sample RVTome_15_FD_200260 | JGI IMG/M metagenome (GOLD analysis project Ga0268386, IMG submission 200260) | Soil microbial communities from uranium-contaminated site in the Upper Colorado River Basin, Wyoming, United States - RVT150D86... ...
TCCTAGCCAATCCTGGCTAGCAAACGCTGGCCCATGCGGGTCATGACACGGGAGGCGCGCGGCCGTACGCTCATCGACGTCGCCAATACCCTCGAGCAGTTCCGTTCATGACCCGGAGGTCGGGCAGGCGGGGGGAGCGGGTCGCCTCGGCACACGCGCCCCGAGGACGATCCCGCTCGGACTCCGCCTGATTCCCGCCGCCGGACCCGGGCGGGCGGCGAGCGGCCGGGGGAGCTCGCCGCCCGCGTCGGGGCGAAGGACGGGCGACCGTGTGGAGAACGGGTGGTGGCGCCGTCGCGGCGCCCCGCCCCGGCGGGTGCGTGGACGTGCCGGGCGCCTCGAGGGCCGACGGGGCGTGGCTCCAACCGTGGACCTGCAACAACACGGCCGCTCAGTCCTTCCGGCCGGCGCAAGGGCCGTGAGGGCTCAAGGAGGCCCGATGGGCAAGCGGGTGTCGATTCTCGTCGCGGCAGGGGCCCTCGCGGTGGCCCCCGCCGCCCGGGCGCAGAACTGGACCCTCGTGTGGAGCGACGAGTTCAACGGCTCCTCGGTGAACACCGGCAACTGGACCTTCGAGACCGGGGGCAGCGGCTGGGGCAACAACGAGCTCCAGTACTACACGAGCGGGGCCAACGCGAGCGTCTCCGGGGGCATCCTCACCATCACCGCCAACCGGGTGAACGGGGGCTTCAGCTGCTGGTACGGCGCGTGCCAGTGGACCTCGACCCGGATGATCACCGCGGGCAAGCGCCAGGTCCTGTACGGCCGGGTGGAGGCCCGGATCTCCGTGCCCATGGGGCAGGGACTGTGGCCGGCCTTCTGGATGCTCGGCACCAACATCGGCTCGGTGGGATGGCCGGCCAGCGGCGAGATCGACGTCATGGAGCACGTTAACTCCCAGACCCAGGTCTTCGGCACGATCCACTGGGACGCCGGCGGCTACGCCACGTACGGGGGGACCACCCCCCTCGCCAACCCGAACGCCTATCACCTCTACGCCATCGAGTGGACTCCCTCCTCGATCAAGTGGTTCGTGGACGGCGCGCAGTACCACGAGGCGAACATCCAGGGGAACATCAACAGCACCGAGGAGTTCCACCGGCCGTTCTTCCTCCTCCTGAACCTGGCGGTGGGCGGCAACTTCCCGGGCTCCCCCAACTCGGGCACCCCCTCCCCCTCCCGGATGCTCGTGGACTACGTGCGGGTCTACCAGCAGTCGAGCGCCCCCCCGCCCCCGCCCCCCCCGCCTCCTCCCGGGGGGACGATCTCCCCCACCGCCTGGTACAACGTCATCAACCAGACGAGCGGCAAGTGCGTGGACGCCGACGGCTGGGGGACCGGCAACGGGACCCCGCTCATCCAGTGGACCTGCGGGTCGGGACAGGCCAACCAGCAGTGGCGCTTCACGCCCCTGACGAGCGGCTACTACCGCGTCTCGCCCCGCCACGCGACCGGCCTGGCCTGGGACGTCAGCAACATCTCCACCGCGGAAGGGCAGCCCCTGCACCTGTGGAGCTACGTCAGCGGCAACAACCAGCAGTGGCTGGCCCAGTCCCTGGGCAACGGCTGGTGGCGCTTCGTGGCGCGCCACAGCGGCAAGTGCCTGGACGTGCCCGGCTCCTCCACCGCCAACCGGGCCCGGCTCCAGCAGTGGACGTGCAACAACACGGGGGCCCAGGCCTTCCGGCTCGTGCAGCAGTAGTCGTTTCGCGCCCCCTCGGCGACGCGCCGAGGGGGCGGCTTGCTCCTCCGGGCGAGGGCCGGCAGGGGCAGGCCCCTTCTCGCCGCCGGGCGCGCGTCCTCCGAGGTACAATCCGGATGCGCTACTCCCGGACATCGTCGAAAGGCAGCCGGTGCCGACGGCCCCGCGACCGGCGGGGCCGGGGGCGGTGACCCGATGACGAGCCCGACTTCCCGCGTCCGCCGACCCGGCGGCGCCGCCCGCCCATGAGCCGGCCGAAGCCCGCCTTCGGAGCGCCGGCCCTCGCCGTCGCGGCGCTCGCCCTCTCCTGCCTGGGCGACGGGCGCCCCCCCGCGGCGCCTCCCCTCACCACCCTCGCCGAGCTGGGAGCCCTCGCCTCCGGGAGCGCCGGGGAGCGGCGCCCGGTGGACGTGCGCGGGGTGGTGACCTACTTCGACGCGGAACGGGGCGTGCTCTACCTCCAGGACGTCACCGGCGCGGCGGCGGTGGAGGTGGGCGACGTGGGGGCCCCGGTGACCGCCGGGGAGTCCGTGCGCCTCGAGGGGACCCGGGACCCGGGCGCCCTGGCCCTTCGCCTGGGACAGCCGAGCCTCACGGTGGTCGGACGGTCCAGCCAGGAGCTGATGCCGGAGCCGCGGCGGGTGCGGGCCGACGAGCTCCTCGCCCGCCGGGCCGAGGCGGAGTGGGTGGAGGCGCGCGGGGTGGTGCGGGCGGAGACCCGGCGCGGCCGCTCGCTCGTCCTCGACCTCCAGGACGGGGGCCGCCGCTTCCGCGCCGACGTCGTGAGCCCCGATCAGACCGACGAGTATCCCTCCCTCGTCGACTCCCGGGTCCGCCTGCGCGGGGTCGCCACCGCGAGGGCCCACGCCGGACGGGCGCGGGAGCTCGCGGACGTCCTCGTCCCCGACATCGGCCACCTGCGCCTGGAGGCGGACGCTCCCGCCGACCCCTTCGCCCTCCCGCTCGCCTCCCCGGAGCGGCTCGCGCGGGCGGAGCCCCTCCGGCTCCCCGAGCATCGCGTGCGCGTCCGGGGTCTCGTGAGCCGGCGCCCGGGGGAGCGGACCCTGGTTCTCTCGCTGGACGGACGCGAGTACCCGGTGGCGGCCGGGGAGCCGATCGGGGTCTCCCCGGGGGAGCGGGTGGACGTGGTGGGCTTCGCCGTCCGCGCGGGCGACCGCCTGTCCTTCGAGCAGGCGATCGTGCGCGCCGTGGACGGCCGGCGGGCGACCCCGCCCTCGCCGGCCTCCCTGCCCCTGCTCACCACCGCCGCCCAGGTGCGTGGCCTGAGCCGGGACGAGGCGCGGCGCGGCTACCCGATCCGGCTCCGGGCGGTGGTGACCTTCAACGATCCCGACATGCGGCTGCTCTTCGTCCAGGACGGCACCGCGGGGATCTACGCCGAGGCGTGGCGCCACATCCACCGGCTGCGGCCCGGAGACCGGGTGCAGGTGGAGGGCCTGAGCGCCCCCGGCGCCTACGCCCCGGTCGTGGACCATCCCCGGGTGCGCGTGCTGGGGAGCGGACCCCTCCCCCCGGCCCGCCGGGTGCGCCCCGAGCAGCTCGTCAGCGGCCAGGAGGACAGCCAGTGGGTCGAGGTGGACGGCGTCGTCCGGGCGGTCACCCCGCGGCGGGACGCCGCGGTCGTCCGCATGGCGGCCGGGGGGGCCCGCTTCACCGTGGTCGTCTCCCCCGCCGCCGGCCTCGAGGGGCTGGTCAACGCCCGGGTGCGGGTGCGCGCGGCGTGCCAGACCCTCCTGACCCCCAAGGGGCAGCTCGCCGCGGTGGTCCTCCACAGTCCCGGGAGACGGGCGCTGCGCGTGCTCACCCCGCCGACCCGGGAGCCGTTCTCCCTGCCGGTGGAGCCCATCGGCAGCCTCCTGCAGTTCGTCCCCGGGCGGAGCTGGGAGCACCGCGTGCGCGTGAAGGGCGTCGCCGCCCACGGCCGGCCGGGAGAGCTGTACGTCCTCGACCCGACGGGGGGGCTGCTCGTCCGCAGCGACCTCCCCCAGCCTCCCCAGGTGGGGGACGAGGTGGACGCGATCGGGTTCGCCGCTCCCGGCCCCTTCGGCCCCGTCCTCCAGGACGCCGAGGTGCGCTCCCTCGGCCGGGGCACCGAGCCCCGGGCGCGGCCGATCACCCCCGAGCAGGCCATGAGCGGCGGCTTCGACGGCGAGCTGGTCCAGCTCGAGGCGCGGCTCCTGGACAGCGCTCCCGGTCCCGAGGCGGCCCAGCTCTCCCTCCAGGCGGGTCCCTACCTCTTCACCGCCGCCGGCCCCCGGACCGGGCGGTGGCCGCGCGGCCTGCGCCCGGGGAGCGAGCTGCGCGTCTCCGGCATCTGCGCGGTCGACGCCGGCGAGCTGCACGTCCCCCAGGGGTTCCGGATCCTGCTCCGCAGCCCGGCGGACGTGGTGGTCCTGCGCGCCGCCCCCTGGTGGACCCCCCGGCGGGCGGCCTGGCTCCTCGCGGGCATGGCCGGGATGTTCGGCCTCGCCCTCGCCTGGGTCGCGACCCTGCGCCGGCGCGTGCGGGCCCAGAGCCTCATCATCTGGAGGCGGGTGAAGCACGCGACCGAGCTCCAGGAGCGGCAGCGCATGGCCCGGGAGCTGCACGACACCCTCGAGCAGAACCTGACCGGCATCTCCCTCTCCCTGGAGGCGGCCAGCCTCACCCTGTCCGGCGCCCCGCGGATGGCCGAGCAGCACCTGGGCCGCGCCCTCGTGCAGGTGGAGGCGAGCATGGGGGAGGTGCACCGGGCGGTGTGGGCGCTCCGGGACGAGTCCCTGGACGCCCGCGGCCTTCCCGCCTCCCTCGACGAGATCGCCCGGCAGCTGCGGAGCTGCAGCCCGGCGCCGATGGAGGTGCACACCTCCACCGAGGGGGTGCCCCGCCCGTTCGCCCTCACCGTGGAGAACAGCCTGCTCCGCATCGGCCAGGAGGCCCTCACCAACGCGGTCAAGCACGCGGGGGCGGCCCACGTCCGCGCGGAGCTGCGCTACCTTCCGGGCGCCGTCCTCCTCCGGGTGAGCGACGACGGGCGCGGCTTCGACGCGGCCGCCCCCGGCCGTCCCGGCCACTTCGGCCTGATCGGGATGCGGGAGCGTTCCGAGGAGATCGGGGCGAGGCTGGAGGTGAGGAGCGCGCTCGGCCGCGGGACCGACGTCGAGGTGACGCTCCCCCTCCGGCCGCTCGCCGCGCAGCGGACGGGCTGAGGGCGCATGGCGCCGGCCGACCCCATCCGCGTCCTCGTGGTCGACGACCACCCGGTGGTCCGCGAGGGGCTCGCCGCGATCATCGGCACCCAGCCGGACATGCGGGTGGTCGCCGAGGCCGCGAGCGGCGAGGAGGCCCTCGCCGCCTTCGAGGAGGAGCGGCCCGACGTCACCCTCCTGGACCTCCGCCTGCCCGGGGCGAGCGGGATCGACGTCGCCGCCCGCATCCACGCCCAGTCGCCCCAGGCCCGCATCATCATGTTCACGAGCTACGCGCGGGAGGAGGAGATCTACGAGGCGGTCCGGGCGGGGGCCTGGTCGTACGTCAGGAAGGGGGCCGCCCGGTCCGAGCTGCTCCAGGCGATCCGGGCCGTCCACGCCGGGCGGCGCTACATCTCCCCCGAGATCGGCCGGCGCCTCGCCGACCACTTCACCCACCCCGAGCTGACCGCCCGGGAGCGCGAGGTGCTCCGGCACATGGGCGACGGCCGGAGCAACAAGGAGATCGCGGTCGCCCTCACCCTCTCCGAGCACACCGTGAACATCCACGTGAAGAACATCCTGGGCAAGCTCGGGGTGGGGGGCCGCACCGAGGCGGTCATGCTGGCCCTCCGCAAGGGGATCCTCAGGCTGGACGAGGCCGACGTCTCCGGGGGCGACCCGCCCCGCGGCGCCGGTCGGGGCTAAGGGGGCGCTTCGGCGGGCGGCGCCTTCGGCGGCGCGTGGCGGCCCTGGTAGCGCTCGACGGCCCGCACCACCCGGCGGAGCGCCTCCTCGCGAGGGCCCCCCCGCCGGGGAAGGCGGAACTCCAGCGCGTGGTCGGGAGCGCGGATGGCCATCCGGTGGGGGGGGGAGCGGAGGAGGTACGCGGTGATCCCCCCGAGCGCGAGGGTGGTCCCCCCCGCGATCGCCGCCGCCACCGGCTCCACCGGAGGCTCGAGGAGGACGGCCACCGTGAGGAGGAGGAAGAACAGGCCGAGCGCGCCGGCCAGGCCGACCTCGAGCCAGTTCCCCTCGCGGTGCACGGTGGCGAACTGGGCCTCGTCGAAGAAGAAGCGCTTGATCTCGAGGCCGGTGAGGGCGTCGCGCACCTCCTCGAGGCGGTCCTCGAACAGGAGGACCCGGTAGCGGGCGAAGGGCTCGTTGCGCCGGCCGACCCGCAGCGCCCTCATCGCCCGGCCCGGAGGAGCGCGACCGTGAGGGCGAGGCCCCCCAGGGAGAGGAGCCCGGCGAGGGCGAGGTAGACGGGGATGCCCGACTCGCGCTCTTCCAGCTCGGAGTAGCGCCGGAGGGCCACGATCCCCTGCCAGGCCACCACCGGGAGGAAGAGCAGGCCGGCGAGGGGCACCAGGGTGAGGAGCGACGAGGCGAGGGCCACCGCGTGGGGACGCGGGATGCGGTGCCGGAGCACCCCGAGGTCCCCGCCCGCCCGGAGGCGCTCGAAGCAGGCCGTGCAGTAGGTGGCCCCCCCGACCGGGGTCGCGCAGATCTCGCAGAGGAAGCTCCCGCAGCGGGCGCAGGCGGTCACCGCGGCGTTGCCGGAGTGATAGGCGCACGGGGTGCCGGCGGCGGCGGGGGCGGCCCGGGAGGCGCCCGCGGCCCGGAAGGGATGGAAGCGGAATACCCGGGACTCCACGCCGCAGACGCAGCGGGTCCGCCCGGCCGTCTCGGGGCGGAGGAGCCCGCCGCAGGCCGGGCAGGGGACCGGCGGGCCGGGCCGCTCGTTCACGGCTGGGGGGGACGGGCGAGGAACGCGAGGCCGAAGATGAAGATGAACAGGCCCATGCAGAGGACGAAGGGGAGCAGCACCGCGGTGAGCACGCGCGCGTAGGAGGTGCCGTGCATGTGCTTGAGACCGATGATGAGCAGCCCGAGGGACCAGAGGGCGGCGACGATCGGGCCGAGGATCGGGATCCACTGGAGGACGAGCGGCGACTGGGCGTAGGCCGAGGCCCGGACCGAGGTCTCGAGGCGCGCGTTGGCTCCCCCCGCCAACCGGAGGAACAGGTGGGCCACCGTCCCCTGGACGGCGACCCCGATGACGAGCTGGAGAGGGGTGAGCAGGACGGTCAGGCCCACCGCGACGAGCCCCTCGGCTCCCCCGAGGCCGGGACTCGCCCCCACGGTCAGGCCGGCGAGTACCGGGAAGAGGAGGAGGATGACGGTGCCGAGGACCGAGGCCGGCCAGCCCACCGCGATGATGTAGGACCAGTACCCCTTGGCCTCGAGGGCGAGGTCGCCGTAGAAGGTCGAGGGCCCGCCGAGGACCGCCCGCAGCGTCTCGACGAGGCTCTCGAGGGACCGGCCCTGCTCCCAGGGCGAGGGAGCGCGGTGGCCCACCTCCAGGATGCCCCCGCGCTCCACCTGGCGCACCGTCTGGCTCTTGCAGGACCCGCAGAGCTGGCGTCCGTCGAGGACCACGAAGCAGTCCTGGCAGACCCGGCGGCGGCACCCGTCGCAGCGGGTGACTTCGGGCACGTCGGGATGGTTGACGCAGGCCATCGGGACCTCCGCCGCGGACGTCGTTTATCGGGAGAGAGCGGGGAGTCTAGCAGACCCCGCCCCCGGCCGGCAACGGTGGCGGGAGGGACGCTCAGAGCACCCGCTCGGCGAGGACGACCGCGGCCACGTTCAGGACCAGCCGCTCGTCGGGGAGGTTGTCGTGGCCGGCCAGGCGGAGCCGGCGCCGCAGGTAGGCGGCCGCCCGGGCGAAGAGCGCGAAGCGCGCGCGCTCCTCGAGGAGCTCCCGGCGCAGCGCGAGGTCCACCACGAGCTCGCTCTCCCGCGGGGAGAGGAGCTGCCGCACCCGGGCCCGGGCCGCCGGGTCCTCGCGCAGGCTGTTGAAGCGGGTGCGGATCTCCGCCACCGCCCGCGGGGGGGGGGCGGCGGGCACCCGCACCACGAGGGTCCCCGCCGCGAGGTCCCCGAGGCGCCGGCCCTGGGGATGGGCCACCATCACGAGCCCGCCCAGGCCGTAGAGGAACGGCTGCGAGTCCACCACCCGGAGGAAGTTCCGCAGGACCAGCCGCTCGAAGCTGCAGCGCACCCCCCGGTCCTGGATCACCCGGAGGCCGAACAGGCGCTTGCCGGGGGTGGAGCCGTTCCAGCGCCATTCGAAGAAGAGGAAGTAGCCCCACTGGATCAGGAAGAACGCGACGAAGAGGAGGGGGAGGCCGAAGCGGCCGGCCCCCGCGGTGAGCCAGGCCGCGGCGATCATGAGGCCGCCCATGGCCAGCGAGTCGACCAGGAAGGCCATCACCCGCTCCACCGGCCCCGCGAGGTCGTAGCGGAAGAAGACCTGCTCGGGGGTGCGGACCACGAACGCGCGCCCCGGGGAGCCGGTCATATAATCCCCCCCGGCCCATGAACCTGGCCGAGTTCCTCGAGGCCCGGCGTCCCGCGTGGCGCGAGATGGAGTCGCTCCTCGCCCAGGCCGAGGCCCGCGACCTCGTCTGGCTCCCCCACGACCGGGCCCGGCGCTTCGTGGACCTGTACCGGCGCACCTCGGCCGACCTCGTGCAGGCGCGGACCTACGGGGCGGGGGCCGAGCTGGTCCGCTACCTGGAGACCCTGGTGGCCCGGGGCTACTCGCTCCTCTACCCCGCCCCTCCCCTCGGCACCTGGCGCGCGGCCGGGCGCTTCTTCCGCGAGCGCTTCCCCCGGGCGGTGCGGCGCGAGTCGCGGGCGTTCCTGGTCGTGGGGGGGGCGTTCGCGGGCGGCCTCCTCCTGGGCGGCCTCGCCCTCCGCTTCGACCCCGAGGCGGCGCGCCTGTTCGTCCCCCCGGACCACCAGCTCCTGCGGCCGAGCGAGCGGGTGGCGCGCGACGAGGCGGCCGAGCGGGAGGGGACGCGCTTCCTCGACGCCCACGGCCACGCCGCCTTCTCCTCGTTCCTCTTCACCCACAACATCGGGGTCTCGATCGTCTGCTTCGCGATCGGCATCGCCTGGGGCCTGCCCACCCTGCTCCTCGTGGCCTGGCACGGGGTCTTCCTGGCCGCCCTCGCCGTCGAGTACTTCCGCGACGGGGTGGGGGTGTTCTTCCTCGCCTGGATCCTCCCCCACGGGGTGGTGGAGCTGACCGCGATGCTCCTCGCGGGGACGGCCGGCCTCCTCCTCGGGCGCGGGGTCCTCTGGCCGCGGGGCCGCCCGCGAGGCGAGCGCCTCCGCGAGGAGGCGCGGGGGGCCCTCGAGATCCTCGGGGGGACCGCCGCCCTCCTCGTCCTCGCGGGGGTGATCGAGGGGACGGTCTCCCAGGTCCACGAGCCCACCCTGTCCTACCCCCTCAAGATCGGGATGGCCCTCGTCCTCCTCGCGCTCGTGCACGCCTACCTCTGGCTCCTCCCCCTCCCCCCCGAGGAGGCTCACAGCGCCCCCCGCGCCTTGAGCTCGAGGTAGCGGTTCACGAGGGCCACCGACAGCTCTCCCGGCGCGACGTCGAGGGCGTTCAGGCCCCGCTGGACCTGGCGGCGGAGGCGCTGCTCCCGCTCCTCCTCGACCTCGCGGGCGGCGAGCCGGCGGCAGAGGGCGGCCACGTCCGCCGGTTCCTCGCGGAGGAGGGACCCGAGCACGGGGTCCTTGAGGGACACCGCGAGGGGCAGGTGGCGCGAGCGCAGGGCGGCGAGGGCCGCGGTCAGCTCGGCCGCGCTCTCCGGGTCCGGGGGCTCCGAGATCACCGCCACGAGCGCCCGCCGGAGCCGCCGCTCGATGAGGTGGCGGGCGAGGTTCCGGTAGGAGGGGTGCACCGGGCGGGGCTGGGCCACCGAGAGCACGTCCATGATGCGGCGCACCTGGCCCGGGCGGGAGGAGGGGGGCAGGAAGGCGACCACCTCGTGGGCGAACAGGACGAGGCCGACCTGGTCCCCCGCGCCGCGGGCGACGTGGGCGAGGAAGAGCGCGGCGTCCACCGCGTGGTCGAGCCGGGACAGCCGCCCGGCCGAGATCCCCATCCAGTGCGAGACGTCGAGGGCCACGAGGACGGTCTGGCCCCGCTCGGTGCGGACGACCTGGGTGATGGGGACGCCCCGCCGGGCGGTGGCCTTCCAGTGGATGCGCCGGTGGTCGTCGTCCCGGCCGTAGAGCCGCAGGTGGTCGAACTCCTCGCCGAGGCCGGAGTAGCGGGTGCGGTGGAGGCCGATCGCGGAGAGGGCGCGGGCCTGGCGGAGCACCTCGTACCGGCGGAGCCGGGCCACGTTCGGGGAGACGGTCAGCACCGTCTCCCCGGGGACGATCACCCGGCGGAGGGCGAGGCCGCCCGGACGGCCGTAGCGCAGGACGGGGGCGGGGAGCACCCGCCGGCCCCGGCGGGAGCCGGTGGCCTCGAAGCGCAGCTCCACCCCGGCCCCCGGGGGGACCACCGCGTCGAGGCCGCTCCGCGCGACGAGGGCGAGGTCGGGAGGCGGGGCCAGGGCCAGCCGCACCGCGAGGGGGAAGGAAGCGGGGTTGCGCAGCTCTTCCACCACCGGCTCGGGCTCGCCGAGGGAGAGCCGGACGGGGACGCGGCGGCGCCAGGCGAGGGCGTTCCCGGGCAGCCGCGTCCCCTCCACGAGGACGGCCGCCCCCAGGGCGGCGAGGACGCCCACGCACGCCCACCCGAACGGGGGGTGGAGGACGCCCCCGATCGAGAGGAGGGCGAGGGCTCCCCCGATCTGGAGGGCCCGCCCCGAGGGGAGGATCACCGCGGCCTCCTCAGCGCGGGACCTCGACCCGCGTGAACACGTCGGCCAGCACCTCGGCCGCGGTCACCCCCTCGATCTCGCTCTCCGGCTTCAGCACCAGGCGATGGCGGAGTACCGCGGGGGCGATGCGCTTCACGTCGTCCGGGGTCAGGAAGTCCCGCCCGCCGAGGGCGGCCCGCGCCTTCGCCGCGGAAAGGAGGGCGATCCCCGCCCGGGGGCCGGCCCCGAGGAGCACCGAATCGTGCCGGCGGGTCTCGCGCACGATCTTCCGCACGTAGGCGAGGAGGGGCTCGTCGCCGTGGACCCGCCGCGCGAGGTCGCGCCCCGTCTCGAGCCCCGCCTCGTCCAGGCAGGGCCGGAGCGAGGCCACGACCGCTCCCCCCAGGTCCTCTCCCCGGTGGACCCGGCGCAGGATCTCGTCCTCCTGGGCCTCGGTGGGATAGCCCACCTCGATCCACAGCAGGAACCGGTCGCGCTGGGCCTCGGGGAGCGGGTAGGTCCCCTCGAACTCGATCGGGTTCTGGGTCGCGAAGACGGTGAAGAAGGGCGACAGGGGATGGCGGGTCCCGTCGAGGGTGACCGAGCGCTCCTGCATGGCCTCCAGGAGGGCGGCCTGGGTCTTGGGGGGGGTGCGGTTGATCTCGTCGGCGAGGAGCATCTGGGTGAAGACCGGGCCCTTCAGGGTCGCGAAGGTCCCCTTCTGCACCTGGAAGACGTTGGTGCCCGTGATGTCCGAGGGCATCATGTCGGGGGTGAACTGGATGCGGGTGGCCCGCAGGGAGAGGGCGGCCGCGAGGGCGCGCACGAGCAGCGTCTTGCCGACGCCGGGGACGCCCTCGAGGAGGGCGTGGCCGCCGGCGAGGATCGCGGTGAGCATGAGGTCCATCGCCTCGCCCTGCCCCACGACCGCGCGCGCCACCTCGGCCCGCACCCGGGCCACTGCCTCGCCGAAGGCGGCATGGTCGCTCATCGGACCTCCTGGATCAGGCCGGTCAATCGCCGGGCGAAGGGAACGAGGTCGGCCAGGCTCCGGGGCGGCCGGGTCTTGAAGCGGCCCAGCTCCTCGAGGGCCTCGCGGAGCCTCGGAGCGAGGGCGGGGTGGCGCTCCCGGAGGCGCCGCTCCAGCTCCCTCCAGGGGAGGGGCCGCCGGCTCCCCAGCCGGCGCGAGAGCGGGTGGCGCAGGTCGCGCTCGAGGAGCCGGAGGGCGTCGCGCGGCCGCAGGGTGCGGGCGTAGAGCGCGGCCCGGGCGTCCACGAGGGAGTCGCGGACCTCGCCCTCCGCCCCCTCGGCGGACGGAGGGGCCTCGGCGGGACTGGTGCGCCACGCGAGGAGGGCGAGGAAGAGGAGGGCGGCGAACGCCGCCGGGAGCAGGCCGTAGCGCGCGAGGACGTAGGCGAGGCCCGGGCTCTCCGCGACGCCGTGGGCGAGCTCGTCGAAGACCACCGGCCGGCCGGGGCCGAGGAGGAGGGCGAGGGCGAGCTCGAGGCGCGCCGTCCGGGCGATCCCCGCGTTCTCGAGGAGGGCGGGATCGGCGAGGGCGGTGACGGTACCGCGGCCGACCGCGAGCTCGACGAGGACCGGGGCGGCCCCGCTTCCCGCGAGCACGCGGGCGCCCCGGGGCCAGACCGCGAAACGCTGGGCCGCCGTCTCGCCTTCCAGCTCGCGGACCGACGCCAGGGGGCTGCCCTCGGGGGCCTCCAGGGCCGCCTCCGCCCTCTCGGCCCGCAGGCCGAGGCGCTCGGCGAGGGGCACCGCCGGCCGCGCCTCCTCTTCCGCGGGTGACGGCTTCCCCGAAGGACGCCGGGAGGAGGAAGGCGACGGGGCGGGAGACGGCGACGGCTCGTCGGGCCGGCGCGGGACCGCGAGCAGGAGGTGGCCCCCGGCCTCGATCCACTCCACGACCTGCCGGTCGCGATCCGGCGAGACGAGCCGGGGCTCGACCATCACGAGGAGAGCCCCCGGAGGCGGAGACGGCTGGACCAGGCGCGCCGGCCGGTGGCCCGTCTCCTCGAGGAGGAGGAAGAGGGCGCGCACCCCGTCGGCGTCGGAGCGGTAGGACGAGCCCGGCGCGAAGCGCGTGCCGCGCTGGTACGACAGTCCGACCGTCCAGGCGGCCGCGCCCACGAGGATCCCGGCGGCGGCGAGGGCGGCCGCCCACGCGAGGAGCCGGCTCACGGCCCGACTCCCCGGGGCCGGGTGGCCCGGTCCACCGCCCGGGTCCAGCCCAGGGCGGCCCGGTAGCGCGCCTCGTCGAGGGGCTTGTTGCCGTACCACGCCTCGTCGAAGGCGAGGGCGAGGGCGGAGAAGGGCTCGCCCGCCGGTCCCCCCGCCAGCTCGGCCGCGTACTCGCCGTTGGTGCGCGGCCTCTCGTAGCGGATCGCGCCCCGCTCGTGGAGGACCACGAGCAGCCGCAGGAAGGCGGCGCGCAGGGCGAGCCGCCATTCCCCTTTTCGGGAGAACTCCTCGGCGAAGCGCGCCCAGGCGTCGGCGGGCCGGGCGAGGGCGTCCGGCTGGGCCTCGAGGAGCACGGCCGCGGGCGCGGGGGCCCCCGCGTCGCCCGCTCCCCGGGGCGCCCGCCGGAGCCTCCACAGGAGGAGGCCGAGGAGGGCGGCCGCGCCGGCCGCGAGGGTCCAGGTGGCGGGGCCCGAGGCCTGCCCGATCCACGACGCTCCTCCCCCGGGGAGCGACGGCGCCCGGACCAGCTTCCGGACGAGCCAGTCGAGGAAGCGCCCGAGCGCGTCTCCGAGGGTCTCCGAGACCCACTTCAGGAAGGGCGGGGCGACGAGGGGAGGCGGCTGCGGCAGCTCGGCGTCGCGGGGCAGGCCCCGGAACTCCGGCCGGGCGAGGATCCTCTCGAGCCGCTCCCGGTAGACCTCGGGAGAGGCGGGCGCGGGCGCCGCCGGCCCGGCGGCCGGGGGAGCGGCGGGCGCGGGCTCGACGAGGGGCGTCCCCAGGAGCAGGGCCGCGAGCAGGAGCGGCGTCACTCGAACGCCTCGCCGGCGGTGGCCGGGCGCGCCTCGAGCAGGTCGAGGGCCGCCGCGAGGTCGGAGCCCTCGGTGAGGCGCTGCCAGTCGGCGGCGAGCAGGCCGAACGCGAGGGTCCAGAGGAGCTCCCCCGCGGTGAGGCTCAGGACGAGGGCGGCCGCCGTCCAGGCGGGGGCGCCCGGCCCGAGCGCCTCCCGCAGCGCGGCCACGTCGGCCCGCACCAGCCACTCGGCCAGGCCGAGGGCCGCCCCCGGCGAGGTCCACAGCACGAGGAACACGACCACGACCAGGGCCCCGCACGTCGCGCCGAGCCGCAGGGCGAGGCCGGCGGTGGGGACCCGCCACGCGTCGCCCAGGGCCTCCCAGGCGGTGAGCCCGGTGGCCGCGAAGCGGTGGAAGGCCAGGGTCGCGGAGAAGGCGAGGGCCAGGGGCAGGAGCAGGACGGCGCCCAGGACCCAGCCGAGCGTGGAGAGCGCTCCGTAGAGGAGCGCCGCGGGCAGGTGGACGAGGGCGAAGCGCGCCGACTGGCCGACGCTTCCCCCCGGGCCGGCCGCCATGAAGCGCGCGAGGGCGAGGCGGAACGGGAAGCGCAGGAACGACACCGCGGCCAGCCCCGAGGCGAGGGGCAGGAGGCCGGCGACGCCCTCCCCGGACGTGAAGACGGCGAGCAGCGCCTCCCGCAGGAAGAGGAGCAGCAGGGCGGCGGCCGGGGCGGTGCCGAGGAGCCCCAGGCCGAGGACGGGGAGGGGGTGGTCACAGGCGAACCAGAACGCCCGCGAGAGCAGTCCCGCGGCGGGAGGCAGCACCCCGGCGCCGACCCGGCTCACCCCGCCTCGCGAAGCCAGGAGCCGACGAGGGCGAGCGCGCCCGCGAGGCCCTGGAGGAGCAGGGTCACCGCGCCCCAGGCCACCGGGAGGAGCACGAGCGCGGGGAGCACCGCCGAGAGGCTGCGCCAGCGCGGGCGGTCGGGCGCGGCGACCGCGCTGACCTGGCAGGCGCGGCAGTGCAGGATGCCGTCGACCCGGATGGAGCACTCTTCGCAGACGACCGACGAGCAGGACGGGCACACGCCGAGGCCCGGGCGCGCGGGATGGTTGCGGCAGGCCCGGGTGGGGAGGATCGGCGTCACTCGTGACCCGGCTAGGGACCGATCCCCGCGGGGGATGGCGGGGGGGGCGCCATGGGCCGCCTCCCGGGGTGGAGACTCGCCGCGGCCCGTTCGTCGTGAATGGCCCGGGCCATCACCTCGCCGTCACGTCGCGTCGCGCCGCCTCGGCCAGCTCCTGGGCCCACGCCCGGATCCGTCCCTCGTCGGGTCCCTCCAGCATGATCCGGAGCTTCGGCTCGGTCCCGCTCCAGCGCACGAGGACCCGGCCCTCCCGGCCGAGGGCCGCCCGCACGGCCTCGCTCGCCCGGGCGAGCTCGGTCATCTCCTCGAGGGGACGCCGGGCCGGGAGGCCGAGGCTCTCCAGCACCTGGGGGACCCGTTCCATCGATTCCCGGGCCAGCTCCGAGAGGGGCCGGCCCGTCCGCATCATCAACGCGAGCACCTGGAGGGCGCCGATGAGACCGTCGCCGGTGGAGGCGTGGTCGAGGAAGACGAGGTGGCCCGACTGCTCGCCCCCCAGGTTGAACCCCCCCCGGCGCATCGCCTCGACCACGTGGCGGTCTCCCACCGGGGTCCGGAGGAGGGTCACCCCCTGGGCGGCGAGGGCGCGCTCCAGGCCCAGGTTGCTCATGACGGTCGCCACCACCGTCGCCTTCTTCAGCTCGCCCTCGCGCCGCATGCGGGTGGCGCACATGGCCATCACCGCGTCGCCGTCCACGATCTGTCCCTTCTCGTCGATGACGATGACGCGGTCGGCGTCGCCGTCGAGGGCGATCCCGATCTGGGCCCCCCGCTTGACGACCTCGACCCGGGCCGACTCGGGATGGAGGGCGCCCACCTCCCGGTTGATGTTCACCCCGTTCGGCTTCACCCCGAGGGCGCGGACGGTGGCCCCGAGCTCGGCGAACACGAGGGGGGCCACCCGGTAGGCCGCCCCGTGGGCGGCGTCCACCACTACCCGGACCCCGTCGAGGGAGAGGTCGCGGGGGAACGTGGCCTTCACGAAGGCCACATAGCGGCCCCGCGCGTCCTCGAGCTTCTCGGCCCGCCCGATCCCGGGGCCGGTCTTGCGGTCCCCCAGCCCGCCTTTCTCCTCGAGGAGGGCCTCGATCTCCG
>Ga0268386_10001557_pt1 | contig 15791 bp, 11 predicted proteins | sample RVTome_15_FD_200260 | JGI IMG/M metagenome (GOLD analysis project Ga0268386, IMG submission 200260) | Soil microbial communities from uranium-contaminated site in the Upper Colorado River Basin, Wyoming, United States - RVT150D86... ...
TCAACCCCCGCGTCATCAAACGCAAGATGTCGAAATGGCCCAAAGCCCGCCCCGAACACCGCCGACGACCGCCGCTGGCGAAAGCCTTTGAGGACACGGTTGTTATGATAACTTGAACGGTATTGGGTTTAGCCGCGACTCGAAGGCTTTGCGCAGAGGAGCGCGGCGAGTGCACGCAGTTGACGCGGCGCGCTCCTCTCCGAAGACTCCGAGTCGCGGCTAAACGGATCAATTTCGACGGCGCGGTAGCCCATGAAACACCTTCGGGACGCCATCCAGAACGGGCTGGTCCTGCTCGACCTCGACGCGCACGACGTCGAGACCGTCTTCGACAGAACGCTTGACCTGATCGTCGAGCACGAGCTGCTCGACGACATGCGCCGCGGCGACGTGATGGCCGCCCTGCTCGAGCGCGAGCGGCAGATATCGACGGCGATCGGCAATTCGGTCGCCGTCCCGCACGCCTATCTCGACGCCCTCACGGAACCGCTAATCGCGTTCGTCCGCCTGGCGCGGCCGTTGAATCTCGGTGCGCCGGACGGGGTCCCCACCCGCTTCTTCCTCGTGCTGCTGGGACCGGCCGATGCGGCGACGCAGCATCTCGACACGCTGACGGTCATCGCGCGGCTGATGTCCGACGAGCAGTTCCGCTACGACGCCGTCGTCGCGCAGAACAGCGACGAGTTGCTGGCCGCCATATCGCGGTTTCAAACCCGCACGATTCCATCCGCGGCGGTCGCGGCCGCCGAGATTTCGCCGGAGCTGCAATACAGCGGGCGGCCGTTCGGCGGGATCATCGGCGACATCCGGCGGCGGTATCCGTTTTACCTCCGTGACCTGCGGGACGGGCTGCATCCGAAGTGCCTCGGCTCGACGCTGTTCCTGTTCTTCGCCTGTCTGGCACCGGCGGTGACGTTCGGCGGCGTGATGGCGATCATGACGGGGAACGAAATCGGAGCGGTCGAGATGATCGCGGCGACGGCGGTCTGCGGCGTGGTGTTCGCGCTGTTCGCCGGGCAGCCGCTGATCATTCTGGGAGGGACGGGGCCGCTGCTGGTCTTCACCGCGCTGCTGTACGCGCTGTGCGAATCGTACGACATCCCGTTTCTGCCGACGTATGGCTGGGTCGGTTTGTGGACGGCGTTGTTCGTGGTGATTCTGGCCGCCACGGACGCCAGTTGCCTGATGCGGTTCTTCACGCGGTTCACCGATGAAATCTTCGCGGCGCTGATCTCGCTGATCTTCATCTACGAGGCCATCAAGTCGTTGGTCATGATCTTTCAGGACCTGGACGTCAATCAGCATCACGACACGGCGTTGCTGTCGCTGCTGCTGGCGCTGGGGACGTTTTACATCGCGATGAACCTCTCGCGGATGCGCCGCAGCCGGTTTCTCATTCCCTGGGTGCGGGAATTCCTGGCCGATTTCGGGCCCACGATCGCGCTGGCCGCGATGACGCTGGTGGCCGTCTGGTTAAACGAGGTCGATCTCGACGTGCTGCCCGCGCCGGATTCCTTCGGCACGACCAGCGGGCGGGCGTGGACCGTCGATCTGGCCGCTGCCCCCACGTGGGTGCGGTTCGCGGCGATCGGGCCGGCGATCCTGGTCACCGTGCTGGTGTTTCTCGACCAGCAGATTACCGCGCGGCTGATCAACAGCGGCGACCACAAATTGCAGCGGGGGTCGGGGTACCATCTCGATCTGGTGGTTGTCGGCGGGCTGATCGCGCTGTGCTCATTGATCGGCCTCCCCTGGCTGGTGGCCGCGACGGTCCGTTCGCTGAACCACGTGCGGAGCCTGGCGACGACGGAGGAAGTCGTGTCGGCCAACGGCGACACCCGGGAACGGATCCTGCATGTTCGAGAAAATCGCGTCTCGGCGCTGGCGATCCACGCCTTGATCGGCGCGTCGCTGCTGGCGCTGGCCGTCCTGAAGCTGATTCCGATGGCGGTGCTGTACGGTGTGTTCCTGTTCATGGGCGTCGTGTCGATGGTGGGGAACCAGTTTTTCGAGCGGATCAGCCTGTGGGCGATGGACCGCAATCTGTACCCCTCGACGCATTACATCCGCAAGGTGCCGAACCTCATCATCCACAAGTTCACGCTCCTGCAGTTGCTCTGCCTGGCGATGCTGTGGGGCGTGAAAGCCAGCAGCCGCTTCGGGATTCTGTTCCCGCTGTTCATCGCGCTGCTCGTCCCCGTGCGGATCGTTGCCGGCCGCTTCTTCGAGCCGCAGCACCTCGCGGCGCTGGATGCCGAGGAAGAGCCGGAGGAAGAAGAGACGCACTGGGCGGCGTAAGCGGAAACCGGAAGGCGGAAACCGGAAAGCGGAAACCGGAAAGCGGAAACCGGAATAGGCAACGCGGTGCAGCATAAGTTCTTCTTCTGCCTTCAGCTTTCCGCTTTCGAGCGATCCATTGCAATTCGAGGCCGTGTTGTGCAGGGGCATTTTGGTTAACATGGTTTGCGAGAATCGTGACGCGAGTCATGGGAGACATTGCCGTGAGAATCCTCTTCGCGATCGTAACCTGCTTGCTGTGTTCAATTCCGGCAACCGCCGCCGAACGCCCCAACATCCTGTTCCTCTTCACCGACGACCAGGCCCCCTGGGCGCTGGGGCTGTCGGGGCACCCGCACGCGAAGACGCCCCACATGGACCGGCTCTTCAACAGCGGGGCCTACCTGGTGAACGCCTTCACGACCACGCCGGTCTGCAGCCCGTCGCGGGCCGGGCTGATGACCAGCCGCTACGGCAGTGAAGTCGGCATCACCGACTGGATCAACCCCCGCAAAGAACCTCGCCACGGCCTCGACCCGAAATTCCCCGTCTGGCCGAAGCTGCTGCGGAAAGCCGGCTACCAGACCGGCCTGATCGGCAAGTGGCACCTCGGCACGCTGGACCGGTTTCATCCCACGAAGTACGGCTACGGGTACTTCATGGGCTTTCGCGGCGGCGGGAACGTGCCGAAGGACCCCACGCTGGAAGTCGCCGGGAAGGAAACGAAGCTGAAGGGTTTCCTCCCCGATATTCTGACGGACGACGCGATCCGATTTGTCGGGCGAAACCGCGCGCGGGCGTGGATGCTGTCGCTGCATTTCCGGGCGCCGCACGCGCGGTGGCTGCCGGTGCGGGACGAGGACTGGGCGCCGTTCAATAGCCTCGACCCGACGATCCCCAATCCGAAATACCCGAACCTCGACGTTCCCCGCGTGAAACGGGTTACCCGCGAGTACCTCGCCAGCGTCGCCAGCGTGGACCGCAACGTCGGCCGGCTGCTGGCGGAACTCGACCGGCTGAAGCTCGCGAAGAACACCATCGTCATCTACTCCAGCGACCACGGCTACAACATGGGGCACAACGGCATCTGGCACAAAGGGAACGGCCACTGGATTCTCAAGCCCCCGCCCAAAGGCACCCCCAACGTCCCCACCGGCCAGCGGCCCAACATGTACGACCTGTCGCTCCGCGTCCCGACGGCGATCCGCTGGCCCGGCGTCATCAAACCCGGCACGAAGATTACGCAGACGGTCACGAACCTCGACTGGTTCCCCACGATCCTGGCGATGGCCGGCGTCGAGATTCCGAAGGGGACGCTGATTCGAGGCCGCAATTTTGTCCCGATTCTCAAGGGACAAAAGACCGCGTGGAACAACGACCTCTACGCCGAATACAGCACGCATCACCAGTCAAAGACGCACATGCGGATGTTCCGCACCGAACGGTGGAAGCTCATCCGCGACTACAACAACCGCGAGCGGGACGAATTCTACGACCTGAAGACTGACCCGGCGGAGACGACGAACCTCATCGAATCCAAAGACCCCCTGCACCGCCGGATGCGCGTGATGCTGAACCAGCGGATTGAGTCGCGGATGCGGAGGCTGAAGGACCCGGCGCTGAAGACCCTGGTAGAGGAGGCGAAGGAATAGCGGGAAAGACCGTAGTGCGGAATTCATTCCGCACGACCGACTTCGTGTGAAAACACCTCGTGCGGAATAAATTCCGCACTACGGGCATCGGCACATGCAACACCGCTTCACCCCCACTCACTACCACAACACCCTCGGCCCCCACGAACCCGTCCTGCGGGTCAAGCCGGGGGACTCGATCGTCACCACCACCGTCGACGCCCGCGGGTTCGACCGGGAACGCAAGCAGGTCGCGAAGCGCGGCAACCCGCAGACGGGGCCGTTTTTTATCGAAGGGGCCGAGCCGGGGGATACGCTGGTCGTGCGGCTGGATGAGATTCGCCCCAACCGTCGCTACGGGTTCTGCGGGACGTCGGTCGCGCCGAACGTCGTGCAGCCGGCGTTTGTCCCGCGGCTGCCGCGGGACCCGCCGCTGGCCGAGTGGGACGTGGATGCTGAGAAGTGGACGGCCACGCTCGTTGCCCCGCAGTGTGCGTTGTCGGCCTTCAGCCGAACGAAACTCGGCCGGCTGACGTTGCCGCTGGAACCGATGCTGGGCTGCTTCGGCGTGGCGGCGAAAGGCCGGCAGGCGATCTCGACGGCGACCTCGGCCGAGCACGGCGGGAAAATGGACTACCGCGGGTTCGTCGCCGGCGCGACGGTGTGTTTTCCCGTCTTCGAGCCGGGGGCGCTGTTCTTCCTGGGGGACGGGCATGCCGTTCAGGGGGACGGCGAGATCGTCGGTTCCGGCATCGAAATCTCGATGGACGTCCGCGTGACCGTCGACCTCGTTCCCAAGCTGGAGCTTGGGAACGAGGGCAAAACGATCGGCTGGCCCCGCGGCGAGAACGCCGAGTTCCTTTTCACCGTCGGCAACGCCCGCCCGCTGGACGAAGCGACGCAGATCGCGACGACCGAAATGCTCCGCTGGCTCGAAGCCGACTACGGGCTTGATACGCTCGCCGGCAGCCTGTTGATGGCCCAGTGCGTGCGGTACGATCTGGGAAACATGTTCGACCCGGCGTACACGATGGTCTGCAAGCTGCCGAAAGCCGTGTTGCCGGCGGCGACGTGAGGAACGTGTGAGAGGCCGGAGGTCGGAGGAGGGAGGCCGGAGGACGTAGATCGGAAGTCGGAAAGACTTTGCCGTTTTCGACTCTTCGACTTTTGACTCTTCGACTTTCGACTCTTCGACTTCGATCTCTGACCTCCGACCTTCCGACCTTGCCAATCGAACGGAGACCTCGATGGATCACCCCGTCGGCTTCTGGGAGACGGCCGGCCGCCTCGCGCTAGCGGCGGTGGCGGGGGCCGTGCTGGGCTGGGAACGCGAATTCCGCGACAAGCCCGCCGGCCTGCGGACGCACATGATGGTCTCGCTGGGAGCGGCGGTGTTCATGGTCATCAGCCTGCGGATGTCGGTGTTGTCGAACGCCCACCAGAACCACTTCGACCCGCTCCGCGTGCTGCAGGGGATCATCGGCGGCGTCGGCTTTCTCGGCGCCGGGGCGATCATTCAATCCGGAATCAAAGTCCACGGGCTGACCACCGCCGCCGGCATCTGGCTGACCGCGGCCATCGGTGTGACGTGCGGCATCGGCTTCTACGACATCGCCGGCCTCGGCGTCGGCCTGGGGCTGGTCGTGCTGCTGCTGGTGGGCTTCGTCGAGCACCGCTACCTCGAACCGCGAAAGGGAGAGGAACCGCCGCCGTCCGACTGAGCACGCGCGTCCGCGCGTTTCGCGGACCGCGTCTGCCGGTATGATGACGGCATGCCAGTTTCCGATCCCCCACCTCCCTGGCTCCGCGGCGGCGGCAGCCGGTTTGCGACGACGCGGTGGAGCGTCGTGGCCGCCGCGGGGAAGAGTCCGTCCCCGCAGTCGCGGCGGGCGCTGGAGGAACTCTGTGCCGGTTGCTGGTATCCCCTGTACGTCTTCACGCGGCGGCGGGGGCATGCGGCGGACGAAGCGCAGGACCTTGTGCAGGGGTTCTTCGCGTATCTGCTGGAAAAGGGAACGCTCGCGACGGCGGACGAAGCACGCGGCCGGTTCCGCACGTTTCTGCTGGCGGTCTACCAGCGGTTCTTGTCGCACGAGCGGGAACGGGACCGCGCGCGGAAACGGGGCGGCGATCGGCGGATCGTCAGCATTGACGCGGCCGACGCCGAAGACCGCTACCGGCGGGAGCCGTTTCACGAACTCACGCCCGAACGCATCTACGAACGCCGCTACGCGCTGACGCTGCTCGACCGCGTGCTCGCCCGGCTGGAAGCGGACTTCGTGAACCGGGGCCGCGGCGAGTTGTTCGAACGCCTGAAACCGACGCTGACCGGTGGCGACGGAACGGCGTATGCCGACCTGGCGGCCGCACTCGGCATGTCGCCGGGCGCGGTGAAGGTGGCCGTCCATCGGCTGCGGCGTCAATACCGCGACGCCCTCCGCGAGGAGATCGCCCAGACCGTCGACGGTCCCGAAGAAATCGACGACGAGCTGAACCGGCTGCTGGAAGCGTTGCGGGACGACGACTGAACCTCCTGGGGGAGCCAACCGCTGATAGACGCTGATAGACGCTGATTTGCAGTGGCTTTCATTAGCGTTCATTAGCGTTCATCAGCGGTTGCCCTCTTCCGCAGCGATTTTCGTGTAACCTTTCCCCCGGTTTCCGCAAAATACCCGGTAAAGACCGAATCAGCCGGGAGAAGAACAATGTCGGAACTGCGTTACTGTCCCATGTGCGGCAGCAAGCTGCCGGCAGACGCCCCTGCGGGGTTATGCCCGCAATGTCTGCTGAAGCAGGGGTTCGAGAGCGGCGTCGGGGCGGATTCGGCGTCGCGGGGGGCGACGGTCATCGGGGCCGGTTTCGTTCCGCCGGCGCCAGAAGAGCTGGCGAAGCACTTCCCGCAGCTCGAAATCCTCGAACTCATCGGCAAGGGGGGCATGGGGGCCGTTTACAAAGCGCGGCAACCGGCGCTGGACCGCATCGTGGCGTTGAAGATTCTGCCGCCGGAAGTCGGAACCGACCCCGCCTTCGCCGAACGCTTCACCCGCGAGGCCCGCGCGCTGGCGAAGCTCAGCCATCAGAACATCGTCGCCGTCTACGATTTCGGAAAGACCAGCTTCCCGGACGCCGACAGCGACCCGGACGTTGCCCGCGACGGGCTGTATTACTTCCTGATGGAATACGTCGACGGGGCCAACCTGCGGCAACTCATCAAGTCGGGCGGCACGCAGCCGGCCGAAGCGCTGGCGATCGTGCCGCAGATCTGCGAAGCGCTGGAGTTCGCGCACGGCGAGGGGGTGGTGCATCGCGACATCAAGCCGGAGAACATCCTCGTCGACCAGAAGGGCCGGGTGAAGATCGCCGACTTCGGGCTGGCGAAGCTGCTGCAGGCCGAGCCGGTCGGCGTGACGCTCACGCAGGCCGGGCAGGTGATGGGCACGTGGTACTACATGGCCCCCGAGCAGATCGAACGCCCGCTTGAAGTCGACCACCGGGCCGACATCTACAGCCTGGGCGTCGTCTTCTACGAGATGCTCACCGGCCACGTCCCTTCGGGGCGGTTCGATCCGCCGTCGAAAACAGCGCAGATCGACGTGCGGCTGGATGAGGTCGTGCTGCGGGCGCTGGAGCGGGAACCGTCGCGGCGGTACCAGCACGCCAGCGACGTCAAGACGCAGGTGGAATCGATCTGCGGGATGCCGCACGCGGCGGTGCAGCGGGTGTTCGGCCGGGAATTCCGTTCGAAGACGACGCTGTTCGGCTGGCCGCTGGTGCACATCGCGTTTGGTCTCGATCCGTTGACCGGACGGTCGCGAACCGCGAAGGGAATCATCGCCATCGGAGACCGGGCCGTCGGAGGCGTGGCGATCGGCGGTGCGGCCGCCGGTGTGGTGGCGATCGGCGGGGCGGCGGCGGGATTGCTGAGTCTCGGCGGCGTGTCGTTGGGGATTCTGGCGGCCATCGGCGGACTGGCCGTGGGGGGACTGTCGTTTGGGGGGATGGCCGTCGGCATCATCGCCGTGGGAGGGGGTGCGATCGGCCTGTATGCCGGCGGAGGCTGGGGCTGGGGCCTGCACGTGCTCAGCAGCAGCGTTCGCGATCCCGAAGCCGAGCAGTTGTTCCAGCAGCTCCCCTGGGCCCGGGCGTGGCCGTTCTGGATGGCGGCGATCGGCATCGGCATGCCGATCGCCGGCGCTCTTCTGTTCGCATTTATCTGGCTGGTGTTTTATCGGCAGGCAACACGATCGGGGAACCTGACCGATGGGGACGTCAGTCGGCCGTCACAGCGTGGGTTCGCGCCGACCCTGGCCGATGGCGGTCATTCGCCGGACGATCCGGCGCGGCTCGCCCGCCGGCCGGCGATCGGATTGATCATCGTGGGCGCGATGCAACTCCTGTTCGTCGCCATGTATCTGCTGGGAACGCTCGCGGACTGGGAGCAGCGGGGATTCGAAGCCGCATGGAGCGAAACTCAGGAACTGGGACCGATCCTGCTGACCGGAATGGCGCTGTCGGTTCCCGTTTCGATTCTGATCATCCTCGGCGCGGTGCGGATGATGAATCTGCAGTCGTACCGCTTCGCCCTCGCCGCCGCGATTCTGGCGCTGCTGCCGTTGACGTTCATGGTCGTTGTGGGGGTCCCGTTCGGCATCTGGGCGCTGGTGGTGTTGGCCCGGCAGCGGGTGAAAGCGGCGTTTCCGGAGCGTCCGCCGGCCGCCGACGACGCATCGCTGCGGCCGGTGCGCGGTCCGGGCATCGGGCTGGTCGTGACCGGTATCGCAAACTGGATCGGCATTCCGATTGCGATCTCGATCCTGCTGTACTTCGCGGCGGGACCGGAAGCTGGAGGGGACCCCTTCATCCTGTTGATGATGGTGGCGCTGACCGCCCTGCTGGCCAGCAGCCTGATGATCGCCGCCGGACTGCTGATGATGCGGCAACAGGCCTTCTGGCTGTGCGTCGTCGGCAGCGTGCTGGCGCTGGTCGTCACGCCGGGGAATCTCATCGGGCTGCCGATCGGCATCTGGGCGCTGGTGGTGCTGTCGCAAACGGACGTCCGGAAGCGGTTTGGAGCCGATCGGGAGTCGAGCAACGGCGGGATTGACTCGCGGACCGGCCCCAACGCTGGGCGTCATCTCCTGCAAGGACCGGCGGAATCCCTGTTGATTGTTGGCGGCGCTGCCTTGTTGTGGGCGCTGGGGATCGGGTTGTGGCTCGCTTTCGCGTCGGCCGGGTGGGATCCCGATGCACCTGGAAGTTCCCCCCAGCGACGCTTGCAATCCGGATTGTTGATGTTCTCGATCACGTACGCCGTCTACGCCCTGTGCCTGGCGGCGGCGGGATTGCTGATGCGGCGGTTGCACGCCCGGCTGTTCGCTTTGCTGTCCGTCGTTCTCGTCGGCATCCTGCTTCCGGCCACACTGGCGGTCAACGTGATGATGGAACACGAAAGCATTCGCGAGTGGCCCGTCGGGATACCGATGTGGCTGGGAATGCCGGTCGCCCTGTGGGCGGCGATGGTGCTGTTCCGACACGATGTCCGCGACGCATTTGCCATCCGGGAAAGCAACGCCTCGGCGGAGCGGCCCGGCACGCTGGCCCGCGCCTGGAACGACTGGTGGTCGCAGCGCGACCGCACCTTCACGACCATCGCCAAGATCGTGCTGCTGGTGCTGTACGTGATCGGCCTGTGGACGTTCTTCAGTTCGCAAGGGGGCGGCCGGGCCGAGGCGTTCCGCCACACCATCGGCCAGCCGTCGCCGTGGTTCGTCGTGGAAAAGGATTCCGGCGGGTTTCGCTGGCACATCACGCTCAACTCGTGGGCGTGGCTCGTGGCATTCGCGGCGTTCGGCTGCTACTACGCCTGGTATCGCATCCGGCTGACGGAGGGAACGAAGATCGGCCGTTTCGAAACGCCGCCGGCTCAGATCGTTTTCTGGGGCGTGATCGCGGTGTTTGCGATTGCGCTGGCGATGTCGCCGCTGTTCCTGTACTGACATGGGGCCCTTTCGATCTGGAAACAGCCTTTCGAACGTCTCTTGAGCCGTTTCGGCCGAATCGCTATCTTCCGGCCCCTCCTCCTGCTCCACATCCCCTTCCTCGTCCGCTAATCTCGACGTGTTCGCGGTGAATCGCCCGCTGCCGGACGGTTCTCGCGGCGCGTGTGCACTCATGCTTCGTCTGGGCATCGTCGATTTCGATTCCTCGCATGCGATCGAGTTCACCCGGCGGTTCAACCACGCCGGCGTGGACGCCGACCAGCGCGTCGACGGCGCGCGGGTCGTGCTGGGCTGCCCCGGGACGTCGCGGATGTCGCGGGAGCGCATTCCCGGTTTCACCCACGAGGTCCGCGCGTGCGGCGTCGAGATCGTGGAATCGCCGACGGAGATGATCGGCCGCATCGACGCCGTGCTGGTGCTCTCGTTGTGCGGGTCGGCCCATCTCGCAGGCGTGCGGCCGTTTCTGGAGGCGGGCATCCCGGCCTACGTCGACAAGCCGTTCGCCTGCTCGCTGGACGACGCGGAGGAGATGATCCGCCTCGCGGAGGAACACAACGTCCTGCTGTATCACTCGTCGGCATTGCCGTTCTCGGCGGAAGTGTGGGCATTCCACCGGCAGGCGGACCGGCTGGGGCGGGTGAACGGCGCGATCGCCTACGGCCCGGCGAAACGGGCGGAAGGGAATCCGGGGCTGTTTCATTACGGCATTCACTCCGTCGGCCTGCTGTTCGCGCTGCTGGGGACCGGTTGCGAATCGCTGGCGAACGAGTACGCCGACGCCGCCGAGGTCGTCACGGCCCGCTGGGCCGACGGCCGGCTCGGCACGCTCCGCGGCAACCGCGGCGGCGCGACGCCGGATGCATGCGTCGCGGCGCACCCATCCAGGGTCGCGACGCGGTACGGTTTTGTTGCGTTCTGCGACAACGGCGTCGTGCACCAGACGGTCTCGACGCGGTACGCCTACCGCAACCTGTGCCGGTCGATCGTCGAGGCGTTCGAAACCGGAACGCCGGCGGTTTCCCACGAGCAGAATCTGGAGGAAGTCCGCTTTGTGCTGGCCGCGCTGGACAGCGAGGCCGGCGGCGGCAAACGCGTTTCGCTACAGTCCGTCACCTGACACATTCCACCCGCGGCACGGAGGCCGAATCGATGAAAACCGGGTTGTTCACGCTGGCGGCGGTGCTGTTTGCCGCCGCTCCCTGCTTCGGGCAGGAGTTCTGCATCTTCACCACGGTCTACGACGAAAGCTCGGCCCGGGCGACGGCGGACGTGAAGCCGACGGCGGACGTGAAGCCGACGGCGGTGGCCCGGCCGGTGACGCTGTTTCACGCCGGGCGGGTCTACGACTGGATGCCCGCGCAGGAGGAGGTCATCATCTTCGAGCCGATGCAGGACCGCTTCACGATCCTGCACACGAAACAGCAGATCGCGACGACGGTGCACACCGATGAGATCAAGCACCTGTTGCAGACCGCGCGCCGCGCGGCCGGCGAATACAGCCGCAAGCTGCGGGCCGGCGGCCGCCCCGCCGACACGTCGCGGGCCGATATGCTCGACTTTCAGCTCAAGCCCGAGTTTCGCAGTGACTACGACGGCAAGGCGAAGACGCTCTCGTTGATCAGCCCGCACCTGCGGTACGACGTCCGGCTGGAAGTCGTCGAGACGAAAGAGTACGCCGCAGCCTACCGGAATTACGCCGACTGGGTGCACCGCCTGAACTACGTGATGCAACCCCGCCTGCTGCTGCCCGGTCCGCGGCTGGCGCTGAATAAGGCGCTGGCCGAAAAACAGGCGTTGCCGCTGGAAGTGAAGCTGCGGCTGAACACGACCCCGGCGGTGCAACTTCGGGCGGTGCACGTCATTCAGTGGAAGCTGGAGCGGAAGGAACGGCAGATGATCAACAGTTGGAACGCGCTGCTGGCCCGCCCCACGACGAAAAAAGTCCCGTTGCGGCAATACCAGAAGCTGCTGGGTATGCGCACGACGAGCCGCTGAGGCGAGCCGGGAGCGTCAGCGACCGGAGGAGTTCACGTCAATTCCCAGATCACCCCGTTCGGCCCCGCATTGACGACTGTCGTCGGCCCCACCGTTTCGTGCCGGCCGGCGCAGGCGTGGATGTGCCCGCAGACCAGCAGCCGCGGTCGCCGCGACTGCATCACATCGCGCACCGATTCGCTGCCGATGTTTTCGCCGTTGCCGCTGACGTCGAGCGTCCCCTTCGGCGGGGAATGCGAGACGAGCACGCCGCCGGTGGGGCAGTCGGCCAGCAGTTCGGCGGCCTGTTGTTCGCTGAGGTCGTAGCTCCACGCCCCGAACGGCGTCTCCGGCACGGCCCCGCCCAGTCCGAAAAACTCGACGCCGGCGATCGTCGCCCCCGTGCCATGCAGCACGTGGGCTGTTTTCCAGTTCTCGCAGGCGTGCCGCAACTCCTCGAACGACTCGGCGTTGCCCGGAACGAGGACGGTGGGAATCGTGAGGCTCGCGAGCACATCGATCGTGACGTGAATATCCCGCCGACAGGTGGCGAAGTCCCCGGCGCCGACGGCCGCGTCGCAACCGCGCGCCAGCGACAACAGCCGACGTGCCGCGTCGGCGTCACAGTGCAGGTCGCTGAAGAGGAGCAGATTCATGGGGGACGCTCCTTTGGGTGCGAGGACGCCGCGGGAACTTGATCGTCAGCCGGCGGCAATCGTGAGGATGCGGGATGGACGGTGGAGGATGGCCGGACTTGCTTCCGAGAGCACGCGATCCTCTGCAGAAAGGCGGAAGGCGGAAGGCGGAAGAGGCCGCGGCGCGAGGCTTGCGAATGCGGGACGTCGCCGCGTTCGGCGTCCATTCCCCGCGACGGTTGTTCCGGCTTCTGGGCCGCATGCGGCGGCGCGGCGTCGGGGGGGACGCCGAACAGTCGGCGAATCGGGGCGAACAGCATCCGCAGCGGCGATCGGCGGGGCCGCGAGGCGTTCTCCCAACTGTCCAGCCAGTCTTCGCAGTCCCGCAGCGAGCCGGTAAAGACCGTCACGTCGTCATCGTTGATGACGGTCCACCGATCGGCCTCCACATGCCGGATCGAATAACTCATGGTCGGCCCGCTGTACGGAAGAGACGAAGATCATCGCCGCGGGATCGGTCGAGGGTTTTGCTGACCGCCGCCGAAGAGGCCGCCGTAGCTCTGGAACACCGCCGGATGGCCGGTCGTCCCCAGCCCGCCCCCCAGCGAACGCGACGGGGGACGGCCGATCTCTTCGATCTCGCGGCTGAGACCGCGCAGCGCCTGCGACTGCTGCTGATAGGCGGCGCGGAATTCGCGCTCGGGGAGCACGCGGCGGTAGTACTGGAACCCGATGCCTCCGTCGCGGCGCAGCAGATTCAGATAGGGGCTGATCGTCGGCCTGGCAGGCACGGCATCGAGGCCGGTGCGAATCGTAGGCAGCGCCGGCAACTGGGCGTGCGCGACGGCGGGGAAGGCCGCCGCCACGATGACGGTGCAGGTGATTCGAAACATCACCGTCGACTCCTTGTTTCCGAGGGGAATGCAGATTTCAGACGGGTTGCTGGAATTCTACGACCGGTTCCCTGGATTTGCGAGCGCCGGCCGGAAAGCGGAAGGCGGAAGGCGGAAAGCCGCTCTATCTCCGACCGACGGCTAAGCCGCAAGCGGCGCCCTACGCTTCCCAGTCGACGTCGATGCGGGTCGTCAGCATTTCGGCGATGTCTGCGCTTTCGGACGAACTGTTCTTCAGCAGGGCGACGATGTCGCTGTACGGGATGCCCTCGATTTCGTCGCAGATGAACGTCCGCCGCTCGGCGTCGTCCCGGACGACCGTCGCGAAGTCGCCGCATTGCGCCTGGATGGCGGCGACCATGGAAGGATGCGTCGCCGCCGCGCCATCCAAGGCGGCGACGTGCTCATCGCTGACGCCCGCGATGGCGACGAGCAGCCGCGTGGCGCCGCGGGTCTTCAGCAGCCGCTTGTGCACGTCGAGCGTGAGGTCGGTCCAGAGACCGACGGGCGCGGCGGCGGCGGTCTCCCCGCCGATGACTTTGGCCACGAACGAATTCAGCCGTTGGCGTCCCTGGCTTTCCGCCCCGGGGCCGCGGAGAAAATCAAAAACGCCGGCGCAGCGGCCCGTCACCGAGCGGAACACGTATTCGGCCGCTTCATCGAGGGTGTTCCCCGGGCGGTCCGATCCGTCGGCCCTCAACTGCACGAAGTACGAGCGATCGAACGGCGACAGATGGCTCGCGTCGGGAATCCCCGCGTCGCGGTCTCCCGAATAGCAGCCCGTGCCATTGAAATGCGCCAGCTCGCGGAGAAACGCGAGGCCGTTCGCGACCGGCAGCGCAGCGTTGTTCGCGGCAGCGGCCTCATGCTGGAGGAACACGCCCGTGATGCCGGCTTCATCGAGCTTCAGTTCGGCCAGCGCGCGGCGCATCGCGTAGCCGGCGTCGAGGACCATGCCGCCGCCCGTCCCGCCGCCCACGCCGGCGATGACGAACACCCGCGGCAGCCGATTTGAGTCGAGAGACGAGAGTCCAGAGACGAGAGCCACGGACTCCGCATCACATACGCTTTCTGGCTCTGGACTCTCCGCTCTCGACTCTCGGCACGTCGCGTCGCCGATAGGCATGGTGGCAAAGCTGCCGCGGTCCGCGGCGTCGGCGTCGTCCGCGTGGCGGAAGCTGCCAGCTTCCGAACCGACGCTGGCAGCATCGGCCACGACCCTTTCGAGCGACTTGCGGAACGCGAGGGAGATTTCGCGGTAGTGGTCGACGAACGCCAGCCGTCCCAGCGCCCGGATGCCCTCGGTCTTCCGCGAGCGGGGAATGTTGAACAGCCAGCGCCGCGCAATCCATTCCAGCAGCCGCTTGAATTTCTTGCGATACTCGGATGAGCGTTTCAGCGGCGCGGTGAGGATGTCGCCGTGCGTGAGGCATTCGCCGCCCTTCCCGTACATCGCCTCGTAGATGTCGGCTTCGTCGGTGTCGATGTAGAGCAGCCGGATGGGCGCCGAGACACCCGGCGTCTCGGCGGCGGCGAGCCGTGCCTTGAGGGCCTTCAGCAGTCGGCCCGCGACGCCCCCCAGCCCGACGACGACGGCGGGCCGGGGCGTGGAGGTCACGTTGTTCAGCGACACCGGCCGCAGGATTCGCGGGCTGCGGGTCTCGATGTCGGTTTCGGAATCGACGTCGGTTTCGTAGAGGAGCGATTGCTGCTGCTCGGAATCCCCGGCCGGAGATTTCCGCGGCTGTTTCGAGTCCCGGACACCCGGTGCTTTGGAAACACCGGGAGTCTCCGCGGCCTGCGGAGCGTCTTCAGCGCGACCGGCGGATTCCAGCGCGTTAACGAACGCCGTGCACGACTCGAATCGCTTGCGTGCGTCCTTCGACAGCGCCCTGAGGACGGCCGAGTGGTCGCTGCGGGACAGCAGCGTCAGGTCGGGCGAGCTGTGCAGGTGCTGCGAAATGAGCTGGGCCGAGGTCCGCCCGCGGAACGGCGGCTGGCCGGTCAGCAGGTACTGATACACGCAGGCGAGGCTGTACTGGTCGCTGTGACGCCCCGGTCTGCCCTCGAAGACTTCGGGGGCGGCGTACAGGGGGGTCATCCCGGCGACGGCCGACAGGCTCGCGTCGCGGAGGTCTTTCGTGAGGCCGAAGTCCGCCACCTTCACGTGCCCGCCGATCAGCAGCAGGTTCTCGGGCTTGATGTCGAGGTGCTGCAGCGAATGCTGCTCGAACATGTAATCGAGGGCGTCGGCTACGTCGTGCATGTACCGCAGCAGCCGGTTCCGCTCGATTCCCGCCGACCTGGATGAGGAGTCGGAGGTCGGAGGTCGGAGGTCGGAGGTCGGAAAGGAAGAATCGTCGATCGCCGGCCCGACCTCCG
>Ga0268386_10001558_pt1 | contig 15790 bp, 13 predicted proteins | sample RVTome_15_FD_200260 | JGI IMG/M metagenome (GOLD analysis project Ga0268386, IMG submission 200260) | Soil microbial communities from uranium-contaminated site in the Upper Colorado River Basin, Wyoming, United States - RVT150D86... ...
AAACCGTCAAACGCTTTTGGCAGATTCGGAAGTACAATAGTGCGCCTTAAAGTCCGATAATCGTAGGCGCCATAGGAAATCCCAAAAATTGATGTTGCAAAGGGAATCACTGCGGTGGCCAGCGCCGCCTTTTCAAGGAAAGCCGCGCGGGTGATCTTTTTCCCTGGCAGTGCATCGTCAGGCCGCTTTTTCCTGGAAACCAGCAGGGTCCTGATCCAGATCGTAGTATCCTGTATTATGGTCGTTGCCACCGGGATGGCTTTGGTGCCATAAATGATGAACAGCGCTGTAATGTTCCACTGGCTTATCCCTTCCTGAACGCCCAGTTGGTCAGCCTGATAGTACATGATGACCGTAGTAACTGCGAACAGGGTGGTACCTCCGACCGCTGCATAGATCAGAATGCGAAGAATGCGGTTAAGCCGCGGTGTGGTACGCCGCAACAGCGACAGAAACAAAAAGTCCACCAGCAGGATGACGGAAATGACAATGAAGGCGAGTACAACCTTGTTCTGAAGCATCGCACAAATTTAGGGCTAAATAAATGAAGCAACCCGGAACTGTTGAACTGCTTCGTCAGCTCGGTTTGCCCGTGTCTGCCGTCAGGGTTACATCACCACACCTTAAACCCCATACCTATATGCCTCCCACCTACCCGGCGGCTTCACTACCTCCAACAATCGCCGGGGCAGGAAAAGTTGCAGCCTCATATCGGGCAGCATGCCCGCTTGTGCCTAATCACTTGATCCCGTTTCCCCGGATTGTGTACCCCTGTCGAAGGAACACCATTTTTCCCGCATTTTTCGTTTTAGCGCCTCGCGCTCTTCGGGCGATAAACTGGAAAATTTTTCGTGAAGCCGGCTCTTCCAGGAGTGTTCGCCATGGTGACCCCGGAAACCCCGCTTGGCCAACCCTCCGAATAATATTTTGGAGAGTAACAGCAATCCCAGGGCTTGCCAGAAAGTAAGCAGCGGGCCGCCAAACAGCACCGGGATCAGCCAATTCCAAAGTTGTTGGGTGATAAAGGCAACCAGTGCCACCACCAAAAGGCCGAACAGTATCCAGAGCAGAAATTTTCCTCCTCTTCTCATTGCTTGTTCATTTATGTTTTGTTGTGCGGTTGACGTCACAACTTATGATTTCATATTTCATCATACAGGCTTTGCAGTCTCTTGCGCAGCGCAAGGATAGCGTACCGTTTTCGTGACAATAGCGTGTTGATGGATATCCCCTGCTCTTCAGCAATTTCCCGGAAGCTCCGCTCTTCAATTTCATTCTGGATGAATATTTCCCGCTGTTCAGCCGGCAGCTCATCCAGAGCTTCCATTATTGCTTCCCAAATCATTTCCCTCAGAAAGGCATCTTCAGGCGTATTGCCCAGGTCGGGAAGGATTTCCTGGATGGATAGGGCCATATCGTCCTCCATACCGGCCAGGTGTATCAGACTTGCCCGTTTGGGCCTTGCTGCATCCCTCCTGTAGCGGTCGATAATCTTGTTACGCGCCACTGAAAATAGCCAGGAAGTGACGCGGTCAAGCGATTCAATGGAATCGTAGCCGGCTATAAACTGGTAGAAGACATCCTGCAAGATATCTTCCGCTTCCTCCAGGCTGGACACCCGGTTACGAATAAAGCTCAGCAACCTGCCTTTTTCCCGAAGAAATGTCTGTTCTTTAACCTGCATTGCCAGATCCACAGCCTCTCCCGATTTTTCGGTTTATTGGGTAAGACGGAAGTACCGTTCAATTATTTTAAAACGCTAATTTGAAAATTTCGGAGCAAGATGCGCAGGAAATCCGCAACCGGTTATGATCGCTTACACAGAACGGGTCATTTCACTTCCAAACCAAACCCTTTACTACTACAAAGCGGGTAGCGGATCTGCCGCGCTCATTGCGTTTCACGGTTTCGGACAGGATCACCACGCTTTCGATCTGTGGTGTTCTAGTCTTGCAAATAAATATACCCTGTATTTGGTCGATCTTCCCTTCCACGGGAAAAGTACCTGGCAGGACAGTACCATCCCGCTCCGGAAACCGGATTGGCAAAAGGTATTAACCGCGTTGAGTGAGCAGGAAAACATCTCTACTTTTTCACTGGCGGGCTTCAGCCTGGGTGGTAAATTCGCACTGGCGTCACTGGAAGCATTTCCGCAAGCAACACAGGAACTGTTCCTTATCGCCCCCGACGGCCTCGCTCCCAATTTCTGGTATTCGCTAGCCACCTATCCCCTGCTGTTCAGAAAGGTGTTCAGGGGGATGATCCGGCATCAGGGGCGGTTCGCCGCCCTTACAGCAATGGCAAAACATTTGCGGCTCGCCGACAACTGGATCCTTCGCTTTGCGGAAAACCAGATGAACACAGTGGATAAGCGCGCCCGCGTATACAATACCTGGGTAGTATTCAGGCATCTCCGATTTGATCCGGGTCAGGTGAAACGGCTGATCGAAGAAAACAGGGTCCGGGTCGCTGTTTTTGCCGGGAAGTATGACAGGGTCATTCCCCCGGCAAAATTGAAACCTCAACTCAACCGATTGAACCATGTTTCCTTCCATGTCCTCGATTGTGGTCACAACTCCCTTGTCAACGAGGTAGTTCGATTTCTGTGAACGTAGTGGATTTCGCCAGGAAAAAAGCAGAAAAAAGGTCAAACCGTGTTACTTTTGCGCTTCGCTTAACGGTTTTTCCTCCATGATCCTATTCTTCCGTTTTGATGCCGGCAAGATCTACGCTGTTGGTACGATACAGCCATTGAATAAACCGGATATTGAAAAGTTGACGTGGCTCTTTGGCGACGCTGAACCATTGCCCGACCCGTCGCTTAAAGGACCATTCGCGGGACCCAGGAAAGAGATGATAACGCCCTGGAGCACCAATGCCGTTGAGATAACCCAGAATATGGGCATACGCGGGATTCTCAGGATTGAAACCTTCGAGGTGGCGAAGGGTAAGGTACATTTTGATCCGATGCTTCAGCAACTTTATCCGTCCATTGATCAGGATGCATTTACCGTACACCACACACCGGATCCCGCTATCGAAATTGATTCCATCGCCGCATACAACGCCTCCGAGGGACTGGCGCTGAGCCCGGATGAGATTGCATATCTTGAATCCGTAAGCAGGGAGTTGGGAAGGAAGCTCACGGACAGTGAAGTCTTTGGCTTCTCGCAGGTGAATTCCGAGCACTGCCGCCACAAGATCTTTAACGGCACCTTTGTCATAAATGGACAGCGACAGGAAGCAACCCTGTTCCAGCTTATCAAGCGTACATCAACAGCCAATCGGAACCTGCTGGTATCCGCATACAAAGACAATGTGGCCTTCATTGAAGGACCAACTGTTGAGCAGTTTGCGCCCGTGCAGCAGGACAAGCCCGGTCTGTTCAGTACCAGGGATATTCGTTCGGTCATTTCGCTGAAAGCGGAGACCCACAACTTCCCGACAACGGTAGAGCCGTTCAATGGTGCGGCCACCGGCTCAGGCGGAGAGATCCGCGACAGACTGGCGGGCGGAAAAGGTGCACTTCCACTGGCAGGATCAGCCGTATACATTACTTCATATCCCCGGCTCGAAGGAGGAAGGCCCTGGGAAAACAGGCTACAGCCAAGGAAATGGTTGTATCACAGTCCTGCTGAGATCCTGATCAAAGCCTCTGACGGCGCCTCTGACTTTGGCAACAAGTTCGGACAACCGTTGATCTGCGGCAGCGTCCTGACCTTTGAATATGCTGAAGCCGGTACGATGTATGGATTCGATAAAGTGATCATGCTTGCCGGGGGCATAGGATTTGGCAAGAAAGAGGACAGCATCAAGGGAAAACTGGGAAGGGGCGATAAAATTGTATTGCTCGGCGGTGATAACTACCGAATCGGAATGGGCGGAGGGGCTGTTTCCTCCGTGGCTACAGGAGAGTACGCAAATGCCATCGAGCTAAATGCCGTCCAGCGTTCCAATCCTGAAATGCAAAAGCGCGTAATGAATGCCATACGCGCAATGGTGGAGTCGGATAGCAATCCGATCATTACCATTCATGATCATGGCGCGGGCGGACACCTGAATTGTTTTTCTGAAATACTGGAAGAGACCGGAGGCGTCATTAACCTGGACAAGCTTCCTGTCGGTGACCCTACCCTGTCTGAAAAAGAGATCATCAGCAACGAATCTCAGGAACGCATGGGGCTTGGAATGCGGGATGAGGACCTTGCGATACTGCAACGGGTATCGGAGCGCGAGCGTGCTCCATTCTACATTGCCGGTGAAGCAACCGGCGATCAAAAACTTATATTCGGTAATTCGGCAAGCGGAAAGAAGTCGATTGACCTTGAGGTAAGGCATCTTTTTGGTTCGTCGCCGGTAACCGTAATCAGAGACCATGATATCCGGGTCAACCGCGAAGCTGTTAAATACGACATGCACGCGCTGCCTGAATATATTGTGCAGGTCCTGCAACTGGAAAGCGTTGCGTGCAAAGACTGGCTCACCAATAAGGTGGACCGTTCAGTAACCGGAAAGGTGGCGATGCAGCAAACGTGCGGAGCCATTCAATTGCCGCTCAATAACGTAGGGGTTATGACGCTGGACTATTCCGGAACCAGCGGGGTTGCGACTGCGATCGGTCATGCGCCGGCCGCGTCAATGATCGATCCTGTTGCAGGGGCCAAACTTGCTATTGCAGAAGCGCTGACCAACCTGGTATGGGCACCCCTGACACATGGCCTCAAAGGGGTTTCACTCAGTGCAAACTGGATGTGGCCTTCGAAGAACGAGGGCGAAGATGCGCGGCTGTACAAGGCAGTTAAAGCAGTCAGCGCGTTTGCTATTGAGCTTGGCATCAATATTCCTACCGGTAAAGACTCATTATCAATGACGCAAAAATATCCGGACGGCAAAGTCGTCTATGCCCCGGGTACCGTGATCATTTCCGCAGCGGGGGAGGTCAGCAATGTCCGTCAGACCATCAGTACCGACGTGCAACCCGTGCCTGGGACCAGCATCATCTACATTGATTTTTCCCCGGGGCCTTTTTCATTGGGAGGCAGTAGTTTCGCTCAGGTTGCCGGCCAATTGGGTAATGATACACCCACGGTAGTTAGTGAAGAATATTTCAAGGCAGCCTTTGACGCCGTTCAGGACCTCATCCGCCGGCAACTCGTGCTGGCCGGTCATGACATTTCTGCAGGCGGGATGATCACCACCCTGCTTGAAATGTGTTTTCCCGTTCCGGATGCGGGCCTTGAAATCAGTATGCCTGCTTTTGGTGAGGATCACATCAGGATACTCTTCAGCGAAAAGCCCGGCGTCCTCATTCAGGTACAGGATGCCGGTCAGGTAACAGGGATCCTGGCTTCCAAAGGACTTCAGTTCCATGTACTGGGTAAGGTAACAGCCGGGCGCACAGTAAAGCTGGATGCGAATGAATTCGACATTGATTCCCTTCGAAGTGCATGGTACAGCACGTCACACAAACTTGACCGGCTTCAGCGGCCGGCACATCACGCCGACAACAGATTCGCCAACTTCAGCAACCAGCCGCTAACATACGCCTTTCCCTCCTCCTTTGACGGACGTCTTGAGCGGTACGGCAGCGATCCCCGTCGTCAGACGCGGAGCGGGATAACGGCTGCTATAATCAGAGAAAAGGGCGTTAACGGTGACCGCGAGCTGGCATACTCGCTTCACCTTGCCGGCTTTGACGTCAAGGATGTTCATATGACCGATCTGGTTTCGGGCAGGGAAGATCTCAGGGACATAAACCTGATAGCCTTCCCCGGAGGTTTCTCCAACTCGGATGTCTTAGGTTCTGCTAAGGGTTGGGCGGGCGCATTTCTTTATAACGAAAAGGCCAAAAAAACACTAAATGACTTCTTTGAGCGAAAGGATACCTTGTCCATCGGGGTGTGCAACGGTTGCCAGCTCATGATGGAACTGGGTCTGCTCTATCCGGAATGGAGCCATCATCCGAGGATGCACGTGAACGGCTCCGGAAGATTTGAATCGGCATTCATCAACCTGACCATCCCCGATTCCAATTCGGTAATGCTCAGGAGCCTTGCCGGAGCCAGGCTCGGCGCCTGGGTTGCACACGGTGAAGGAAGATTCCGCCTGCCCGCAGACAAGGGATTGTACCAGGCCGCCGCGTATTATTCCTACCGTGATTATCCGGGCAATCCAAATGATTCCGACGCTGCAGTAGCGGCCCTGTGTTCCCATGATGGCCGGCACCTTGCCATTATGCCTCATCTGGAAAGGTCGTTATTTCCATGGAATTGGGCGTTTTATCCTGCCTTCCGGAATGGTGATGAAATTTCTCCCTGGTTTGAAGTTTTTGTGAACGCAATCAACTGGATAAGAATGCAATCCTGAGTTTTTCACAAAACCATACTGCTTTGTGTTGTTAAGGTATTGATTTTGGTTTATATTCAACTTTCAATACGGGAAAGTCGGTCTGAATTAATACAGTTGGTTATGAATAAAGTCTACTTAGCTTCCCTGGCAATCTTGTTTACTGCATGCCTGGGTTACAAAGAACTTCCGGTCGAATACGACTACAGTTACAAAGGTAATTTCAAGAAGTATCGGACCTTTGATATTATGCGGCCGGCGGCACCTACCGACTCGTCCATGACCAATGAAATGATTGAAAAATCCATCGTTTCGCGGATGAAGTTTCTTGGCTACCGTCAGAGCTCCAACAAGCCCCACCTGATCATAGGCTTCAAGATGTTTAATGACAGCCTCCGCTTTCACGGATATAACCAGCCCGAGATCGAAGAATGGATCCGGACGCAAAATGAAAACCTCAATTACGACGCGAAGAATTTCAATCTGAAGACCGGAACGCTGCTTATTCAGTTTTACGATCGCAGGCAGAACCGTTCTATATGGCAGGGCTATGCAACTACCCAATACGGGAGTATCGATTTCAACAACAACCGCCACCTGCGCAATGCTGTCATTTCCATTCTGGATAAGTACAGGTTCTGGGCAGAAGGCTTCCTGGAAGGCGCTACAGCACAGGAAAACGACCTCTAAAAATCCCCGGTCGGGCTTATTTTTTGAAAAATAATTCTACCTTTGCAATCCCAATTTGGGGAGTTAATTCACTTTGCCCGATGGTGTAATTGGCAACACGCCTGATTTTGATTCAGGAAAGTCCAGGTTCGAGCCCTGGTCGGGCAACCGGAAGGATCCCGCCTGGACGGGATTTTTGTATTAAAGGAACCTTGTGTCAGGAGTGAACCAAAGGGCTCAACGATCATGGCTGTAAAAATTCTAAGTGGAAGCGCTACCATCTACCTGGCACAGCGGATCGCTCATGCCTACGGTGAATCGCTGGGCAAGGTGCAGTACCAGCGATTCAGTGATGGCGAAATGTCACCTTACATCGGAGAGTCCGTTCGCGGGCATGAAGTTTTCATTATCCAGTCTACCTTCTCCCCCGCAGACAACCTGCTCGAACTCCTGTTGATGGTGGACGCTGCCCGACGGGCAAGCGCATCCAGTGTGAATGTCCTCATTCCCTACTTCGGATATGCGCGTCAGGATCGGAAGGACAAGCCCAGGGTCTCCATTGCAGCCAAACTGATTGCCAACCTTATCTCAGCAGCAGGCGCTAACCGGATCATGGCATGCGATCTCCACGCGGACCAGATACAGGGATTTTTCGATATCCCCGTAGACCACCTCGATGGCGAATACATCTTCGTGCCCTACCTGAAGTCGCTGGGGCTCGCAGATATCATGTTCGCCTCTCCCGATGTCGGGGGAATCAAACGGGCGCGAAGCTTTGCCAAATTCTTTGACGCGGAACTGGCGGTATGCGACAAGTACAGAAGGGAAGCCAACAAGGTAAGTTCAATGCGCCTGATCGGTGAGGTTGATGGAAAGGACGTCGTACTTGTTGATGACCTCGTTGACACCGGCGGAACCATCTGCAAAGCAGCTACCCTGTTGAAAGAAAAGGGGGCCAAATCCGTACGGGCAGTCTGCACGCACGCCGTATTATCGGGAAATGCCTATGAAAACATCGCTGGGTCTGTTCTCGAAGAGCTTGTCGTTACGGACACTATTCCGCTTAAGGAGTCTTCCGAAAAGATCAAGGTGTTGACGGTATCCGATCTCTTTGCCAAGGCAATCCGGAAAATTCACGATCACGAATCCATTAGTTCGCTATTTATTCAGTTGTAAATCATTTTAAACAATTAAACATATACTATTATGAAAACAGTTGAGATTATAGGGTATAAAAGAGCAAATCTCGGCAAATCCGTCTCGCAAAGATTACGGGATGAAGGCAATGTTCCCTGTGTGCTCTACGGTGGTGGTACGCAGGTTCATTTCTATTCGCCCATGATCCTGTTCAGGGAGTTGGTATACACCAACGAGGCGCACTTTGTTCATCTCAATATTGAGGGGGAAGAGTCACAGGCGATCCTTCAGGATATCCAGTTCCATCCGGTCAGCGAGGTCATTCTTCACGCCGACTTTCTCCGGATCGCGGAAGATCGAAAAATCAAGATGAGCATACCCACCCGCCTCGTTGGTCAATCGCCGGGAGTGGGCAAAGGCGGCACGCTGGTACGGAAAATGAATGCGCTGACCGTCCGGGCCTTGCCAAAAGATATACCTGACCACATCGATGTGGACGTATCGCAACTCGATTTCCATCACGCCGTGAAGGTAGCTGATGTTGTTTCAGCGGGGCTTGAGTTCGTCGAGGCCAAATCATCGCCCATTGCGGTGGTTGAAGTTCCCCGCGCTGCAAAAATGGCCGATGAGGCCGCTGCCGCAACAGCAGTGCCTGCGGAAGGTGCTGCGGCCGCTCCGGGAGCCGCCCCTGAACCGAAAAAAGAGGAAGGGAAAAAATAAATACCTGAAACCCATGCGTCAGGAGTCCCGGATACAACGGGACTCTTTTCATTTTATCACCCGCCGGTATATCGCGAAACGTTATTCCGGAGCGTGCTGTCCGTACGGGTTCGGAGTAATGCCAACACAGTAAAACCATGAAGTATCTTATAGCGGGATTGGGGAATATAGGAGCGGAATACGAGCTCACCCGACATAACGCCGGCTTCCTGGTGCTGGACCAGCTTGCCGACAAACATAATACAGATTTTACCACCCAACGGCTGGCCGATAAGGCGGACTTCAGACACAAGAGCAGATCCATTCACCTTATCAAGCCAACCACGTATATGAACATGAGCGGCAAGGCAGTGTTGTACTGGATGACAGCATTAAAGATACCCATGGCAAATGTCCTGATCGTCGTGGATGATGTCGCTTTACCTTTTGGCAGTTTGCGGATGCGGGGAAAAGGCAGCGCCGCGGGCCACAACGGTCTAAAAAATATTGAAACGGAACTCGGCAGTCAGGATTATCCCCGGCTTCGGATCGGTGTGGGTGATGGCTTTCCGAAGGGACGGCAGGTGGAATATGTACTTAGCCGTTTCAGTCCGGAGGAATTTGAGTCATTACCAGCAATCATGAACAAAGCGGTCGATATGACCCTCTCTTTTTGTACCCTTGGCCTGGAACGCACCATGAGCCAGTATAATGACTAATACGATGAACCACACGATTCACCTGGCCATTCAGATTGTCCCTCTGGTGAGCCGCCAACAAGCTTACGGTTTGATCGACAAAGCTATCGAAGCGATAGCGGCGACCGGCTTGCCTTATTCGGTAGGACCAATGGAAACCGTTCTGGAAGGAACATACGATGAAGTCCTTTCAGCGGCAAGAAAAGCCCAGCAAGCCTGTCTTGATGCAGGTGCCGATGAGCTTGTTGTAAACATCAAGCTGCATGTCCGCAAGAACGGCGATGTGACCATGGATGAAAAGCTGGCCAAGTATTCCTGAGCCGGGGCTTTAGCTCACCGGTGCCCCGGGTGTTACCCATCCGGCGGGGAGGATCAGGCGCAATTTGCCGTCGCTGTCTTCAGCCATAAGAATCATGCCCTGCGATTCAATGCCCAGCATCTTGCGCGGTGCAAGGTTCGCAATCAGCGTCACCTGTTTGCCTATCAGATCCTCAGGCAAATAATGCTTCGCTATCCCACTTAGAATGGTGCGTTTGTCTACGCCGGTATCTACGGTTAGCTTGAGTAGCTTGTCTGACTTATCCAGCCTCTCAGCGTCCAATACTTTGCCAATGCGGATGTCAAGCTTTGCAAAATCGTCGAACGCGATCTGCGGCTTCAGGGGCTGGACGGTGGTTTGCGGAACGGGTCTGTTTTTTTCTTTTGCTTTGCCGAGTTTTTCTACCTGTCTGGCTATCTCTTCATCCTCCACATTGCGGTAAAGCAATTCAGGCCTGTTGAGCTGGTGACCTGCAGCAAGTGTTTCAATCAGCTCCTGCCTGGACCAGAGGGTTCCCCATGCTTTTTTCAGGATTTCGCTATTGAGCTGGCGATGGAGGCACATTGCGCCATCCGGAAGGAACGGCTCACACGCAAGCGCAATATTGCCGCATACGTTCAGCGCGAAGTTCATGATAAAACCCACAGCCTCCATATCATCTTTGGCCAGTTTCCAGGGCTGTGTTTCGGCAAGAAACCGGTTTCCGATCCGCGACAGGTTCAACATATGAAACTGCGCCTCCCTGAAACGGAAGGTTTCGAGCGCGCTGATCATCTCACGAATGGTTTGGTTGAGTTCGGCGCGTGCCTGGTCGCAGACGCCTGCAATTTTTGAGCGCACTTCAGTGTTATCGGAAAGCGTACTGTCTGACGGCACCTTACCCTCAAAGTATTTCCAGGCAAGCACCATGACCCGGTTGACAAAATTACCCATCACGGCCACGAGTTCGCTATTGACCTTCAGCTGATAATCCTTCCAGGTAAAATCGGAGTCTTTTGTTTCCGGCGAAATCGAAGTGAGCACGTACCGGAGCTCATCGCGTCTTCCCGGAAGCTCTTCCAGGTACTCGTGGAGCCATACGGCATGATTGCGGGACGTTGAAATCTTATCGCCCTCCAGATTCAGGAATTCATTGGCCGGAACGTTATCCGGGAATATGTAGTCTTCCGCCGCCCTGAGTATCGCCGGAAATATGATGCAGTGAAAAACGATGTTGTCCTTGCCGATAAAATGAATCAGCCTTGTATCCGGATCCTTCCAGTAGGTTTGCCAGTCGTCGGGTCTAAGCTCCTTCGTAGCCGATATATAGCCGATCGGGGCATCAAACCAAACGTAGAGCACTTTCCCGCTGGCAGAGGGCAGCGGAACGGGCACCCCCCAATCAAGGTCCCTGGTGATCGATCTGGGCTGCAGCCCCTGATCAATCCAGGACTTGCATTGTCCGTAAACGTTTACTTTCCAGTCGGACTGATGTCCTTCGATGAGCCATTCCTTTAGCCATGCTTCATACTTGTCCAATGGGAAATACCAGTGCGTTGTTTCTCGCAGTACCGGTGTCTTGCCCGACACCGTGGAGCGGGGATTTATTAGTTCCCGCGGGCTCAGGCTGGTTCCGCAACGTTCACATTGGTCGCCGTACGCATTTTCGTATTTGCAATTCGGGCATGTTCCGATGATGTACCGGTCCGCGAGGAAGATCCCTTCCTGTTCATCATAATATTGGTCGGAAGTATCCTCCTGGAAGATGCCCTTTTCATAGATGTTGGTAAAGAACTCCTGCGCCGTTTCATAGTGCACCTTGCTGGATGTCCTCGAATAAATATCAAACGAGATCCCGAAGTCCTGAAACGTTTTTTTCATTAAGGCATGATACTTATCAACAAATGCCTGCGGGGCTACCCCCTCCTTTCTGGCTCCGATGGTAATGGCAACGCCATGTTCATCGGAGCCGCCCACATAAATGACATCTTCACCGCGGAGCCTGAGAAACCGGACGTATGTATCGGCGGGGAGGTATGCGCCGGCAATATGCCCGATATGAAGCGGGCCGTTGGCATACGGCAATGCTGAAGTGATGGTATATCGCTTGAACTTTTTCATTGGAGACTGATCCTGTGTTGAAATCCGGGCGCCTGACGCACCCTTGCAAAGATGATAATAGAAATGCTGCAAAAAAAATTACTAGACCGCTACTTCTGCGCGCATTCGGGAAGTGCTGAGCGAGAACTTGACAAAGAATTCGGTGTACCCTTCCGGGGTTGTCTTGAGGTCTATTTGTCCGCCAATCTTTTCGGTCGCTGTTTTTGTCAGGTAGAGACCGATTCCTCCCGTTCCTGACCGCTCAGAGGCCCGGGAAAACATCTGAAATATTTTGTCGGGATTAACCTGACTTATACCGATACCGTTGTCAATAACCCGGACCTTAAGCAGGTTGCCATCCCGCTCCACCTTGATCTTCACGAATGGGTCCGCACGATCGGAGTCATTGTAAAACTTAATGGCATTATCGATAAGGTTCTCCAGGATTATCCGGATCAATTCCTTATCCGAATAAAAAATTATGTTGTCTTCAATTTCCTTTTTGATAGTAAGCCTTGGAGGAAGGCCCCTTTTCCGTTCGAGTACAATAACATCGTCCACGATTTCCCTGAAGTCGATCAGCTCGTGGCTGGCAGAAGAGTTGTTGATCTGATTGATGATCAGGAGCCGCGTCAGGATGGTATTCAGTTTCTCAGCGGTGGCGTCGAGCTTGTTGAAGTAATCGAGCGCAAGCGGGTCCTTTACATCCATTATAGCAACATTGCACATGCCCTTCAGGCTTGCCAGGGGTCCGCGGATGTCATGCGAGGTTTTATAGATGAAATTGTCCAGTTCATCATTGACCCTTTTCAGTGCCTCGTTGGCGACCTGAAGTTCTATCGTTCTGGCGTCCACCATCCGTTCCAGGTTCCTGTTGAGTGAAGTCAACTGCCGGTTCTGATCCTCGATAGTGACCTTCGCGTCAGACAACGCCTGATTCACACGCTTCTTGACGAGGTTGCTGCGATAGAGCACAAAGACCAGTAACCCGGCCAGCACGGCGATGATAACAATGGCGATATTAAACCGTTGCTGCCGAACGAGCGCTTCGTTCTTGGATGCGATAATGGCTATGTTTTGACGTTCTTCGAAATTCGTTTTTATTTTGGCAAGGTTACTGATCAGTTGCTCACTGTAAACACTGTCTTTCAAATTGATATACTTGTCCTGATAGACCGATGCCTGCTGGAAGTCCTTCCGATCCGCATAGAAGTTGGCAAAGGCGTCGAACACAGAAATTCTCAACTCGGTATATTCAATACTGTCCAGGATAACTTCCGCTTGCTTAAGAGATTGAATGGCCTGGTTGGGATTGCCTTCCCGGAGGCTTACTTCGTACAGACCGAAAAGGTTCTCGGCTTCCCATCGTTTGTTTGCATTTTGTCGTGCTATTTTGTAGGCTGATTCATAATGCTGCCTGGCCTCTTCCAGATTGCCCAATCCCAGATTGGCCGAACCCAATGTATAATAGATCGCACCCAGTCTTTCCGCGTCGCAATTGTCCTGGCAGTAGGTTAGCGCTTCATTTAAGTATTCCAGGGATTTCTGATTTTCCGACAATGCATTGTAGCAAGAGCCAATATTGATAAGGCAATCTTCGATATCATAAAAGTCATTGGCTTCCCGCTTGCTTTCCAATGCTCTTAAGAAGTATTGCAGTGCCTGTTCGAAATCCCGCAGTTTGTAGTAAACGAGGCCGATATTAGAGTAGGAGATGCTCATCTCGCTCTGATTTCCCTCCCGGATTACCAGCGATTCAAAATGATATTTCAGCGCGTTGTCATAGCTTGCCTGGTACATGTATGCCAGCCCGATACCATTGAGAAGAAATTTCAATTGATCTTTGAATTGGTTGCGGCGGGCGACACCAAGCACCGGTTTGAATACCTGTATGGCCGCCTCGAGGTTATTCAGCTTCAGGAGCATCTGACCCATGGCGCGACTTGATTCAACAATGGCCAGGCTATCACCTATCGATAGCGCTACCTCGTTGGCCTGAGCAGCATAAGAAAGAGCGACATCGTAGTCCCTGGTTGAGTTAAGTCTTGCCAGCTCGTACAGGACTTCAAACCTCGGCTTACCCCGTACGTTGGAAAGCAGTCCCTTCAATGAATCGATCTCTTGACTCTGCGCGTGACCTTCAACTCCTATCCCCAGAACACCCGACGAAAATATTGACAGGACAATAATAGCTTTAAAAAAATTATCGTACACGGGTAATTTTTAAAATTTTATTACGCTGAATAGATTAAAGACAAGCCGCACCTTTGGGTTACAATATTACTCCAAACAGAAAAAAAAAACAAAAACCTAAACCAACCCTATAATGAAAAAGCTATTCTACATCATGGCTATTGCCATCGCAAGTTCCCTCGCATTGACAGCATGTACGGACGATGAAGTGAGGCCCACAAAGCCAAGTAATGGTGGAGGCTCCGGAAGCCTGGATCCACTCTGATCAGTACTCAAAATTCAATGAACCTCAAACCACTAAACCGCTGTCAATCATGAAAAAGTTAATATACGTATTAGTAATAGCATTTGTTAGTTCAATGGCCCTCACATCCTGCACAGAAGACGAAGTAAGACCGACCAAGCCCAGCAACGGCGGCGGATCAGGCAGTCTCGATCCTCTTTAAACCAAGATAATAAATAAGAAACTTTAATCTAACAGCCATGAAAACGAAATCCCTTTTATTCATCATAGCAGCCGCAATTCTCCTGTCTTTTACGGTTATTACCAACCAATCGAAAGACGTGACGGCAACGAAAACAACCGAGACTGCAACCACACAAACGGCTCCCCGGGGCGGATTTGCGATGGAAGATCGCAATCAGTGGTAAGTAACCTAGACTGGAACAACCTCCAAAAGGTACACGATTACGTGTACCTTTTTCTGTTTAATTCCAAGAAACCAGAATGGAATCTGCCCTCTTTCTCAACTGCTTCAAAGGACCTTAGCAGGCCCTGTGCGGGTTCATGCCAAAAAGCCTGGATCCCAATTTAACAAGAAGCATAGGGAGCAAGCCTATCGGCCCTTTGGTATTACGTTCTGCAGAGCCGCAAGCCGAATTGCAATTCTCAGGACCCTCTTACGGAGGCACTGAAAGTTGAACGGCAGCCTGGCGGGTCGACCTGAAAAATAGGCCGACGAGTGACAGGACAGACAGAGAAAAGGTAACCACCAGGGCGTCGCCGTGCCGGCCAACGGAAGTCAGCCGAGGGGCACTTTTTGTAGAATTCATATGAAAATGTGACAAATTCGCACCAAATCTTACATCAAAAAATGCGCTGAACGGCCGCAATTACGCCCCTGTTTCAACGGATCTGTGAGCTGTTTTGGGCTTGAGTTGCAAGGTTTGGAACATTCTCTGATCAGCCGGCTGGCCGGGGTTTGGCGTTGTTAAGAGTTTATCCCCCGCGAAAATGCTGTTGGCTCCGGCCATAAAGCAAAGTGCCTGTTCCTCTACGGTCATCCGCAGCCGCCCGGCAGACAGGCGCACCATGGCCCCGGGCATGATTATCCTTGCCGTGGCAATCATCCGCACCATGTCCCAAACCGGCACCCTGGGCTGGCTTTCTAACGGGGTACCTGCAACAGGAACCAGCGCGTTGATAGGGACGGATTCCGGTTGCTTCGGCAAATTGGCAAGGGTCACCAGCATGCTCACCCGATCCTGATCATTCTCCCCCATTCCAATGATACCGCCGGAACAAATGGAGATACCGGCATTGCGAACATTACCGAGCGTATCAAGCCGGTCATCGTATGAACGGGTAGTAATTATTTCCTTGTAGAATTCTTTTCCCGAATCCAGGTTGTGATTGTAGGCGTACAGGCCG
>Ga0268386_10001559_pt1 | contig 15786 bp, 12 predicted proteins | sample RVTome_15_FD_200260 | JGI IMG/M metagenome (GOLD analysis project Ga0268386, IMG submission 200260) | Soil microbial communities from uranium-contaminated site in the Upper Colorado River Basin, Wyoming, United States - RVT150D86... ...
GCCAACGCGCTGAGGTCTGCAATCTGCAATCTGCAGAAGTGTCGCTACATCACAAGTCAATGCAAGCCTCCTGGCCACGGGACGCGCAGCCCTTCTGATCTGACCACGGACTACGGACTACAGACGCGCGCAGCGCTGCGTCAGTCCGAGTAATCAGAGAATCCCCAGGTCGCCCTGTATGCATCGGCGATACAGCTCCTCGAAGTCTTCGACAGTGAGCGTCCGCGGATTGCCGCCCGTGGACGGATCCTCGAACGCTTGCGGCGCGAATTCGGCCGCATGCTCATCGGACAGGCCGAGATTCGCGAGCGTATGCGGAATGCCGAGCTCGCGTCTGAGCTCAAGGATCCAGGCGAGCACCGCCTCGAACGAGTGATGCTCGAGCCCTAGCCATGCGGCGAGCCGGGCCATCCGCTGCTCGATGGCCGATCGGTTCCATTGCAACACGTACGGCATCACGACCGCATTCGTGAGACCGTGGTGCGTGCCGAGATTCGCCGAACACGGATGGCTCAGGCTGTGCATTGCGCCGAGTCCTTTCTGAAATGCGGTCGCACCCATCGACGACGCGACCATCATGGCTGCGCGCGCTTCCAGATTGGTACCGTCCGCGCAGGCCTTCGAGAGCCAGTCGTGAATCAGCCGCATACCCTCGACCGCGATCCCATCGGCCATCGGATGGAACCCGCGCGCGCAGTACGCCTCGAGATTGTGTGACAGGGCATCCATGCCGACCGCCGCAGTCATGGCCCGCGGCAATCCGACCGTCAATTCCGGGTCCGCGATCACGACGCCGGGCAGCATCCGGGGATGGAAGATGATCCTTTTCGCGTGGGTCTCGACATCCGTGATCACGGCTGCACGCCCGACCTCCGAACCGGTCCCGGAGGTCGTGGGCACCGCGACAACCGGGGCCATCCCGGCGACGTCGACGCGCGTGTACCAGTCCTCGCGATCCTCGAAGTCCCACAGTGGCCGGCGCTGACCAACCATCAGTGCAATGGCCTTGCCGGCGTCGAGCGCGCTGCCGCCGCCGAAGGCGATCACGCCATCGTGCCCGCCTTCGTGAAACACGGCCACGCCGGCCGTGACGTTGGCTGCGACCGGATTGCCCTGCACGTCGACGAACACCCGCACACCCCTACGCGCGGAGACCAGCGTCTCGACGGCTCGCTCGACCATCGGGAGCTGCGCGAGCCCTGGGTCCGTGACGATCAGCGGATCCTCGATCCCGAGCACGCTGCAGGCCTCGGGCAGCTCACGGATCCGGCCAGCGCCGAAACGTATCGAGGTCGGGTAATTCCAGTTTGCGGACAGCATGGTTCCACGACTCCAGCTCCATCGCGACCGACGGCACCTACGTGCCGCGCAGCCGCAGATGGAATGATTTCGGACGCGTCAGATGCTCATAACCGACCTTCGACAGCGTGCAGCCACGGCCGGAGTCCTTGACGCCTACCCACGCGAGCGCCGGATCGAGGTAGTCGCAACGATTCATGAACCAGGTGCCCGTTTCGATCCGCTCGCCGATCGCGATTGCGGCCTGCGGGTCGCGCGTCCAGACCGCGGCCGTCAGTCCGTAAGCGCTGTCGTTCATCCATCCGATTGCCTCTTCGTCCGACCGCACCATCATCAATCCGGCCACCGGTCCGAAGATCTCTTCGCGCATCACGGGCATCGTGTGATCGACGTCGAGCAGCGCCTGCGGCGCCACGTAGGCGCTGCCCGCGCGGTCCGCCGGGAAGCGGTGCGGGTCGATCGCCGCGCTCGCGCCTGAGCGCACGCTCGCGTCGATCTGGGCACGTATCGTCGTCGCTGCACTCGCCCGGACGACGGGGCCGAGCGTGGTGGCGCCATCGCGGGGATCGCCGAGCACGTACCGGTTCGTGAGCTCGAGCCAACCCTCGACGAAGCGCTCGTAGACCCGCTCATGTATGTAAACCCGCTGGATGCCACAGCACGACTGTCCGGAGTTGAAGTAGGCGCCGTCGACGAGGTTCTCGATCGCATGCTCGACGTCCGCATCCTCGCGCACGTACGCCGGATCGCAGCCGCCAAGTTCGAGCCCGGTCGCGACGAAACGGCTGACCGCGGCGCGCTGAATTGCGTGTCCACCGGCCACCGAGCCGGTGAACGCAACGAATCCGATCCGCGGATCGGCAATCACCCGCTCCGTCGCGGTGTGGCTCAGGTGCAGCACGCCGAACAGACCGGTGGGCAGCCCCGCGTCGGCAAAGCATTCCGCAAAGCGTTCGGCACACAGCGGTGTCTGCGCCGAATGCTTGAGCAGCACGGCGTTACCCGCCATCAGCGCTGGCACGACACTGTTGACGGCGATCAGACAGGGGTAATTCCACGCGGCGACCGTCAGTACGACGCCGAGCGGTTCGCGCCGGACGAACCGCTGGAATCCGGGCTTCGGTCCGACGTCGATGTCCGCGAGCGCATCAGGGGCGATCGCAATCATGTGCCACGCGCGCTCGAGCGTGCCGGAGACCTCATTCGGCGAGTAGCGGATCGGCCGACCTATCTGCTGCGTGATCTCCGCCGCGATCGTTTCGCGACGCCGCTCGAACGCGTCGCAGAAGGCCGTCAGGATCCGCGCCCGCTCGACCAGCGAAACGCTACGCCACGACCGCTGTGCCGCGACCGCAGCCTCGAGGACCCGATCGATCTCGGACTCGGAAGCGAGCGTGCGCTCGGCAACGACGCTGCCATCAATCGGAGAAATGGTTTGTTGGAGCATTCGCTGACGAAGGCGTTGGTTGTCAGGAGTTAGGAGTCAGCCAGAAAATCGCGTCGCGGTCGCGGGAAATTTCCCGCTAACTCCTAACCCCCAACCCCTGACAGCTTCCACTTAAATGATTTCAAAATACCGCGCGAGCTCCCAATCCGTGATGTGCTTGCGGAACTCGCGCTCTTCCCACTCACGCGTGGCCGCGAAGTGCTCGACGAACGCATCGCCGAACCAGTCGCGCGCCATCTTCGAAGTCTTCAGTCGTTGCGCTGATTCCCATAGCGTTCGCGGCAACGCCAGCCGGCGCGGAAAGCTCCGGTCGTAGGCGTTGCCCTCGACCGGTGGCTCGGGCTCGACGCGCTGCTCGACACCTGACAGTCCAGAGGCCAGCGCGGCCGCCAGGATCACGTACGGATTCGCGTCCGCTGCAGCCACGCGGTATTCGACTCGCTGTGACTTGGCACTCCCGGGGATCACGCGTAGTGCACAGGTACGATTCTCGATGCCCCAGGTCGCATCCGTCGGCGCCCAGAATCCCGGGATCAGCCGCGTATACGAGTTGATCGTCGGTGCGATCATCGCGAGCAGCTCGGGCATCAGTCTCTGCTGCCCGCCAACGAAGTGTCGCTGCACTTCACTGATCCCGTGCGGCGCATCCGGATCGTGAAAGGCGCTGCGGCCGTCGCGCGACGTCAGGGAAATATGGATGTGCCCACTCTGCCCGGGATAATCGCGGGACCATTTCGCCATGAACGTCGCCATCATCCCGTGGCGCTGCGCGAGCACTTTGACGAACGTCTTGAACAGCACGGCCTTGTCGGCGGCGTTCAGCGCCCGGTCGACGCCGATCGCCGCCTCGAGGACGCCGGGGCCCGTTTCCTCGTGCAAACCCTCGATGCCGAAGTCCATCGTCTCACCGAGCTCGAGGATGCGTCGGTAGAAGTCGCTGCCGACGGATTCGCGCAGCAGCGAATATCCGAACCAGCCCGGCGCCATCGGTTTCAGATCCCGGTAATGCTTCGCCCGGATCGACTCGGGGGTCTCTTCGAATACGAAGAATTCGTACTCGAATCCGACATCGGCTTCGTATCCCATCGCCCTGGCGCGCTCGAGCACCCGGCGCAGAATGCCGCGCGGACACAGAGTCTCCGCCGCGGGCGTGAACTCGCACAGGAAGAACAGACCGTCGTCCTCGAACGGCAGCGGCCGGCAGCTCTCCGGAATCACACGCACGGGTGCGTCCGGATAACCGGTGTGCCAGCCGGTGAACTTGACGTTGTCGTACAGCTGGTCCTGATTGTCCCAGCCGAGCACGACGTCACAGAAGCCGAACCCGTGATCGAGCGCGGACAGGAACTTGCTGCGCGACATGTATTTGCCGCGCAGGATGCCATCGATGTCCGTCACGGCGACCTTGACGTGTGCCGGACCTCGCTCCTCGACGATTGCGCGTGCGTCGGCCGCATCTCTGATTTTTCTAGGCTCCATACGCGTGCTCGTCCCGATGATCCCCGCCGCGGCGCGACGACTATAAACGCAAGCTCGCGATACCGTACAGCGGACGCTGGGCCGCGATCGGGGAGCGACGGAACCGACGACGGCTCGCCGACTACGCCGGTGAGCTGCGTGGCCGGACTCTGATACCGGGCCGCAATGATCGAAATGGCAGCTTGCCAGGGTCCGCTACATTAGGGCCTGGCGCTGCGACGATCAGCACTGCGCGCGCCAGTGCGCCGAAGTCAGCGCGAAAATGCACCGAGCTCTTCAGCACCAGCACCGCAAACTCGCGCGGCTCGACCGCGAGGTGCCGGAACATCGCCTGATCGGCTGCCTGCTGTTTGCGGCTCGCGACGGCGATCGTCATCCCGCCGACACCAAGGAGGGACATCGGCCCGAGTTCCATGCGTGCCCCGCGGTAAAACGGGCCGGTGCCCGTCAACCGGCCGTCACCGAGCGCAAGCACACGAAAGCGGGCCGCGATCGGTCGCTCCCCTGCGGGGCCGGATCGGCCGCCGAGGCGTGCATCGAAACTCGCCCCGACACCGGCGGCATGGGCCGCCGCGGCGACCTCTGGATCCCAGAGCACACCAGCCAGCACCGACTCGGTGCCTGCAGCAAGCAGTGCACGCAGCAGCGACGTCGTATCGGCATTGCCTCCGCCACCCGGATTGTCCTGCGTGTCCGCCAGAATCACCGGATGGCCTCGCTCCGGACGCAGTCGTTCGAGCGCAGCGATCGCGGCCGGCACCTCGAAGGCCTCGAGCGCGAACTCGTGCTCACGGCCGGCAGCGAGCGCGCTCAGTTCGGCCACGGCTCGTTCGACCTGCGGCTCGGTGCCATAGCCGAACGCTGCCGGCCCGGCATCGGGCACATCGCTTGCTGGAAAGCCGGGCGTAAACGACAGCGTAAGGATGCCGGGCGCACGCTCGAGGCCTGCGACCGCGGTGCTCAGGCTCGCCATCGGTTCGACGAGCGTGCATTGCGAGGTCAGTGGAATCAGGAACGGCAGTTGCTGCAGCCGTCCTGAAGGGCGTTGACCGGGGTCGAGCGCGTGCAGGCACGCGTAAGTGCGCTCGCCGGTGCTTGCCATGTCCACATGCGGGTAACTGCGGTACGCAACGAGCGCATCCGCGGACTCGACCATACGAGCCGAGACGTTCGCATGAAAATCGAGGCTGGCGACGATCGGGACACCGGCACCGACAACCTGGCGGACCCGGCGCAGCAGTTCCCCATCCGCGTCCTCGAGGTGCTCGGTGACCATCGCACCGTGCAGATCGAGATAAACGGCATCGAGGTGACGCGGCCGGCGCAGATCGGTCAGGAGCAGCTCGACTACGTATTCGTAGACATCGCGGGTCACCCTGCCCGAAGGCGTGGCCGAGCACCAGGTCAGCGGCAACAGCGTGTGCCCTGCGCCGCGCGCAGCCGCCACGAACCCGCTGACCGGCAGGTTCACCCCCGCAATCGCCTCGAACAGGGCCCCGCCGCGCGTCAATCCGGGCCACGCATCCGCAGCCTCGAAATCGGCGCGCGTCGCCGCTGCAGGGGCAAAGGTGTTGGTCTCGTGCTGGAATCCGCCGGCCGCGATGCGCATGCATCATGATCGCACGCGGGCCTCGAGGGCGGCAGGAACCACCCGGCGCCTGACCCACTGACTGCACGCCGGGATGGCTTTCCGTGTGCCCGCCCACCTATGCTTTCCGCCGATCGACCTCCGACAAGCAGAACGAGCAGCCGCGCATGCCGCGAGTGATACGGAGCTACGTGCGTTGGGTCGATGCGATCAATCGACGCATCGGCCGCAGCGTGATGTACCTGATCTTCTTCATGATGGGGATTCTGATCTACTCGACCATTGCGCGGATCTTCTTCGGCGTCTCGCCGATCTGGGTCGTCGAGATGGCGCAGATGACGATGGCCGCCTACTACCTGGTCGGCGGCGGCTATTCGATGCAGCTCGATGCCCACGTGCGGATGGACCTGCTCTACGGGCGCTGGCCGCCGCGGCGGCAGGCCTTCAGTGACACGCTGACGGCGGTCTTTCTGATCTTCTATCTCGTCATCCTTTTGTATGGCGGGGTCTCGAGCGCGCACTACGCGCTCGAATACGACCAGCGCAACTATTCGGCCTGGGCGCCGCTGATGGCGCCGATCAAGGTCATCATGGCATGCGGCATCCTGTTGATGCTGCTGCAGGCGCTTGCGATCTTCTTCCGTGATCTCGCCAGGGTCCGCGGGGAGACCCTGCCGTGAGCTACGAGCTGATCGCGCTGCTGATGTTCTCCTCGATGTTTCTGATGCTGCTGACCGGGCAGCGGGTGTTCGGTGCGATCGGTTTCGTTGCGAGTGTGTTCGCGCTGCTGTTGTGGGGTCAGGCCGGCGAGGAGATGCCGTTCAGCGCGGCGTTCAAGCTGTTCAACTGGTACCCGCTGCTGACGCTGCCGCTGTTCATCTACATGGGTTACATGCTGTCGGAGTCCGGGATCGCGAGCGACCTGTATCACGCGTTCCATGTCTGGGCCGGACCGCTGCATGGCGGTCTCGCGGTCGGGACGATCGGACTCATGATCGTGATCTCGGCAATGAACGGCCTCTCGGTCGCCGGCATGGCGATCGGCGCGAGCATCGCATTGCCCGAAATGCTGCGCCGGAACTACGACAAGGTCATGGTGACCGGCGTGATACAGGCCGGCAGCTCGCTCGGCATCCTCGTGCCGCCGAGCGTCGTGCTGGTCCTGTACGGCATGATCGCTCGCCAGCCGATCGGCCAGCTCTGGCTGGCGGGTGTCTTCCCGGGTCTGCTGCTCGCGGGGCTCTTCATCCTGTACGTCGTGATCCGTTGCCGACTGCAGCCGCAACTCGGTCCGCCATTGTCGCTCGAAGAGCGACAAATGCCGCTCAGCGAGAAGCTGAAGTTGCTGCGCGCCGGAATCCTGCCGCTCGTGATCTTCTTCACGATGACCGGCTTGTTCGTGATGGGTTACACGAGCCTGGTCGAGAGCTCGGCGGTCGGCGCGTTCGCCGCGACCGGCGCGGCGCTCGTGAAGGGTCGACTCACCCGGCACGTGATCGAAGAGACGATCCGCAAGTCGCTCGGCGTCAGCTGCATGTTCATGTGGGTGATCCTCGCAGCCCTGTGTTTCGGTGCCGTGTTCGACGGACTCGGCGCGGTCAAGGCCATCGAGTTCCTGTTCCTCGAGCGGTGGGGCCTCACGCCGTGGGAGGTCCTGATCCTGATGCAGCTCACCTATCTCGTCATGGGGACGTTCCTCGATGACACGGCGATGCTCGTGATCGTGGCTCCTCTCTACGTCCCCCTGGTGATCGAACTCGGCTTCGATCCGATCTGGTACGGCGTCCTGTACACGATCACGTGCCAGATCGCCTACATGACTCCGCCGTTCGGCTACAACCTGTTCCTGATGCGGGCGATGGCGCCGCCGGAAATTTCGCTCGGTGACATCTACCGGTCGATCGTGCCATTCGTGCTCGTGATGATCACGGGGCTCGCGCTCGTGATGGCGTTTCCCAACATCGCGATGTGGTTGCCAGATCTCGTCTATGCCCAATGACCGGGAGGTGCCAAGCGCAACAGTCGAAGCAAGGGGGGGATCGGAGCCAAACGCAGGTCCAGACACAGGAGTTCGACCCAATGACCAGACGACGCGAGTTTCTGAAGCAGGCGGGACTCGGCACGGCCGCCGCGGTGGCGGCCGTAAACGCACCCTACGTTCATGCGCAGGGCAAGACGCCGATCAAATGGCGGCTCCAGACCTATGCCGGCCCGGCGCTGGCCGAGCACGTGATCAAGCCGTCGATCGACTCGTTCAACAGGATCGCCCGGGGCGAAATGCAGATCGAGCTCTATTTCGCGGATCAGCTCGTCCCGACGGGCGAGCTCTTCCGTGCGCTGCAGCGAGGCACGATCAACGCCGTGCAGAGTGACGACGACTCGATTGCCGCACCGGTCGACGTATCAGTCTTCGGCGGATATTTCCCGTTCGCGACCCGCTACAGCCTCGACGTCCCGGCGCTGTTCCACAAATACGGTTTGAAGGAGATCTGGGAGCAGGCCTATGGCGAAGTCAAGGACGTCACCTGGCTCAGTGCCGGCTCCTGGGACCCGTGCCACTTCAATACCGTCAAACCGATCCGCAGCCTCGGGGACCTGAAGGGCAAGCGCGTGTTCACGTTTCCAACGGCGGGCCGGTTCCTGTCACGCTTCGGTGTTGTGCCGGTCACGTTGCCGTGGGAGGACATCCAGGTCGCGGTGCAGACCGGTGAGCTCGACGGCATCGCCTGGTCCGGCATCACCGAGGACTACACGGTCGGTTGGGCCGACGTCACGAACTACTTCCTGACGAACAATATCTCGGGTGCATGGATCGGTTCGTACTTCGCACATACCGATTCGTGGAACGCGCTGCCCGCGCACCTGAAGGAACTGTTCCGCGTATGCATGGACAGCTCACATTACTATCGCCAGCACTGGTACTGGGCCGGCGAGGCGAACCTGCGCGTCAAGGGCACCAAGCTGCAGCTGACGACGATTCCCGACGCCGAATGGAAGACGGTCGAAGACGAGGCCCTCAAGTTCTGGGACGAAATTGCGAAGACGAGCCCGCGGTGCGCGAAGGTCGTTCAGATCTTCAAGGATTACCACGAAGTGATGCAGAAGGCCGGTCCCCCGTACCGCTCGAGCTGAATGCTTCGCCCGAATGCTCAGTGCGGTCGCTGTGGCCGTTCCATGACCTCGGCCACCCGCGCGGCGAGCTCATCGATCGTGAACGGCTTCGCGATGAGCTCGACGCCCGGTTCCAGCCGCCCGTCCTGCGCGATCGCATCGCGCGCATAGCCGGTCGTGAACAGGACCCGCAGGCCCGGACGGCGCCGACGCGCTTCGTCCGCCAGCTGTCGGCCATTCATGCCGGGCAATCCCACGTCGGTGAAGAGCAGGTCCACCTCGGCGCCGCCATAGAGATACTCGAGAGCCGCTGCCGCATCGGCCGTCGCGTGTACCTCGTAACCCAGCTCGCGCAGTAACTGACTGCTGAACTCGCGCACCTGCGGTTCGTCCTCGACCAGCAACACTTTCGCGGGCGAGACCAGCCGCAACACGTCGGCAGCTGCGATCTCGTCGTCCACGGGTTCGCGCTCCAGACCCGGCAGGTAGATCGATACAGTGGTGCCCGCGCCGGGTACGCTGCGCAGTTCCACGTGTCCGCCCGACTGAGTCACGAAACCGTACACCTGCGACAGCCCGAGGCCCGTGCCATGGCCGACCGGCTTCGTCGTAAAGAACGGCTCGAAAGCATGCTCCATCTCTTCGGCGGTCATCCCCTTGCCGGTGTCGATGACCTGAATGACGACCCAGTGGACGCCCGCGGCGTCTGGAAAGCCGGCCTTGATCAGCTCGTGCATCGTCACGTTGGTGGTCTCGATCCGCACCATCCCGCCCTCAGGCATCGCATCGCGGGCATTGACGGCAAGATTCAGCAGCGCCGACTCGAGATGATTCGCATCCACTTCGACAGCACGCAGTCCGTCCTCGAGCCGCGTCGCGACGGTGATCTGCTCTCCAAGGGTTCTCTGCAGAATCTCGCTCAGCGACGTGACGAGGCGGTTCACGTCGATGGGGCGCGGGTTCAGCGGCTGACGGCGCGAGAACGCGAGCAGCTGCTGCGTGAGAGAGGCCGCACGCCGCGCGCCTTCCATGGCGTTCTCGGCGGCTCTGCGCAGCCGCGGTTCGATCGCCTCGGGAAGCTTGCGCCGCAACGTGTCGATATTGCCGATCACGATCGTCAGCAGATTGTTGAAGTCGTGCGCAATGCCACCGGTGAGCTGCCCGATCGCTTCCATCTTCTGCGCCTGGCGCAAAGCCTCCTGCGCGTGCGCGAGCTCCTCGGCTGCGGCCTTCTCCGGCGTGACGTCGCGAGCCACTGCGTAGATCCGGTCGGCGTCCGGAACGGCACTCCACGACAGCCAGCGGTACGACCCATCGCGGTGCCGCAGCCGGTTCTCGAAGCGCCAGATCCGCTCGCCCCGCCTCAGCGTAACTGCCTGATGGCGTGTGGCTGCGCGATCCTCGGGATGCACGAGCCGGTCGGACACCGATCCGATCAACTCCTCCTCGCTCCAACCGAGAGTTTCCTCCCAGGCCGGGTTGACGGTGAGCCAGCGACTGTCAATATCGGCCACGACGACCAGCAGGTCCTTCGACACCCGCCAGAACTGATCCCGCTCGCGAGTGCGCTGCTCGACTTCCTGCTCGAGTCTCTGCCGCAGCAGCATCTGCATCTCGCGTGCTGCAACGATGTCCTGAATGTCGGTGCAGGTACCGAACCAGTAGACGATCCGGCCCGCTTCGTTGCGCACCGGCGTGGCTCGCACCTTGAACCATCGATAGCTACCGTCTGCACTGCGGATCCGCTGATCGATGTCGTAAGGGTGCAGTTCGTCGACTGTCCCCGTCCAGTGGCGCAGCGTGTCCTCGCGATCCTCCGGATGTATCGTCTCGATCCAGCCGGCGCCGAGGGACTCCGTTTCGGAGAGGCCCGTGTACGCGAGCCATTGCGGGCTCAGGTAGCTCACACTTCCGTCCGGCAGTGCCGTCCAGACGAGTTGCGGCAGCGCTTCCGCCATCGTGCGGTAGTACTGCTCGAGCTTTCTGCGGTCGGTAATATCGATGACGGATCCGACGTAGCCGAGGAAGCGTCCGTCGCCGCCGAAACGGGGCGCTGCAGCGTCGATCGCCCAGCGATATTCGCCGTCGGAGCGTCGCAACCGATACTCGAGCTCGAAGGGCTGGCGCGTCGCATTCGCAGCCTCGAACGCCTGCCGCATCCTGGCGGAGTCTTCCGGATGCACGGCCGCGAGCGAGTCGTATCTTGCCTCCGGCGGCTCGGTCTGGCCGGTGAACTCGAACCAGCGGCGGTTCAGATAAGTGCACTGGCCCTGCTCGTCCGTGGTCCAGATCATCACGGGCGCGCAGTCTGCCATCTGCCGGAAGCGCTCTTCGCTTTCGCGCAGCGCAGTCATGGCGCTGCGTCGCAGGCGAGCGGAGTCCAGCACCGCATCCACGCGCACCAGGAGTTCGCGCGCGGAGAACGGCTTGACGACGTAGTCGTCGGCGCCCGCGAGGCGGCCTTCGAGGCCTGCCACTTCGCCCGCACGCGCCGACAACATCACGACGGGAATGTCGGCGAGCTGCGGATCCGCCCGGATGGCCCGCAGCAGACCGAACCCGTCCAGGCGCGGCATCATCGCGTCAGTAACGATGAGGTCCGGCCGCGAGCGACGTACGGCCTCGAGCCCAGCCTGCCCGTCATCGACGGCCTCTACGTGGTGCTTGACCGACAGCAACCGGCGCAGATAGGCGCGCATGTCGGCGTTGTCGTCAGCCAGCAGTACGGTGGCCCGCTCCTGCGGATCGGTACCGACGTGATCGAGCAGTTGCTGGATGCCGGTGAGCTCGGATTCGTCTTCGGCGTGCGCTGGCAACCAGCGCAACACCTCGTCGACGTAGGCATCGGCTTCGCTCGAGGCGGCCGGTCGCCCCCCGGCGGGCACGATCCGATCCTCGGGCAAGTGGCTGCATCCGACCGGAATCGACACGACGAACGTGCTGCCGTGGCCCGGTTCGCTCGCCACGTCGATCTTGCCCCCATGGAGGTGCGCCAGCTCCTGAACGAGTGCAAGGCCGATGCCCGAGCCTTCGTGTGTGCGGCCTTGCTGGCCCTCGACGCGGTGAAACCGCTCGAAGATCCGCGGCACGTCGCTCGCGGGAATGCCGACGCCGGTATCCGCGACGATCAGATCGACGTAACCGTCCTCTTCGCGCTCGCGCAGCCGCACCTCGACGCCACCCTCCTTCGTGTACTTGAAGGCGTTCGAGATCAGATTCAGAACGATCTTCTCGTACATCGAGCGGTCCACGTAGACCGGCCAGCGAGGGGCTTCGCAGTCGACGTCGAACCTGAGATCGGCCTTCGCGAATACCGATTCGAAGTTGCTAGCGAGCTCCGATGTGTATGTCGCAACGTCGGTGCGCTGGAACTTCGGATCGAGGCGTCCGGCCTCGAGACGCGAGAAATCGAGCAGCGCATTGACGAGCCTGAGCAGGCGTCGCGCGTTGCGATGAGCGAGCGCGATCCGCGAGCGATCGGCGCCGTCCATTGGCCCTTGCAACAGGTCCTCGAGCGGCCCGAGGAGGAGCGTGAGCGGAGTCCGGAATTCGTGGCTGACGTTCGAGAAAAACGCGGTCTTGGCCCGGTCGAGGTCGGCGAGCATCTGCACCCGGTTACGTTCGATCTCGAATGCGCGGGCGTTTGCGAGTGCCGCCGCCACGGCTGCCGAGACCCGCTCGAAGAACTCCCGGTACGCTCCGTCATAGACGCGGCGGGGATTGATCCCGAGCACGAGCACGGCCGTCACCTCGTCGACATTCCTGCGCGGCAGGGGTACCACGACGGCGCGGCGAATTGCATCGACAGAATCGACGAGCAGCGACTCGCCAGCCAGCTGCACGACGTCCTCGACCAGTACCGGTTCGCCAGCTCGCGCGGGTTTCATAGGCCATACGCTGCCGTTTCGGTCCATGATCGGCGGGGTTCCCGAGGCGGCGACGAGCGTCGCGCTATGGTCCGAGTCGAGGCGATACAGACATGCAAAGGCGACATCGGAAGGATAGCCCCCGAGAATCCGGACGCAGGCTTCCTCGGCGTCGGCCACCGTATTCGCACATGCGGCCGCGGGTGCGCCGAGCGCCGTGAGGATCTCGAGTCGCCGCTCGCTCAGGACCTGATGCGTCGTTTCAGTACAAGCACAGAACATGCCGCCGACGGCGCCGCTCTCATCGCGGATCGGGCTGTACGAAAACGTGAAGTAGGTTTCCTCGACATAGCCGCTGCGTTCCATCAGGAGCGGCAGATTCTCGGAATACGTCGCCTCACCGCTCAGCGCGCGCTCGACGAGCCGAACGAGATCCGGCCAGATCTCCGGCCAGACGCGCTCGAACGGCTGACCCAGAGCGGCAGGATGCTTCGATCCCAGGATCGGTGCATACGCATCGTTGTAGACGAAAGCTTTCTGCGGGCCCCATGCGAGGAACATCGGATACGCGGAGTTGAGCAGGATGCTGGTGGCAGTCCGCAGCGATTGGGGCCAGCGTTCCGCTACGCCGAGCGACGTCGCGCCCCACGCGTGCGCTCGCATCAACGCGCCGAGCTCACCGCCACCGGTCAGGAAGGGAACGGCAGAACCCGCCGGGGATGACTCGGCGCTCTCGTCGCCAAGCGCCTCACCAAGCGTCACGCCCCGCTCCCGACTGTCACCGCCATGTTGCGCCCTCCTTTGTATTCGGACGAGGCAGGCCAGTGCCGCAGCGCCGGACCCACTGGCGAGCCAAGGCCTCGGTCCACACCGATCCAATGCTAATCGCTATCTCTGCAGTTTGGTTCCCTGCCCCGGGCAGATGTCGCGCGCACGTTTGCGGGTCGGGAAGCGGCGGACGACTATACTGACTGTGCAACGATCGACAGCTGAACTCATGACGCCTGCGCACGAATGGTACGTCTATATCGTCCAATGCAGCGACCTGTCGCTCTATACCGGCATCGCTCGCGATCTGCCGTCGCGGATCGCTCGACATAATGCCGGGACCGGAGCGCGCTACACGCGCTCGCGACGACCCGTCGTGCTCGTTTACGCCGAGCAGGCGCCGGACCGAAGTGAGGCGCTGCGCCGCGAGCTCGAGATCAAACGCCTGAACGCTGGCGCCAAGCGCAGCCTGATTGCAGGGGACACCGACGCGACCGCGTTCACGCGGTGCGAAGCATGACGAGCGGGACCGACGATTTTCCGCCGCAGGACCCGACGTGCTTGGTACACTCGCGCAGCCAACCTGGAGTGCACCTTGCAAGGGACGTCAAGATGAGCTTTTTCAGCAAGATCATGGAGAAGCTGGGGCTGAAGACAAGATGGGCGATTCGGCACAGATGAACATGTGGCTGCACAAGACGGTGCTGCAGAAGATCGCCGACAACGGCGGCAACGTCCCGAAGGAACTGCTGGACTGACGGATGTCAGTTGACACGACCATCGGCTTCGCTGCCCGCGAAACCGATCGTTGCTGACGTCACCGAACCTCGCAGTCGTTGGCGCTTCACCCCGAATCAGGGCCCTGCCCGCCGCGTGCGATCGCTGCAGCGACCGCCTCCCATGTGGCGTCGAAGGCTTCGCGAGTGAAGCCGGCGCCTGAGGGCAGCCAGTTCCCGGTACTCCCGCCTGCCAGGGTGTAGTGTCCGATCACATCGAGGTGATCGGCGCGTGCGACGTGCAGCACCCGACCATGCAGCTGGCTGAGCATCGGTACGATTCCGTCATTGGTGCCGGGGGTCGCCTGGAAGCCGAGCCCGCGATCGAGCCGCCGCTGCGTCGCGCGGGTCGGCTTCGGGTACGGGTATCGCGGGTGCGACTCCGCAGTCAGCGAGTAGAGCAGCCTGAACAGCGCGCGTAGTGCAATGTATTCCGGATCGACGACGTCCCTGACCCTGAACTCCTCGCGCGGTCGCGGCACGCCCGCAACCACGCAGCCGTAATTGATTCCCGCGCGGTCCGCGACGGCTGCATCGAACAACTCGATGCCCTCGGGCGTGAGTTGCAGCACCGCGCCTTGATCCTTCTCGATCTCCCGAAGGTACGTCCAGACAGGGTCGCGGCGGTCGAAGCGGATCTTCCGCAATAGTCCTTCAGCGATACGGTCGAGCGAGCTTTCCGTCCGTCCCAGCCAGTCATCGAACCCTGCGACCAGCGCGAGTGCTTTCGCTGCGGCGAGAACCGCGCCTCGCCCGTGTCCCGACGTCGCAAGGGCAGTCAACAACAGCAGCAGCGTCTGGCCCTGCATGGTGATGAAGCGATTGGCGAGCGGCGTGCCATGGTGCGGCGTGTTCACGGAAATGGCTGTCCGCGTCAGGCGGCCAATGCGCTCCTCCGAGTCGCCGCCTGCAATCTTCACACCGATGTAAAGCCAAAGAAGCCCGGCACCAGGAATACGAGTCGCGTTGTCACGAACGCCTTATGCCTGCTTGGGCCTTCCGCGATTCTTCGGAAACGGACCGCCGCGTCACGCGCGCCCCGGGCCTCACGACGCGCAGCACCGTCATTGAGCTGCCGATGACCTTCTTACCGCATCCTCAATGTCCTGCCCGAACCACCGCGCGTCCCCCGAAGTTGACGCGCGGTGCGAACGGCAAACAATCAAAGCCGTCCGAGCAAGAACAGGACGAGGACGATCACCAATAAGACCCCGACGATGCCGCTTGGACCGTAGCCCCAGCCCCGGGCGTGTGGCCACACAGGAATTACGCCTATGAGCGCCAGGATGAGCAGAATCAAAAGAATCGTGCCGATACTCATGGAGTGCTCCTTCTTGTTTCTCGTTCACCGCGAATGTGAGTGCACGGCCGGCCGGTCCGTATCGTGATGATGACGGCGTCATCGACTTTGGTGCCCCCAAACATAAGGCCCCCATGCCGGACCCCCTCCCT
>Ga0268386_10001560_pt1 | contig 15782 bp, 20 predicted proteins | sample RVTome_15_FD_200260 | JGI IMG/M metagenome (GOLD analysis project Ga0268386, IMG submission 200260) | Soil microbial communities from uranium-contaminated site in the Upper Colorado River Basin, Wyoming, United States - RVT150D86... ...
TCCTCGGAGATCTTCGACTGTTCCAGCCCGAGCTCGGACACGAGCACCTCACTCAGACGGTCGGCTACTTCATTTCTTTCCACTGATTCCTCCTTCTTGGAATTGTTTGGCGGAAAGCTACAAGGCAAGGCCGCCGTCGACGGCCAGCACTTGACCGGAAATGTATGAGGCGGCGTCGGACACGAGGAACTCGACCGCCCCCGCCACTTCGTCGGCCTCGCCGAACCGCCGCAGAGCAGTACGGCTCACGGCCTCGTCCTTCACCGCCTGACTCAGGTCTTCGGTCAGGTCGGTGGCGATGAACCCCGGCGCCACCACATTGACCGTGATTCCTCGAGACCCGACCTCCTTCGACACCGCCTTGGAGAACCCAATCATCCCGGCCTTCGAGGCGGCGTAATTGGATTGTCCGGCGTTGCCGGTGATCCCGGCCACCGAGGCGATGGAAACCACCCTCCCCCAGTGCGCCCTGAGCATGGGGCGCAGAGCCAGACGCGTGCAGACATACACCGACTTCAGGTTGGTGGCGATGACCCGGTCGAAGTCGTCCGAGCTCATACGCAACAGGAGGTTGTCAGCCGTGATGCCGGCATTGTTGACCAACACCGTGACCGCGCCGAGATTGTCCTCGACCGATGCGAACATCGCCGCGACCTGGTCGCCGTCGGATACGTCCGCCTGGTAGGCGACAGCTCTTCCCCCGGCCCGGCCGATCGTGTCCACGACCTCTGCCGCAGCTTCGGGCTTCCTGGCGTAGTTGACCGCCACGAGATGACCGGACGACGCGAGACGAAGTGCGATTGCCCGGCCGATCCCTCTCGAACCGCCGGTGACCAGGGCGACCCTCCCCTCGGCCTGCTCACTCACGAGAGCTTTTCGGGGAGGCCGAAGAAATCGAAATTGGCCTGTAGCAGCTCCATAGCGGTGCGGTCAGGTGGTGGTAGCTCGGCATCGCTCTCGTCGAGTGGCTCGACCCGCTCGCCCCACCGGTAAACCGCCGATCCCCAACTGAGCCCGCCGCCGAATGCGGTGAACACGATGTTGTCGCCGGGCTTGACCCGTCCCTGTTCGAGGGCCTCGGTGAGGGCGACCGGGATGGTGGCCGCCGACGTGTTGCCATACGACTCGATGTTGATGAAGACCTTGCTCTCGTCGATGCCGAGGCGGCGGGCGGTGGCATCGATGATCCTGGTGTTGGCCTGATGCGGGATGACCAGGTCGACGTCCTCCAGAGAGAGGCCAGCGTCTTTGATGGCGCGGGCAGCGGAATCGCCCATCGTGGTGACGGCGCGCCGGAAGACCTCAGGCCCTTCCATGCCAATGGCCGACTCTCGAGGGTCGATCGGCCCCGGGTCACCGGAGCTACCGTCCCTCGGCACAGCGAGGATGTGGCCGACAGATCCATCCATTCCCAGTTCCGAAGAGAGCAGCCCAATCGGCTCGTCGGTCGGTTCCAGCACGACTGCTCCCGCCCCATCTCCGAACAGGACACACGTCGTCCGGTCGGTGAAGTCGGTCACGAAGTGGAGTTTCTCCGTTCCCACGAGCAGGACCGTGTTGTTGGTTCCGCCCCGGATCATGTTGGTCCCGACCACCAGCCCGTAGACGAAACCAGAGCAGGCTGCGTTCAGGTCCAAGGCCGCGGCGTTCCAGGCCCCCATGTGCCGCTGCACGACCGATGCCGTGGAGGGGATGATCGAGTCGCCGGAGCACGTCGCGACGAGGAGCAAGTCGAGATCGTTCACGCTCTTGCCGGCTGCGGCCAGCGCTCGGAGACCGGCTACGGCGGCGAGCTCTGACGCCTCGACGTGGCTGATCCTTCTCTCCTTGATCCCGGTCCTCGTCGTGATCCATTCGTCGGAGGTGTCGACCAGCTGCTCGAGATCGTGGTTGGTGAGCACGTTGGGGGGCATGCATTTGCCCCAGCCCGTTATCTCGGCGTTCCTCATGGTGGGTCTCCTCAGTGTTCGCCCATCGTAACGACGGCGTCCAACCCGGACCGGATGTCGTCGATACCGGAGATCGTGACCACCGCGGCGCCTGCGACCGTCCTGCGGGCCAGACCCGCAGTCACGTCACCCGGACCGACGTGGACGAAGATGTCGATCCCGGCGGCTGACATGTCCAGCAAGGAGTCGGCGAACAGGACGGGTTCGATCATCTGACGGGCAAGAAGCTCAGCGATCTCCCCAGTTTGATGTGGCCTGGCAGTGGTGTTGGACCAGACAGGGAACCGGGGCTCAGACAACTCGATCGCCTGGAGGGCGGTCGTGAGCTCCTCGCGTGCCGGGACCATGAACTGGCTGTGAAACGCTCCCGCCACGTTGAGCGGCACCACCCGTCGGATCCCCAGCCCGGAGCCGCTCTCGGCGAGCCACTCCAAGTCGTCCGTCCCTCCTGCCACCACGACCTGGTCCGGGGCGTTCACGTTCGCCATCTCCAACCTGCCCCCCAGCTCCCGACGGGCTCGGGTCACTGCCTCGGCCTGATCCCGGTCGGCGCCAATCAGGGCGGCCATGCCGGAATTCTCCCGCTCGGCAGCGCGGGCCATGGCTCTGCCCCTCGCCGCGACCAGGCCGAGGGCTGTGTCGAAGTCGAACACGCCGGCTACGGCCAGGGCGGTGTATTCACCGAGGGAGTGGCCGGCCGCCCCTCCCGGCGTGACCTGGTTCTCCGCGGTGACCATCTCCCAAAGGGCATAGGACAGGGCAAAGAGCGCAGGCTGGGCATGCTGGGTGCGGGTCAGCTCCTCTTCAGGCCCCTCCAGGCACAAGGTTCGCAGGGAGTACCCGAGAATCTCATCGGCACGGTCGCCGAGCAGGTCCTCCCTCGCATCGAAGAGGTCGGCCCCCATGCCCACGGTCTGGCTTCCCTGACCCGGGAACAGGATTCCGACACTCACCCGTATCCGACTCGGACCGGCCCTCCCCCGTTACGAAAGGATCGAGAGGAGGCGCTCCACGTCCGAGGAATCGACGTCGCGGTGGGTGACGATGCGCCAACCACCACCGAGCGGAGGGTTGACTTTGATCCCGGCACCGTCCAACCGGTCTTTCATCTCATTCCATTCGACGCCCAGCGCGGCGAAGTGGACTCTGACCATGTTGGTCTCCACCTGGGAAGGGTCAACGGCTTCGGGGAACTTCTCGGCAATGGCGTCGCCCAGCACCCGGGCCAGAGCATGGTCCTCGGCGAGTCGATCCCGCCCGGCGAGAGCCACACGAGCCGCGGCGGCGATGACACCGGCCTGTCGCATCCCGCCACCGAGCCTCTTGCGGAGATACCTGAGCTCGCCGACCAGGTCAGACGCGCCGCAGACGATGGATCCCACCGGCGCTCCCAGCCCCTTCGAGAAGCAGAACTGGATGGAGTCCGACACCGCGGCATACCGATCGGCGGGCACGCCGCTGGCGGCGACGGCATTGAAGATCCTGGCGCCGTCGACATGGATCCGCAGTCCGTGGGCCCGGGCCACTTCTGAGGTCTTCTCCATCACGTCCAGCGGGATCACCCGGCCTCCAGAGAGATTGTGCGTGTTCTCCCACACCATCAGGCCGATTCTGGGGAAGAACCCGGACATGGCCATTGCCCGCTCTACGTCCTCGGGCTCGATCCGGCCGCCGTCGCCGCTCACAGTCCGGAAGCCAACACCGGATAGAGCCTGAGGAGCTCCGGCTTCGATGCTGCGAACGTGACTTCCCTCGTGGGCGAGGATCTCCTCGCCCGGGTTGGTCTGCGCCATGATGGAGAGCTGGTTTCCCATCGTGCCCGTCGGCACGTAGACCGCGGCCTCCTTGCCGGTTACCGCAGCCGACTCTTCCTCGAGGAGATTGACCGTGGGGTCGTCGGAGTAGACGTCGTCACCGAGGGGGGCGGAGGACATCGCCGCGATCATCTCCGGCGTGGGACGGGTCACGGTGTCGGAGCGGAAATCGGCGATGCCGTCCGGGAAAGCCATGAGTTCAGGCTACAGACGGTCGAGGGCCTGCCCGATCCGGGCGACGGCCTCCTCGATCCGGGGGCCGTCCTCCACGAGGGCGAAGCGGACGAATCCCTCACCGCTCGGGCCGAAACCGACTCCGGGGCTGATCGCCACCCCGGCCGTCTCGAGAAGGTGGATGGCGAACTCGGCTGAGGAGAGGTCCTCGTACGCGCCAGGGACAGGTGCCCAGACGAACATGGTCCCCCGCGGGCGATCCATCTTCCAGCCGACGTCGGCCAGACCATCGACCAGGATGTCCCGGCGCTCCTGGTAGACGACGTTCACGTTCTCGACGAAGTCATCGCCCTGGTCCAAGGCGGCTGCGGCTGCGAGCTGGATAGGCTGGAACGTCCCGTAGTCGAGATAGCTCTTCAGCTTGGCCAGGGCCGCCACCACCTCTCGGTTCCCGGCCATGAAGCCGACCCGCCAACCTGCCATCGAATGGCCCTTGGTCAACGAGTAGATCTCGACGGCGACGTCCTTCGCCCCTGGCACCTCGAGCAACGAAGGGGGGCGATAGCCGTCGAAGCCGAGATCGGCATAGGCGAAATCGTGGACGAGGACGACTTCGTTCTCGAGGGCCAGATCGACGAGCCGCTCGAAGAACCCGAGTTCGACAGTCGCGGCAGTGGGGTTGTGGGGGAAGCTGACGATGATCACCCTCGGCCTGGGCCACGAGTCGTGGAACATCCGATGCACCACGTCGAAGTAATCCGCCTCGGAGCCGATGGGGGCGGTTCGAACCTCCGCCCCTGCTATCACCGGGGCATAGATGTGGATGGGATAGGACGGATCGGGCACGATTGCGGCGTCCCCGGGCTGGAGCAGGGCCCACATCAGATGGGACAGGCCCTCTTTCGAGCCGATCGTCGAGATGACCTCTGTCTCCGGGTCGAGCTCCACCCCGAAGCGACGGCGATAGCGTCCGGCCAGGGCCTCTCTCAGGTCATCGATGCCGCGAGAGGCGGAATAGCGATGATTGGACGGCTGCCTTGCCGCCTCGACGAGCGTGTCCACCGCGATGTCGGGAGACGGGATATCGGGGTTGCCGAATCCGAGATCGATGACATCGACGCCGGCGCGACGAGCGTCGACCTTGCGCCGGTTGACCTCGGCAAAGGCGTAAGGAGGCAGTGACCCGATCCGTCTGAATTCCATAGGTGGCAGTGTTAGGTGGTAAGTGGTAGGTGACACGTTAGAAGCGCTGGCGAACAGCTCCTACCACTTAGAACTAGGACCTATTACCCGCTAATCCGATCCAGGGCCTGGCTGAGACGCTTGGGGATGATGTTACGGGTCACCCCGGTCACCTCCCGGATCATGGCGAGCAGGTCACCGGGCCCGTCCCAGTGTTCCGCCACCACCTCGGGGCCGGAGCGCTCGATCAGGGAGTCGATGGCGAACAGAATGAAGAGCACATCGTCGGCCCATCCGAAAACCGGGATGAACTCCGGGACCAGATCGATCGGGCTCACCACATACGCCGCAGCCATGCCGAGGGCGACCTTGGACCGGCGGGGCACCCTCGGGTCCTTGAGCAGGCGGCCCACCAGCTTGATCAGGTTGGGCAGCATGAGCGCCGCGTCCTTGATCAGTTGGCGCGCCTGAATCGACGAAGCTCCATGTGGTGGTATCACATCGTCGGGTCTGATCGGGCGAGGGTTGTCTGTCATTCGATCTCGATCCTGGTTCGTGGAGGCTCCCCGGCGTCGGGTTCTTCCTTGTCACCGATTCTGCTCACTTCTTCGAACACCGCCTCCACCGCCTTGAGCCCTTCGATGACGGCCTGGATCAGGTGATACCCGGCTCGACGCCCGGCCCGGCCGAGAGCCTGCATGGCGTCCGATTGCTCTCTCATGATCTGGCGTCCGGATCCGAGAACGAAACCGTGAGGGTGCCTTCATCGAGACGGGCCCGGGTCACTTCCCTGCGATGAAGGGCATCAGGCAGGAGGAAAGACCGGCGGTAAGGGCCTACCTGGATGTAGAGCTCGTGACCGTGTCGGTAGACGTCGAGATCGGTCTTCTCGACAAAAGGTATGTCCATCTCCATGGCCACCCCGCCATCGACCTCGATGATGCGGAAGGGGTGGGTTGCCGTGAAGTCGAGGATCGGGTCGCGTTCACCGTAGAGCTCGCCCGCCATGAATCGCAGACGATCCACACCGACCATCTCGTCGTCGAACAACCTGAGATGAAGACGGGGCACCTCGGCGAACGCGTCATCCACCGTGTCGAGATGACCCTTCTGAATCGCGCGCCAGCGCTCGAAATAGGGGTCGGCCACCTCTTGAGGCAGGACCCTGTTGACGATCACACCGTCCACCCCGTAGCCGAACAATCCGAGATAGCTGTAGGTGCGCCGCGCCTCGTCGATGACCATCTTCTCCGGGTTCACCACCAGACGGGCCGAAGTGACACCCGGGTCCGACATCAACTCCTTGACGCCTTCGACCGCCTCGAAGATCGATTGGGCCGTGGTGAACACCTCGTCCTGGGGAAGCGGGAGGTCGGTCAGCCGGCTGAGGATCGGCCTCGCCGCCTTCATCAGCCGTCGCTCGGTCGGGAGGACCTTCTCGAAGTACCAACTCAGGACCTCGGGAAGTGACAACAGGCGAAGGGTCTCCGCGGTCGGGGCGCAGTCGACCACGATCACGTCGTACTGCCCGGAGCGGGCATGACGGTTCACCTCGAGGAGGGCGAATAACTCATCCATCCCGGGGAAGATGAGGAACTCCTCGGCCTCGATCCCACCGGCGCCGCCCCAATCGAGGACATCCATCAACTGACGGCGTATCGAGCCCCAGTATCGGTCGAGTTGCCGTTGGGTGTCGATCTGCTGGCCGTCGAGATTCGACACGACTTCGCCGGGGTCGGACCCCAGGCTCACTGCCAGGGCGTCGGCGAGCGAATGGGCCGGGTCCGTGGAGGTGATCAGCGTCCGGTGGCCGGAGTCGGCTGCCCTCAGGGCGGTGCAGGCGGCGACGGTGGTCTTGCCCACCCCTCCCTTGCCGGTGACGAGGACGATCCTCATCTTCAGACCGAGCCTGTGACCCTCTTGCGCAGCCCTCGCAAAGCAGTGGTCACTATCTGCTTCTCTGCCTGGCGGCGAAGAAAACCGGGGATGGTGAAATTCGGCTCCACGGTGAGGGCGTAGACCACCTCGGTGGCCTCGTCGACGACATTAAACGTGTACGACCCCTCGAGCATGCGCACATCTTTGGAGTCCTCCTCAGCTACCCAACTCAGCACGTTGGGTCGATCGTGTGTGTATCGAAGGACGTACTCGATCTCCTTGACGAAGCCTTCGAGGACGAAGCGAGCCCGTTCCACGCGCCCCTCGGAGGTGCTCTCCAGGACCTCGACCTCCTTGACGCCCGTTGCCCATTCAGGGTACGAGGCGATGTCCGCAGCCACGTCGTACAGAGCTTCCGCCGGAGCATCTATCTCGAGGGTCTGGAATGTGCCTTCGGTCATGGGTGGACGACCCGAGGTTAGCTAGCCCGCGGCGTATCCGAGATCGGCCGGATCGAGGGCCATCGCCCGCTCGGTCGCTCGGAAATAGCCCACGTTGCGACATCGCGTCGGCCCGACCCGCCATCTGCTCGCCTGGGGTTGATGGACGTCTCCGAAGAGGTGGAGTCGTGGCGGATGGGCCCGGATGTAGTCGAGCAGGGGCACCGAGCCGCGCTCCGCCCGTCCGGTCACCACATCGGTTTGCAGGGGGTCGATGGCGGGGGCAACGTGGGTGCAGAGGACGTCGATCTCCCCCAAAGTGTCGAGAAGGCGGCTCATCTCCTCGTCGGAGACCTCGCCCTCCGCCTGCAGCGGTGTGGCGGCGCCGCCTCCGACGAAACCAAAGCGGAGCCCCTCTATCTCCCTGGTTTGCCCATGCACGTACTCGTAACCGGAAGGAAGGGCACGCTCGAGGGGCCCGGGGCGATCGACATTGCCATGGATCACATACCCATGCCCCCCCTCGAGGGCCTCGGAAACCATGGTGTATTGGGCGTCGATGGCCTCACCGATGGCAGCCCGGATCTCATCGATGCGGTCGCCGACCGTCTCCAGCCACAGACCTCGCATCTGCTGGTAGTCGCCCGCCCCGCGCGCCGCTGCGGAGGCCCGGGCGAACTCCATGCCCAACACATCCGCCACCGCTCCCTCCCCGGTCCGATAGTCGGTGAGGTTCACCAGGTCGCCGAGGATGAGCAGTGTCTCCCCTGTGGCCGCGACCCGTCGCAGCGGATCGATGGCGAAATGGATGTCAGACAGGACCAGCATCAGACCCTGACTCATTCCGAGAGGCGTACCAGGCCCAGAGGGCCCCGGCCACCGCCCCAACCACGGCGATGAGCAGGGCGATTTGCCAGCTCAGGTCAAGTGTGGAGAACTCGGCCGAGAGACCTGCCATGCCAAATCCAACCAGGGCTCCGATCGCCGCCCTGCCCCCACTCCCGATCCGCTGGCCTGGGTCATGTTGCTCCCGATCGATGTTCTCGGCGAAGGCGCCCCCGAGGATGACGACGATGAGACCGATCACACCCAGGGCTAGAGCGATCGAATAGAACTTGACCATGCCGGGGCGAGGGTAATTGCCCCAAGCCCCTCATCCCGCCTGCCTCTCCGTCGGGACCAAGCGAAGCCGGGGGACCAATCCTTCCCCGGCCAGGTTGGCCAGTGCATTGACCTCTGACTCGTCGAGATCCACCGGGCCATCCGACAGGAGAAAGGTGACCACACAGTCATCGCAGGCGCTGGTGCCCTGCATCGCGCATTGCTCACAATCGATCAACATCTCGTACCTCCTGGTAGCGAAGGTACGAGATGCCTGGGACAGATTTACTCGATGAACCCGTTATCGGTGAGCCACTCCTCGGCGATCAGCGCCGGATCCTCCTGGTCGAGGTCGGCCCGAGCGTTCATCTCGGTGAGGACCTCCGTGGTGAGCGCCTCCGAGTATGAGTCGAGGAGGGTCACCAGGTCGTCGCCATAGACGTCGACCACTTCGGTGCGGATGGCCGGGACGATGTTCTCGGCCGGGTTGAGCCCCATGTCGTCTTCCAGTGAGACCCATGAGTTGGCGGCGATGACGCCAGAGGTCGTGAAGAGCAGGCCGACGTCGATCTCCCCGCCTTCGAGAGCGGCGACTGTGATCGGACCGCCGGCATCGAGAGGGACGAACTCTGCGAACTCGAGGCCGTAGACCTCCTGTAGCCCCTGAAGGCAAAGGGGCCGCTCCGGGCACTCGGGTGGCCCTCCGAAGATCAGTTCGCCGGCAACGGGCTGGAGATCGGAGACGGTCGTCAGACCGAATTCCTCGGCGGTCTCCCCCGTCACCACGTATGCGTTCTTGTCCTGGGCCGGGCTGAAGGCGAGCAGGGTTACCCCCAACTCCTCGAACGCGGCCCGTGCGGACTCCCACATCGTGTCCGGGTCTGCGGACTGCTCGACCTCGAGGAACCCGCCCACCGATCCGGTGTACTCGGGCACGAGATCGATCTCGCCGGCCTCCAGCGCCGGTTTGACCACCTCGCGATTGCCCAGGTTGAGTTGCCGCTCCACGGTGTAGCCGTTCGCCTCGAGGCCCTGGGCGTATATCTCCGCCACGATCACCGATTCGTTGAAGTTGAACGACGCAACCCTGATCGGGTCGCCTTCGGGAGGGCTGCCCCCTTCGGCGCCGTCACCCGATCCACAGGCTGTGGCCACCAGGGCCAGACCCAGGATCGCCCCAACGGCGCGAGCGCGGAATGGTTTCCGCATGGGTATCTCCTTCTCTAGGTTGTAAACAGGCCCTGTCTTTCCACCAGGGCCCACCAGGCAAACCGTAGAGCGTTTCGGCGGATTCCCGCTAACGGGCCGGCCTCGTCCCCCGTGGGGTCGTTGCCCGCTGCAACGCTGACAGACCCAACTCGGCGGCAATTGCGAGCAAGCCGACGAGGACCGCCCCCACGATCAGTCGTCCCATGTCCTGTCGGGCAAACCCGTCCACGATGTACCTGCCCAAGCCGCCCCAGGCGACCAGGGCGCCCAGAGTTGCCGTGGCGATGACCTGCACGAACGCGATTCTCAGGCCCTCCATCATTAGTCGCATCGATAGCGGTAGCTCGACCCCCGTCAGTACCTCTCGCTCTGTCAAGCCCATGCCGCGAGCCGACTCGACCGTCGCAGCCTCCACCGCCTGGATCCCGGCCACGGTGTTGGTGAACATCGGAGGGGCAGCCAGGGCGATGAGCGCCACCAGGACTGCCCAGGGCTCACCAACTCCCGCCCCCATCTGCACCAGGACAAGGAACGCAATGGCCAGGATCCCAAATGAGGGGACGGCACGGCCGACGTTGACCACGGCGGTGGCGATTCCCGATCCGCGACGGATGTGGCCGAGCCAAACCGCCGGCGGCAACACCAGGAGCCCGGCGATGATCACCGCTGCCACCGACACCCAGATGTGCTCCCCGAGTCGGGCCCATATCGAGTCTGGCCCCGACCAGGTCGAGGGCTCGGAGAGGAACTCCTGTATGGACTCCCACGTCGTCATACGGCCCTCCGCGCCCACGGGCTGAGCAGCCTCTGCAGAAAGAGGAACCCGATGTCGAGAATTGTGGCCAGCGCCACCGAGAGGACGACTCCGACCAGGATCTGAGTCCAGAAGAACGTGTTGAGGCCGCGCAGGATGAAATACCCGTAGCCACCGAGGCCGAGGACGGCGGTCACCGTCACCAGACCGACGGTGGTCACCGTGGCGATGCGAAGACCGGCGATGATCACAGGGAGAGCGAGCGGCACCTCCATCTTCCAAAACCTGGCCCGTCTCGTGTACCCCATGCCATCCGCAGCCTCCAGCACCGCCTCCGGGACACCGTCGATGCCTGCCACCAGGTTGCGGATGATGATGAGCAGCGTGTAGGAGGTGAGGGCAATGACGGCGTTGGTGGCGTTGAGCCCCACGATGGGCACCAACAGGGCGAAGAGGGCCAACGACGGGATGGTGTAGAGCAGACCGGTGACCCAGGTGATCGGGGTGTAGAACCACCGCCAGCGGAGAGACACGATCGCCAGCCCGACGGAAATGACCAGACCGATCCCGACCGATACCGCCGTCAGGCTCAAGTGCTGCCAGCTCCTGTCGGCGATCTGGTCGATGTTGCGAGCGATCCAATCCCAGTCGATCAAGGGAGCTGCCTGCCCGAGGACGCTCATTCGGTGATCCCCTCGGCGATTGCATCCAGATCGAGCATCCCGCGATAGACCCCGTCCTCGACGACGACGGCCACTCGGGCGTGGCTGGTGACCACCGCATCGAGGGCGGACCGCAATGACGCGTCCATGTCCAATGTGACCAGAAACGGCCTCGGCTCGAGTTCCCTGAGCGGTGTGTCGTCGATCAGAGCGCCGTCGACCCATCCCAGGAGCGCCTCAGCATCGAGGAGGCCGAGCCAGTCGACTCCATGCTGCTCCATGACCCGACGAGCCTCGGCCGGAGGCACCGAGACGTCCACGAACGGGCCCGGCTCCAGGTCGGCCTCGCCGATCGGGAGCAAGGCGAGACGCTTCAAGCCGCGCTCGCCACCGAGGAATCTCTCCACGAAATCACTCGCCGGCTCGGCCAGGACCTTCTCCGGTGGGTCGTACTGCTCGATGATGCCGCCGATGTTGAGAATGGCCATCCGATCACCCAGCAGGATCGCCTCGTCGACGTCGTGGGTGACGAACACGACGGTCTTGTCCAATCGACCTCGTAGATCGTGGAACTCGGATTGGAGCCTCTTCCTGACGATCGGGTCGACCGCCCCGAAGGGCTCGTCCATGAGCAGGACGGGCGGATCGGCGGCAAGGGCGCGGGCCACCCCCACTCGCTGCTGCTGGCCACCGGAGAGCTCGGAGGGATAGCGGCTCATCATCTCGGCATCCAGCCCGACGACCTCCACCAGCTCGGCGACCCGGTCATCGATCCTCGCCTGGTCCCAGCCGAGAAGGACAGGGACCGTGCCGATGTTCTGGGCGATGGTGCGATGTGGGAACAGCCCGATCTGCTGGATCACGTAGCCGATCGATCGGCGCAACTCGTGGGCAGGGATGGCCATGGCGTCTTTGCCGTCGATCTGGATCCGCCCGGAGGTGGGCTCGATGATCCGGTTGATCATTTTCAGAGTCGTCGTCTTCCCGCATCCCGACGGCCCGATCAGAGTCACGCACTCCCCCCGCCCGATGTCGAGGCTCAGGTCGCTCACGGCGGCGCGGGTGCTGGTGGGAAAGACCTTCGTTACGTTCTCGAGTCGGATCATCGGGTCGCCGGCCACCAGCACCTCCTAGGCGCCAGCCGCACAGTAGGTGGGCTCAGGTCAATCCAGCTCGGAGAGAAATGCCAAGATCGAGTCCACATAGCCCTGCCTATCGACGTCGTATGACTCGACGTGGCCGGCGCCCTCGACGGTGATCAGCTGGATCAGGTCGGGGTTTGTCGCCTGGAGATCGAGACTCGTCTCGAGCGGGACTCTCAGATCTTGGGTTCCATGATGGATCAGCACCGGCTGGCGAATGGTCTCGTCGGCATCGGCTATGTAATCGAGGAGCTTCCAATTGACGCCGATCCGCAAGGAGGTGATGAACTTTGCCGTCGCCGACAGAGTCGCCGGGACCGGGAGCGGAAGCACCGGAAGCTCTCTCTGGCCGGCGGCATAGTCAACGGTGCGACCGAAGTCGACATTCGGGGCGTCCATGAGCACGCCGATCACGACTTCCTGTGGCTGTCGGGAGAGAAAAGACATCGCATGTGCGCCACCCGTCGAGAACCCGCTGAGCACGACGTTCCCCGCCCCGTTGGCCACGGCATGGTCCACGGCACCCGCCACGTCCTCCCACTCGGTGGCTCCGTACTGGTAATAGCCCGACGGATCCATCGGCTGACCCTCGTCATTGCGATAGGTGATCGACAATTGGGGATATCCCGCGCCCTGCAGCGGGGCAAATAGGGGCTCAGCCTCTGCAGGTGTGGTCCCCAGGCCGTGGATGTGGATCACCCAGGTCGGGCCGTCAGCGGGGAGATACCAGGCATCCATCTCCCCCAATGGAGTGCTGTAGGTCACCTCTTCCAACTCGTATGGGCCTTGCACCGGCGTGATCGACTCCGGTGCGGGCACGAACCCGTCCCGTATCAGCTCGCTCGAGAAGTACCAACCGCCGGCGATATGGAATACCAGCACGAGGCCGATCACGAGCCAAAAAAAGCCCCAGAAGGAAACCCTCGATCTCACCGGGTGAGATTCTGCACGGATTCAGGCCACAGGCAACGACAAACCACCCACCAGGTGCTCGTCGTGGTCGGTGACCGGGATCGGATCCCGCCCAAAGGTGGGCTCGAGGACCATGGCCTCGGCGATGGTCTCATCGACCTTGGCCGACAAGGCCTCTTCCATCAAAGTGCCGACCGGGGAGGCGCCCGCCCCCTCCAGGCTCTCCCGCCGAACCAGCCCGATGAGCATTCCTTCGTCGGCAACCGCGAGGACGTTCTCATGATGGAGGCGGAGTGTGTCATCGGCCAGCCGCAGCGGGCTGACGAAGACCGGGTCCCCCATCCAGCGGAACACCCGGTCCGGGGCACTGCGCACCATGATCGCCCCGGCAGGCGCCTTGCTCCGGAGCCTGGCCCCCGGGCCGAACATCGACCTCTGCAGCCAGGACCCACCAGGGGCGCCAAATACCACGAGTGTCCCCTCATCGAGACTCTCCACGAGGTCGGATATGCCCTCGACCTCGACGACCCGGCCACCCATCTCGGGAACCGATAGCCCGATGTGATCGAGGAGATCTTCGGCTTCCCGGGGATCATCCCCGGGCCGGATGGCCGACAGCATCTCGGACTCGACACCGAGGCCACGTCCTAGGCGCGAGGCGGTGTCTGCAGCCAGGAACGAATGGGGGCCGCCGGCCACCGCCGACACCACCCGCGTCACGTTCTCTGGGACGAAGTCGAGAGGGACGGCGACACTCACCAGATCGAACGATCCCGGGAACCTGCGTGAGACGAGGAGATCGGCTCGGTGATCGATGCACTGCTGCCCCAGATCCCCGTTGATGCGATCGGGGACGCCGCCCTCGGAGAGAAGAGCCGCCAGCTCGGAGCAACCGTTGCCCCGTGTCCAAACCACCGTCATCTCGGTCCCCGCCGATGCGGTCACTCGCCCACTCCCTCCGTGATCAATCGCGGTCCTGGCTTGGGCGACCCTGAACCGCCGCCGACACCATAAGCCATTCAACGACCCGTGTCACCGATCAGTTTCGACGTTCGCCCTCAGCCCACAAGTGACAAGATTGCCCGTATGGAATTCGACGAGGTCATCCGCAGGCGCCGCATGGTGCGCAATTACACCCCCGATCCGGTCCCGCCCGAGGCTCTCGACAGGATCGTCGATGCCGGGCTTCGCGCACCGTCGGCGGGGTACAGCCAGGGAATGGGATTCGTAGTCGTCACCGAGGAGTCCACCCGCAAAGCGATCGCCACACTCGCCGACGAAGAGGAATACGTCGCCAGCGGGTTCGACCCATGGATCTCCACCGCCCCGGCTCACATCGTGATCACCGTCAGCGAGTCGATTTACCGGGAGCGCTATCGGGAGCCGGACAAGCTCGGCCCCGATGGCGAGGAGATCGACTGGCCGGTCCCATACTGGTGGGTCGATGCCGGAGCGGCGATGATGGCCGTCCTATTGGCCGCAGTGAACGAAGGGCTGGCTGCCGGCTTCCTCGGAGTCCATTCGATGCGGGACCTGGCCGCCTTGCTCGCCATCCCCGAGCACCACAACCCGATAGGCGTGGTGACCGTCGGCTATGCCATGTCCGACCGCCGGTCGGGAAGCCTGGCCCGAGGCCAACGACCCCGCGCCGCCGTCGTGCACCGGGAGCGTTGGGCTCGCTGATCAACTCGGAGCGGGCAGCATCCGCTCCAGGACTTCCAGTGCCTCCCCCAGATCGTCTGGGCGCACGAACACCCTGACGCCTTCCGTGACCTCCAGGAAGGGGACGGCTCCTGAGGCGGTGTCGCTCTGGACCACGGCGTCGATCCCATACGCGGCCAATCTGGCCTTGACCAGGTCTGCCTCCATAACGGAGGGATAGGTGCCGACACGTGCCAGGTCCATGCCCGAAGCTTAAGGAGTGCGAAGGGTTGGGGCTGCGATACTCGCCGGTCGATGGCCGTCGCAGACATCACCTCTCCCGCCAACCCCAGGATCAGGCGTTTGGTTGGGCTTCGTGACCGCAGGGAGCGCGATCGGGAATCGGTGTTCTTGGTCGAAGGAGCCAGGGATCTCGAGCGGGCGCTCGCCGGGGGCCTGGAACCTCTCGAGGTCTACTACGACCCTTCCCTGTTCTCCGATCCTCCCCACCGGGCGGACCTGGAGGTGTCGGTTGCAGCGGAGGCTCTGGATCGAGCGTCGTACCGAGGCCGATCCCAGGGTGTGATCGGAGTGTTCGCCCAGCCCGATGTGAGGATCGACCGTCTGAACCCGGGCCCCGCACCGTTGATCCTGATGGTGGAGGCGATCGAAAAACCGGGCAACCTCGGCGCTCTCCTCCGCACTGCCGACGCCGTCGGTGCCGACGCACTCATCGCAGCCGACCTCGGGACCGACCCATTCGGCCCCAATGTGATTCGGGCCTCGACCGGGGCCATCTTCACAGTGCCGCTCGCCGTCACCGATCTCGAGACTGCGGTCGAATGGCTGCAGAAGCGAAGGATCCGGATCGTGGCCGCCGCCCCTGACGCCGGAAAGGATCTGTGGTCGGCGGATCTGACCGGG
>Ga0268386_10001561_pt1 | contig 15777 bp, 14 predicted proteins | sample RVTome_15_FD_200260 | JGI IMG/M metagenome (GOLD analysis project Ga0268386, IMG submission 200260) | Soil microbial communities from uranium-contaminated site in the Upper Colorado River Basin, Wyoming, United States - RVT150D86... ...
GATCGCCCCGCGCGACGAAGTCTGGCTCGACGGCCAGCCGCGCGTAGCGGTTCCACGGGCAGACGAGCTGGCAGTCGTCGCAACCGTAGATGCGGTTGCCGAGCGCCGGACGCAGCGGCTCGGGGATCGAGCCGGGGTGCTCGATCGTCAGGTACGAGATGCAGCGGCGCGCATCGAGCTGATGCGGTGCGACGATCGCACGCGTCGGGCACACATCGATGCAGGCCGTGCACGAGCCGCAGTGCGCGCTCGGCGCGCGGTCGGCCGGCAGCGGCAGATCGGTGTAGACCTCGCCGAGAAAGAACCAGCTCCCCGCATCGCGCGACAGCAGGTTCGTGTGCTTGCCGATCCACCCGAGGCCGGCATCGCGCGCCAGCGCCTTCTCGAGCACCGGCGCGCTGTCGGTGAACACGCGATAGCCGAACGGGCCGATCGCGGCCTCGATACGATCCGCAAGCCGCTGCAAGCGCCGGCGCAGCAGCTTGTGATAGTCGCGCCCCAGCGCGTAGCGCGAGACGTACCCGAGCGTCGGATCGGCGAGCACGGCCTCCGGCGCGGCGGCGTCGGGCGGCAGGTAATCCATGCGCGCCGAGACCACGGACACGGTGCCGGGAACGAGCTCTGCCGGCCGGCTGCGGCGCGTATCGTGCCGCGCCATCCAATGCATCTCACCGTGGCGGCCCAGCGCAAGCCAGCGCTTCAGCCAGGCCTCGTCCTCCGGGACCTCGGCGCGGGCGATGCCGACGGCAGCGAATCCGAGCTGTCCGCCCCACCCGCGGATGTCGTCCGCCAGCCCGGCCAGGTCGGGAAGTCCGCTGTCGGGCGAGGTCTTGTGAGCGGGAAACACGATGCCGGCCAGTATAATCGCGGCGATGTCCGGCCCGAATTCCTTGCCAGGCCCCTGCAACGGACGCCCGCCGGACGGAGCGCTCCCGGGGTGACGCCACGCCTGCCCAGGGATCTGTGGACGGCCACCCAGGTACGCGAGCTGGACCGGCGCGCCATCGAGGTGCACGGAATTCCCGGTTACGAGCTCATGTGCCGCGCCGGTGCGGCGGCGCTGGCCACGCTCTTGTCGCTCTGGCCCGTATCGCGGCGCCTCACGGTGCTGTGCGGTGCAGGCAATAACGCCGGTGACGGCTACGTGGTGGCGAGGCTGGCGCGCGAGGCGGGCATGGAGGTCGAGACCGTCGCCGTCGTCGATCCCGGCCGACTGCAAGGCGACGCGGCCCGCGCGCATGCGGCCTTCCGCGCGGGCGGCGGCACGACGGAGCCGTGGCGCGGCGGGCGGGACCTCGAAGGCGACGCGCCGCTGGTGGATGCGCTGCTGGGCACCGGTCTCGACCGGCCGCTGGAGGGCGACGTGCGCGAGGCCGTGCAGGCGGTGAACGAATCGGGGCGCCGCATCCTGGCGGTGGATGTGCCGACGGGGCTGGATGCCACGACGGGCGCGGAGCACGGCGCCGCGATCCGCGCGGATGCCACCGTGACCTTCATCGGCCTGAAGCTCGGGCTGTTCACTGCGCGCGGTCCGGCGGTTGCGGGCGAGATCCACTTTGCCGGCCTCGACGTGCCACACGGGCTGGCTGCCGGGCTGGATCCGGCGGCGCGGCGACTCGATCCGGCGCGGCTGGCGGACTGGCTGCCGGCGCGCCCGCGCGATGCCCACAAGGGCCGTCACGGCCACGTCGTGGTGATCGGTGGCGACGAGGGCATGGGCGGCGCGGCGAGCCTGGCGGCCGCGGCGGCGCTGCGGGCCGGCGCGGGACTCGTGAGCGTGGCGACGCGGCCGGTGCACGTCGCGGCCATTCTGGCGGCCCGGCCGGAGGTGATGGTGCGCGCCGTCGCCACGGCCGAGGATCTCACGCCGCTGCTGGAACGCGCCACCGTACTGGCCGTCGGGCCTGGCCTGGGCCGCAGCGACTGGTCGCGCGCGCTCCTGGAGGCGGCGCTGGGCGCGAGCCTGCCCGTCGTGCTCGACGCCGACGGGCTGAACCTGCTGGCGGAGCGACCGGGACGCCGCGACGATTGGGTCCTCACCCCGCATCCCGGCGAGGCCGGCCGGCTGCTCGGCTGCACCGCGGCCGCCGTGCAGGCGGACCGTCCGGCGGCCGCCCGCGCCCTGCAGGCGCGCTTCGGCGGCGTCGTCGTTCTGAAGGGCGCCGGAACGCTGGTCGCCGGGTCCGGCGGTCCATTGGACCTGTGCGACCGGGGCAATGCCGGCCTCGCCAGCGGCGGCACGGGCGACGTTCTCACCGGCGTCATCGCGGGCCTGGCCGCGCAGGTGGGCGACCTCGGCACCGCGGCGCGCGCGGGCGTGCTCGTGCATGCGCTGGCCGGCGACGACGCGGCCCGGCGCGGCGAGCGCGGCCTGCTTGCGGGCGACGTCGTCGACAATATCCGCGCCTGGGTGAACCCTGCCGATGCACGTCGACCTGCCTGACGCGGCGGCCACGGAGCAATTTGGCCGGCGGCTGGCGGCGGCGCTGACCCGGACACACGGGCCCGCCCTCGTGATCGCGCTCCGCGGTCCGCTCGGCGCGGGCAAGACGACGCTGGTGCGCGGCTTGCTGCGCGCGCTCGGCCATGCGGGGCGCGTCCGGTCGCCGACCTACACACTGCTCGAGCCGTATCGGCTCGACGGCCGGCAGATCGCGCACGTCGACCTGTACCGTGTCGCCGACGCGCGCGAGCTGGAATTCCTCGGCATCGGCGACCAGCTGGTGCCCGGCGGCATCCTGCTGGTGGAATGGCCGGAACGGGGCGGGGACCGGCTGCCGCCGGGCGATCTGGAGCTGCAGCTCGAGTACGCCGGCGACGGCCGCCGGCTGGCGGTCGCCGCGCTCAGTCCCGCCGGGGAACGGCTGCTGGCCCACCTGCCGGAGGCCCCGGCCGAAGCTTGAGAGGGCCCGGGAGGTAAGCGGTGCATGGCCATGTTTCGCAAACCGATATTGCCATCCGGCGCCCACTGCGACTAAAGTCACTTCCGGGAAAGCGAGCAAACCGCCGGAAATGGCGAGAAAAATCCAACAATTATTCGTCCTGGCGGCCCTGCTGGCCCCGATCCCGGCGCTGGCCGACGCGGCAGTGCGCGACGTGCGCCTGTGGGCGGGCCCGGAAACGACGCGCATCGTCCTCGATCTGAGCCAATCGACGAACCACCGGCTGTTCACCCTGGAGAACCCGTCCCGTGTCGTCGTCGACCTCGACGGGCGCATCGATCTGGCATCGGTCGACCTTCCCGCCGGCTCGGGTCTCGTGCGCTCGATACGCAGCGCAAATCGTCCCGGCAACGAAGTGCGCGTCGTCCTCGATCTTGCGGACGCCGCGAAGCCGCGCAGCTTCATGGTGGCGCCGGAAGGCTCGTACGGACATCGGCTCGTAATCGACCTGGACGCCACGCGCGCGCCCAGGCCGATGATACGCATGGATGCAAGCGGCGAGCGCGAGCTCGTGATCGCGATCGATGCGGGCCACGGAGGCGAGGACCCGGGCGCCATCGGCAAGCGCGGCACGCGCGAAAAGGACGTGGTGCTTTCCGTTGCGGGCCGGCTGGCCGCCGAAATCGATCGCGAACCCGGCATGCGCGCGTTCCTGACGCGCGACGGCGACTATTACCTGACGCACCGCCAGCGCATGGAGCGTGCGCGCCTGAACCGTGCGGACCTCTTCGTGTCCGTGCACGCGGATGCGTTCCGCAATCCGAACGCGCGTGGCTCGTCGGTATACGTGCTGTCCCAGAAGGGTGCGACGGACGAGGCGGCGCGCTGGCTGGCCGAGCGCGAGAATGCGGCGGACCTCGTCGGCGGCGTCAGCCTGGACGACAAGGACGACATGCTCGCTTCGGTGCTTCTGGATCTGTCGCAGAACGCCTCGATTGGCGCGAGCCTGGAAGTCGGGGATCACGTGATCAGCCGGCTCGGGAGCATCGGCCGGGTGCACAAGGCGTCGGTGCAGCAGGCGGGCTTCCTCGTGCTGAAGTCCCCGGACATTCCGTCCATCCTCGTGGAGACGGCGTTCATCTCGAACCTCGAGGAGGAGCAGCTCCTGCGCTCCTCCGCGCATCAGCAGCGCCTCGCCACGGCACTGTTGTCCGGCATACGGGAATATTTCCTGGCCAATCCGACGCCCGGCACCTGGCTCGCGAAGAATGGTCGGGGCCTGCCGCGCGAGTACACGATCGCGCGCGGCGATACGCTGTCGGACATCGCCAGCCGCTACAACGTCAGCCTGCTCGATCTGCGACGTCACAACGGCCTGCGCGGCGATTCGATCCGCGTCGGCCAGATATTGCGCATTCCCGCGCCGCTCTAGCCTCCATCGTTCCGTCCCGAAACTACGCGCGTTTTTCGCGCGGTACGGTTCCGGCTGGCAGGACTACGCGATTACCGACGGGCCGCCGCGATGCTGGCGGAGGGCCGAGGAAGGTCGGCCTGCCGGCGCCTGGATTGCCGACGACGTGAGCGGTCGTGGAGCTGGGCGTGCTTCCTGAGCGAGCTGTCTGCCTTTTGCGAGCGAAGGGAGTACGCCCAGCTCCGCGGCCGCGACACGCAGTCCCAACGGCAAGCCGCGCACGCAGTCCCAGCGACGGGCCGCCAGTCGCAGCCCGATAACGAGCCGCGACAAAGTTGCAATCGCGACGCCGGGCGCTCGCGCCGTGGCCGATCGGGGTATCCTTGTGTCCTGCATGCGGATACGCCTCCTGCCTCCCCAGCTCGTGGACCAGATCGCTGCCGGCGAGGTCGTCGAGCGCCCGGCGTCGGTGGTCAAGGAGCTGGTCGAAAACAGCCTCGATGCCGGAGCGACGCGTATCGAGCTGGAGACGAGTGGCGGCGGGCTGCGGCAGTGTCTCGTGCGCGACGACGGCCGCGGCATTCCACAGGCCGAGCTGTCGCTGGCGCTCGCGCGCCACGCCACCAGCAAGATCGCGAGCCTCGACGACCTCGAGCGCGTGGCGACGCTGGGCTTTCGCGGCGAGGCGCTGCCGAGCATGGCCTCCGTATCGCGCCTGTCCATCGTCAGCCGCGCCGACGGGGAGCGCACCGGCTGGCGCGTCGAGGCGGAGGGCGGGCGGCTGTCGGAGGTGTCGCCGGCGGCGCATCCCCGCGGCACGACGGTCACTGTCCGCGACCTGTTCTACAACACGCCGGCGCGGCGCCGGTTCATGCGCACCGAGCGGACGGAACTCGGCCACGTCGAGCGCGTCGCGAGCCGCCTGGCGCTGTCGCGCTTCGACACGGCGTTCCGGCTCAGCGAGGATGGCCGCGTGCGCCTCGCCCTGCGCGCCGCGTCCACGGACGGCGAGCGCCTCGCGCGCGTGGCGGCGGTTTGCGGCGAGGCGTTTGCCTCGCAGTCGCTGGAACTGGCGCATGCGGCCTCGGGCCTGACGCTCACCGGATGGCTGGGCCTGCCGACCTTCTCGCGCTCGCAGCCGGATCTGCAGTACTTCTTCGTGAACGGCCGGATCATCCGCGACCGCCTCGTGACCCACGCGCTCCGCCAGGGCTATGCGGACGTGCTGTTCCACGGCCGCCATCCCGCCTACGTGCTGTACCTCGAAATGGACCCGTCGCTCGTGGACGTGAACGCCCACCCCACCAAGCACGAGGTGCGGTTCCGCGATTCGCGCAGCGTGCATGGCTTCTTGTTCCAAACGGTGGAGCGGGCGCTCTCGGCGACGAGCGCGTCGGCGGAGCGCCGCACGCCCGCGCCGGCGGCTCAGGGGAGCGCGTCCGTGCCCGCGCAGGCGCTCATGGGGCTGGCCATTGCGGAGACTCGGCCTGCGCCGGGCGGGGACGCGTGGCGCGGCCACGCACCGGCCGCCGCGCGGCGCCACGAGCACGCGCACGCGCTGGACTTCCAGCGCCCGCAGCCGCTGGAGGATGCGGCACCGGAGGACACGCCCCCGCTCGGTTTCGCGCTGGCGCAGCTGGGCGGCATCTATATCCTCGCGCGCAATCGCCAGGGACTCGTCATCGTCGACATGCACGCCGCGCACGAGCGCGTGCTGTACGAGCGGCTGAAGCGCGACCTCTTGTCCTCCGCGCTGAGCGCGCAGCCGCTGCTCGTGCCCCTGAGCCTGCGCGTCTCGCCTGCCGAGGCCGAGCTGGCCGAGGCCGCCACGGATGAGCTGGCGGCGCTCGGCTTCGGCATCGACCGCCGCGGCCCCGACGTGCTCGTCGTGCGCGAGATTCCCGCAGTGCTGGGCACCGCCGATGCCGAGGCACTGGTGCGGGACCTGTTGTCGGACCTCTCCGAGGGTGCGGCCAGCCGGCGCATCGAGGAGCGGGTCAACGAGTTGCTCGCCACGATGGCCTGTCACGGCTCGGTACGGGCCAATCGCAGCCTGTCGGTCGCCGAAATGAACGCACTGTTGCGCGACATGGAGGCCACCGAGCGCAGCGACCAATGCAATCACGGCCGCCCGACCTGGACGCAGCTCAGCCTCCCCGAGCTCGACCGCCTGTTCCTGCGTGGCCGCTGAGGCGGAGGTCGCGCCGGCCGTGCTCCTGATGGGGCCGACGGCCTCCGGGAAGACCGATCTCGCCCTGGCCCTTGCCGAGCGCCTGCCCGTGGAGATCGTCAGCGTCGATTCGACGCTCGTGTATCGCGGCATGGACATCGGCACGGCCAAGCCACCGCCCGAGATTCTTGCCAGCGTGCCGCATCATCTCGTCGGCATCCTGGACCCGGCCGAGCCGTATTCCGCCGGCCGCTTCCGCGACGACGCACTGGCCGCCATGACGAACATCCGTGCGCGCGACCGCCTGCCGCTACTGGTCGGCGGCACAATGCTCTACTTCCGCGCACTCGAGCGGGGCCTCGCCACGCTGCCGGCGGCCGACCCGGCGGTGCGCGCCGCCCTCGATGCCGAGGCGGCCGCCCGCGGCTGGCCCGCCTTGCACGCGGAGCTCGAGCGTCTGGATCCGGGCGCGGCGGCGCGGATCCGCCCCACCGACCCCCAGCGCATCCAGCGCGCACTGGAGGTCTGGCACGTGACCGGACGCACGCTCACGTCGCTGCAAGCCGAATCGTCCGGGCCGCCGCCGGGTTGGCGTTTCCTGAAGCTGGGCCTGTCCGTCGAGCGGGCGGGGCTGCATGCCCGCATCGAGGCACGGCTGGAGGCGATGCTCGCGGCCGGTTTCGCCGAGGAGGTACGGCGTTTGCACGGCCGCGGCGACCTGCATCCCGGCCTGCCGTCCGTGCGGGCCGTCGGCTATCGCCAACTGTGGGGCTGGTTCGAGGGCGAGTACGCGGCGGACGAGGCGCGCCGCCGGGCCCTGGTGGCCACCCGCCGCCTGGCGCGCCGCCAGATGACCTGGCTGCGCGCGGAGGAGGGTCTCACCTGGCTCCTCGGAGGCGACAGGGAGCCGGCGGCGGTCGCCTCCCGCATAGCCTCGTGGTCCACCGGAGCAGGAGGGTCGCTGTGCTAGACTTAGCCGCCGGGCGACGGGATAGCGGGGCCTGACCCTGCCCGCGGGCACGGACGGAAGACTCAGAACAACAGCAGGGGCTCGATCGGGAGATTGAAGCAATGGCCAGAGGGCAGTCGTTGCAGGACCCGTTCCTCAACACCTTGCGCCGGGAAAAAGTACCCGTTTCCATTTACCTGGTGAACGGCATCAAGTTGCAGGGGCAGATCGAATCATTCGACCAGTTCGTCGTGTTGCTCAAGAACAGCGTCAGCCAGATGGTGTACAAGCACGCCATCTCGACCGTCGTACCGTCGCGAAACATACGGCTGCCGGCCGGCAGTGACGGTCCGGACGACGGCGACGAGGACTGAGCAGCGGGCGCGGAGGGACCTTTTGTTCGAACGTCCGCGGCACGGAGAGCGTGCGATCCTGGTCCAGGTCGGGTTCGGTTCTCGACCACCCGGCGAATACATCGAAGAACTTGAAAGGCTCGCGCTCTCGGCCGGTGCCGAGATCGCAGACCGCATCACGACGGTCCGCAAGGCACCCGATTCCCGCCACTACATCGGCTCCGGCAAGGTCGAAGAGCTCAAGGCCCGGATCGCCGAAACCGCTACCGATCTCGTGCTGTTCAACCACGCGTTGTCGCCGAGCCAGGAACGCAACCTGGAGCGGGACCTCGACTGCCGTGTGCTCGACCGCACAGGCCTCATCCTCGACATTTTCGCGCAGCGCGCGCGCAGCTTCGAAGGGAAGCTGCAGGTCGAGCTCGCCCAGCTCAGGCACCTGCAGAGCCGTCTGGTGCGGGGCTGGACCCACCTCGAGCGACAAAAGGGCGGCATCGGCCTGCGCGGTCCCGGCGAAACGCAGCTCGAAACGGACCGGCGCCTGCTGGCCCAGCGCATCCGCTCCATCACGGCACGCCTGGAGCGCGTCGACCGGCAGCGGGAGCAGGGCCGCCGGACGCGGCGCCGCGCGGAAGTGCCGACCGTCTCGCTGGTCGGCTATACGAACGCGGGCAAGTCCACGCTGTTCAACAAGCTGACTTCGTCCGAGGTCTACGCGGCCAACCTGCTGTTCGCGACGCTCGATCCGACGCTGCGACGCCTGGAGGTGGCGGCGGGACTCGACGTGGTGCTGGCCGACACCGTGGGCTTCGTTCGCGATCTGCCCCATGAGCTCGTGGCGGCGTTCCGTTCCACGCTGAAGGAGACGCGCGACGCGGCACTGCTGCTGCATGTCGTCGACGTGGCGGATCCGCAGCGTGACGAGCGCATCGTCGAGGTGAACCGGGTGCTCGCCGACATCGGCGCGGAGCACGTTCCGCAGCTCATCGTGTACAACAAGTCCGATCTGACGGGCGAGCCGGCACGGATCGTCCGGGACGACTCCGGCAAGGTGCGGTCGGTGCGGCTGTCGGCGCGCAGCGGCGCGGGTCTGCCGCTGCTGATCGGCGCGCTTGCCGAGTACTTCGGCCATGGCGTGGTCTCGGGCGACCTGCACCTCGACGCCTCGGAGGCGCGCCTCCGAGCAAGGCTCTATGACGCCGGCATGGTGCTGGACGAAGAGGGCGACGAACACGGCGGGTGGCAGCTGCTGCTGAGCGGTACGCGGGTCGCGTTCGAACGATTCTGTCGCGACGACGGCCTCGATCCGTCCCGCCTGGAGGCGCGTCCTTGTGGGGTCCGCGAGCCCTCTCTACAATCGCGCTCCGTGGCCTGAGACGGCCCACTGCTCATGGCACATGGCGAACAGCCAGACGAACGGCCTGATGAGCGCTCCTCCGCGCGCCAGCAAAGGACACTAATGGCCTGGAACGAACCCGGGAAGGGTGGTAATCCCTGGAACACGGGCGGGCGGGGCGAGGGTCCTCCCGACCTCGACAAGCTTGCGCGCGATCTGCAGAAACGCCTTTTCGGACTGTTCGGCAGCGGCCGCGGCGGCCGGGGCGGCGGCAATGCGGGCGCCTCCGGGGCGCTGTTCGGCCTCGTCTTCGCGGCCGCGCTCGTCCTGTGGGCGTTGTCCGGCTTCTATCAGGTCGGCGCGGCGGAGCGCGGCGTGATCCTGCAGTTCGGCAAGTACCACGACACGACGATGCCCGGCCTGCACTGGCACATTCCGTGGCCCGTGCAGACGCTCGAGAAAGTGAACGTCGCGGGGGTCGAGTCGTTCAGGCACTCCACGCGGATGCTCACGGCCGATGAGAATATCGTGAGCATCAACATCGTCGTGCAATATCGCCGCAACGATGCAAAGGCCTACCTGTTCCACATCCGCGAGCCGGAAGAAACCCTCGGCGAGGTTACGGAAAGCGCGATCCGCGAAGTCGTCGGCAAGCACACGCTGGACTACGTGCTGACCGAGGGCCGCGCGGAAGTCGCGAACCTGACGCGCGAGATCATCCAGCGCACGCTGAATGCCTACGGTCCGACGAAGCCGCCGACCGACGACCAGCCGACGGCGGAATCGGAGAGCGAGGCGGCGGAGGACGCGAGCGTGCGGGCCACGTCGGGCACCGAGGGGGCCGGACTGGAGGTGACGTCCGTCAACCTGCAGGACGCGAATTTCCCCACCCAGGTGGAAGCCGCCGTGCAGGATGCCATCAAGGCGCGCGAGGACCAGGAGCGACTGGCCCTGGAGGCGCAGGTCTACAAGAACGATATCGTGCCGCGGGCGCGTGGTAATGCAGCCCGCATCCTCGAGGACGCGAAGGCGTACGCCGCGCAGGTCGTCGCGGAGGCGGAGGGCGATACGGACCGCTTCGTCGCGCTGCTTGGAGAGTACGAGAAAGCGCCGGAGGTCACGCGTCAGCGGCTGTATTACGAGACGCTGGAGCGCGTGCTCGGCAACACCAACAAGGTGCTGCTCGACGTCGAAGGCAGCGGCAGCCTGCTGTACCTGCCCATCGAGGAATTGATGAAGCGAGGAACCAAGAGCGGCGCGAGCGTCGAGGATCCGGCGAATGCCGGCAGCTCACGTGTCGTGCCGGAATCGCCGCGGCGCGACCGCTCCGAAGACCTGCGCAGTCGGGGAGACTGATGATGAGCACTCGAGCCACCTTTCTCCTGCTCATCCTGGCCGCCGCCGTGGTGCTCGTTTCCATGTCGGTTTTCACCGTGGACGAGCGAGAGTACGCCATCAAGTTCCGCTTCGGCGAAATCGTGAAGGCGGATTACGGCCCCGGGCTGCACTTCAAGCTGCCGATAGTGAACACCGTCCGGAAGTTCGAGCGGCGCATCCTGACGCGCAACAACCCCGACGAGCCCTTCCTGACGGCCGAGAAGAAGAACCTGCGCGTCGACTTCTACGTCAAGTGGCGCATCGCGGACCCGGCCGAGTACTTCCGTACCAACGCCGGCGACGAGGCCCGGGCCACCGGGCGGCTGATCGAGATCATCAAGGACAATCTGCGGGCCGAATTCGCCAAGCGGACCGTGCAGGAAGTGGTCACGGCCGACCGCCGCGAGGTCGTGAAGGTCGACAACGCCGTGCGCATCGCGAGGGAGCTCGGCATCGCGATCGTGGACGTGCGCGTGAAGGCGCTCGAGCTGCCGGAGGACGTCAGCGAGAGCGTGTTCCAGCGCATGCGTCAGGAGCGCGCCGGCGTGGCCGCGGACCTGCGCGCCAAGGGTGCGCAGACCGCCGAGGAAATCCGCTCGGGAGCCGACCGCGAACGGACGGTGATCGTGGCCAATGCGCGGCGCGAATCGCAGCAGATTCGCGGTGACGCCGACGCGGAAGCAGCGCGCATCTACGCCGAGTCCTATAACCGGGACCGCGAGTTCTACGACTTCTGGCGCAGCCTGCAGGCGTACCGCTCCTCGATTGGGCAGGGCGACGACGTGCTGGTGATCGAGCCGGACGGCGATTTCTTCCGTTACCTGAAGGATCCACTCGGCGGACAGCAACCGCGCTGAGCGCCGGCATGGACTGGAAGGATTTCCTGTCGGCCATCGCGCTGGTCATGGTCATCGAAGGCCTCCCGCCGTTTGCCAACCCGCGTGGCACGAAGCGCACCATGTCGCTGCTGGCCCAGTTGCCCGACGATCGGTTGCGGCTGGCCGGACTGGTGAGCATGCTGGCGGGCCTCGTCGTGCTGTGGTTCGTGCGTTCGTGAGGTAGAGGCGTAATGGCACGCAACGTGGTGGTCATAGGCACCCAGTGGGGCGACGAGGGCAAGGGCAAGATCGTCGACCTGCTCACCGACCGCGTATCCGCCGTCGTGCGCTTCCAGGGCGGGCACAACGCCGGGCACACGCTGGTCATCGGCGGCAAGAAGACGATCGTGCGACTGCTGCCGTCGGGCATCCTTCGCGAAGGCGTGGCCTGCCTCATCGGCAACGGCGTCGTACTGTCGCCCGAGGCGCTGCTGGCGGAGATGGGAGAGCTGGGCGAAGTGCCGGTCGCCGCACGGCTGCGCATCAGCCCCGCCTGCCCGCTGATCATTCCGTCCCACGTCGCGCTCGACAAGGCGCGCGAGCTGGCGCGGGGTGCGGCAGCCATCGGCACGACGGGCCGCGGCATCGGCCCGGCCTACGAGGACAAGGCGGCGCGGCGTGCCTTGCGCGTCTCGGACCTGTTTCATCGCGAGCGCTTCGCGGCGAAGCTCGGCGAGGTTCTGGACTTCCACAACTTCGTCCTGCAGCGCTATTTCGGCCGGGAGGCGGTCGATTTTCAGTCGACGCTCGAGCACCTGCTGGCCATGGGCGAGCGGATCCAGCCGATGGTCGCGGACGTCGTCGCGCTGATCGACGACTACCATACCGCGGGCGGCAACATTCTGTTCGAGGGCGCCCAGGGCGCCCTGCTCGATATCGATCACGGCACGTATCCGTTCGTCACCTCGTCGAACACGATCGCGGGCGGTGCCTGCACGGGCGCCGGCATCGGGCCGCGTGCGGTGGATTACGTGCTGGGCATCGTCAAGGCCTACACGACCCGGGTCGGCGCGGGGCCCTTCCCCACCGAGCTGTTCGACGAGATGGGCGAGCACCTCGCAAGGGTCGGGCACGAGTTCGGCTCGGTCACGGGGCGGCCGCGACGCTGCGGCTGGTTCGACGCGGTGGCGCTGAAGCGATCCATCCGGCTCAACAGCGTCTCGGGCCTTTGCGTGACCAAGCTGGACGTACTGGACGGCCTCGACACAATCCGCATCGCCGTCGGGTATCGCTTCGACGGTCAGATCTACGAGTCGCCGCCGCTGCATTCCGAGCACTACTCCGGCTGCGAGCCGGTATACGAGGACATGCCCGGCTGGAACACCTCCACGGTCGGCATCACGCACTACGACGAGCTGCCGGAGAACGCCCGCGCCTACCTGTCACGCATCGAGGCGATCGTCGGCGTGCCGATCGACATCATTTCCACCGGCCCGGACCGTGCCGAGACGATCGTCCTGACGCACCCGTTCGACGCCTGACGTCGCACGCCGGCAGGCGCACCTTCCAGCCTGCTAGGGCGGATAGCCGAGTGCGGCGACGTACGGCTTCAGCACCGGCAGCGCCGGTGCCAGCTCTGGCGCGAATGAATGCCACCTGCCGGTCGACGAGCGATATAGCGGGCGCGCGATCTGGCGATAGCTCGGTGTCGTGACCCGCGTGCCGACGATTCGCTCACGCCAGCGCAGCACCGCGGGATCCCACTCCAGCCCGAGGAACTCGAGGATGCGGCGCGCCTCGCCCTCGAGGTCGTCGATCAATGCTTCGTATCTGACGCTCAGCGTGCACCCCGGCCGCCGCTTCAGTGACTCGAGCCCGAGCCCCATCACCGTCGCGTAGTAGCTCGCCGTCGTGCCGATATCGAGGAACTGTGCCATCGCGGCGTTGAGGGCAAAATTCTGTGCAAAGCACGACAGGCAAACGTCCCGCGGGTCGCGCAGCGCAAGGATGATGCGGGCGTCCGGAAACACGTGCCGGATGAGCGGCAGGAACAGCGTGTACAGTGGCATCTTGTCGATGACGAGCTGTCCGTCCAGCGCGGCCGCGAGGCGCCGCGTCAGGTCGCGATATCCGGCGCGGTAAGGCTCCAGCGCGGCCGCATCCATGCCGGCGATGCGTTCCACGCCATCGGCCGCAAGCACGAAATCCTCCAGCAGCGGCGCCAGCGTCTCCTGCTCCTCAACGACGGTCACGCCCGAATGGGCCCGCAGCACCCGCTCGAGCAGCGTCGTGCCCGAGCGCGGAAAGCCGAGCAGGAACACGGGCGCGGGCGTCGTGGGCTGCACCCGCGGCGGATCGACGTCGAGCAGCGGCCGGAGGCGCGCGGCGGTGGCCGGATCGTACGGCGAGATTCTGCCGCCCTTGCGCGCGAGCCAGGCGCGCGCCAGCGTCGCGTTGGCGCGCGACCAGGCGTCGAAGGCGTCGGCGTGGCGCCGCTCGGCGTCGAGTGCGTTCCCGAGGAGATACTGCGCAAGCGCGACGTTCGTTCCCGCCAGCCGCCGGCCACCCGCCAGCGCCTCGAGCCGCGCACGCGCCGCGGCCGCCTCGCCCCGGCGCATCTCGAGCTGCGCGGCAACGATGCCGGCGACGGGGTGTCCGGCGTCGCAGGCCAGCGCGCGCAGTGCGCAGTCCTGTGCCGCCTCCGTTTCGCCGCGCCGCTCGTGGAGCTGGGCGAGGCTCGCCCAGCCGTCCGCGTGGCGCGGATGGGTCTCCGTGAGGCGGCGGTATTCGGCGGCGGCGGCTTCGTCGTCGCCGGCCAGCCGCAGGGCCTCGGCGAGGTTGTAGCGTGCCTCCGGCAGGCCGGATGCGAGCTGCACAGCCTCGCGAAATCGCGCGACGGCCGCCGGAAGGTCGCCTCCGAGGCGGCAGGCGAGGCCCAGGTTCACAATCAGTCCGGCGTTATCCGGCCGCAGCGCCGCGGCGCGTTCCAGGAGGTCGCGCGCCTCGACGGGATCGCCCGCCTGGCCCACCAGCATTCCGAGCAGCTGCAGTGCCGCGGCATGCTCCGGCTGCCGCGCGACGAGGGCGCGGCAGAGCGTCTCGGCCTCGACGACGCGTCCGGCACGGAAATGCGCCGCGGCCTCTTCGAAGTCGCTGTTTCCGAAGCGCGTGTCGGCACCGGCGGTCATCGCCGCAAGGTTAGCACCACCCCCTCTCTGGCACGGCGCTTGCAGCGAAGGGTCTAGCCCGCATTTCTCACCGGGGCGCAAAGCGAGGGCGTGGAGCTCGGGAAAAGACAAGGCGCGCGACCGTCCGGGCGCGCAGGCGTACTCGACAGTACGTCGAGCACCCGGACCGAGCGCAACGCAGGATTTTCCCGAGATCCGCGTCCGCAGCCGCGGACCGGTGAGAAATGCGGGCTAGGCCAACGATCGACAAAGGAGGCGAAGAACATGAGCAAAGTCGCAGTCATCATCGCCAGCGACTACGAGGACAGCGAGCTGACGGTGCCGGTGGACATGCTGCGCGAGGAGGGCCACGAGGTGGTTCTGCTGGGCGTTGAGAAGGGCGAGCAGCTCGACGGCAAGAAGGGCGAGGCCAGCGTCGTGACCGACGGGGCCATTGCCGATGCCAATGCCGATGAATTCGACGCGCTGGTCATCCCCGGCGGCTACTCGCCCGACAAGCTGCGGATGCACGAAGAGGCGGTGCGTTTCGTGAGGGACTTCGCGAAGCTCGGCAAGCCGATCGCGGCCGTTTGTCACGGCCCGCAGATCCTCATCGAGGCGGGGCTCGTGCGCGAGCGGCGCATGACGTCGTGGCCTTCCGTGAAGACCGATCTCGTGAACGCCGGCGCGAAGTGGGAAGACGCATCCGTCGTCGAGGACGGCATCTTCATCACCTCACGCAAGCCCGCCGACCTCGAGGCCTTCTCGGGGGCGCTATTGAAGCGTCTCGAGAGCACGAGCCGGACCTCCGGCGTGAGCCGGCGGGCTTGATCCACCAGTGTCAGTCCCAGCGCCGGCCGGCGGCGTGGAAAATGTTCGCCGCCGGCGGCCAAAGTTGCACTTCCGCCGGCGTGCGTCGGGGCAGGCACAGTTCCCGGCGCGGCCGGCGTCGCCTTACAGCCAGTCCTTCTGGCCGTCGCGGCGGGCCGCCAGCAGGCGGCGGGTGGCGGCGCTTGCGGCCGCGGTAGTCAGGCCGGCTCCGGTTGCCCAGGCAATCATCGCGGGCCAGGCCACCGAGGCCAGCGACGGGCGAGGGGATCGGCGCAGCACGCGACGCTGCCAGGTCTGCTGTCTGCCGTTGCCGAGCGCCCAGCGCGCCCCGAGGGCGGCGGCGCTGACTGCGACGGCGATCAGGATGTCGTTGCGGGTTTCTGGAGTCACGTTCGTCCTCGCGCCACATGAAAGTGTGCAGTCGGCGAAGCAAGCCCCATGCCAGTGAGGTCATCATGGACATTCTCAGGATCATTCTTTCGATAC
>Ga0268386_10001562_pt1 | contig 15775 bp, 13 predicted proteins | sample RVTome_15_FD_200260 | JGI IMG/M metagenome (GOLD analysis project Ga0268386, IMG submission 200260) | Soil microbial communities from uranium-contaminated site in the Upper Colorado River Basin, Wyoming, United States - RVT150D86... ...
GGGCCGATCGACGTCTCGCCGAGCCACGTGCCGCAGATCGGCACGCTCGAGGACGGGCCGGTCCACTACGCGTTCGGGTTCACCGGCAACGGCGTCGGCCCGTCGCACCTGGCCGGGCGCGTGCTCGCGGGCCTGGCGCTCGGGACCGGCGACCGCCGGCTCGCGCTCGACGCCGCCGGCCCGCCGGTGCCGCCGGAGCCGCTCGCGTGGCTCGGCGGGACGGTCGTGCGCGCCGCGTTCCTGCGCGCCGAGCGCCTGCAGGCCCAGGGCCGCAGGCCCGACCCGCTCACACGGGCGGTGTGCGCGGCGCCGCGGGCGCTGGGGATCCACGTCTCACGCTGACGAGGAGGATCGGCGCGACCGTCGCGGCCAGCGCCGCGGCCGCGATCGCCAGCGCGGCATAGCTCGCCACCGCGATCGCCGGCCCGGAGAGCGCGCCGCCGGCCGCGGCCGCGATGCCCATGCTGAGCTCGCCGACGCCCTCGACCCGGGGGCGCTGGCCGGCCGCCACCGCCGACACGAGCAGCGTGCTGCCGGAGATCAGGCAGGCGTTCCAGCCGACGCCGAGCAGCAGCAGGCCGACCGACAGCACCGCGACCGAGCCGCCCGCCGCGGCGGCGAGCAGGCCCGCCGCGAGCAGCACGGCGCAGCCTCCGAGCGCCACCCGGCGCGCCCCGAGCCGGTCCGCGAGCCGGCCGGTCAGCGGCGCCGGGCCGAACATGCCGAGGATGTGGAGCGAGATCACGAACCCGACCAGCGTCAGCGAGTGGTCGTGGTGGCGCATGTGCACGGGCGTCATCGCCATCACGGCGACCATCACGAGGTTGGCGGTGACGATCGTCGCGAGCCCGGCGCGCACCCTCGGCGGCGCCAGCAGGTCGGTCAGCGGCACCTTCGGGCCCCACGCGTCCTCGGTCTCCTCGACCGGGGCGGCCAGGCGCAGCGGGTCGGGCCGCAGCAGCGCGAGCAGCACCGAGGCGGCGGCCACGTACGCGGCGGCTGCGAGCACGAACAGGCCGGTCAGCGGCGGCAGGCCGGCCGCGTCGGCCGCGTCGCCCGCCGGGCCGAGCAGGTTCGGCCCCGCGACGGCGCCGAACGTCGTCGCGAACACGACGATGCCGATCGTGCGTGCCCGCCGCTCCGGCTCGCTCAGGTCGGCCGCGGCGTAGCGAGCGAGCATCACCGCCGTGTTGCCGGCGCCGAACAGCAGGCAGCCGAGGAGCAGCAGCGGCAGGCTCTCGACCACGCCGGCCCACACGCACAGCGTCGCGCCGGCCGCGCCGCCGAGCAGCGCGGTGGCCAGCCCGGCCCGCCGCCCGGCGCTGCGCGAGAGGCTCGAGATCGGCAGCGCGGCCAGCGCCGAGCCGGCCACGAGCAGCGACAGCGGGAGGCCGGCCGCCGCGTCGCTGCCGGCGACGTCGCGCGCCAGCAGCGCTCCCGCGGCGCCGCCCGCCGCCTGGCCGAGCCCGCCGAGCACCTGCGCGGCGATCAGCACGCGCAGGAGCCGGGAGCGGACGGTCACCTCCGCAAGTATCGCGGTCATGGTTCGTTGCAGCTCGCATGCATCTCAGACGAACACTGATCGGCGCCGTCGTGGCGATCGCCGTCGCGGCCGCGCTCCCGACCTCCGCCTCGGCCGCCGTGACGCTCCAGCCGGGCGCCTACCACGAGACCGACGCGGGCTCGTGCACGCTCAACTTCGCGTACACGGGCAGCGGCAAGACGTACCTCGGCACCGCCGCGCACTGCGTGTCCTCGATCGGCCAGCGCGTGCGCGACATCGAGGGGACCGACTTCGGCTCCGTCGCCTTCATCGGCGACGAGGACACGACCGAGTGGGACTTCGCGTTCATCGAGGTCGACGCGGAGGACCTCGGCCGCGTCAGCCCCGCCGTCAAGGGTCATCCGGCGTTCCCGACGGGGTCCACGACGGCCGCCGAGACCCTGACCGGCGACTCGATCCAGCTCTCCGGCTACGGCCTCGGCTATGACACGACACCGGCGACGCAGGAGCAGCGCAAGGCGATCATGGGCTACGACGACGCCGAGCTGTACACCGTGACCGGGCCGATCCACTGGGGCGACTCGGGCGGGCCGCTCGTCCACATCGCCACCGGCAAGGCCCTCGGCATCGTCAGCCGCCTGTGCGCGGGGACGTGCAGCGAGGAGGGACCGACCGTCCAGGGCATCCTGGCCAAGGCCGCCTCGCGCGGCTTCCCGGTCACGCTCCGGACCGTCTGATCCTCATGTGAGGTCCCCGGGCGATCCGGGAATCCGCTCGGGGACCTCGGATGACCGAGACGGGTCCCGATCCGGGAATCCGCTCGGGGACCTCGGATGACCGAGACGGGTCCCGATCCGGGAATCCGCTCGGGGACCTCGGATGACCGAGACGGGTCTGGTTCGAGCTCGACTCGTGAGGTAGGCTGTCCCGCGCATGTCGCGGCGGCTTGACCTCCTCCTTCTCCTCCCCCTTCGGGGGGAATAGCGCGTGGCGGCCGCGAAGCCGCGAACCCAGCACGAAGGAGCAGGTCACACAAGCCGAGAAGGAGCACGCGACATGGACGACAACCGGGTCATCATCTTCGACACCACGCTGCGCGACGGCGAGCAGTCGCCGGGCATCTCGCTGAACACGGCCGAGAAGCTCGAGATCGCGCACCAGCTCGCCCGCCTGGGCGTCGACGTCATCGAGGCCGGCTTCCCGATCGCCTCGCCGGGCGACTTCGAGGCCGTGCGTGCGATCGCCCGCGAGGTGCACGGTCCGGTCATCGCCGGCCTCGCGCGCGCCCATGCCGCCGACATCGAGCGCGCCGCGGACGCGGTGCGCGAGGCCGCGCGGCCGCGCATCCACACGTTCATCTCGACCTCGGACATCCACATCGAGCACCAGCTCCAGTCCACGCGCGAGGACGTGCTGGGCCAGGCGCGGGCCGCCGTGGCACACGCGAAGTCGTTCGTCGACGACGTCGAGTTCTCGCCGATGGACGCCACCCGCGCCGACGTCGAGTTCACCGCCGAGGTCGTCGCCGCCGCGGTCGAGGAGGGCGCGACGACGATCAACATCCCGGACACGGTCGGCTACGCGATGCCGGACGAGTACGCGGGATTCCTGCGGCGGCTCTACGAGCTCGTGCCGGGGCTGCGCGGCGTGGTGCTGTCGGTCCACTGCCACGACGACCTCGGGCTCGCGGTGGCCAACTCGTTCGCGGGCGTGCAGGCCGGCGCGCGGCAGGTCGAGTGCGCGATCAACGGCATCGGCGAGCGCGCGGGCAACGCCTCGCTCGAGGAGCTGGTCATGCTGCTGCACACGCGCCACGCAGCGCTCGGGCTCGAGACCGGCATCCAGACGCGCGAGATCGCGCGCACGAGCCGCCTCGTCTCGCGCCTGTCCGGCTACCCGGTGCAGCCGAACAAGGCGATCGTGGGCCGCAACGCGTTCGCGCACGAGTCCGGCATCCACCAGGACGGCGTGCTCAAGGAGCGCTCGACGTACGAGATCATGGACGCCGCCAGCGTCGGCGTCGACGACGTGTCGTCGATCGTGCTGGGCAAGCACTCGGGCCGGCACGCGCTCAAGTCCGCGCTCGAGGAGCTCGGCTTCACGGTCTCCGGCCAGGCGCTCAACACCGCGTTCAAGCGCTTCAAGGAGCTCGCGGACAAGAAGAAGCAGGTGACGGCCATGGACCTCGAAGCCCTGGTCACCGACGAGCTGCGCGCCGAGATGGCCTCCTACGCTCTCGAGTGGTTCGACGTCGAGGCATCCTCGCGCCGGCCGCCGCACGCGACGGTCGCCATCCGCACGCCGGCCGGCGAGGTCGTGCGCGGCAACTTCACCGGCGACGGGCCGGTCGACGCGATCTTCCGGGCGATCAACACCGCGACCCGGCGCGACGCACGCCTGCGCGAGTTCCGCATCGACGCGGTGACCGGTGGCCAGGACGCGCTCGGCGAGGCGAGCGTGATCCTTGAAGTGGCCGGCCAGTCGGCCGCCGGCCAGGGCGTCTCGACCGACATCATCGAGGCGGCGGCGCTCGCCTACGTCCGCGCGCTGTCGAACGCGGAGCGCAAGGTCGCGCTCGCGGCGGAGACGGCCGAGGCCGAGGAGCGCGAGCTCACGCCCGCGCCATAGCGCGGCCCTGCGCGAAGGCCGCGTCGAGCACGACCTCGGCGCGGCCGGCGTCCATCAGGTTCGGGCCCATCGCCGCCGCCGAGGCGGCGTCCGGGGTGACGATGCGGGCGCGCATGCCGCGCGCCTTGAGCGCCATCTCCTCCGGGATCAGGGTCGCGGTGGTCGCCGCGCGGAGCGGACCGGCGGCGGCGGTCGGCGCCAGGCACAGCACGCGGGCGCCGCGGCCGCCGGGCGCGGCATCGAGGTTCGTCGGGCTCCAGACCCCGCCGTCGACGTACTCACGGCCGCCGATCGTGACCGGCGCGAACACCCACGGGATCGCGCACGAGGCGAGCACGGCGTCGCGGACGCTTGCCGGCGGCTCGCCCGGCGCGCCGAACAGCACACGGCGGCCGCTGCGGCGGTCGACGGCGGCGACCCGCAGCCGGCCGTCGAACTCCGCGCCGAGCGACTCGACGTGGCGGCCGACGCCCTCCAGCGTGCGCTCCGGACGCGGCCCGGCGGCCAGCGCCGCCGCGCGGACGGCGCGGCCGGCGGGCTCGAGCCCGGCCAGCGCGAGAGGCGCGAGCGGTGAGGCTGCCGTGGTCCCGAGGCGGCCCGCGGTGCGCGCCAGCTCGCCGCCGAGCCGGCGCAGCGAGGCGCCGACGCCCCGGCGCTCCGCCTCCTCGACCTCATGGCCCCACTCGCGCGCGGCGCGGTCGCCCGCATCGGGGCGCCGGCCGGCGACCAGCGCGGCCGCGACGATCGAGCCGGCCGAGGTGCCGACCACGTACTCGCACGCGCGGAAGTCGACCTCCGAGGCGGCCTCGATCCCGCTCAACAGGCCGCGCATCCACGCCTCGCCGAGCGTCCCGCCGGCGCCGAGCACGAGCGTGTCGGGGAGCCCGATCACCCCTGCCATGATGACCGGCCATGCCCGCCGCGAGGCGGCGATGGCGCACCTTCTCGAAGCGGCCGAGCGCGATCGCGAGTCGGTGCTCAGGTGGTCGGCCGGCGACAGCGACCTCGACTCACTGCGAGACGACCCGTCATTCCCACGCTGAGGGCGCGAATCCGCGCAGTCGACGTCTGCCTGTACGTGATAACGTACAGTCGTAATGGCAGCGGCAGTCGAGCCTGTTCCGGCGATCGGGCCGCGGGTGAAGGCGTTGCGGGAGGCGATGGACCTCTCGCTGCGCGACCTCGCCGAGCGTTCCGGCGTGAGCGCCCCGATGCTCTCGCAGGTCGAGCGCGGCGAGACGAGCCCGACGCTGCAGGTCGCCGCCCGCATCGCGTCCGGCCTCGAGCTGCGGCTGTCGCAGCTCCTGCGGCTCGACGAAGGCGGCACGGTGAGCGTCGTGCGCGCCGGCGACGGCCGCCGCGGCGGCGCCGACGGACACCGCTACGAGATCCTCAGCCCGCCGTTGCCGGGCCTGCGCTCCGAGCTCTCGAGACATCGCCTGACACCGGGAGCAGTGACCGGCGGGCCAGGCGATCCTCCGATGCACGAGCCGGGTGCGCGCGAGACCGCGGTGGTCGAGTCCGGCGAGCTGGAGCTGCACGTCGACGGGCAGCGCCACCGGCTCGCGACCGGCGACTGCGTGACCTTCGACGCCGACCTGGAGCACCACTTCGAGAACCCCGGAAAGGAGGAGGCCGTCCTGCTTGCCGTCGTCTCCGCAGGGCTGCGCCGCTCATGACCCCGAGCACGCTCTTCGACAAGATCTGGGCCGCCCACGAGGTGGCGCCGGGCCTGATCTACATCGACCTCCACCTCGTCCACGAGGTCACCAGCGCCCAGGCGTTCGACGGGCTGCGGCTCGAGGGCCGGCCGGTTCGCCGGCCCGACCGCACGCTGGCCACAGCCGACCACAACGTCCCGACCGACGGCACGCCCGTGTCGGAGCGGATCCGCGACGAGCTCTCGCGCGTGCAGGTCCAGACGCTCGAGCGCAACTGCGAGGAGTTCGGGATCCCGCTCTACTCGATCGGCAACGCCCGGCAGGGGATCGTGCACGTGATCGGGCCCGAGCTCGGCCTCACCCAGCCCGGCATGACGATCGTGTGCGGCGACTCCCACACCGCCACCCACGGCGCCTTCGGCGCGCTCGCCTTCGGGATCGGCACGAGCGAGGTCGAGCACGTGCTCGCCACCGAGTGCCTGGCCCAGCGCAAGCCGAAGTCGATGCTCATCAACTACTCGGGCGCGCTCGGGTTCGGCGTCACGCCGAAGGACCTGATCCTCGGGACGATCGGCCAGATGGGGACCGGCGGCGCCGCGGGCCACGCGGTCGAGTACGCCGGGCCGGTGATCGAGGGGCTCTCGATGGAGGGCCGGATGACGATCTGCAACATGACGATCGAGGGCGGCGGCCGCGCCGGGATGATCGCGCCCGACGAGACGACGTTCGAGTGGGTCGAAGGCCGGCCCGCCGCGCCGCAGGACTTCGAGGCCGCGGTCGAGCGCTGGCGCGAGCTGCGCACCGACGAGGACGCGGCGTTCGACGCGCAGGTCGACGTCGACGCGAGCGCGCTCTCCCCGCTGGTCACCTGGGGGACGAACCCCGGGATGGTCGTGCCGGTCACCGAGTCGGTGCCCGAGCCGCAGGGCGACGGCGACGTGCGCGCGCTCAAGTACATGGACCTGGAGGCGGGCACGCCGATCCAGGAGATCAAGCTCGACCGCGTCTTCATCGGCTCGTGCACGAACTCCCGGATCGGCGACCTGCGCGCCGCGGCCGAGGTCGTCAAGGGCCGGCGCGTGGCCTCGTCGGTCAACGCCATGGTGGTGCCGGGCTCCCAGCAGGTCGCCGCGCAGGCCGAGAAGGAGGGGCTCGACGAGGTCTTCCGCACCGCCGGCTTCGACTGGCGCACGGCAGGCTGCTCGATGTGCCTGGGGATGAACCCGGACATCCTGTCCCCCGGCGAGCGCTGCGCCTCCACGTCGAACCGCAACTTCGAGGGGCGCCAGGGCCGCGGCGGGCGCACCCATCTCGTCTCGCCGCAGATGGCCGCCGCAGCCGCCATCGAGGGCCGTTTCGTCGACATCCGGGACTGGGAAGGCCGGCCGGATGCCGGCCATGCCCATCAGACGGGGTCCGGATGACCCGCGGGGGGAACTGACATGGACCCCGTCAGGCTCGTCAAGGGCGACGTGAGCGTGCTCGACCGCGCCGACGTCGACACCGACCAGATCATCCCCAAGCAGTTCCTCAAGCGGGTCGAGCGGACCGGCTTCGGCGAGTTCCTGTTCTTCGACTGGGCCAAGGAGGACGGCTGGGACCTGCCACCCAACCCGATCCTGGCCGCCGGCCCCAACTTCGGCTGCGGCTCCTCGCGCGAGCACGCGCCGTGGGCGCTGCACGACTACGGCTTCCGCGCCGTCGTCTCGGCCAGCTTCGCCGACATCTTCTTCAACAACTGCACGAAGATCGGCCTGCTGCCGGTCGTGCTGCCCGAGCACGAGGTGCGCGCGCTGATGGAGGCGCGCTCGGCGGAGATCGACCTCGAGGCGCGCGAGGTGCGCTTCGACGGCCGCGCGGTGCCGTTCGAGCTCGACGACGAGACGCGCCACCGGCTGCTGAACGGGCTCGACGACATCGCGCTCACGCTCGAGCAGTCGGACGCGATCGATGCCTACGAGCGCGACCGCGAGCGCACCGGCCCCGTCACCACGGGGCTCTAATCCGACAGTTCGCGGCGCGACCCCGCCCGGCGAGCCTGGCGGCCGCCGCCGCCGGCAGCCGAAGTCACGATCCCTCCTACGGCGTCAAGGCCGTCGTCGCCCTGAGCACGTCGAGCCCGGTGCGCCCGGCCGCCTCGGAGGCGGCCGAGCTGCTCGCGCGCATCCGTATGGACTACGCCACCCTCGTTCGAGCCTCAAGCGGCGCCCGCCGCGCGCCGATCACGAGGAGGTGACCGCTCCCACGCAGGATGCAGCGACCGACGTCGTCCTGGCGCGCCAGCCGATCTTCGACGCCGACCTGCGCATCTCCGCGTTCGAGCTGCTGTACCGCGCCGTCGGCGAGGAGGGGCTGCCGCTGCACCCCAGCAAGGCGACCGCGACGGTGCTGGTGGCGGCGCTGACCGACGTCGGCCTCGAACGGCTCGTCGGCGACCAGCGGGCGTTCATCAACGTCAACCGCGAGTTCCTGCTCTCGTTCCGGCCGCTGCCGCTGCCCGCCGACCGCGTCGTGCTCGAGCTCGTCGAGGACCAGGTCATGGACGCCGAGCTGATGGACGTGCTCGGCGAGCTCGTGACCGTCGGCTTCACGCTCGCGCTCGACAACTTCAGCTACCGGCCGGAGCTCGAGCCGCTCCTGCGCCTGGCCAAGATCGGCAAGCTCAACGTCCAGGCGCTGTCACCCGAGGAGCTCGCCGCCCACGTCAAGCGGCTGCGCGAGTGGGACCTCCAGATCATCGCCGAGAAGGTGGAGACCCGCGAGCAGCTCGACTACTGCCGCCAGCTCGGGATCGACGGCTTCCAGGGCTACTTCTTCGCGCGGCCCGCGGTGATGGCCGAGCGGCCGGCGCCGACCTTCCGGCTCGACGCGCTCGCCGCGCTGCTGGAGGCCGGCGACGACGACTTCGACGCGCTCGAGCAGATGATCAGCCACGACGCCGGGCTGTGCCACAAGCTGCTGCGCCTCGCGAACTCCGCGCACGTGGCCCCGCGCAGCCGGATCCGCTCGATCCGCCACGCGCTCACGCTGCTCGGCGTGCGCACGGTCCGCCGCTGGACGATGCTGCTGATGCTGGCCGGCCGCCACGGCCAGCCGCACGAGCTGCTGGTCACCGCGCTCGTCCGCGCCCGCCTGTGCGAGACGCTCGCGGACGCCGACCCGGCCGCCGAGAGCGACCGCGCCTTCACCGCCGGCCTGTTCTCGATCGCCGACGCGCTGCTGCACACGCCGCTGCCCCAGTTGCTCGCCGGCCTGCCCTTCGACGAGCGCCTGACCGGCGCGCTGCTCGAGCACTCGGGCCCCGAGGGCGCGATCCTCCGCGCCGTGCTCGCTTACGAGCGCGGGCGCTTCCCGGCCGTCGCGTCCGAGCACGACCTCGCCGCGTTCGGCCACGCGTACTACGACTCCGTGTCGTGGGCGACCGAGATGGTCGTCGCGCTTCGCTAGGGATTCGTACGGCCGCGTCGATCAGCCGTGGGCCGGTCAGTGCTCCTGGCCCGAACTAAGCGGGCCGGATGCGCCCGGCTGCCCGCAGCCGGTGGACGACCTCCGACGCGCGGCGATCGACGGCGGTGAGCCGGGCGGCCAGCTGCTCGTAGCGGCGCTCGGCCTCGTCGATCGCGCGGCGCAGCTCGTACTCCAGGGACTCGCGCGTCTCGTGGCGTTCCATGGTCATGGGGGTGTATCGGCACGAACGGCTTCACTGGCGAGCCGCCATGATCCGCGCCAGCTCGGCGCGGCGGCGCACCCCGAGCTTGCGGAAGACGTTGCGCAGGTGGTGCTCGACCGTCTTGGCGCTCACGAACAGGGCCGCGGCCGCCTCCCGGTTGGTCAGCCCCTGCGCCACGAGCTGGGCCACGCGCAGCTCGTGCGGCGTCAGCTCGGCCGCGTCCGGCCCGGCGGCGGCGCGGGTGACCGCGCCCGCCGCCCGCAGCTCGCGCCGGGCGCGCTCGGCGAACGGGAGCGCGTCGACCGCCTCGAAGCCCGCCAGCGCGGCGCGCAGCTGTTCGCGCGCCTCGTCGCGGCGGTCGGCGGCGCGCAGGAACTCCCCGTAGGCGAGCTGCGTCCGGGCGCGCTCGAACGGCGCCGGTCCGGCGTCGTGCAGCTCCAGCGCCGCCTGGAACCGCGTCTCGTCCCGCTCGGTCATCCCGCGCAGGCGGGCGAGCATGGCCGGCGCGATCCGGCGGTGCTCGATGGTGCGCGCGTAGTGCGCGACCAGCGCGACGGCGTCGGCGCGGCGGCCGGCGCGCAGGTAGGCGTCGACGAGGTGGGGCGCCCACAGCACGTTGCCTGCGAGCGCCTCGGCGCGGACCGCCTCCAGGCGCTCGATCGCCTGCTCGGGGCGGTCGGACGCCGCGGCCAGCAGGCCGAGGGCGTACTTGGCGTAGATCGCCGGAAGCGGGATGTTGCGGCGCTCGCCGAGCGCGATCGCGCGATCGGCCGCCTCGACCGCCGCCGCCTCGTCGCCGTGCCAGCCGCGGACGGCGGCGAGCATGCCGAGCCCGATCACCAGCGCGGGGTCCTGCCCGGTCTGCTCGGCCAGCGCGACCGCTTCCTCGGCATCGGCGAGCGCGCGGGCGTAGCGGCCGAGCGCGAGGTTGCCCTGGGCGCGCGCGGCGAGCGGGTAGGGGAGCGCGCCGACCGCGGACGACTCGCGTCCGGCCGCCACCAGGCGGTCGAGCATCTGCACGCCGCGCTCGTACTCCTCGATCCACAGCCAGCCGTGGGCGGCGAGCGCCACCACCTCGGGAGCCACCGCGAGCGCCATCGCGAGGTCGTCGCCGAGCCGCTGCTCGCCGTCCTCGAGCAGCCGGCGGCCGGCGGCGACGTCCGGGACCGTCATGCGCGCCGCGCCCGCCGACAGCGCCGCGAGCGCGGCCAGCAGCTCGGCGTCGCCGGCCAGGTCGCGCGCCCGCTCGGCGTCCGCCAGCCAGCCCTGATGGTCGCGCAGCGCCATCGCACCGAGGCTCGAGAGCAGGAGCAGCATGGCGGCGACGGGCGGCGAGTCGCGCTCGAGCCGCCGTGCCTGAGAGCGCAGCAGCGCGCGGGCCTCCCCGGTGCGGCCGGTGCGCAGCGCGACCTGGGCCCGCAGCGTCCGCAGGTCGGTCGCGACGGCCGTGACGTCGCCCGCGGCGATCGCCAGCACGCGCTCGGCCTGCTCGAGCCGCGCGAGCCCGACGTCCGGGTGGCCCGCGGGGAGCAGGTCGCGCGCCGCCTCGACGAGCCGGCGGGCGCGCTGGAGCGGGTCCGGCGAGAGCTCGGCGGCGCGCAGGTGGGCGTGGGCGGCCGGTCCGAAGCCGGTGCGCGCCCGCGCGCCGAGGGCGGCGCGCTCGAGCTCGGCGGCGACGACCTCGTCGGGCAGCGCGGTGGCGGCCGCGCGCTGCCATGCGCGCTGCGGATCGCTCTCGGGCAGCGCCCGGGCGACCGCGCGGTGCGCGAGCCGGCGCTCGACGACCGTGCCGGCGTGGTACGCGGCGGCGCGCAGGAGCGGATGGCGGAAGCGGACCTCGCCTGGGCCGAGCGCGACGATGCCCGCGCTCTCGGCGGCCTCCAGCGCGCCGGCATCGAGGCCCGCCGCCTGCAACGCCGCGAGCACGACGTCGCCGCGGCGCGCCTCCGCCGCGGCGGCCACGAGCAGCGCACGCCGGGTCTCGTCACCGAGCCCGTCGAGCCGGCGCGCCAGCACGCGCTCGAGCGTCGAGCCCGGAGGCAGCGGCCCCTCGACCGGAGCGCGCCCCTCGAGCTCGTCGCGCGAGAGCAGGGCCGGGATCTCGAGCAGCGCGAGCGGGTTGCCGCCCGCGGTGGCGAGGATGCGGCGCGCGACGGGCTCCGGCACCGGCTGCGCGCGCCCGGCCTGGAGCAGCTCGAGCGCGAGGTCGGTGGCGAGCGGGCCGATGTCGAGCCGCTCGACGCCAGGGGCGAGCTCGCCGGCGACGGGCCGCTGCGCGAGCAGGACCGCGACGCCGTCGGCGCCCAGCCGTCGCGTCGCGAAGCGCAGCGCCTCGAGCGACGGCTCGTCGAGCCACTGGAGGTCGTCGACCGCGCACAGGACCGGCTGCTCCTCGGCCGCGAGCGAGAGCAGGCCCAGCAGGGCGGCGCCGATCGCCAGCCGCGCCTGCGGCGCGGCCGGCTCGAGCTCGAGGGCCCCGGCCAGCGCCGCGGCCTGCGCGACCGGCAGCCGCTCGCGGAGCCGCAGGACCGGCTCGCACAGGTCCGCCAGGCCGGCGAACGGCAGCTCGGCCTCGGCCTCGAGGCCGCGCGTGCGCACCACGGTCATGCCCTCGGCGCGCTCGATCGCGGCGAGGAGCAGGGCGGTCTTGCCGATGCCGGGCTCGCCGCACACGACGACCGCGGCGCTGCCGCCGGAGCGGGCGGCGTCGAGTGCGCTTTCCAAGCGCTCGAGCTCCGCCTCGCGTCCGATCAGCACGGCCGCCCGAGTCTACGGGCCTACACCGAGATCCCGTACGCCTCCGTGAACGCATCCTGCGCGTACGCGAGCGATGCGTGGGCGAAGCCCTTGTCGCCCCAGCCGGCGCCCCAGCTGTTGCGCACGACGAAGCGGTCGGGGGTGTAGCCCACCAGCGCCACGGCGTGGCCGCCGCGCTTGGTCCTGGCCTCGTACGTGTCGAGCATGCCGCCGTTGTCGCTCGCCTCGTCCCAGGTGCGGTCGACGTCGAGCCGCGTGAGGATCGGGCCGCGCGTCGCGATCCAGCGGCGCCAGTAGTCGAGCGAGCCGCCGCGGTTGAAGGACAGGTTGAAGTAGGACGCGATCTTCATCTGCGCGGCGAGCGCGTAGAACGTCTCCGGCTTGCCCGGATAGAGCGTGCCGCCGTCGAACGGCAGAGTGCGGTCGCGTACGACGCCGAACTTGCGGGCGACATCCAGCGCCGCCTTCAGGCTGGTACCGGCGTTCTCGATGAACGTGGTCGGCGCGCTGTCGAACTCGTCGGTCTCCTTCGAGGCCATCCAGATGAAGCGGATCGAGAGCGACTCGGTCTGCCTGATCCGGCCGGTCTTGACGTAATGCCAGCGCAGCAGCGCGTCGGACGTCGCCCAGCCGACGCACGACCCGGTGCTGCCCTGGTCGCCGACCTTCCACCAGGCCTCGCGCAGGTCCTTGGACCGCGGGACGGGGGCACGGGGGGCGAGCACGCCGGCCGCGTCGGCCTGCTCGAGCCGCCAGTCGCGCTCGGTCTCGCGCGAGGGAACGACGTTCAGCACGCGCTTGACGCGCTTGGGGCGCCGCTTGGCGCGTTTTGCAGGGGGCATTGAGCGACCCTAGTGGGCCTTCTCGAAACGTTCCACCCGAAATCGGCGGCCGGTCTCTCGGGCGCAACGCTCCGAGAAGACCCACGAGCGGGTAGCGTGGCGCTCCCCATGAAGATCGTCACGCTCCCCGGTGACGGCATCGGCCCCGAGGTCCTCGCCGCCGCCCTCGAGATCCTGCACGTGGTCGCGCCCGACCTGACCTACGAGGAGGCCCTGATCGGTGGCGCGGCCATCGACGCCACCGGCACCGCGCTCCCCGACGAGACGCTCGCGGCCGCGCGCGACGCCGACGCGGTGCTGCTCGCCGCGGTCGGCGGCCCCAGGTGGGACACCACGGACCCGGCCAGGCCGCGCCCTGAGCAGGGGCTGCTCGGCCTGCGGGGAGGCCTCGGCCTGTACGCCAACCTGCGGCCCGTCCGCCCGCTGCCCGCGCTCTACGACGCCAGCCCGCTGCGCCGCGAGATCATCGAGCGCACCGACCTGCTCGTCGTGCGCGAGCTCACCGGCGGCATCTACTTCGGCGACAAGGGCCGCTCCGACGGCCGCGCCTACGACGTCTGCGCCTACACCGAGGCCGAGATCGAGCGGATCGCGCGCACCGCGTTCGAGGCCGCCCGCAGCCGCGTGACCAGCGTCGACAAGGCGAACGTGCTCGAGACCAGCCGGCTGTGGCGCGAGGTGGTCATGCGCGTGCACTCCGCCGAGTTCCCCAACGTCGAGCTCGAGCATGTGCTGGTCGACAACGCCGCCATGAAGCTCGTCGCCGCCCCGCGCCACTTCGACGTGATCCTCACCGAGAACATGTTCGGCGACATCCTCAGCGACGAGGCGGCGATGCTCACCGGCTCGATCGGGCTGCTCCCGAGCGCGAGCCTCGGAGGCGACGGACCGGGCGTGTTCGAGCCGGTCCACGGCTCGGCCCCCGACATCGCCGGCCAGGGGATCGCCAACCCGCTGGCCATGTTCCTCTCGGCCGCGCTCATGCTGCGCCATGGCGTCTCCCGGGAGGACGACGCGGCGCGGATAGAATCGGCCGTGGATCGGGCCCTCGAAGCCGGCCTGCGAACCGGCGACCTGGGCGGCAAGGCGACGACCGCCGAAGCGACTCGCGCGGTCCTGGAGGAGCTGACGTGAAGCAAGCGGACCTCATCTGGATGAACGGCGACTACGTCGCCTGGGAGGACGCGAAGATCCACGTGCTCACGCACGCGCTCCACTACGGGACCGGCGTGTTCGAGGGGGTCCGCGCGTACGAGACCGAGCGCGGCACGGCCGTGTTCCGCCACCAGGACCACATCGACCGGCTCTTCAGGTCGGCCCAGATGTACTACATGGACGTGCCGTTCACGAAGGAGCAGATCCGCGAGGCGACGCTCGACCTGATCGCCCGCAACGGGCTCAAGTCGTGCTACATCCGGCCCGTCGTCTACCGCGGCGCCGGCCCGATGGGCCTGTACCCGCTCGACTGCCCGGTCGACGTCTTCATCGCCGTCTGGGAGTGGGGCGCCTACCTGGGCGAGGAGGGCAAGCAGCGCGGCGTCACCGGCACCGTCGTCTCGTGGCGCAAGATCGGCCAGGATGCCCTGATCCCGCTGGCCAAGGCCAACGGCCAGTACCTCAACTCCGTCCTGGCCAAGATCGAGGCCGAGAAGGCCGGTTACGAGGAGGGCATCCTGCTCGACCAGCGCGGCTTCGTCTGCGAGGGCACCGGCGAGAACCTGTTCGTGATCAAGGACGGCGTGATCGCCACGCCGGGCTTCAACTCCTCGATCCTCGGCGGCATCAACCGCCTGTCGGCGATCACGATCGCGCGCGACCTCGGCTACGAGGTCGTCGAGCGCGACATCGCCCGCGGCGAGCTGTACGTCGCCGACGAGATCTTCATGACCGGCACCGCCGCCGAGCTGACGCCGTTGCGCGAGATCGACGACCAGCCGATCGGCGCCGGCGAGCCCCGGGGGCGGGTGGGGCCGGTGACCCGCGCGATCCAGTCGGTGTTCGAGGACGCGCTGCACGGCCGCTCGGACCGCTACGCCGGCTGGCTGGACGTCGTGCCGCAGCCGGCATCCGCTCCGTGACGCGGATCGCCGTCTACGACACGACCCTGCGCGACGGCATGCAGGGCCACGGCATGTCGTTGTCCGTCGAGGAGAAGGTGCGCGTCGCCCACGCGCTCGACGACCTCGGGATCCCGTTCATCGAGGCCGGGTTCCCGGCCTCGAACCCGAAGGAGGCCGAGCTGTTCGAGCGGCTCGAGCACGAGGGCCTGCGCGCCGCCGTGTGCGCATTCGGGATGACGCGCCGGCGCGGCGTGCCGGCCGAGGAGGACGGAGCGCTTCGCGAGCTGGCGAGCTCGTTCGCCCCCGTCTGCACGCTGGTCGGCAAGACCTGGGGCCTGCATCTGGAGAAGGTCGTGCGCGTCGGGCGCGACGAGAACCTGGCCATGATCGCGGAGTCGATCGCCTACCTGCGCGGGCGGGCCAAGCGCGTGATCTACGACGCCGAGCACTTCTTCGACGGCTGGCGCGACGACCCCGGCTACGCGATCGCCTGTCTGGAAGCGGCGGCGGGCGCCGAGAACGTCACGCTGTGCGACACCAACGGGGCGTCGCTGCCCGGGCAGGTCGCCGAGGCCGTCGCCGCCGTGCGCGCCGCCCTGCCGGACGCCGCGATCGGCATCCACTGCCACAACGACGCCGAGTGCGGGGTCGCG
>Ga0268386_10001563_pt1 | contig 15773 bp, 10 predicted proteins | sample RVTome_15_FD_200260 | JGI IMG/M metagenome (GOLD analysis project Ga0268386, IMG submission 200260) | Soil microbial communities from uranium-contaminated site in the Upper Colorado River Basin, Wyoming, United States - RVT150D86... ...
AGGTCGGCCTCCCACACGATCGCCTCGAGGTTGTGCACGAGGCCCATGAGGCGGGCATCGCCGCCGCGGTCGAGCAGGGAAGGAGTGGAAAGCGGCCCCACACACTAGGTGACGGCGGTTCGGGGGCCTCCCTTGTCCCCCGGATGGGGGAGGCTCCGCGTGCGGAGGCGGACGCCCGCGCCACGTGCCACCCTTCAGAGGCCCTCGCGCAAATGCCTTTCCGGCGAGACATCCGTCGCGCGCTGCCGGTGGGAGCCTGGTTCTCGGCACTCGCCCTGGTCGTCGCGGGACCGCTGCTCGGGAGTGGGTACGTGCTTCTGCTCGACTACCCCTCCGGGCCGCGGTTTCCGGCTCTGGCGCCTTTTCCTCTGCCGAGCTCGGGCGATATCGGCAACGGCATACCGCTCCTGTCGGTGCTCGCCTTGTTCAGGGAGATCCATGCGTTCTTCCCGGACAAGGTCCTGCTGCTGGCTCCGATCATTGTGGGCGGGCTCGGCGTCTACCGCCTGGCACGGGCCCGCCTGGGAGCCGGCTGGCCGGCGGCCGTCTACGGAGGGACGCTCTTCGTCGTCAATCCTTTCGTCTACGACCGGTACCTCTCCGGCCATCTCTTCTTCCTGCTCGCCTACTCACTGCTTCCGTGGGCGCTGGCACCGATCCTGGACATGACGCGCCGCCCGACGGTGCGCACGACCGTCGTGGTCGCTCTGTGGATCTTCGTGCTCGGCGCGATCGACGTTCATGTCCTCGGGATCTACGTCTTGCTGACGTGCGTGGCTGTGATCTTGGCGCCGTCACGGCTCCGCCTCGCCTTCGGAGCTGCGGCGCTCGGGGCAGGCGTGCTCGTGTGCGCGTACTGGATCCTCCCATCGCTCTTCGTCGATCACGGAAGCGATATTGGCCCGGCCGACCTGGCCGTCTACGCCTCACGACCGACCGGCATCGCGGTCCTTCCGACCCTCCTCGGACTGGACGGTTTCTGGAGAGACGAGTTCACGGGACCGGGCGAGCGCGTCCCCGGCCTCTACCTCCTGCTCGCGCCCATCCTCGGCCTCGCCGTCGCGGGCGTCGCGGAGCTGCTCCGGCCCGGGCCCAACCGGCGCTTCGCGCTCGCGATCTCCATCAGCGCGACGCTCGGCCTGCTTCTGGCGGCAGGCACCTCGTTTCCTCCGACGGCGGACGTCTTCCGCTGGGCCTTCGAGCACGTCCCGTACATGGGCGTCTATCGAGAGCCGCAGAAGTTCCTGGCGCTCGTCGTCCTCGCATACGCCGTCTTCGGGGCGGTTGGGCTCGACGCCGTCGTCCGGGGTCTGGGCGGGTCAGGCGGTCGTTCGGCCGTTGCGGCGACCGCCGGCCTGTTCGCCGTCGCCGCGGTCGTCGGCTACGGCTACACGGTGCTCTGGGGCTTCGCAGATCAAGCGAAGCCGGTCCGCTATCCGGACAGCTGGGCCGAAGCCAAGGCCGTCATGGACGACCGAGGCGAGGGCCGGCTACTCGTCCTTCCCTGGCAGCTCTACACGGTCTGGAGCTTCTCCGACGACCGGATCGTGGCGAACCCCGCTCCGTCGTTCTTCTCCCACGAGGTCCTCGCCGGCGACGAAGCCGGATTCACGAGCGTCGGGCCGCAGTCGCCCGATCCCTTCTCGCGGTACATCGACGAAGTGCTCCGGCACCGAGCCGAGATCCACTGGCTTGGGCACCTGGTGGCTCCGCTGGGAGTCCGCTTCGTCGCTTCGCTGCGGGAAGCCGACTGGGAGCGGTATCGGTTCCTGACGCGACAGCAGGATCTCGTTCCCATCTACCGGGGTGAGGGGCTCGTCCTCTTCGAGAACCGCGCCTGGCGAGGAAGCATCATCGGCCTCGACAAGGGGGCGACGATCGCCGAACCATCTCAGTTGTTCGGCTCGCCCAGGGAACGCGAGGTCGTGAGCCGGCTCTTCCCGACGCGGCCGCTCGTGTCGGGCGACGCCGGTGGCTTCGCAACGCTCGGGCGCCGGCTGGCCGATGGGCCACAGGTTGGGGCGATGGCTGCTCCGTTCGTAGCCACGGCGGATCGATGCAGCGACGGTTGGCGGTTGGGAAGCGATGAGTCGACCTGCGACCTCGGGGCAGTCGCCGCCTTCGAGAGCGCCCCCCGCGCACGGACGCTTGTGCGTCCGCTCGCCGGCGTCCAGATGCTCGGCTACGTCTTCAGCGGTTTGACGCTCGCCGCCGCGACGTTCTATCTTCTCACTTGCTCCCGCTTTTCCAGGAAGGGGTCGAACGACGACCAAGCCCCCAAGGGTTCCAGAGCGTGGACGACGATCCGGGCGCTTACGCGCTCGCGTTAGCGATCGCGTGGCGCCTTGGCACGCGGGGGTCCTCGCGGGCGTCTTCGTAGCAGTGGCGGTCGGCGGGTACCTCTGGCTCGCCGGCGGAGACTCGACCAGACCAACAGCCGATGCTGCTCCGACAGAGGCTGTCGAGCGAGGAACAGCGTGCGCTCATTTGAGCGAGGCCTTCACCCATAGCCAAGCGGGGGACGCCGAGGCGCTTCGCCGATCCGTCGCCGCCGCCGCCAGAGCCGGCGAGAAAGCGCTCGATACCTCGGGTCAAGAATTCGGGCGACCCGAGGAGATCGCGCTCGAGCTCCAGCTTCTTCGGGAGTCACAGCCGCCCAACGCAGCACAAGAGGTGACACCCTTCCTCCAGCAGGCCCGGGCTGCGTGCGAGGCATTAGGTCGATGGTCGGCCAAGAATTAGACACCTCACGGGCGCCGCCATTCGGCGCGCCTGTGGGTTAGCAGACACCTATTGCATCGCTCTCTTAACCAAGGAGGCCGCTTGAGAGCTTTTAATCGCGTACCAACGCTTTCGGTTACTATTCCGACAAAGAATTCCGCTCGCTCTCTTCGCCGTTGTCTAGCTTCAGTCAAGAACCAGGGGATACCTGTCGAGTTGATCGTCGCGGACGATGCCTCAACCGACGGCACCCAGGCAATCGCCCGAGAGTTTGGGGCTAGGGTCCTGTCGGGTCCGCTTCCGCTGCTCGAAGCCCGCTATCAGGCCTTTCAACACTCGACCGGCGGTGCAGTCGTCTTGCTCGACAGTGATCAGATACTTTGCCCCAGAGTGCTCCCACGATGTGTGGAGATGCTCGGAGACTACGACACTCTGGTACTCGAAGAGACCAGTCTCAACCCAGATACGTGGCTGAGCCGACTCTACGCTGCAGACCGCCGTTTCCTCCACAGCCTCTCCTCGTACCATCTACGTCCGACGTCAGGCAGCCTCCTCCCTCGTGTCTTTTTACGCTCCGTACTCGAAGAAGCCTTTGACCGAATTCCTGAAACCGTTCGGCACGTTGCTGTCGCGCAGGATCACGCGATTCTGCATGACAGTGTTGGACGCATTACGAGATCGATCGCCGTCGTCCCTGATGCCGTCGAGCATGAAGAAATGACCTCCGTCTGGGAAATGGTACGTAAATACTTTTGTTGGGGATTAAGTCTCGCGACGCTCTTTCAGACAGCGCCTCAGTACCAGAGACTAACTCGAGCAGCAGTTTCGGCACGCCTGCATCGCGGCGCTGCGACAAGGGGCGATTACTATCGCTCACTGACGCTGCTCGGCTTGAAGAGCGTGCCTTACACTACTGGTTATATTTGCGGCTGGATACGCGTACGCCGCGCTAGACTGCGGCGGAGGCCTGCGATAACTGATCAATGATAGTACCGAGTCTCGACATCGCGGCAGCACATCCTTCAATGCATCGACCAAGGGACTAGCCATCGCCTCTTGGCGGGAATGCGGCCGTAAGGGAGGCACCAGCGACGGGCCATACGAAGCGTACGGGATGCTACGAGAAGGATGACCGCGATAGTCAGCGCAATGGAACTCAGCCACCGCGCAGCTCTCGCGAGTCGCTCAGGTCCATAGACGATCCGCAGCTCATACGTTCCCCTCCACGGGATGACCCATCCATTCGCATAGCCGTTCACAGCCACATGGACTGCATTGCCGGTTTGCTCATTCGGAGTGCGCTCCAGACGCCAACCCGAAGCGAAGGCCTCAGTCACGGAGAGGAGAAACGGATCGGTCGCTCCGCTTATCCGGAGCTGGAATTCACCCGGGCCGCTCCGTCGATACGTGATCATGGGTAGGCGATGGCCTGCCGGGATGCCGATTAAGCCGACTGACGTGCTCGGCGCCACGCTGATGTCCCGATACTCGGTGACGGTCACCCCCTCGCCTGATCCATCGGCGTAGAGAAAGACGCGAATTCCCTCGGTCTCCGGCGCAGGTTCAAACCTAGTCTCGAAACGATGCCATCCCGACGAGGCGTCGAATGGCGGTAAGGACGCGCAGCGGTCCGGGCCTTCCTCCCAAAGGCAGAGCCTGGGCGGGCTCCCCGAAACGCCTCGGTAAGCAAGACGCACGTCGTAGACGCTCTTAGGGTCGAAGGGCGCGACTGGGACAGAGACGCACGCGCTGTGATCCTGGGCGGCTAAGCGGATCGTGGGGATTCCGTCCCGGCGCACGAGCGCACTAGACAGCCCCACCTGGAAGGCGGTCCGTTCGTCAAACCGGTTGCAGTCGCCCACCGGACCTATCGCCCTGAGGGGAAGCGAGGGCGTCGGCACGGTGGGGGACTGCATCTTCGTGGTGGTACGCCCCTTTGGCAATGTCAGTCGCCCGACGCGCTCGACGCCCGCGTGGGTCGGCCGTCTCCCGGCTGATCGATAGACGCCCACAGCGGCGTTCCGGTATTCCGTCACGGTGACGCCTTCATCCGGCGCGTCCGCGTAGAAGAATAGGCGCAGCGCTTCCGTCCCTGTTGTCGGCGCGACCACCTCGTCGAAGCGGCGCCAACCAGCCGTCGGGGCGAGAGGTGATAGCGGGGCACAGCGCTCCCGACGCTCCTCCCACAGACATACGCGCGGCGCTTCACCCGCAACACTCCGGTAGTCGAAGCTGATTCGGTACAAGCCGTTTCGTCGGAACGGGGTGACCCGAAAGGAAACGCATGCGCTCCCAGCGCGGGCGGTCAGACGAAGAGTGGGCTGCCGATCTCGCCGCACCACACGGGCAGACAGACGGCCTCGTGCAAGGCCGCCCGAGCCCGAACGCGCGCAGTCACCCACACGCACACCTCTCTCGAAAAGAACTGGGCCATTGGACTCGCGGCTCCAGGCGCGGAGAACTGTGCGCCCGGGAACGTCGACCGTCCCGAGCTCCGTCCAACGCGAGCGCTGGCGATCGACGAGGAACTCCGTGGCTCCCACCGTTACGGCAGCGGGCGGAGAGACCCCTGGAAAGCGGATCTTCTCGCTCGCAGTTGACGCGAGGCGACGGTCGCCCACTTGGAACGTGGCCACATCCGTCAGCCGGACCGCTAGTTCCTCATCCTCAGTTCGCACAGACACCTGCCGAACACTGCCGCCTAGGCGATGGACGCTCGTTGCGCCGCCCATCGACCACATAGTCTCCTCCGCGTCCTCAACCTCCGTCACAAGCGCACCTCGCCGAGGAAGCGCGTCAATGGCTTCCGGGATGAGATGGCCTTCACCTACGAACGAAACAGGAATCGCGGCAACAACCTCGCGTCCCGACGAGGGCGCCAGCCGGTAGACCTGTAGGTCACCGAACGCACGAACCCGCTCGAGCCCGGGAATACGCGTGAGGCCCGCCTCGAGCACGCGCGGATCGGCGATCTCTCGGCCCGGGAAGTCACGATCCAGGTCGTATCGCAGCAAGACGTAACCGGCGCCGACGGTCATCAGCTTCCCCGCCGCATCGCGGCTTCGTCCTTCGAGTAGGTCACGCTCCAGCGCGGCGACGATCCCGGACAGCGCCTCGCTTGCCTTGAAGTAAGCGCCCGCTTGGTTCTCGATGACGGGACGCCGAATCGCTAGGCGAGCGAAGGAGACACCGTAGTAACCCCAGGTCGTCGGCAGCTGGTAGAAGTCGCCGCGGGGCAAGATCACCACCTTGCCAGGGTTCGGGGCCTCGTTCAGAAAGACGCTTGCTCGCTGCCAGTCACGCGAGACGGTGACGTGGGCGGAAGGAAGGAGAGGTCGCTTATCCGGGATCACGTCGCCCGTTAGCAGCGGATATGCATACGCCAACGCGCCGCCGAGTCCCAGCGCCGCTAGTCCGACGCCCAGCCAGCGGGGAAGTCTTTCCGTCCCCACGAGACGAGCAACCGCCAGACCTCCCAATAAGGCGAAGACGAACGAAACCAGAAGAAGAACCTTGGCCGGGTCTCGAAAGAGCCAGTATCCCGGGAGATGGTCGTACAACCACCGGTTCACGACTGGCAGAGGCTCGTGCAGGCCCTTGGCTACTCCGACACCTACCAGTCCGATGACGAGCAACGAGAGAGCGAGTCGCCTCTCGCGAGCGCGGGCTAGGAGGACGCCGACCACCGCCAGCACGAACGGCAGGTAACGGAGAAACTCGAGAGGGGCCCGATCGAGCGAGGCCGCGAACGGGTAGTACTCCGGCTTGCTCCAAGCCCATGAGGTGTTCAATGCAAGGGCGTTGGTCAGGCTCGCGCGCGCGTGAGTCCATGCCCACGCGTCCACCCCCTCAGCGGCGTACCTCTCGCCGAAACCTGAGTCAAGGATCGTCAGCGCCGCCGGAACGAGCCACCAAGCATTTACGACGAGGGCCAGCGGCGTAGCTCGCAAGACGAACGCCAGTGCAGCCCGCGCCGCCTGGCGGCCGGCGAACGCGGCGACCAACGCGACCGAAGCGCTGACCCAGACCAGGACGAGCGCAAAGTGCGGTGGGTTGGCGAAAACGAAGCCAAGGCCTGCGGAAACGACAACGAACGGTAGAACTCCCGACGCCTGCTCTCTCCGAAGTCCTGCTCGCAGGATCAATCCACTGAGAAGGGCCGCGACGATGAAAGCGGCGAGTGGGACCGGATCCGGCCCGGTGACCATGCGATGGGCGTTGAACGTCACGAGCACACCCGCCGTCCCGGCGGCCAGTGGAACGCGTAGGAGCGGGAACGCGAAGAACACCGCCGCGGCCGCCGATCCCGCGAAGAGAACGGACAGCCAGAGGCGCTGGAAGCCGCCGGGGCCCATCCCGAGCGACTCGACGATCCGCTGTCCTTCGAAGTACGGGACTGCAACGATCTCGAACGAGGGGCTCCCCTCCCCGTTCCCGACACCATTCCAATGCGATTGGTACTCGGTTCCCGGAACGATTGGAGGCGGAAGGTCCCCCGTCGCTATGACCGTCCCCGGTGTGAACCACGTCTGCACCGCGAGAACGGCAAGGAGCGTCGGCACTCCGTACGCGAGCAGTCGAGCGCGCGCGCTGCCAGTCCGCGCACGGAAGCGGAAGGGAAGGCGATACGGGTCCTCGGTCAGCGAGAGGCGCGTCGGCTGCTGGGGCGTGGAAGTGGCGCGTGGCCGCTCACGGAGCGCGAAGCTCAGCGTGCCCTCCGTGACGCGTGGATCGCTTCTTGAACCGCCGAGACCGGTGGCGGGCGGCGCGTCATGCCGGGGATTCCCGACTTGTCCCTTCAGACGGCCTGGCCGTCACGACGATGTTGTAGGCGAGGAGACCCCTCCCGAGCCGCCCGACCGGCGACCGGCCGCCGAGCCAGGCGCCGAAGTGATCAGAGGCACCCCGCGTGTCGTCGATGCGCAGGCCGCAGCTCTCGACGAGAGTACGGGCGGTCGCGAACGTGTAGAGGTGGAAGTGCGTGGCGTCGAGAATCCCTGTGTCCCGGTACGTGAATCGCCCGAAAAGCAAGGGAAATCGGACGGAGGCATGGGCCACGTTCGGAAGCGAGATGATCACCCTGCCGCCCGGGGCGACATAGCGGGTCAGGATCCGAAGAGCCCGCTTCGGGTCACGAACGTGCTCGAGGACGTCTGCGGCCAAGACGACGTCGAAGAGCTGCTCCGGCCACGGCAGGACAGTGAACTCGTCGAGGTCGACGAGGCTCGCGTCCTCGTAGCACGACGGAAGCCTTTCGAGTGCCGCTACGTCGACGTCGACGCCCCAAACCCGGCATCCCCGCTTCGCCAATGCAGATCCCAGGTACCCGCTGGCGCAACCGACGTCGAGCACTGCACTTGCCGACGGAATGAGCCCAATGAGAAGCTCATGAGTCCCGTACCGGCGATAGTTGCGTTGGTATCGCTGCGACCGACGCGATCCAGGCGGTGACGATCGGATCGCCTCAGGTCCGGTTTCTCGAAGCGTCCTCACTGGGAGTCGAACGCGGTTCCGTCGTCGAGGATCACCGGCAGTCGGCGCCGAAGAACGTACTCCACCTTCCGCGACCCTCGATACAGCCTCCTGTACACGTGCTTGTCGGCTGTTCGTCTTCGCGTCTGCACGGTACGCCTGAGCGCGAGTGTCGTCCTGAGCTCACGTGCGTTCCAAAGAAGACCCTGCAGCAACCTTCGAGCAGTTCTCCGTTCACCCATCAGGCCGAGCGCGGTCGCGGTCACCAGCGTCTGGAGCAAGTACGCGAGAACCATGATGGCGACGGTCCGTGTCCCGTAGCACTTGATCATCGTGGCAAGCGTGTTGCGCTCGCGAAGCCAAATCCGGAACGAGCTCGACTCGATTCTTCCGTCTCGCTCGTACCCTCCCGGCGTCACCGCCCCCCCAACGTGGAAGACCAAGGCGTCAGACGCGACGCGGACGTCGAACCCCTGTACGAACGCGCGCCAGCAGAGGTCCATGTCCTCCGCGAACATGAAATAGCGGTCGTCGAACCCGCCGAGCTTCTCGAAGACGCTTTTTCGCGTTGCCAAGGCGCAACCCGATACGAAAAGAGGCTCGGCCGGCGCCTCGAGCATTACCGGCTGGCCGAGTAGGTCGATTGTCCCGCCGTACTCGAAGTGATGCGACGCGACTAAGCAGATGCACGGTCCTCCAACCCCGACGGCTGGATCGTCGAACATTCTCTGTAGCGCCCGGAGGCATCCTGGTGCAGCCCGGACGTCTGGGTTCAGGAACAGCAGAACTCGTCCGTTCGCCCGTGCGGCGCCGAAATTCGCTCCGCCCGCGAATCCCAAGTTGGAAAACGGTCGCACGAGTGTGATCGCAGGGAACCGTCGTGCGACGGTGTCCGCCGAGCCGTCGTCAGAGCCATTGTCAACGACGATCACTTCCACGCTTTCGTCCTGCTCATAGAGGGAACACACGCACTCGGTCAGGAGATCGCCACCCTCGTAGTTGACGATCACTGCCGAGAAGGTCATCGCTCGCCGGCGATCGCGAGGTTTCCTTGGCAAGCGAGCAGCGAATCCATCACCTGCTGCCGCCCAACTCCCGTCGTGGCAATTCGTTCAGAGCCGGCAGCCGGTTCATCGCTCGACCTCGACCCCAGCACAAGTGCGCTCCATGCCGACGGCCTGTGGCATGTTCACATTCGTCTGGATCGCTTCCATGAGCTTGGTCGACGTCACGTCCCACGAGAATGTCTTCGACCACGCTTCGGCCTCCCGGCCTAGTTTCCGCGCGAGTCGCGGGTCGGTCACCACCGTGAGAGCGCGCCGGCCGAGGTCATTCGGAATTCCCGCTTCGGCGAGAAGGCCGGTTCGGCCGTCTCGAATGGAATCGCGAACGCCAGGAACGTCATAGCCGACCGCCGGCGTTCCGACGGAGTTCGCCTCGACGACGACCAAGCCCCATCCTTCTCTGACGGACGGGACCAGGAGGCAATGGGCTCGCGCCATCCGCAGATAGAGATCATCGCGAGGCAAGTGCCCGAGCACCTCGGCGCCCTCAGGGAGCTCCCTTGACAGCACGCGCTCGAGCGGCCCCCGGCCGACGATCCAGAGGCGAGCCGCCGGAATCGATTCTCTGATCGCGCGGAACGCCGCCACGGCGTGATCTGGGCGCTTGTTCGCCGCCAGGCGGCCGACGAACAGAAACGTCGGCTCGGGCTCTTTGCAGGTCCCGTTCAGCGGCGGCGGTTCATCACGCCCGTTCGGGATCACGGAGACGTTCGACAGACCGAGATCCTCAAGGTCCTGCTTGGTCGAGTTCGAGACGGTGACCATGGGCACGTCCCGGTAGAGGCGAAGCGCGTGTGGCTCGAGCCAGCGACCCAGGCCCGCCAGCGGCCTCGGGACCTCGGCGTCCCAGACGTCGGCGGCCAGCTGGTGGATGAGCGCGACCACCGGAGGAAGCCGTGCCCGCCAGACCGGTGTCAAAAAGGGGACCGTGTTGATCTCGTCGACCACGACGTCGACATTCCGGACGCGTGCCAGCTCTCGCTGCACGAGCGCGTGGAACGAGCCCGTGCGGAGCCGGCCGACCCGGCGAATGCGCACGCCGTCGACCACTTCGAGCGCTGGAGCGTTGGGGAAGCGGGAGGTCAGGAGCGTGACCTGGTGACCCTGCTTGGCCCACCTCTTTGCCACCTCATGGGTGAAGACCTCGGCTCCTCCTGCGTCGGGATTACGGACGTCTCGCCAGTTCAAGAAGAGAACGCGCATCGCATGTCCACGGCGCGGTGGAGCGCGGTGACCGTTTCGGCTGGCCTCGTTTACCCGCGCGGTGGAGCTCTCGACAGCAAGCCTCTCCTTCGGCGCGGTTCGTGCAGACCCGTAGCTATCGAGCACATACCGCCTGTAAAAGATCGCGAGCGTGTCCAGGAGAATTCGGTAGGTCGCGTGAACATCGACCTGGCTCGCGAACTGATACTCGATGCGGATGGGAGCCTCGAACACGCGCTTGAATCCCAGACGCCGCGCGACGACCAGGAGCTCCAAGTCGAACGCGTAGCGCTTCTCGAGCATCGTCGGCAGGACTCTGACGAGCACGTCGCGCCGGATGAGCTTCATGCCCGTCTGCGTGTCCCGAACGTTGACGCGGAAGAGAGCGCGCGTGAGCTTGTGGTACGTCCAGCTGAGGATGCGCCGGAGCGGCGGGTAGTAGACCTCCGAAAGGGGATGGCGCTTCGAGCCGAGCACGATGTCCGGCTCGTAGAGCTTCATGAGCGCCAGGAACGGGCGCAGGGCCTCCGGACCGATGTCCCCGTCGGCATCCAGGAAGGCGACGTAGCGGCCTCGGGCCTCCGCTAGGCCGACGCGAAGCGCCTGGCCCTTGCCCGATCTCAATGGGTACTGGAGCGTCCGGACACCGTTACCCTCGAACTCGCCGGCGATGCTCACCGTCCCGTCGGTGCTCCCGTCGGAGACGACGATCACTTCGTACGAGCCGACCCCCTCGAGCCCGTGCCCGAGCCTCCGCAGGACGTCGCGCAGGCCGGCGCCGGCGTTGTGGCACGGCAGGACGACGGAGAAATCCAGCGTCGAGGGCGCCGAAAGCGGTAGCGCGACGGCGTCCTTCGCAACAGGATCGGGACGCCAGCGGCAGACCGCCGTTGCCGCGTGGTACTGGAGCGCTGCAACAAGGCCGCTGACGGCCACGACGATGGTGGCGATCTGCTCGGGAGTCTCGTGAAAGAGCCCGATCAAAACCGCCTCCAGCGCGACCGCCGCGAACACCAGTCGGTACGCCTTCGACCCCATTGCAACATGGAAGTAGACGAGGACGTTGACGAGCGCGAGAAGGCCCATTGCAAGCGCGAGGAGCGGCACCAGGCCCGCGCCGGGCAAGAACCGCTCTCCGAACGCCACCGAGACGACCGGCTCCCGCAGGATGACCAGGAACGGCAGGGCGAAGAACACGAGCGCTGCCACGGACAGCAGACTGAGTCGAAGCCAGCGGGCCGCCTCCGCGGTGCTCCCGTGACGGGCCTCGGCGAAGCGGGGGAAGGCGACGATCGCAACGGCGGCCGGGAGGAAGAGAAGGGCCCGGGCCACGAGCCCCCCGGCGGAGTAGAAGCCGGCGGCGTCCGCCCCGAGGTAGTGCCTTGCAAGAGCGATGTCGATTTCCGCCAGAAGCCAGAAGCTGGTAAGTGCTAGCAACGCTCCACGGAAATCGCCCCGCACGTGATCGAGTGTCCAACGGGAAGCCCGCCACGCCGCCCTAGACACGTTGAGAAGACCGACGCCGAGAGCGAGCGTCGTCACTTGGGCGAGAACCGTCGCGAGCATGGCGCCCGGCACGCCGAGGCCCGCCGCGACCAGTCCGATTCCCGCTCCGAGCCGGATGACGACGCCCGCAAGCGAAGCTCCCGCCAGCGCGGGGAACCTCATCGAGCCCTGCAACGAGCCGAGCGGGACGCTGGCGAGCAGGGATATGAAGGTGTACGGAGCGAAGAGCGACGCGGACAGGGCGTCGACGTGAAGGAAGAGCGCGAGAGCCGGCGTTCCCACAACCAGCATCACGAGGGCAGCGAGGGCCGCAACGGGCACCAGGGCCTTCATCGTCTCCGCGGCTACCGAGCCCGCCTCGCTGCCCCGACCAACCGGCCGCAGGCTTGCCGTCCTCTGCGCCACCACGGTCTGGACGACCCCAAACGGCACGGAGAGCACCATGGCAACCGCGAGCAAGGCCGCCAACGCTCCGTACTCGGAAGGTCCAAGCTGGCGGCTAACCGCGATGTGGAAGAGGTAATTCGAGCCGTTGAGCAGCCCGAGCGCGACCAGGAGGAGAATGCTCTCTCGTCCGAATCTACGCAGTGCGACGGGATCGAGCAGGTCGCCCGCTCTGACCTCTTTGGCCACGGTCGCGGCTACCGCATCATTCGAGACGGCCGGACGACTCATCCCGAGATGACGAGGCTCGGCTTATCTAACGTTGATTCGCAGGTTTCGAGACCTGTCGGCACGGCAGGCATGACGGTGTCCGTACGAAGAGACGACAAGCCGTCCGATCCGCGTGTACACCGTCTGATCCCGGCGAGGCCGCCGAACGAAGCGATACTCGCCTTCGTTGTCCGTCCGGTCGGAGCCGAGGAAGCGATCTGGCCCGGGACTGACACGGAACAGGCGGACGCGGCGATCCCGCTTGCAGAATGAGCGCGAAGAATGGATCCGTCCGTAAACGATGATCCTGGCGCCCGGGGCGATGGAGCCGGACGGAACCTTTGCGATCGAAAGCTGCGGTGACGACACAAAGACGTGCGCACCGGCGACGGCCGCTAACACGAGGCCGATCGCAGTAGCGATTACGATGAGCGACTTCCTCACGGCGAGCCTCCTTCGGAGCGGCGATCGAGCAGGCTCGCGACTGCGATTTCGAGATCCTCTTTCGAGGTTCTCGGCGCTGGTCGGGCTAGGCTCGAATTAGCTTCTCTGCCCCGGAAGCGAGAGTGAATTCGAACCGAGGAGAGTCGACTCCCCGGCGTCCCGACGGCTGTCGCAGCACACACCGGCTGCCTCCCGACCACATGGATTGGAACCGGCCTGCAGACTACGGTGCGTACTACCTAGTGTCAAGTGTCTCGCAGTCAGTAATTTATTTCCAATCGCACCTTCGGTATTTCCGACGGCATTCGATTAGACTCAAACTGGCCGGCGGTTCGCCTCCTGGATTGGAACCCTAGGGTCGTTTCCGCCGGCCCTCTTCCTTTATCTGGGCGAGCGTGTTGACGTTGGCGAGGAGCGCCTCGTCGCAATCGACGATCTGGGTTCGGAGATCGCCGAGCGCCCGGTGGAGCGCCAGCTCGCCCGCGGCGATGCGCTGCTCGAGGACCGCGAGGGCCGTGCGGCGGTAGGCGCCCGGAAGCGGGCCGGTCTGCGGCACGGCCGCGTCCACGGCGTCCGCGGCGGCGGCGAGGGAGCGGAGGAGCGGAGGCGTCACGTGCGGCATGTCGGTCGGGAGGACGACGCAGAGCTCGGCACCCGCTTCGCGAAGCGCCGCCGCAACGCCCACGATCGGAGCGCGCACGTCGCTCCCGTCGTCCACGACGGGGAACGGCAGGTCGAGGCGGTCGGAGGCCTTGCCGACCACGAGGACGCGGCCGAAGGCCTCGGCGAGGACGCCGTGCGCCCGCTCGGCGAGCGTCTCGCCCTCGTAGACGGCGAGCGCCTTCGGCGAGCCGAACCGCCGGCTCGCTCCGCCGACGAGGAGGACGCCGGCTACCTCGTCCCGACCGCGTACCACGCCCGCGCGCTCAGCTCGAAGCCTCCCTCGGGGGTGCCGAGTCGCCGACGGTACTCCTCGCGCAGCGCTTCCCGCCCCCCGTCGTCGAGCGACGCGGTATAGGCCCCGGAGGGCGCGACCCCGGCCGTGAACGGCTCCCAGACCTCGTCGAAGCTTTCGTATGCGACCGACACGACGATCGCCCCGTGCGAGACGTCGCGGAGCGCGGCGCGCCGCCAGAGCTCCCCGAGCTCCCCTTCCCGCGCGAAGGACATCTGCGTCGCCTCGTTCGCCCCGGCGGCGCCCTCGGGGTCGAGCGCCGTGGCGGCGTCCCAGAACACACGCAGGAGCGTCATCTCCTCCACGTAGTCCCAGACGCAGGCGGCCACGACGCCGCCGGGGCGCGTCACGCGGCGCATCTCGGCGACGCCCGCGGCCGGGTCGGACATGAAGTTGAGGACGAGCTGGGCGAGCACGGCGTCGAAGACGCCGTCGTCGAAGGGAAGCGACTCGGCCGAGGCCTGCCGGACGTCGACACCGGGGAGGCGGTCGCGCAGTGCCTCGACGAACGGCGGCGAAGGGTCGACCGCCGCAACGCGGTCCGCGCCCACGAGCTCGACGAGCCGCCGCGTTCCGACTCCGGTCCCCGCGCCGACGTCCAGCACCGTCGTGTCCAGTCCGATGCCGGCCACGCGCGCGAGCGCGTCGCAGAGGTCGAAGCTGTACCGGCCGACGAGCCGGTCGTACGCCTCGGCCGGGACCGCGAACGTCACGCGATCCGCCCGGGCTCCGAGTACACGTTGACACGGCCGCCGCGCACGAAGCCGCAGAGCGTGATGCCCCGGTCGCGGGCGAGCTCGACGGCAAGTGTGGACGGGGCGCCGACGGCGACGAGGACCGGGCAGCCGGCGACCGCCGCCTTCTGGACGAGCTCGAAGGAGAGGCGCCCGCTCACGCAGAGCAGCTTGTCGGCGAGGGGAAGCAGGCCGTCGAGGAAGGCGCGGCCGATCACCTTGTCCATCGCGTTGTGGCGTCCGACGTCCTCGCGAACGCACAGAAGCTCCCCGACCGGGTCGAAAAGGCCCGTGGCGTGGAGCCCTCCGGTGGCCGCAAACGTCGGCTGGGACTCGCGCAGGCGGTCGGGCAGGCCGGACACGACCGCGGCGGGCACGCGCAGGTCGCCCTCCACCCGCGGGGCCTCGACGGCGACCGCCTCGAGGGCGCCCTTGCCGCAGACCCCGCACGACGAGGACGTGTAGAAGTTGCGCTCCAGGCGCCCGAGGTCGACGTCGCCCTCGACGTCCACCTCGATCGTGTTCGCGGCCAGGTCGGCCGTCGAACCCGCCGTGACCGCCGGGATGCCCTCGGAGCGGAGGAAGCCGACGGCGAGCTCCTCGTCGTGGCCGGGAGTCCGCATCGTCACGGCGATCGGCCGCCCGTCGACGCGGATCTCGAGCGGCTCCTCGACCGCCAGCTCGTCCGGCTCCGTCCCCCCGCCCGGAAGCCGCACGACCTCGGTGCGGGCCGCGGAGTACGGCGGGAGCGCGTTCACTATCATCGAACCATAGACGTCCTCAAGCTCACCCAACTCCTGCCGGGCTTGCCTCGGGAGCGGACGAGGCTGCTGGACAACCTCGGCCGGGTGCGGCGCGAGGTCGGGCCGCTGACGCCCGAGCTCTCCGACGCCGTCGCCGACCACATGAACATCCGGCGCGGCGAGGTACACGAGGTCGTCTCCTTCTACTCGTTCCTCGAGGTGCCCCAGGAGGCCGTCCGGGTCTGCATCGGCCCGGTGTGCGACTGCCTGGGCGCGA
>Ga0268386_10001564_pt1 | contig 15772 bp, 11 predicted proteins | sample RVTome_15_FD_200260 | JGI IMG/M metagenome (GOLD analysis project Ga0268386, IMG submission 200260) | Soil microbial communities from uranium-contaminated site in the Upper Colorado River Basin, Wyoming, United States - RVT150D86... ...
ATAAATAACTCGCGGCCGGCGAGATGGAAAGGCTCACCGAGCACTTCCTGAACACGTTCGGCTACTCGTTGCGCATCGCCGTAATCTTTGATCCCGTCGAGCAGGATCGTAAATTCATCGCCGCCTAACCTCGCGATCGTATCGCCGTCACGAAGACACGTTTCAATTCTGCGAGCGACGGTGATCAGAAACTCATCCCCGACCATGTGACCAAGACTGTCGTTAATCACCTTGAAACGATCCAGGTCGATGAACAGCACCGCGAAGAGATAACCTTTCCTGCGCCGGCAGTGATTAACGGCGAGCTTCAAGTGATCGAGAAAGAGGGCGCGGTTGGGTAGCTTCGTTAGCGAGTCGTGGAAAGCATCATGGAGCAACTGTTCTTCAGCGCGGCGCCGTTCAGTGATGTCGCGCGTTAGAATTTGTGTAGCGGGTTTTCCACCGTAAATCACGGAGGCCATTACGACCTCGACATCTCGAACCTGGCCATCAAGCCTGACGAACTTTTCGGCTTTTAGATCCGATTGTTGATTCTCCCTTAAGTGTCGCTCGCGCGCGCGGAAGTTCTCGCGGCTATCGGGGTGAACGAAGTCTGCCACCCCGCGACCGAGTAGTGTCTCAACAGTGCGTGCGCCGAACAGGCCGGCTGCTGCCGGGTTGGCGTACACAATTCCCTCATCTGTTTGCACGATGATCGCCTCGGGCGACAGTTCCGCGAGCAGCCGATATCGTTGTTCGCTCTCCTTTAATCTATGTTCAGACTGGTGCTTATAAAGGGCGACCTCGATCGTCGTGTGCAGTTCCCTTTCCTCGAAGGGTTTAATCACATAACCAAATGGCTCGGTGAATTTCGCGCGCTGGACTGTTGGGTGGTCGGCGTTGGCGGTGAGATAGATCACCGGGATTCCATATTGACGCCGTATATGATCCGCGGCTTCGATTCCATCCATCTGGCCCTGTAAATGGATATCCATTAAGACCAGGTCGGGACGTAGCAAACCGGCCTGCACGATCGCCTTCTCACCCGCGGCGACGGTGGTCGGCACGTCGTAGCCCATCGACTCCAGTCGTTCCTGAATGTCTAACGCGACTATACTTTCGTCTTCAACCACAAGTATTCGGGTCTGTGTCATGCGCACACTTCTCTCTCTTCGGGGAATGTGATCTTGAAAGTTGTACCCACACCGTTGCGGCACTCCATCTCTCCGCTCAGTTGGCTAGTCAGCATACGAACGAGCTTCATGCCCAGCGACTTGCCCTGCTCGGGCTCAAAATCAGGGGGCAGGCCCACGCCTGTGTCGCTGACACACAAAGTGTATTGGTCGTCTGCACGCCCAAACGTGATGTTGACCTCGCCTTTGGTATCCGCCGGGAACGCATATTTGAGTGCGTTCGAAGCCAGTTCATTGATGATGAGGCCGCAGGGCACTGCTATATCGATCGGCAATGCGACGTCGTTTACATGAAGATTGATCTTGACGGCGTTGGGACGTATGCGATACGAGCGCGAGACGTGCGCCACCAGTTTTTGGAGGTACTCCGCGAAGTTGATACGCGACAGATCCTTCGACTGGTAGAGCGTTTCATGGATCAGCGCCATCGACTTGACGCGATTTTGGCTATCCTTAAAGACCGCGAGCGCTTTTCTGTCGCCGATAGTTTTTGATTGCAAACTGAGCAGGCTGGTGATGACCTGCATGTTGTTCTTAACGCGGTGGTGAATCTCTTTGAGAAGCACCTCTTTCTCGTGCAGGGAGGTCTTGATCTGCTCGATGGCCTGCTTGCTCTCGGTCACGTCGTCCATGATTCCGGCAATGCGATATACCTCGCCGGAATCGTTCGCAACCGGGAAGGCGCGATCGCGAACCCAACGGATCTCGCCATTTGGTCTGACGATGCGATACTCCAGATCGAAATCGCCGCCGGCCTGCACATTCTCAGCAGTCGCAAATACACGCGCCTGATCTTCCGGATGAATAGTGTCACGCCACATCTGTGAAATCTCGGGAAGACTGCTGCAAGTCCGGCTCCATACTTCTTCGTATGCCGGGCTGATGTAGATCAGTTTGTTATCCGGGGGTTCGGTTATCCAGAAGACTTCGCGAATATTTTCTGCGATCTGACGGAACCTCTCTTCGCTCTGGCGCAATTCACGGTTGGCGGCGACGAGTTCGGCAGTGCGGCTTGCAACGTGAGCTTCGAGTCCTTCGTTCAAGCTTTCAATCTGAGCAGTGCGTTCAGCAATGCTGTACATCTCGCCGATGCTATGCCTGATGGCGATGAAAAGAAATGTGTCTTCGAAGAGCACCCAGCCTGCATGTTCAAGCCACCGCCACTCGCTCGCCGTGAGTACACCGTAAACGGACTGTGGCCAGAGCAAGCCGCGCAGGAAGTGGTCCGCGGCGACGACAACAGTAGCCGGCACGAGCACGCGCCAGTCTCGATAGAACGAAAGGAAAGCGAGTGAGCCGAAGACGTGAAAGTGCGTTTCGATTCGGCCACCGGTGAGGTGAATCAACAACGCTCCCATAAGCATCTGGCCGACCGCGACTGCGTATCGGGTTGCGGGACGACCCGGTCGAGTAAGCGCGAGCACGATCGGAAGTGAACTGATCGCGCCACCCAAAAACAGTGCGGCCCAAACGTGCGGATGTGTTTGGCTCTCAGTGCCTGCCCACGTTTTCGGTGAAACCCACAGTGCGGCCGCCACACCGGCTACCCACTGCAGCGTCATCAACGCCGCAAACATGCGGTCCGTGCGTCTGTAAACAAGTTGTTTGTGCTCGTCGAAGATCTCCGCGACGCGCGGGCTGGTCGCCAGGGATGTCTCCTGATCAATGCTTGTGTCCGTCATTTGCCTCCTCCAGGCATTCAGATCGGTTGCTGTAAAGTGGGCAGCCGAAAACCGCAGTTTCTTTCCGGTCCGCATCTCCCGTATTCAGGAGCGACACGATCGCACTACGTCCCGCGTTATCGCCGGAGTGGCCGCGTGCGCTTGTGATCCCACCGCTGAAAAGCAGGTGTCCGTCGATGTCATAAAGTGCAGTTTGTCCAGAGCTCACGGCATGGAAGCGACGGGCTTCAATACCGTTGTCATCGACGACGACGTTAACGCCGGGGATCCGCGCGGCACTTTGCCAGAGATCCGTTTTCTCCCAGTCGGTGGAAGAGCCTGTTGGCTTGAGGAAGAGGACGTATGCGATGACTCGTCCCTGGGCCTGGGCCATCAGTCTGTTCAACTCCTCGATACTCGCGCGCGTGCAGGGACAATGCGGGTGAGACAACATGATTAGCGTGGCACGATCAGTTGCGCGCTGGAGGCGGCTTTCGGAAGGCCAGTCGGTGGGAGGGATCGCGGCTGGACCAGGGGCATTTTCGTAACGCCAAAGGACACCGAGCCCAGTCCCTGTTACCAGGGCCCACGCCGCACACGCGGTAATTAGAATGAGTCGTGCCGTACTGAATCTCATTGAAATAATCTTTAGCCGCTCGATGTAAGGCGGGAGCCCAGAGAGGCAGAACAACCGCACGGACTTCAGAGTACCTTGTGGTGGCGGATGAACTTCGCGCGGGGCCGGTCTCCGCAGATTTTCAGCAAACTGCGAGCCACGCGGTCAGATGTGAAAATAGGCTGGAATTTGCGATGCTGGTGGTTTTGTGAGTTCAGCCAATCAATCTGACAAGTCAGATTGCCTGATGCGTGGAGCGCTCCTAAAACCTGCTCCTGACTCACATTCTGCGAACTGTAATTCTATGGTTCCAATTCAGCGTTCGCGGTGAGTTCAGCGTGACTAGATCGGAAAGCCAAGCTTGCCGTTCCAGCACTTGAGTACTGTGTGGCAATGTGCCGTACATGTGCATAGCCACAAATAATACGGGATATAAAGTACGACCGCCGTCACCAGACCGGGAACATATCGTCCATCAACTAACCCCGCAGCAATATGGATGTTGCATTCGCAAACATCAGAAAGGCAAACCACCCCACAGCGAGGGTCATCGAGAAAGCGCAACGGAATAACCATTCAATTCCTACTACCGTCAAAGTGACAACCAGGGCAAGTAGATTAACCCGTCAAAAAAAGCCCCAGACTTATACCGCGAGTGACATGAGAGTCGAACCACTCAACAAATGTCGCCGACTCTTCCAGGAAATGACAAACGAAGATCACTGGTGCGAGGAGAAGTAAGCGCGAAATCTGATTTGATGTTTGGGCACTCATTCGATTGAAGCGGCACTCGCCAGAATTATAGTCGTCGTTAAGATACGCCTTAATCCAAAAAACAAGTTCCCAGCTAAGAACTTCGTAGAGCTACGTCGCGGGAAAACCAATAGTAGCGAATGAACAGCGACGCCGGGGTGGATTAGGCGGTCGCCATATAGCCCGAAAGCAACTGGAGTTCTTTGCCGGAATCATTTGGATATAGCTGTCCACTTGTGATAAAGAGGCAAAAAAGGCTCGGCACAAATTCCATCTTGGAAGGTTAAACGATCGCTGGGGGAGTGCGCGATACATGTGAGTTTCGCACGAGGAGTTGGTCAGTGAGTTGCCGGCCTCCGCACTCTCCTCCGGAGACAAGGCGGGAGTTCTTGCGCTCGCCATCGTTGGTGGATGTCGCTCGAAACGATAAAGACGATTCTCACTCTTGGCAGTGGCCTTTGCTGGACGCTGGTCTACATCGAAGGCATTCGCCTCGGTGTCAGGGATCGCTCCTATGCGATTCCATTTTACGCACTGGCCTTCAATCTCGCCTGGGAACTACTTCACGCTTACCTTGGACTGCGGTCCACAATCAATTTACAAGCGATCATCAATGCGGTGTGGTTTCTGTTTGATGTCGGCATCCTCTACACCTACTTCAGGTACGGCAAAAAGTATTTTCCGGCGAACCTTGCGAATTGGTTTGTGCCGTGGAGTATTCTCGGTTTGTTCACCGCTTTCTGGGTTGAGTATGCGTTCGTGAGAGAGTTTGGAACGTTTGCCGGCGGTGCCTATGCTGCATTTCTTCAGAATCTGCTGATGTCGGTTTTGTTCATTGGGATGCTGGTCAGGCGGGGAAACACTGAAGGGCAAAGTCTGACGATCGCTGTAAGCAAGTGGTTAGGCACACTGGCGCCGACGATCACCTTTGGAATGATCGGCGGCGGCACTTTCTCCGGCCCGAACTTTTTCATCTTAGTCGTCGGGATTCTCTGCTCGGTTTTCGATCTGATTTATATCTGGATGCTTTATCGATGCGGCAGGCAACTGAGTCGCATTTAACCTCCAATGATGAAACAGTTGCTGGAAGAAACTCAGCCTTTCTGTGGTTGGTATTGTAAGTTGCAAAGAGTGTCCCCTGTGGGAGCCAGATAGGAAAAATTATGTAGGAGGAACGTCTGATAAACGTCCAATAAGTCGTCTGGGGATGTCTTTCAAGTGCGGTTGGTACTATCCATGCCGCGAAGTTTCCTTGAATTACATCAAATTCGCCATGTTCAGTGCAGACCCAGGGCGAGATGTGATGTTCGCTTCGTAGGCGTTTAAGATTCTCTCTGAATGCAATGGCAGTGTTTGGGGGAGCCGCCCAGTGGAGGTGGAGTTTATGGCTTCGAGCAACGGCAGCCAAAAACTCGTCTTGCCGCCTCGACGAAGGTCTTTCAAGAATGGGATGTTTCGCCATCGTGCCGTGCGGATACCTTAACAAGACAAAACCGCTTTTTGTCTGAACTTCCCGCGGACCACGCTCTACCAGGCCGACTCCTAACGCTGTCGTATCAATCCTCTGGTGTTCCAATCAATCGTGGGAATATCGAGATTGAGTATTCGATGAGTAAATCCGGCCCAAATGTTGACTAGACTGCAAAGGTCCGCAGAGTCTCCATATCTTTCAGCCAAGAAATAAGCCGGTTCCAACTCAAAATCCGATGGAATTGAAAGTAAATGGGTGAACGCCGGCAAAAAGAGTAGATCGGTAGGCCGATTGTTTTGATCTAACGGCAACGATTCGAGAGCTGATGGGCGAAGCGATTGAGATAGACAGTTCGACCTTCACCATTCTTCCTTTGCGGGAGAATCATACGGTCGTGTTCTAGATCTAAATCCATCCAACGGAGTCCTACGGTCCCAGACCTTCGCATTCCAGTACTGAACGGGCGTCCTGCGGGAATGCCTGTTGATTCGTGTGCGACTCTGTAGTAGCATCCGTCCGCTTGTCGAACTAAGCAGTAGCGGTTAGTGTATTCCCAGAACTCATCCTCCGAGTTCAAAACCCGCATTGATGATTTGAGGGGTACCCTTCTCGCATCTCTCGTGTCAACTTAACTCCACGCAAGGGTGCTCATGTCAATGAGAAATTCCATCCTCGCATTTTCAACCTTACACTTGGCCTACGTGTCATCACACGTATTACAGAAGGAGTTCTAACATGCTTCACTTCACCAAATTTCTCTGCACCATTCTCATAGGAGTTTGGCTGGTTCTATTCATCGCGAGCGAAGCCCGAGCGGATACGGTAGTCTTTAGCAACTTCGGCCCTGGAATGACTTTCAATCAAAATCAAGGGTTTGCCGTCGCTGGAAGTAACCTCCTCGGAGGAGTGATTCCAGCTCACGCGTTCACACCGTCAGAGACTTTTACGTTTAGCAGTGCCCAGCTCGCGATGACATTAATTGTCGGGCCAAACCATTTCCAAGTGCTATTGATGACGAGTTCCGGCGGATTGCCCGCCAACATCATTGAAACCATTACGTTGACTAATGCCGTGCCGATATTGCCAGGAATCGTGGTAGCCAATTCAGCACTGCGCCCAGTTCTCACTTCCGGAACGCAGTATTGGCTGGTTGCCTTTGCCCCAGATCCTAGTACTTTTATGGCTTGGAACAATTCACTTAACGATTTTTCAACCCCTCAAGCGCGTGGCTTTACTAGCCCAACGGGTCCATGGGTCGTGGCGAACAATGTGCCAAGATCTGCTTTTCAGGTCAATGGCGAGCCTGTTCCTGAACCGAGCACGATGCTGCTGCTCGGCACCGGACTAGCAACGTTAGGCACTGCGGTACGTAAACGTGGTCAAAATGAGAAGGATAAAAAGGCGTAAGGTCTATTGCGTAAATGCCTGGAGCCATTCGCTTCGCGATGATGCTCTTCTTCGAGTCGCGCAGTCTTGCGGTCATGACACTTGCCCGCCCTAGGTAGCCCAGTATCTGAGAAAAGATGGGGCTAAGATGGTGGCGGGACGTCTTGATACTAAGCCAGCCGTCGCTTCTCTTTCACGGCGAACAGGGTTCGATTCCGTACGGATGTCACAGGCTATTGCTGAGATCCCGACCGGTCCTTGACCATGTTCGTACAAAGAGTCTAAACAGCGATGTGAAGCGAAGGGCCACACAAAAAGAAAAGCGCGGTTCGTAGAAAGCAGGTAACCCGCAAGCAGAAAAATGGCTTTCGTCTAAAAGTACCAAACTCCAAAACCATATCCTTAGCGTCGCTCTGCGTCTCTTTAATGGTGGCCCTTTTCGGAAATGGATGGTTAGGCAATTTGAGACTGATCACTTCCGATCTGAAGCGCGTCGCGAACGTTCGTTTTGTTGAGATTGATACGCACACGAAGGCCAACTGGAGAGCCCTGACATCTGCGAGTGAGCCAACAGTGGAGATCCTGAGTCCTCGGATGAACGAAACTTTTGTTGTGCGCCAGGCAGTTCCGTTAGAGGCTGCCGCGCTTGCAGGGGACGGGAAAAGAATAACGCAGATAGATTTTTATGCGAACGGGCGGCGCATAAGCTAAAGATTAGAAGCACTAGTGTGCGCTTCCGTGATAATAATCGTATCGGACGCGCTGAATTAGGTGATCTCGTCGCGATAGGATAATCATGAGCATGGACCAATTCGGGTTAAAAACTTGTGGCCAATTTGTGGACAGAATTCGCAGCACATCGCAGTGAGGCGCTGACAACGAATGAGAAAGAACTGCAAAACCCTTGATTTTCTTGGTGGCTGCAACTTTAGAAAAGACAAAAACTTAGGTTTTTGTCGGGCCTACGATTCGGGACCGTGAGGTCGGAGGTTCGAATCCACTCGCCCCGACCAATAAGTCGCAACCCAAATGGTCTCCTCGCAGAACAAAGCGATAAATAGTTGATGAATTACTCCGTAAATAATTCATGAACCAACCATCAGAAGCCGAGCTATTTCGTAATTTATCGCGATCCGAGCAGCGTCGTGAGCGGCACTATCCAGCGCGCGGGTAACAAACTTACTTGTTCTTTAGCCAAGTCTACGTTGGGATCGATTAGCAACTGTGGCTGGCGGCCGTTAAGAGAAACCATTACGCGAGCCCGCACTTCAACGTTATCGTAACCGTCACGCCTCTTCTCTTCGGCAAGATAATGCCCGAAGAGCAGGATCAGGTCCGGCTTCGTTGTCATCTTCATCACCTGATGAGATTTTAGGTAATCTTCCGGCTTGATGGTCCAGGTTTGTCCACTTCGGGGATGTGTAACAGTGAAGACTGCCTCACCACTTTTTGTACGCAACTTCATATGCCACGCAAAATTATGTCCTTCTTCGGTCCAACTTACGTTGCCCGGGTAGAGGTAATGGCGAAGCGGGAAAAAAAGCTGGACAGCAAGGTAGGCTGCCAACAGCCCGGCAACTAATTTTTGCGAGGTGAATAACGGTGGGCAACTGCTTCTTTCCGCAATTGTCTTAGGTCTTACGGAGGCTTCCGACGGCTCCGCGTCGGGAAACGCCTCTCCTGGCGACATAAACGCTCGAGCGAAGCGTCGCAGCAGGTCAGGCGGAAAGAAAATCAAGAGCGCGCCCAGCATCAACCACGGAAAGATGCCGATATCGAAGATCACGGCGTTGATGAGATTGAATACAACTGCCGCTGCGAATGCGAAGAGCCGCGTGCGTCGCCACAGGAGCAGCGGTACCACCAGTAGGTCGAGCATCAACCCGCCGATCACGAAACTGTAAACTACCCAGTCGGCCGCGAAGATAGAGCCCCCTGGCATTTTGGTCAAAGGACGTAACCATGTGCGCACTGGCTCGCCGCCATGTATCCAATCGCTGTTAAGTTTGGCAATTCCGCCGTAGAAATATGGTATGCCGACTTGTGCTCGTAACAGCCACAACCTCCACGCCGGAACTACGTCTGAGCGGATTTTCCGGCGCAGCAACGCATCGACGGAAAAAGCCCGTTCTGCCGGAAGGAAACACATCAGAAAACTGATCAGGCAGACCAGATAAAAGTGATTCAGATAACGCGTTTGGTCCAGCAGAAAAGAGTATGTGAAAGCAAGAAAAAAGACCGGCGCGGCAATGCGGTAAAGGAACCCCACCATCACACAAGCAGCTGCCAAACCGAGCACAAAAAAGTGAATGTACATCCCGCGCCCCGGCCAGGGCTTCACCCAACTGAACCCGTAGTAAGTAAAATTGAGAGCAGGTTCAACGTAGTAACGGCTGATCCAGCCGTAAGTGAAGTAGCGATAAACTTCCCATAGCATGATGCCGCCGAAGAGGATGCGGAAGAAAACCAGGAACGAGATATCGACTGGTGTGAAGAGAGCTGCGCACAGCCGTCGCAAGAAATTTGCTTTCGCGCCGCTGGAAGCCACAACAAACGGCGCAGCGATCTGCACTTCTTTCGTTGGAACTGTTAGCATTTCTTATCTTAGTTTCTGCGAACCAACCTGCGAGCCGGACATGTAGAAACTTGGCACCGACCGGAACACCCCCTCAACAGGCTTGAGGGAAGCGCCAGTCGTCGTCGCATTTCCTGCTGCTCGCGTCCCGTAGGCTTTCAGGAATCTATCACTTGCATGAGATACAAGCCACTTGCTTAAGAGGGGGTTTGCAGGTGGCTCTGCAACGATTCGCCACGGTTAAATGAGAGGGCGTGGCGAGGAGGGGCCGACACGAAAACCCGACCGCCCAGACATGTCGGCCCCCATCAAAAGAAAACGCCCTGGGGTCAGGCTTTTTCCTATTGCTGGAATGCGACACTGGGCGTATAAGACAACCCAACCGCTCGGCATGCCTCCCAAGCTAGGGATCACCTCTCGCTCGTTTAGTTCTCGCTCGGTCAGAATTAATGACCTTTCAAACCTAGAGTCTTTGCTATCGCACGCTAACGAGCTTAGTCCCTACGCGGATTACAAAAAGGAGGAGTTTAAAATGAAAAGAATCGCTTTTGTCCTTGCTCTCACCCTAACTGTTGCAATGCCTTGTGCACACTATCAGTGCTAATCAGACCTGTGTCCGCTGAGTCGTGCTCAGCTAAGTGCCCAAGTGGTGGTGGCGTCACGTGCTACGGCCACAAATGCACAGCGAAGGACAACGACGGCTGCCGATCGTGGGACCAGAACGGTACGTTGATTATTGAAATACCTTGTAGCGGGGAAATGGAGATCCTATGAAGAAAACTGCGATCGTTTCTACATACGTGATATCCGTGACGCTATTTGTAGCGAGTCTGGTTGTCCTGATTACGCCGGTAACAGCTTACGCAGCTACTTGCACTGCAGAGTGTCGGACGGGGTCAGTGACTTGCACTGGCACCGAATGCTCAGCCGATGACTTTAAGGGCTGCAAATACATATCGGGAGGCCAAGAACACGAAAAGAAGTGTGACGTTGCGGACCTGGAGATTCAGTGACGCTCTGTAGGCCAGCGGCTAACCTCGGGCGGTTATAGGAAAGAGTTACACGTCATGGTTAGATATTGGTGCGCTTTTTTGCTGCTGCTAACGACAGGATCAGTCTGTCTTGCTCAAAATATTCAAGACGAAACCTCGTTCGCAAGACAAAGAGCAAATGAACTTATTGAGGATCTGCCGGCTCAGATCAAAAAAGTTGACGATGCCACAATAAGGGTCTTTTTACGACTTCGGCTTGCTACGTTTTATTGGTCTGAGCTATCAGAACAGTCCCGGGAACGAGCACGCGCCCTCACGCTGAGCGGTTTGCAGGATTTGGATGAGCACCGAGCCGATTTGGTGCCGCTGTACGCAGATTCATTTCGCGAAGACCTGCTAGCGTTGCTTGAAGTGCACGCGCCTGATTTGGCTGCGCGGCATAGGGCTGGCGCCGATACTACTGAGAGAGTCACACCGGGAAACCCATATGATGTTGCGTATGCGATGTTACGCACTAAGGGGCAAGCGGCACTCGCGGTTCAGACGCTTACTCGGGCTCTCAGTGGTGGTGAAGCTCCTACAATGACCATCAGCTATTTTCTGAGTGAACTACAAAGGCAACAGCCCTCGCTGGTGCCACAACTCCTTTCAGACATCTTGTCCGTGCAAGAACGAAGACCAGGAACTCTGTCGGTCGAGATGTTGTTCTGGCTGCTAGACCCCTACGTATGGCGGAACAATCGCGACGACGTAAAGCGACGCTTCCTGTCGGTCACAGTTGCGGCCACGGCTGAAAGCTACCAATGGTCCGACTCAGGAAAACTAGCGACCGCGTTTAACCTGCTGCGGGTGACGGTTCCGCTAACACAAAAACTTGTCCCTGGAATATACGCACAGGCCGCCGCTCAGTTGGCAACTGTGAGGGCGCGTTTGCCGAATGAAACGGTCGAACGCTCGGCTATCGCAGAGCGAATCAGGCAGAGTGAAGATACGCTGAGCCAGATGATCACAGAGGCTAATTCAGCGACGAGTCCGTCTCTCAAAAATGATCTACTCATCCAGGCTGCCCAATTCGCACTTACCAAGGGAAAACTGCAACTCTCATTCGACCTCGCAATGTCAGTATCCTCTGACGAGAACAGTAAGACTTGGCAGCAACAGTTTCTGAGCGAGTTGGTTAGACGTGCAGTTGAGAATAAGGATGCTAAGTTGGGCCTTACGGTGGCATCAAGAATCGAGATGCCTTTGGCACGCGCAGAAGCCTTGCAGAGATTGGCGTTGCTGTTCTTCAACCTGAAAGATCTCTGGAAAGCTAAAGAGTCGCTGGTTGAGAGCTTGAAGCTAATCAGAGGTTCAGATAACTCGCCCGAAAAGGCAATAGCCCTTCTAACGAGTCTTAGAGTATTCGCGCGGGTGGATCGGGCAATGGTCCCTGATGTTGCAGAGGAGGCAATAAAGGCGCTTAATGCTCTTCAATTTACTGCGCAGAATGACAAACCTCAGCCGGAGCCAACCAGAAGAGCCTTAATGTCAGTTGTGTGGAACACAATGCCAAGCTTTGAAGCTTTAGTGCAATGGGATGAACTTGGAGCGTTGAATTTTGTCGAGAAGATTGAACGGGTTGAGTTGAGGACAGTGGCGGGTTTTGGCGCTGCGAAGGGAATCCTCACAGTAGCAAAGACTGAGGACGCCGCACCCAAGAAACGTGCAACAAAATTATGAGATTTGCCAATACTCAAACCAAATACTACGGGCTGGCCCTATCGGCTATGGTGCCGCCTCCAGTGTTACCTCCCATTCAGAATTACAGGATGGACTGTAAAATCCTATTTTTTCGGCTTTTCTTTCTTATCACCCTTTTCCCTTATTTGCTCTGGCAGAACAAACATGTTCTCGTTGCTGCCCTCCATTTTCGGCTTTCGCTTCACTGGCGTTGTCTCGGCGGCTTCAACAACCTGTAATTCCGCTAGACGCGAAGACGTTAAGATGCTGATCAAGCGGGTGATCTCCGTCGAGTGAGTGAGTGTTTGCAACTCCACCGTTGTAGTAGGTTTACCTTCCACGGTTGTCCTTTCTTTCTTGCAATGAGATTCCAGACATTTGCGTAGGCCCTCAAGATCGAACTCGATCCTCTTAAGCCGCTCCCGCAACACTGGCGACTTCATCACATATTCGATGAAGCACAGGATTGTCTTGCAGCATCCGTCGTCCTTGACACCGTTGGGGCCGCCCTGATCACCACCGCCAACAGGATCAAAAGGTCTGTCGCCGCCCGCCCATACACCCGCGGTCAGTTGCTTCGCTCTTGTGAATCTTGCGTTGCCGGTCGTTTGTCCTTCAGCGCGGATTGCAAAGTTATAAACGCCCGGTCGTGTTGTCCGCCAGCTCGCGCTGTACTCGCCAGCGAATGTGCGAGAGAACGGAAGAGTTGCGCGACTGCCGTCCGGCTGAACGACATCTGCCCATACTGTAGCCGCCATCTTCAATGGCGCGCGATATTCCCAAAGGCTGGCCGTTAAGTGAACCATATCTCCCGGCGCGAATCCGTCCTGCCTGAGTGACGCATCGAGCGTGAGGTTCGAGTACGTGTGAACGGTGAGGTTGAATGGCGTTGGTTTCTCGACAAATTCCTGGAGCCGGCGAATAAACTCCATGAACTCCTTACGGTTTTCTCGAAGCTGCGTTCTTGTATGCCCGAGAATAACGTCGGGCCTCTTCAACGCTAGCACGGCCTTCCACATCCCACGATGCGAGCCGCCGGGCTTACTGGGCAAGGCGGGCAACATGAGCCGGTAGTACGCCACGTCACTTCCAAGGTGGTATCGCACGTTTGGTTCGACGCCGGACATCGCTGAAGTGATTACGTCACCGCCCGGCGTGATCAACTGGAAGTCGAGCGCAAACGGAATCGGACATAGTACGACCACGTCAACTGACACATCCGAATCGGACAAGAGAAACTCGATCTCGTGCGGCTTGGCATTCCAGACTAACTGACCTTCCGGATCGACGACGGTCTGATTTAGAGTCGCGTCCTTCAGTACCTGAATAAAGAACTTGGCGAGATTGAAGCGTTCGTCGTCATTGGTCATGTCACCTGTCGTAAGCAGGTAGCCGCCGGTGTTGGCGGAGATCTGGCTAAGGGTTGCGTCGTTCACCTGCCCGGGCTGACCGAATCCCAGGGCAAAGGTTGTTTGGTTGATGGTGCCCGGAGGTAGCGTCGCGATGGTGTTCGGGACTGGATAATCATTGCCGTCAGTCAAAACTATCATCGCCTTGTTTGGTTGTGTGGCGCCCGGGCCGTTAATCAGTCCACTGCCAATCAGGATTCCGCCGGCAATGTTCGTTGCGCCGCGAGGATCGAGTCCAGTACCTGTAAGAGTCGTACCCAGTCCTGCAGACTTTGGCGTCATCGGCAACAATGCGTCGGCTTCGTGATCGAAACGCGCGATGCCGATCTGATCAGTGTCTTTCATCAACTCGTGTACAACACCGACCGCGCTCTTGAGCAATTGATTCTTAGTGAAGCCATTGTTCGCTACATCTGACATGCTGCCGGAGCGATCCAGTACGAGCACGATTGAACTGTCGCTCGTGATGATGTTGTTTGCTACGATCTCGATGTGAAAGTTTTGCACGACGAACTGATCGTTAGGATTCGCTGCGTAGTAACCTTCCTCGTCGACGATGTGAGCCCTAATGTCAACCGCGCTCACTTGAACGTTTGGACCCTGACCGACAAATCGCACTTCGATTTCGAGAATCTCGAAGTCGTTGGCCTCAGCTGGAGTAACTGGAAAATCCGGGCCGCCGAAGATCGAGAAGTTTCCAGTCGGAGCGCCGGTGACGCTGAAGAAGACAGGGCGGCACGACTTCACGCGAAAGCGAATCTTCTTGGCGACTGTCAGTCCGGCCGGAGTATTGTTGAATGCAATCGCCGGTCCCGACTCGAGCGTGATATCGGGAAGGTCTGTGTCGTACCAGGTAATCGCTTTATGGTCCAGCAAATCGATCGGGCGATCGATCGTGCCTGCACCAAAATACTCTGACAAGCTCTCCATGTGGTCACTCAGCCGCTTCAGGTGATGCTGCGCTGCTGGAACAGTGTAACTGTCAGGCGGGAGGTAGTGCGGCACGGCCGGGTATTTTTGCGCCCAGACTGCCCACAACTCATCTTCTTTTGCGTGATTCAGAAAGAACACGGGATCGTTGGGCGACGTGGATGGCAGCATCGATCCGCCCACCCAAACATGCACGCGGTTGTGAACGTTGACGTTAGGTTGTGGGCCCACCCATCCTTCCACCAGGTTTCTAAAGCTGTCTGCGCCCGGCACGGTCCGGTCGAATGGTTCTGAGTCGTATGTAGTCTCAGCCAGACATCCTGTGATGGCTGCGGTGGAAGGTAAGGTCGGGGCTAGCCCGCCTTCGGCGGCGCCAAACTGTCGCTGTAATGCGGTGGATGCCCCCAGATTCAGTGTCCACCCGTTTGCTTCAGCGAAGACACCAGTCTGCACATCAAGGTTCGGACCAGTGCCCCCCACGGGCTGGTTGCCACCATTGCCGCCGAGAAAGTCATCGATGAAGGGATATCCCGGATCCGCGGGAATCTGATCTCTCGAGAAGTCCCAGTAAGGCAGACAGATCGAAGGATCGCCGGAAACGGCGCGCAGATCGTTCTCGAACTGCCTCAAAAACTCCCGATGCCACGGGAAGAACATAGGGCCCCTGTGGCCTGGGTGAGGTCCGGGATCCGAGCCCGGGTGTCCAGCCATCGACTGCTGGTGAATGTAAACGTAGTCGTCGTAGCGGTTGAGCTGAGTGTGGGGCGCGGGGAGTTCGCTCGGCGCAGCTTTGAGCGCGACGACGGCGTTGCGAAATTTTATGAGGGGCGTGTTAGGTTTGTTCGCAGGTGAGGCGGCGTTGTACTCCTGGATCAACTTCCGAACGTTCTTTCGGCACTTCATGCTGACACTCCTTCTTGGTAGGTCAAATAAGAGGGTGCGGCCCCCGTGTTGAGCCGTGAAGCTTTAACAGGAGAGTAGGGCAGCTAATGATGGTTAGCCCGTGCGAAAGCGGGAAAATGAAACTCTCTAAATACTATGACCGTTTCGTCAAAAACATTGGGTTGGTTTGGAAAAAATGATGA
>Ga0268386_10001566_pt1 | contig 15765 bp, 11 predicted proteins | sample RVTome_15_FD_200260 | JGI IMG/M metagenome (GOLD analysis project Ga0268386, IMG submission 200260) | Soil microbial communities from uranium-contaminated site in the Upper Colorado River Basin, Wyoming, United States - RVT150D86... ...
AGATGTTGTCGCGGAGGAAGGTGAAAGCCAGCCCCCGGGAACGGACGTGCTGTTCGGTCTGCCAGTGGTGACGCCCGAGCGTGAAGGTGCACGAGGGTGAGGCGCCGTAGAAGGACAGGTAGACCACGTGTCCGACCCCCGCGTCCGCGGCCGCGTCCACGAACGACATGTGCCGGGCCACGCGATCCACGCTCTCCGACCCCGAGACCATGAAGACCACGTCGATGCCGTCGAGGGCAGCCCGTGCTGCGTCGCGGTCCCCGTACTCAGCGGTCACCACATCGGTGCCGGGGAGCTTCGGGGCCCGGGCGGGATCGCGCACCACGAGCCGCTGGAGGGCCCCGGCGGCTGCGAGGCGGTAGGCCACCTTTCCACCCATCCGTCCGGTCGACCCGGTCACCGCGATCGTCGTCATGGTCGGGCAACCCGTCGGCCGAGACGTCTCTTCCCCGGGCTCGGTGCTCCCTCACGGGGAGTTCACAGGAAGTTCCCAGGTTCCGGTGCCATGCTGCAGCGGTGAGCAGTGGCCGCCTCCTGCTGGTCGACGACGAGGAGAACCTGCGGTCGATGCTGCAGGCCGCCCTGCGGCACAACGGCTTCGAGGTGCACCCTGTCGCCACGGGGCGGGATGCCCTGGACGGCGTCCGTAGCGTCCGGCCCGACCTGGTGGTGCTCGACGTCATGCTCCCCGACGTCGACGGCTTCGAGGTCTGCCGGCGGATGCGGGCCGCGGGCGACAGCACGCCGGTCCTCTTCCTGACCGCCCGCGAGGGTACGGAGGACAAGGTCCGCGGCCTGACGACGGGCGGCGACGACTACCTGGTCAAGCCGTTCAGCCTCGAGGAGCTCGTCGCGCGGATCGGTGCCGTCCTGCGGAGGAGCGGGGCGACCCGTCCGGGGTCGGTCGTGGAGTTCGCGGGTCTGCGCATCGACGACGACGCCCACCGCGTGACGCTGCACGGCGAGCAGCTCACGCTGTCGCCGACGGAGTACAACCTGCTGCACTTCCTGCTGGTCAACCACGGTCGGGTGCTGTCCAAGGCGCAGATCCTCGACCACGTCTGGAACTACGACTTCGCCGGTGACGGCGGGGTCGTCGAGACCTATGTCGGCTACCTGCGCCGCAAGCTCGGCCCGGACGGGGCGGGGCTGATCCAGACGGTGCGCGGCGTCGGCTACACGCTGCGCGCCCCGACAGAGGACTGAGCGGTGTCGCTGCGTGCCCGCCTGCTCGCCGGTGTCGCAGCCGTCGCGTTGGTCCTCGTCGTGGCGGGTCTCGCCTCCACGAGGATCGTCGAGAACTACCTCGTAGCGGGTGTCGACGCGACGTTGAGCGATGCCCGCGTCCCCGGCCTGGGGATGGGGCCGATGGGTCGCATGCCGGAGGGCGCCCGCGCGTCGCCCGTCTACGTGGGCGTCGTGCAGGGCGACGCCGTGGAGACCCTGTTCGCCCCGGACCTGCGCGAGGGCGCCCCGGCGCTGCCGGAGATCGACGGGGAGCAGGCCACCGAGGCAGCAGGTACCGGTGAGCCCTTCACGGTGCCGAGCACCGACCCGGACGTCGAGTATCGGGTACTGGCCCGCGTCGACGCCCGTACGGGATCAGTGCAGGTCGTGGGTCTCCCCCTCGACGACGTCGAGCGCGCCGTGGACCGACTCGTCGCGGTCCAGCGAGGGGTCGCCCTGGTGGTGCTCGCGGTCCTCGGCCTGGTGACCTGGTGGGTCCTCCGCCTGGGCGTACGTCCGGTCAACGAGATGACGGAGACTGCGACCGCGATCGCCGCCGGCGACCTCTCCCGCCGAGTGCCGGAGGGTGATCCACGTACGGAGGCCGGCCGGTTGGGGGTGGCGCTCAACGTGATGCTCACCCGGATCGAGGAGGCCTTCGGCGCCCGGCGGCGGTCGGAGGAACGCCTGCGTCAGTTCGTCGCCGATGCGTCGCACGAACTGCGCACGCCGGTGACGACTGTGCGGGGTTATGCCGAGCTCTACCGCGCCGGCGGCCTGGACGACCCCGCGGAGCTCCGCGAGGCGATGCGGCGGACGGAGCAGGAATCCGTACGGATGGGGGCGCTCGTCGAGGACCTGCTGCAGCTGGCCCGGCTCGACCAGGGCGCCGGGTTGCGGCGCGAGCCCGTCGACCTCGCGGTCGTGGTGGACGACACGGCGCGTGACCTGCGGGCCGTGGACCCGGACCGCCTGGTGACCGTCGACGCGGCCGAACCGGTCGTAGCCCTCGGCGACGAGGACCGGGTGCGCCAGGTCGTGGCGAACCTCGTGGGCAACGCCCGGGTCCACACGCCGGCGGGGACACCGGTCAGCTTGCGCGCGCTGCTCGAGGACGGTCGGGCGGTCGTGGAGGTCAGCGACGAGGGGCCGGGCATGGACCCGGCGGTGGCAGCGAGGGCGTTCGAGCGGTTCTTCCGAGCCGACCCGTCGCGTTCCCGCAGCCACGGTGGTGCCGGACTCGGCCTGTCCATCGCGCAGGCCGTCGTGACGGCGCTCGGCGGGCGGGTCACGCTCGCCAGCGCTCCGGGTCGAGGGACGACCGTGCGGGTGGAGCTCGAACCTGCGGTTCCGTGATGACGGGATGACCGGGACCCGGCGGTGCACTGGACTCAGCGGACCTTCTGGGCCGGTTCACAGCGTTCTCTGAGGTTCGCCGACGAGATTGGAGAGCGGAAGGACGACCTCGGAGTTGCGGAGGAGAGAGATGGACAGGACCAGGTTCGGCCGCATGGGAGGCGTGGCCGCGGGTGTGGCCGGCGGTGCCGTCCTCGGCGCCCTGCTCTTCGCCCCGCTGACGTCGCTGGCCCAGGACGAGGGGACCGAGTCCCCCGAGCCCGATGTGACGCGAGAGGACGAGATGCCCGGTGACCGGCCGTTCATGGACGGACGTGGTCCCGGCGGTCACGGGATGATGCTCGGCGCGGGCCTCGAGACTGCCGCGGATGCCCTGGGTGTGACCGAGTCCGAGCTGTTGTCGGCACTCGAGGACGGGCAGTCGATCGCGGACGTCGCCGAGGAACAGGGTGTCGACGTGCAAGAGGTCGTGGACGCCCTCGTGGCGGCCGCGACGGAGCGGCTCGACGAGGCGGTCGAGGACGGACGGGTGGACGAGGAGCGGGTCGACGAGATCAAGGCCGCCCTACCCGAGCGCATCGCCGCGATGGTGGAGCGCGAGGGGTTCCGGGGTCGCTGGGGCCGTGGTCCGGGAGGCTTCGGGCCGGGCGGCGGGATGGGCCCCGGTGAGTGCCATGACGACGACGCCAGCGATTCCGACCGATCCAACGACTCGGAGGGATCGACGCCGGAGAGCTCGTCCACGTCCGGTGGTGGCGCCACCACGGCCGGCGTGCAGTGGGCTGGCACCGTGCTCATGACCGTCTGATCCGCCCGCCAGGGATGGTCGAGCGACCCGTCCGACCACCGCTCGCGACCATGATCGAGTGCCTCGCTTCGAGCCGGAGAGGCAGGAGGCGCCGCAGGCCGTAGCAGGGAGAACCCATGCCCCTGCACGACCCTCGACTCGACATGGTCGGCCGAACTGCCGTCGGCCAAGCGCCGGACCCTGCGCCTGGTCACACCTTCCGGGACGGCCCCGCGGTGGCTACCGTCACAGCAGGAGCGGGGGGACGTCCGGAGGGTTCGCGCCGTGGGGAGTGCCGGTCGGGTCGGAGTCCTGGGCCCCACACGCCTCGGGGACGGGCACGATCCCGGCACCAAGCAACGCAGGCTGCTGGCCACGCTGGCCGCGTACGCAAACCGTCCGGTGACCGTGGACCGCCTGGTGCACGTCCTCTGGGGCGACGCCGCCACGACGGCGTCGACGGCCACGCTGCACTCACACGTCTCCCGGCTGCGCCGCCAGCTCACTGCGAGCGGCGCGCCTGCCCGGTTGCTGACGGACCCTGGCGGCTACCTCCTCGAAGCCGACACCCACGGCCTCGACGCCCTGCTGTTCGAGGACCTGGTCCGTCGGGCCCGCGACCTCGGGGCCGGCCCCGAGGGACAGCGCGCCGACCTGCTCGGTGACGCGCTCGCGCTCTGGCATGGCGACGCCTACGCCGACGTCGCCGACGAGGACTTCGCCCAGGCGGAGGCGGCCCGGCTGGAGGAGCTGCGGGTGAGCGCGGCGGAGGACCGCTGCGACGCGCTCGTCGCGGCCGGCCGCCACGGTGAAGCCATCGTCGAGCTCGAGGCGCTGGTGCGCCAGCACCCGCTCCGCGAGCGGCCCCGGGCGGCGCTCATGCTCGCGCGGTACCGCTCCGGCCGGCTCGCCGAGGCGCTCGAGGTCTTCAGCGAGTTCCGGAGCCTGCTCGCCGACGAGCTCGGTCTCGAGCCGTCGCCCGCCTTGCAGAGCCTCCAGGCCGACGTGCTCACCCAGGCGCCTCACCTGCAGGCCCCGTTCGTCCCGCCCCAGGGGCTCGCCCCGCTCGGCGATCCCCCCGCCCGTCTCCCGTACGGGAGGAGGGAACCGGCGGGGGACGGCGCACGCGACCGCGGGGACGCCCTCGAGACCGTGCCGCGACAGGCCACCCCCGGGCCGATCGAGCGCAAGGTGGTCACCGTCCTGGTCGCCGGGCTGGGCGGTTCGGTCGATCGCTCCGACGACCTCGAGGAGGCGGCCGAGGCCCTGGAGCCCCTGCTGGCCGTCGTCGTGGATGCAGTCCACCGTTACGGCGGTGCGGTAACGGCCCTCGGTACGGCGAGTGTCACTGCGATGTTCGGGATCCCACGGGCGACCGAGGACCACGCACTCAGCGCCTGCCGGGCCGCGGCGACCGCTCTCGAGCGGGCGGCCGACCTGCCGGGCGCCACGCTGACGATCGGTGTCCACTCAGGCGAGGTCCTGGTGCAGGACGTCCGCACCGACGTCGCGAGTGGCGTCGGGGCCGTGGGGCCGACGGTCGACCGCGCACACGCCGCACGCCGGCTCGCGGACGTCGGAACTGTGGTGCTCAGTGCCGACACCGTGCATCTCACCCAGGGCGTCGTGGAGGCGGAGCCACTCGAGACCGGGCAGTCGACGGACCGGACCGGCCCGACCGCCTGGTGCCGGCTGCGGTCCGTCGCGCCCACCACCACGTGGGAGGCTCGGGCGCGGTTCGGGCTGTCCACCCTCACCGGGCGCGAGCGCCAACTGACCGTCCTGGACGAGCTCGTCGACCGGGTCGGTCACGGGCGCGGACACGTCGTGGGCATCGTCGGCGAGCCGGGCGTCGGCAAGTCGCGGCTCGTCTACGAGCTCGCCCGCCGCGTCCCGGCGCCGTGGACGGTCCTCACGGTCGTCGGGGCCGCCCTCGACGCCACGACCCCCTTCGGCGCGGCACGTCAGGCCGTCGTCCAGACGCTGGGCCTCCCCCCTGAGCTGTCGGGCGCCGCGACCCGGGCGGCTCTCGACCGTAGCTTCGGCGTACGCATGGAGGGGAGCGCGGCTGCCGCCACGGCGCTCGCCGACCTGGTGGGGCTCGAACCGGATCCCGGTGCGGCCGGTGACTGGGCGACCCTCGACCCCGCAATCCGCCGTCGCCGCACCGTCGCGTCTGTGGTCGACCTCCTGCTCGAGTCGTCCGCGTCGCGTCCGCTGCTCGTCGTCGTCGAGGACGCGCACTGGCTCGACGGGGAGAGCCTCGCGGTCGTCGACTCCTTGGCCGACCGCATCTCGGCCGCGCAGGTGCTGCTCGTGGTCACCTACCGGCCCGAGTTCCGACCCACCTGGGAGCACCGCAGCAACGTCACCGTCCTGCCGCTGGAACCGCTCGCCGAGCCGGAGGCCCTCGCCCTCGCCGGCGGCCTGCTCGGCGACCACCCCGGCGTGGCGGAGCTCCAGGGACTACTGGCCCGCTGGGCCGGCGGCGTACCGCTGTTCATCGAGGAGACGGTCCGGGCGCTGGCCGACGACGGCACCCTCGACGGGCCTCCGGGCGCCTATCGGCTCACCCAGCCGGTGGCAAGGCTGCGCCTCCCGAGCCGGGTCCAGGGCGTCGTGGCCGCGCGGATCGACCGGCTGCGGGCGGCCGAGAAGCGCCTGCTCCAGGCTGCCGCGGTCGTGGGGGTCGAGGCCCCCGTGCTCCTACTGCAGGACGTCGTCGAGGACGACCCGGACGAGGTCGACGACGCCCTTGCCGGACTGCTGCGCAGCGAGTTGCTGTTCGAGCGTCGACGGGGGAGCGAGCGGCGCTACGTCTTCAAGCACGCCGTCGTGCACGAGGCGGCCCACGCCTCGCTGCCGCGCGGACGCCGCCGCGCCCTCCACGCCCGGGTGGTGGAGTGCGTCAGGGCTCGCTACCCCGAGGAACTGGACGACAAGCTCGACCTGCTGGGGCACCACGCCTTCGAGGCCGAGCGGTGGCGCGATGCCGTCGACCTGCTGACGACGGCCGGCGAGCGGGCCATGCACCGCTGTGCCTACCGCGAGGCGGCGGTGCTGCTGACCCGTGCGCTCGACGCGCAGCGACGGCTGCCGCCGGACCCGGCGGCGGAGATCGACCAGCTGGTCCGGATGCGCCCCGCGCTCCACACGCTGTCCGACTTCGACGGCGCCCTCGCCCGCCTGGACCGGGCCGAGGAGCTCGCCACCGCCACGGGAGACCGCCCGCGGCTCCTCGCCGTGTCGCTGCACCGCAGCTACGTGCTGGACACCCGCGGCCACGCGGCCGGGGCCCTGGAGGCGGGCGAGCACGCACTCGAGCTCGCCACCCAGCTCGACGACCCGCTCCGGATGGTGGAGGCGCGGATGGCCATCGGCCAGGCGCTCGCCTTCTCCGGCGATCCCCGGGCGGCCATCCCGCTGCTCGAGCGCGACCAGGAGGTCCGGCGTAGCAGGCTGCGCTCCGAGCGGCTCGGCATGGGCTTCTCGCGGGCCCTGTTCGCGAGCGCCCTGATCGCGGCATGCCGGGCGACCCTCGGCGAGTTCGCCGAGGCCCGCCGCGCCGCGGAGGAGGCCGCCGACCTGCTCACCCCTGCACGGCGCCTGCTCGACGTCGTCGGGATCCGGCTGGCAGCCGCGTCGATCCACCTGGAGCGAGGAGCGCCGGGGGAGGCCGTGCCGGTTCTCCAGAACGCGTACGACATGTGTACGGGCAGTGGCATCACCATGATCGCCCAATGGTTCCAGCCGCGGCTCGGTGAGGCGCTCGCCCGGTCAGGTCGCGCCGAGGAGGCCCGGGTCCACCTCGTCGAGTCCATGCGGGCGGCCGAGCGGCACGACGTCCCCCTGTGGCGCTCGTGGGCGCTCGTCGGCCTGGCGCACGCTGCGCTCGCCGAGCAGAAGCCCGACGAGGCGAGGTGGCACGCCGACGAGGCGGCCACGCTCTCGAGCAGGTGGCGTTACCCGGTGACCGCCGTCGCCTCTCGCCGGCTGGCCGCTGCGGCAGATCTGGCCTCGGGGGACCTCGTCGCAGCGGAGGCCGGAGCCCGGGCCGCCGTTGCTGCCGCGGAGGACCTGGGCGCCCGCCCCGAGCACGTGCGGGCGGGGCTGTTGCTCTCGTCGGTCCTCGAGTCGGCAGGGAAGCCGGCGGAGGCGCGGGAGATGGCGAGTCGCGCGACCGCGGAGGGTGCGGCCATGGGCCTTCGTGACCTCGTCGTCGCCAGGTAGCGGTCGCCACGTCCGCTCACCCGACGACAGGCGATCACGCCGTCCGTGCCCGGGGTCGTAGGCCCCCCGGAATCGTGTGGCCGGTGGCGATCGCGCTCGTGCTGGCCTACCTGAGGTGGCGCGGGCAGCGGGTGGACGAGCCGGAGGCGCGATCGCCGACCGAGGAGCCCGCCGAGGTCACCGCCTGACGAGGCCCGGCGGGTGCCGCTCATGACTCGACGGGCCGGGCCTTGGGGCCCCCGACCGAGTCGAGGACCTGCTGGCCCTGCTGGTCCACCAGGCGCGTGAACAGTTGCTGGGCGTAGCCGAACGCGATCGCCCACGCAAGCACCTGCGCCGGGAAGTCCAGGGCGCTCAGCCCGGGCACGAACTGGCCGCGCATCAGGAGTAGGCCGAGCAGCGCCGTCAGGGCGCCGGTCGGGAGCTTCAGGAGCGCAAGGGCCACCGGGATGCTGTACGGCGTCGAGGTCCCCTTGATGCTGCGCAGCGCGGCCGCCCCGGCGACCGCGGCGGCGATGAGACCCACGAGCTGGATGAGCGGGATGTCCCAGGAGCGGACGGCTTCCTGCTCGGCCTCGGCGATCGCGGCGCTCTCGACCGCGGATGCTCCCGTCCCCGCCGGTGCCTGGGGCCCCGGGACGTCGACCTCCTGGGTGGGGCAGACGACCTTGCCCTCCGGGCGGAAGCAGACCGGCAGGGTCTCCGGGCTGACGATCCCCAGCAGGGCGAGCCCCAGGGCCGCAACGGTCATCAGCCCAGCTGTCACGAGCAGGACGTTGCGGAAGCTGCGGACCTGCGCGCCCTCGCGCCTGGCCTCCGAGTTGGCCGCGTGCAACGCCGAGATGACGACGTTGCGGTCCTCTTCGGTGAGCGGTCGGCGCGGGCGGTCGGGGGAACGGTCGCGACTCTCCTTGACGATCGACTCGAGCCGGGCGCGGCGGGGGTCGTGCCGGGGAAGGTGCTGCCGGACATGTGCCTCGATGCTGGGAAGCTGTCCGACCAGGTAGTCCGCTGGTGCGATCCTCAGCAGGTCGCTCTCGGCCGCGTCCAGATTGCTCCTGGTCCGCTCCAGGGACGAGCCGTTGATGCGGGAGCGCGGGGACGTCCTGGACCTGGCGGTCTGCTCGGCTGCGTGCAGGTGCCCCTCGATGGCCTGGGCCAGTGTCTGGGGGACCGGGTGGTCCAACCCCGTGAAGTACGTCGCCAGAGCACGCAGTTCGTAGACGCGGGTCAATGCCGTCTCGCGCCACGAGTGGTCTGCGGGGCCACCGACGTGGAGCTGTGGCGGGATGGGCGCCGTGACAGGCGGGGCTTGGGGTTTCTGTCCGCCATCCGGAGTGCCTTCCGGCGTCGAGCGCTTCTTGGTGGTCCGCGGGACCCTTCCGTTCGCCGCTGTGGTGGTCACGGCCCCTCCCCGTACGGTCGGTCGTCCTCGCAACGGGCCTCGTCGATCGGTCGCCGCCGTTCGCGGAGTCTCGATCCGCGAGGTCGCCTGCTCTTCCCCCTCTGGGTGTGAGAGGGGCGAGGTGGGGGCCTGATACATAGTCGTCCACAGGGAGGAGTGCAGACGCCTCGGGAGCGCCTACCGTGCGTAGCACGTGGGGGAGGAGCGTGCGATGACGGCCACGTGGGGCCCGTTGCAGGTGCTCGTCGTGGGCTTCGGTTCCGAGGAGCGGCTGCGCGGCCAGGTGCGGCAGGAGCTCCACCGGCTCCGCGTTCACGGCGTCGTCCGCCTGGTCGACGCCGTCGTGGTCCGGCGCTCCGCCTCGGGCGGCTACGCGACCGAGCAGCTCGTGGGCGACGTCGACGAATCGCTCCGGCAGACGCTGGGTCTGCTGGTCCGGCGGCTCCTCGGCCTTCCCGTCGACGACACCGACGGCACATTCGGTGCCGGCCTCACCGGCAGCGAGCCGGAGGAGGGTCTGACGGCCGGCCTCGGACCGGTCGACCTCCGCCGGTTGGCCGACAGCTTGGAACCCGGTACGGCTGTCGCCGTCGTGCTCGTCGAGCACACCTGGGCCGCCCGTTTACGGGCCGGGGTGCGCGAGGCCGGCGGCCGGCTGCTGCTCCAGGGCATCCTCACCCGCGACGCCGTCCTCGCCCTGGGGCAGGAGCTGGTCGCGGTCATCGAGGCCAGCGAGGCGGCCGAGGTGGCGGCTGCGTCCGCGGGTGCGGCGATGGCGCAGGCACTCGTGCACGAGGGCCACGGACACGACACCACCGAGGCAGCCTGGGACCAGGCAGCCGAGGACCATGCCCGCGAGCTGGCCGCCGAGCGCACCAGCGCGGCGGGTGAGACGCTGCGCGTCCTCATGGACCGCGGGCTGCTGGCGCGGTCATCCGGACCGTCCGCCGTCCACGCGCTCCTCGAGGAGGGCGTCATCGACTCGCGCTCGGCCGCCGAGGCTGTCGCCGCCGGCGAGGCCGTCGACCGGAGTGGCTGACCGTCCGAAGACCACCGACGTCACCACGGCCACCCGGGCGGGAGTCGGGTCTCAGTCCACCGGGGGGTGGACGGGGCCTGGGCGCGCCAGCTCCTTGATCGGCGTGCCGTCCCGGCGCCGCGCCGCGGGATGTGCCCGGTACCGGCGGCCGTCCCGACATGTGAGACTCCCGCCCGCATCCCGGGATACGACCCGCGGCACCTCCCGTACGATGACCGCGCGACCCATCACGAGCGGTCGAGGGAACTGGCCCGTCGACGCCGCAGCAGCCGGGGGTGGACCCACCCCGTCGGGTGCTAACTCCAGCGCGGTGCCTCTCGTCCCGGGGGGCGACGCGGCAGATGGGACGCCGGGCCGGTCCTCCGGCGCCGTACCCGCCGGGACAACGCGCCCGCCGGGGACCCGGCGGAGAGAGGACCAGCGCACGATGACGCAGCGCCCCGAGACGCTCGCCCTGCACGCCGGGCAGCAGCCCGACCCGACGACCAACAGCCGGGCCGTCCCGATCTACCAGACCACCTCGTACGTCTTCGACTCCACCGAGCACGCGGCGGACCTCTTCGCCCTGCGCCAGCCGGGCAACATCTACACCCGGATCATGAACCCGACGCAGGACGTCTTCGAGCAGCGGATGGCCGCGCTCGAGGGCGGCGTGGCTGCCCTGGCGACCGCCTCCGGTTCCTCGGCCGTCACCTACTCGGTGCTCAACCTGGCCGGGGCGGGCGACAACATCGTCGCCCACTCCGAGCTCTACGGCGGCACCTACGCGCTCTTCGCCCACACGTTGCCGCAGTTCGGGATCGAGGTGCGCTTCGTCAGCGCCGACGACCTGTCCGCGCTCGCCGACGCGGTGGACGATCGCACCAAGCTGGTGTTCACCGAGACCATCGGCAACCCGAAGATCAACGTGGTCGACATCGCCGCCTGGGCCGAGGCGGCGCACGCCCACGGCTTGCCGCTCGTCGTCGACAACACGGCACCGAGCCCGGTGCTGTGCCGGCCCTTCGACCACGGCGCCGACGTGTCCGTGCACTCCGCGACCAAGTACATCGGCGGCCACGGCACCTCGATCGGCGGTGTCGTCGTCGACGCGGGCACCTTCCCGTGGACCGAGCACGCCGACCGCTTCCCGGGCCTGACCCAGCCGGACGGCGCCTACCACGGCGTGGTGTGGACCGACGCGGTCGGCAACCTCGCGTACGCGATCCGCGCTCGCACCGTCCTGCTCCGCAACACCGGGGCCGCCATCACGCCCTTCAACGCCTGGCTCTTCCTCCAGGGCTTGGAGACCCTGCCGCTGCGCATCGAGCGGCACAGCGACAACGCCCTCGCCGTCGCCCGGTTCCTGCAGTCCCACGACGCCGTCTCCTGGGTTTCGTACCCGGGGCTCGACGACAGCCCGTACAAGGCGACCGCCGACAAGGTCTTCACCGGCAAGGGGTACGGCGGCCTGGTCTCCTTCGGCGTCCGGACCGGCCGGGCCGGCGGGCAGGCCTTCATCGAGGCGCTCGACCTCTTCAGCCACCTGGCCAACATCGGCGACGCCAAGTCGCTCGCGATCCACAACGCGACGACGACGCACTCCCAGCTCGAGCCCGCCGAGCTCGAGGCTGCCGGCGTCCCGGAGGACATGGTGCGGCTGTCCGTCGGCGTCGAGCACGTCGACGACATTGTCGCCGATCTCGACCAGGCGCTCGGCGCGGCGGCGAAGGTCTGACCGCACCCGTGCTCGCCCCGCGGGCCCGAGTGCTCGGGCAGGTCGAGACGCAGCGGGTCGTCCTCCACGACGAGGCCGACCCGCTGCGGCTCGCGTCCGGCCGCACCCTGGCGCCGGTCGAGGTCGCGTACGAGACCTACGGCGTGCTCTCTCCGGCAGCGGACAACGCGGTCGTCGTCTGCCACGCCCTCACCGGCGACGCGCACGCGGCCGGGCACCACGGCGACCCCGCTCGGCCGGGCTGGTGGGACACGCTGATCGGGCCCGGCAAGCCCGTTGACACCGATCGCTTCTTCGTCGTCTGCTCGAACCTCCTCGGCGGCTGCCAGGGCACCACCGGCCCGTCCTCGACAGACCCCGCCACCGGCCACCCGTACGGGCTGGACTTCCCCCTCCTGCACATGGGCGACCTCGTCGCGGTGCACCGCCGGCTGCTCGCCCGTCTCGGCGTCGAGCGCCCGGTTGCGGCGATCGGTGGCTCACTCGGCGGCATGCAGGTGCTGCAGTGGGCGGTCGAGCACCCGGGTGAGCTGCACGCCGCGGTCATGATCGGGGCGTCCAGCCGGCTGACCGCGCAGAACATCGCCTTCTCGGCCGTCGCGCGCGAGGCGATCGTCCGCGACCCGGGGTTCCTGGGCGGGCAGTACTACGGCGACGGCGGCGGTCCGAAGGCGGGGCTGTCCGTGGCCCGGATGATGGCCCATATCACGTACCTCTCCGAGCAGGCACTGGCGGAGAAGTTCGGCCGCCGCCTGCAGGGGCGGGGGGAGGACGTGGCGCCGGTCCCGCGCTTCGGCGTGGACTTCGCGGTGGAGAGCTATCTGGCGCACCAGGGCGAGAGCTTCCTCAACCGCTTCGACGCCAACACCTACCTCTACCTGACCCGGGTGATGGACTACTTCGACCCCTTCACAGACCCGGCGGGCGCCGCCCGGGTCGCCGCGGCAGGGACCCGCTCGCTGGTGCTGAGCTTCGACAGCGACTGGCGTTTCGACACCGCGCACTCGATGCGGATCGTGCGGAACCTCGAGCACGCGGGGGCACCGGTGACCTTCCGGGAGATCGCCTCGCCGTGGGGGCACGACTCGTTCCTGCTGGAGATCCCGGACTACCACGCGACCGTGCGGGCGTTCCTCGGGCGGGCGGCCGACGAACGCGCCGGGCGGGTGGGCGGATGAGGCCGGACCTGGACGTCGTCGCCCGCCTGGTGCCGCGCGGGAGCCGGGTCCTCGACCTCGGCTGCGGGGACGGGACGCTGCTGGAGCACCTCGTACGCCACCAGGGTTGCCGGGGCACCGGCGTGGAGATCGACCCCGACGCCGTGCTCGCCACGATCGGGCGCGGCGTCCCCGCCCTCGCCCTGGACATCGACCGCGGCCTCGAGACCTTCGCCGACACCTCGTACGACGTGGTCGTCCTGTCCCAGACGCTGCAGACGACACAGCACCCCGGGGTCGTGATGCGCGAGGTCCGCAGGATTGCGCCCCTCACCGTCCTCTCGGCGCCGAACTTCGGGCACTGGCGGCACCGGCTCACGCTGGCGCGGGGCCGGATGCCGGTCTCGCGCACCCTGCCGTACTCGTGGTTCGAGACACCCAACATCCACCTGGCGACCCTCGTGGACCTCGAGCGGCTGATCGCGGCGGAGGGCTTCGCGGTGCAGCGGCGGGTGCTGCTGGACCCGGCCGGGCGGGGGCGCCGGTGGGCGCCCCGGCCCAACCTGGTCGCCCCGGGTGCCGCCTACCTCCTCCGCCGCCTGGGGACGGGGGGAGCGGTCGCGGGGTAGGGCGTGCCAGGCTTGAGCCCGGACGCCAGGCACCCGCACCGACGGAGGACCTCATGGCTGCACCTGACCCCCGCCCCCAGGCCGGTACCGACACCGGCTCCGAGCGCGGCGTGGCGGCTGCCCACGACGACGGCGCGCAGGACGCGGCTGCCCAGGACGACGTGCGCGCGCGCTTCCGCGAGGCGCTCGAGCGCAAGCAGGCCGCCCAGCACGGCACCGCCGCCGGGCCCGCCGACACCGACCACGGGCCGCACAGCGCGTCCGGCCCAGCCAAGACCCAGCGTCAGTTCCGCCGCAAGAGCGGCTGAGCGCGGCGCCCGTGCCACGCTCGGCCGGCCACCTAGGCTGACCGGGTGTCCGGTCCACACCTGCTCGATGTCGCGGGCCGCGAGGTCGACATCACGAACCCGGACAAGGTCGTCTTCGCCGACACCGGGACCACCAAGCTCGACCTGGTCCGCTACTACCTGGCCGTGGCCGAGGGGGCGCTGCGTGGTGTGGCCGGCCGCCCGATGATCCTCAAGCGCTTTGTCAAGGGGATCGACGAGGAGGCCTTCTTCCAGAAGCGGGCGCCCGTGCGCCGGCCGGACTGGATCGAGGTGGTCGAGCTCCGCTACGCCTCCGGCCGCTCCGCCGAGGAGGTCGTGGTCCGCGACGCCGCCCAGCTCGCCTGGGTGCTCAACCTCGGCTGCATCGACCTCAACCCCCATCCCGTACGGGCGGAGGACCTGGACCGCCCGGACGAGCTGCGCATCGACCTCGACCCCGTCCCGGGGGTGCCGTGGGGCCAGATCCTCGAGGTGGCAGCGGTGGTGCGCGAGGTGCTCGAGGACCACGGACTGACGGCTTGGCCCAAGACGTCCGGCGGGCGAGGCTTCCACGTCTACGCCAGAACCGAGCCGCGCTGGCGCTACCCCGACGTGCGTCGAGCGGCCGAGACCGTGGCGCGTGAGGTGGAGAACCGCGCCCCGGACCTCGCCACCAGCAGGTGGTGGAAGGAGGAACGGCAGGGCGTCTTCGTCGACTTCAACCAGAACGCCAAGGACCGCACAGTCGCCTCCGCCTACTCCGTTCGGGCGGTGTCTGACGCCCGGGTGTCCACGCCGCTCGGGTGGGACGAGGTGCCGGGCTGTCGGCCGGAGGAGCACACGCTCACCACGGTCTTGCACCGGTGGGCAGACGTCGGCGACCCGTGGCTCGACATGGACGCGTCGCCCGGCTCGCTGGACGCCCTGCTCGACCTCGCGCGCCGCCTCGGGCCCGCGGAGAAACCGCCGAAGGGCACCGGCCGCCGGACCCCCACGATGCCGCTGGTCGAGGTGGCGCGGGCCCGGACGCGTCAGGAGGCGCTGGACGCACTCGAGCGGTGGAAGGCCCGGCACCCGGCCGTGGCGGCGCGGCTGGAGCCCGCCGACGTGCTCGTGGACGGGATGCGGGGGCGCAGCTCCCTCTGGTACCGCATCCGCGTCAACCTCCAGCACGTGCCGGAGGACGAGCGGCCGTCGCAGGAGCCGCTCGAGGTCGACTACGACCCGTGGGCGGGCACTCCCTGGGGACGGTGAGCCCGTTCGTACCTGATCACGTCAACCGCGGTATCCGTTCTAGTCGGGGCTGTTTTGTCGGACACGTCGTGCGGTAGGGGACTCGTACCGTCCGATCCGGGGCGGACCACCGACCAGCCGGGTTCGATCCCGGCAGCGAGGAGGATCGCGAGATGGCAGCCAGCAACAGGGCAGTGGCCTACATTCGCCCGGGCAAGGTGGAGGTGCAGACCATCGACTACCCCGGGTTCGCGCTCAAGGACGGACCCGGCGTCAATCCTGCCAACGTCGGCCGCACGACCCCGCACGGCGTGATCCTCAAGACGGTGACGACCAACATCTGTGGCTCCGACCAGCACATGGTGCGCGGCCGTACGACGGCCCCCGAGGGCCTGGTCCTCGGTCACGAGATCACCGGTGAGGTCGTCGAGAAGGGCAACGACGTCGAGTTCGTCGACGTCGGCGACATCGTCTCCGTGCCGTTCAACATCGCCTGCGGCCGCTGCCGCAACTGCAAGGAGGGCAAGACCGGGGTCTGCCTCAACGTCAACCCCGACCGGCCCGGTTCCGCGTACGGCTACGTCGACATGGGCGGCTGGGTCGGCGGCCAGGCGGAGTACGTCATGGTCCCCTACGCCGACTGGAACCTGCTGAGGTTCCCCGACCGCGCCCAGGCG